>Ga0299914_10000695_pt1 | contig 20866 bp, 21 predicted proteins | sample RVTome_10_FD_201361 | JGI IMG/M metagenome (GOLD analysis project Ga0299914, IMG submission 201361) | Soil microbial communities from uranium-contaminated site in the Upper Colorado River Basin, Wyoming, United States - RVT153D57 (version 2) ...
GGCTCCGGCTCGACGACGGGGCTCTCCAGGGGTGCTTCCTCGAGTTGGCCCGCCGTCGGGGAGTCGTCGTCATCGACTGCCTGCTGATCTGCGGCCACCCGCACCGAGAAGGAATCCGGGTCGGTCTCGGCGACGGCTGCGAGCACGCCGAAGACGAGCGCGATCGCCGCGACCGGCGCACCGAGTCGCAACACCCTGGGGCGTAACGGCCGACCTGATTCGTCGGTCGCGTACACCATCGGGACGACCCGCCGCGCGACGAGCCCGACGAGGAGGACCGCGAGCACCAGCACGGTGATGGGCCCGACCCGCCCTTCGAGCACCGCCGAAGTGCCGAGCACCACGATCACCGCGAGAACGACGAGCACACGGCGACGAGTCCGCGCAGACAGCCGCCGCATGTAGCCCACGGAGCTCCCGGCGACGAGCGGGACGACGACCGCGAGAATCCCGCCGACGACGAGCACCGCCAGCATCACGAGCGTCATGGGACCGGCTCGACCTTCGAGCGAAGCGCTGAACATGGTCCCGAGCGTCCCGATGAGGACGAGCCATCGCCCGGTGCGGCGGAGTCGGATCACGCGCTCAGTATCGGCGAAAACGCCGAGGAGATGAAGTCGCTCACCCCCGGAGCGTGGCGTCGAGCCCGCTGGTCACCGCGCTGATCGCGGCATCTCGCAACGCAGCGACCTCGGCGTCCGTGAGCGTTCGGTCCGAGGATCGAAATCGAAGGGAGAAGGCGAGACTCCGCCGATCGCCGAGCTCGGCGCTTCGGAACTCGTCGAAGCAACGCAACGACTCCAGGCTCGTCCCCGTGGAGGCGCGCAGGACCTGGATCACGTCATCAGCCGTGACCGTCGGCCCGACCACGAACGCCAGGTCGATGCTCGATGCGGGAAATCGCGACGGTGGGTGGAACCTGCGGTCTCGGCGAGGTCCGCTGAGGAGCGCGGACAGCTCGAGCTCGGCGACGACGACGGGTGCCGTGACACCCGACGCATCGAGGACCTCCGGTGCGACGGCACCGAGGCTGCCGACGGCACTGCCCTGGACGACGAGCTCGGCGGCAGCGCCGTCGCGCAACCCCTCGATCGCCGAAGGTACGGCACGAACGTCGATCAGCTCGAGGACGTGCGCGACGATCCCGACGACGTCCATGGCGTCGTACAGGTCGACGGGCCGATCATCCTCGACCGGTCGCCGGAGCACCGAACCGGCCAGCGCCACCGCGAGATGCTCCCGTTCCTCGGGGAGCGGACCCTGCCCATCCAACGGAGCAAGGAAGATGCGGCCGAGCTCGAACAGCGCGAGGTCGAACAGCCCGTGCGCCTGGTTGGAGGCGACGACGCGCAGGAGACCAGGGAGGATCCGGGTCCGCAACACCGACTCCTCGGCGCGGAGCGGGTTCGTCGCAGCAACGAGACGGTCCGTCGGTGCCCCTCCTCGTTCGAGGTCGACCGGCGCGACGAGCGGCAGCGTGATCGCCTCGGACAATCCGGCACCGACCAGCGCGTCCGCGACGAGACGACGTGCCCGCTGCTGTCGGGCTAACCCACCGACCTGCTCACCTCCTGGCGGGAGTGTGCGTCCGATCGACGCGAAGCCCACGCGCCGGGCGACCTCCTCGATCAGGTCGATCTCACGGGTGAGGTCGGGGCGCCACGACGGTGCGACGGCCCGGTAGCCACCGTCGTCCGGCATCGTCTCGATCCCGAGCGGGACGAGCGCATCGACCACGTCGATGTCGGTGAGCGACGTGCCGAGTACTGCGTTGACTCGGCTCGGGCGCAAGTGGATGCGGGAGCGAGCGACGGGACGGGGATACGCGTCGACACCGCTCGGGGCGACTCGTGACGCTGCGACCTGCACGAGGAGCTCCGTCGCCCGTTCGGCATTGGCTGCGACAGCTTCGGCGTCGATGCCCCGCTCGAATCGGGCGCTCGACTCGGTCCGGAGCTTCAGGCGCTTCGAGCTCCGTGCGATGCCCATCGGCTCGAAGTACGCGGCTTCGAGCAGGACCATGGTCGTCGTCGCGGAGATCTCCGACGTCGACCCGCCCATGATCCCCCCAAGGGCTTGGGGGCGCCGATCGGCGTCACAGATCAGGAGATCCTCGACGTCGAGCTCCCGGTCGACCCCGTCGAGAGTGGTCAGGCGCTCTCCCGGCTCGGCGACCCGGACGACGACGCCGCCGCCGGCGAGCCGGTCGAAGTCGAAGGCGTGAAGCGGTTGATTGCGCTCGAGCAGCACGTAGTTGGTGACGTCGACGACGTTGTTGATCGGTCGCATCCCCGCCTTGACCAGCCGCTGCGCCATCCAGGCCGGTGACGGACCGAGCTCGACCGTCGCGAGCCGCGCGAGATAGCGCGGGCAACGGTCCGGGGCGTCGATCACGACCGTCGCACCGCGATCGACGGCCGGGTCGACCCGGACGACCGCCTCGTCGACGGCCAACGGCGTACCGAAGTGCGCAGCGAGCTCGCGGGCGACGCCGACGATGCACATCGCGTCGGGCCGGTTCGGGGTGATCGCGAGGTCGAAGATCACGTCGTCGAGCGCGAGGGCATCGCGGAGGTCCGCGCCGATCTCGCTCGCGGGATCGAGCTCCACGATGCCGTCGTGATCCGAACCGATCCCGAGCTCGCGAGGAGAACACAGCATCCCGTCGGAGACCTCGCCGCGGATGCTTCGCCGTTCGAGGGTGACCCCCCCTGGCAGGGTCGCGCCCGCCGGCGCGAACGGAACCACCATCCCCGGCGCGATGTTCGGTGCCCCGCACACGACTCTCGTGGTCCCGTCACCGAAGTCGACGTCGGCGAGTCGGAGCCGGTCCGCGTTCGGGTGCGCGACGACGTCGACGATGCGGGCGACGCGCACCCCGAGAATCTCACGGCCGGGCTCCTCGACGCCCTCCACCTCGAGCCCGAGCTGGTTGAGCGCGGCGACGACCTCGTCGGTCGGTGCCTCGACAGGCGTGAACTCACGGATCCACGACAACGGCACGAGCATCTCAGTACTGCTCCAGGAAGCGCACGTCGTTCTCGAAGAAAGTCCGGATCTCGTCGATGCCGGAGCGGACCATCGCGATGCGCTCGAGACCGAAACCGAACGCGAAGCCCGTGTACTCCTCCGCGTCGATGCCGACGTGCTCGAACACGTTCGGGTCGACCATGCCGCAGCCACCGAGCTCGACCCAGCCGGTGTGCGAGCACACACGGCAACCACCACCTCGACAGAAGGGGCAGCTCACCGCGAGCTCCGCGGACGGCTCGGTGTACGGGAAGAAGTCGGGTCGGAACCGCGTCCGAAGCTCGGAGTCCTCGAAGAGGGCCCGGGTGAACGCCTCGATCGTGCCGAACAGATCGGCGAGCGTGAGACCCTTGTCGACCGCGAGGCACTCGATCTGGTGGAACACCGGCGAGTGGCGGGCATCGAGCGTCTCGTTGCGGTATGTGCGCCCGGGGGCGACCACGTAGATCGGCGGCGTCTGCGATTCCATCGTGCGTATCTGGACCGGTGACGTGTGGGTTCGCAGCATCACTTCCTCGGCCGCTCCGAGGTCGACGTAGAGCGTGTCCTGCATCGAACGCGCGGGGTGCGCAGGCGGGATGTTCAGCGCCTCGAAGTTGTGCCAATCGTCCTCGACCTCGGGCCCGTCGACGACGCGGTACCCCATCCCCACGAAGATGTCCTCCAGCTCCCGCTGCGTCTGGGTGACGAGATGGAGGTGACCACGACGGCGCCCATGCCCGCCGAGCGTCGGGTCGAGATGGTCGCCACTGCGAACCCCGGCCGACGCTGCAAGCTCGGTGCGTCTGGTCGCCAACGCTTCGTCGACAGCCGCCCTGTATGCGGAGACCGCGCGGCCCGCCACCGGGCGTTCCTCGGGCGGCAGCTCTTTGATCTGCTCGTTGACGGTGCTCGCGGGCGATCGCTTCCCGAGGTAACGACGTTCGAGCTCCACGAGCGCGTCCACGGTCTCGGCCTCGACGATCGCCGCGCGCGCCTGCTCGGTGGCGGCGGCGAGCGTCGCCTCGGCATCGTGCGCGCTCATCTGGTCTGCTCCTGCATCCACGCGTAGGCGAGCACCGTGGCCGCAATCGCGACGTTGAGCGACTCCCCGCCCACCATGGGCACCGTCACCAGCTCGTCGAGCTGCTCGGAGAGCTCCGGACCCAGGCCATGCGCCTCATTGCCGAGGACAATGGCACACGAGTGGGGCCAGGAGACGGAGGAATATGCGCTCCCGCCCGAGGGAGCGGCACCGAAGCGGCGTCTCCCCTGCCGCTCGAGCACCTCGAGAGCCTCGGCGGTGTCCTCGTGGAGCACGACGCGTGTTCCGACGATGGCTCCCGTCGAGGCACGCACGGCCTTCGGGTTGTACGGGTCGACCGTGGCGCCCGTCAGCACGACACCGGCTGCGCCGACGGCCTCGGCGGTACGGATCATGGTGCCCACGTTCCCCGGGTCGGCGAGCCCGATGCCGACGAGCACGAGGCCGGGAACGAGGTCCTCGAGCCGCGAGCTCACCCTCGGGGTGACTGCGAGCACCGGCTGCGGCGTCACGGTGCTCCCCAACTTCTCGAGCACCCCCTCCTTCAGCTCTGCGATCGCGGCGCCGGAACGGCGCGCACGGGCGACGAGCTCGGCGAAGGAGGCTTCCGTACCCGTACCGAGGTAGAGCGACTCGAGATGCGCTCCCCGATCGAGCGCCCCCTCGACGACGCGTGGGCCCTCGAGCACGAACGCGTCATCGTGGGCACGACGACGTGGATCATGCAGCAGCGCTCGCAATCGCCGGACGTCCGCGTGGCGCGACCCGAGCAGACGAGCTCGTCCACTCGTGGCCATCGAGTGGTTCAGGCAGCGTCGAGTGCCGCGCGCGCCGCGTCGACGAGGGCGCCGAACGCAGCATCGTCGGTCACTGCGAGATCGGCCAGGATCTTCCGGTCGACGTCGATCTCGGCTGCCTTGAGCCCGGCGACGAATCGGGAATACGAGATGTCGTGGAGGCGGCATGCCGCGTTGATCCGAACGATCCACAGTCGACGGAACTCTCCCTTGCGCGCGCGGCGATCGCGAAACGCGTACTGCCCCGAGTGCAGAAGCTGTTCGTTGGCCTTTCGGAAGCTTCGGCTCTTCGAGCCCGAGTAGCCCTTGGCCTGAGCGAGCACGCCGCGGTGACGCTTCCGGCTTCGTACGGATCCCTTGACGCGCGCCATGTCAACCCCTCCCCAAGAGTCGCTTCACGTGCTTTCGCCGGGCACCCTGGACCTCGGCCCCTCGAGCGAGCCGGCGCTTCCTCCTCGACGACTTCTTCTCGAGGAGATGTGAACGGTTGACCTTCCTGCGCCGGATCTTTCCCGTCCCCGTGATTCGGAACCGCTTCGCGGCACCTCGATGCGTCTTCGTCTTGGGCATCAGCTCGTCCCCGTCTCTGCGGCACCGTCCCTCGGTGCCGACGACCCGACGGCCGCCTGCTTCGCCTTCCCCTGCTTCTTCGTGGGGTGCAGCACCATCGTCATGTTGCGACCGTCCTGCCGCGGCGCCGACTCGACGATCGCGACGTCGGCGACGTCGTCGGCAACCCGCTCGAGGATCCTGCGTCCGAGCTCCGGATGCGCCATCTCGCGTCCCCGAAACATGATGGTGAGCTTCACCTTGTTGCCCTCGTCCAGGAAGCGCTGTACGTGCTTCATCTTCGTCGTGTAGTCGTGCGTGTCGATCTTGGGACGGAACTTCATCTCCTTGATGACGACGTTGGTCGCCTTCTTCCTCGACTCCTTGCGCCGTTGCTCCTGCTCGTAGACGTAGCGCCCGTGGTTCATGATGCGACAGACCGGCGGGTTGGCGTTCGGGGCGACCTCGACGAGGTCGAGGTCGTGCTCACGGGCGATGCTCAGCGCCTGTGGCAACGCCATGACGCCGAGCTGTTCCCCTTCGGGGCCGACCAGGAGCACCTCGCGGGCGCGGATCCGGTCGTTGATCCGAGTGTCGGATGCGGCTATGTGATCACCTCTTCGTCAGTTCTTCGCGTGCACGTCCTCCTGGACGCGCCGATGGCGGACAGGAAGTCCGCCATCGTGTCGGCCGTGGGTGAGGCCGGTGACAACGGACCCGGACTCGCTCGGTAGCCTGCGTCGAAACACTCGCCAGCCACGGCGGCCGGGTGGGGACGGCAGCCGAAACCACGATCCCTCTTCCCCGATCGATTGTCAGACTGCGAGGATACACGTGTGAGCGGACTCTGGACACCCTCGGGTGAGCACCGTGGCGACGATCCGACGAACCGACTCCCGGGCGACACCGACGGACCTGCTCACGAGCCGACCGACGAGGAGCGTGCCGCCGCAGAGGCCGAGCTGGCCCGCATCCAGGACGAGCTCGCGAACACGCCGGTCGCGGAGATCATCGCCAACCACGCCATCGGTCTCTGGCAGCTCGCCGTGCTGCATCTCAGCCGTGAGGACCGCGATCTCGACGCCGCCCAGCTCGCGATCGATGCGCTCGCAGCGGTCGTCGAGGGTCTCGGGGAGCGGCTCGAACCCAACGCCGATGCATTGCGTGACGCGCTCGCGCAGGTTCGCGTCGCCTACGTACAAGTCAGCTCTCCGTCGCAGTAGCACCGGCATCGGCCGAAGCGAGCGTCGCTCGCGCCTGGATCATGGTCGCCTCCCAGAGGCCGAGCGGTCCCGGAGCGAGCTCGAAGGCGACCTCGGTACCGACGGCGATCGTTCTCGTCCCGTCGGCGATGCGCGTCGAATGGAAGCCGAAGCGCCGGCCGTCGCTCTCGATCTCCCCGCGACCACGGGCTCGGTCGAAGGTCACGACGACACCCACCACAGCGACCCCGGTCTCCTCAGTGCACAATCTTCGCGATCGGCAGCTCGATGATCCCGCCGGCGCCTGCGTCGCGCAGCGCGGGGATGAGCGTGTTGATCTCACTCTTCGCCACGACTGCCTCCACCGCGTATGCCGACTCCCCCGCGAGCTGCGAGATCGTGGGCGACCGCAGAGCCGGGAGGAGGGCGAGCACCGCCTCGAGCTGAGTCGCCGACACGTTGAGCTTCACCAGCACGCGACCACGAGCTTCGAGGACGCCAGTGAGCAGGGTCTCGATCTGGGCCATCGCCTTGCGCTTCCGTTCGTCCTGGTGCGCCGAGGGGTTGGCGATGAGCTCCGTGTGGGAGACGAGGATCGTGTCGACGATTCGCAAACCGCCGGCCCGCAACGCTCTGCCCGTTTCGGTGATCTCGACGACAGCGTCCGCAATGTCCGGCACCTTGGCTTCGGTCGCACCGTACGAGAGGTGCACCTCGGCCTCGATACCGGCCTTCTCGAGATATCGGCGCGTGAGCTCCGGGTACTCGGTGTGGATCCGTGAACCGCTCGGGATGTCCCCGAGATCCCGCACCGGCGAATCGTCAGCGACCGCGAGCACGACTCTGATTGGGCGTGCACTGGCCTTGGAGTAGTGCAGCTCCGTGAGAGTCACCACGTCGGATCCTGTCTCCTCGATCCAATCGCGGCCGGTGATCCCGAGATCGAAGAGTCCCTCGGCGACGTAGCGCGGGATCTCCTGCGGCCGAAGGATGCGAACCTCGTCGATGCGAGGGTCGTCGACCGACGCGCGGTAGTCCACGTCGGAGGTGCGTGCCACCGCGAGGTCCGCGTCCTCGAAGAGCTGGAGCGTCGCCCGCTCCAGCGACCCCTTCGGGAGCACGACGCGCAGCATCAGCTTCTCCCGCTCTTGGCGGCTTCGCCGCCGGGCCGCTCGGGCCACGACTCGCTGCTCGCCGGGATACCCGGCTCGCGGACGCTCATCTCAGGTTCTCCCGCTCTCGGCGGCGTCGCCGCCGGGGAGGTCGCGGAGCAGCGAGATCATCTCCAATGCGGTGACAGCGGCTTCACGGCCTTTGTGGCCGTGCTCGCCTCCCGCTCGCGCCATCGCCTGGTCGAGGTCGTCGGTCGTGAGGACGCCGAACACGATCGGCACACCCGTCTCGAGCGACGCGCGCATGACACCCGCTGCGCACTCGCCCGCGACGTACTCGAAGTGCGGCGTGTCGCCACGGATGACCGCACCCAGACAGATCACGGCGTCCGCGACGCCTGAGCCGGCAAGGCGCTTGGCGACGACCGGCAGCTCGAAGGCGCCGGGCACCCACGACACGTCGATGGCCTCGGACGACACGCCGTGCGCATCCAACGCCTCGAGGCAACCCTCGAGGAGCGGCTTCGTCACGTGGTCGTTGAACCTCCCGGCGACGATCGCAACGCGAGCCGTCGAGCCGTCGAGGGTCCCTTCGTGTTCCGTAAAGCTCCCCATGTTCCGGCTCTCATCGTCCGGTCGGACCGATGCGCGTACCACCAGTGTCGCCCGAGACGTCCTCGATGCCCAGGAGATGCCCGAGCTTGTCCTGCTTGGTTCTGAGGTAGGCGATGTTCTCCTGGTTGGGTTGCGCGTGCAGTGGCACCCGCTCGACGATCTCGAGACCGTAGCCCTCGAGGCCACCGTACTTCGCGGGATTGTTCGTGAGCAGCCGCATCGTCGTGACGCCGAGGTCGACGAGGATCTGTGAGCCGATGCCGTACTCGCGGGAGTCGACCGGCAATCCCAGCTCGACGTTGGCCTCGACTGTGTCCCGGCCGCTGTCCTGCAACGAGTACGCGCGAAGCTTGTGGCCGAGACCGATCCCACGGCCTTCGTGGCCGCGCAAGTACACGACGACACCCTCGTCGGCTGCGGCGACCTGCGCGAGTGCGAGGTCGAGCTGGACGCCGCAGTCACAACGCAGCGAGCCGAAGACGTCGCCGGTGAGGCACTCCGAATGGACTCGCACGAGCACACGCTCCTTGCCGGCGATGTCACCGCTGACGAAGGCCAGGTGCTCGGTGCCGTCGAGGATCGACTCGAACACGTACGCCGTGAATGCTCCGTACTGCGTGGGGATTCGCGCCTCGGACACCCGCCGGACGAGCTTCTCGCGGTGCCGGCGGTACCGGATGAGATCGGCGATCGAGATCAGGAGGAGATCGTGATCGGCGGCAAAGGACTCGAGGGACGGAACGCGCGCCATCGTCCCGTCGTCGTTGACGACTTCCGCGAGCACCCCCGCGGGTCGCAGGCCCGCCAGGCGTGCCAGGTCGACCGCCGCCTCGGTATGACCGGCACGCTTGAGGACACCTCCTTCGCGGTAGCGCAACGGGAAGATGTGGCCCGGTCGCGCGAGATCCTCGGGTTGCGTCGCAGCCTCGAGCAGCGCACGGACCGTGGTCGCGCGGTCCGCCGCGGAGATCCCCGTGGTCGTTCCCCGACGAGCATCCACCGAGATCGTGAACGCCGTTCGCTGAGACTCCGTGTTGTCGGCCACCATGAGCGGCAGGCGGAGCTCGTCGAGCCGCTCCCCCTCCAGGGGCATGCAGATCACGCCGCTCGTGTGCCGGATCATGAACGCCATCGTCTCGGGCGTCATCTTCTCGGCGGCGACGATGAGATCCCCCTCGTTCTCTCGCTCTGCGTCGTCGACGACGATGACCGGCTCACCGCGCCCGACGGCGTCGATGGCGGCATCGATGTGGGTGAAGGGCATCTCAGCTCCTCTCGAGCTCGTCGCTGCGGACGAGGCGTTCGACGTACTTGGCCACGACGTCGACCTCGAGGTTCACCGGATCGCCGATCTCGGCGACCTCGAGGGTCGTGACCGCCAGGGTGTGCGGGACGAGCGCCACCTCGAATCCGGAAGGGTCGACGCTCGTGACCGTCAGGCTGACGCCATCGACGGTGACCGAGCCCTTCTCGACCACGTACCGGAGGACCCCTGCCGGAGCCTCGATGCGCGCCAACACCGATCCGTCGCGTCGGTGCTCGCGGACGGCGATACGACCGCGGGCGTCGACATGGCCTTGGACGAGATGGCCGGAGAGGCGGTCGCCGAGGCGAAGCGGACGCTCGAGGTTGACCGGGTCCCCGGGCGCGAGGGTTCCGAGCGTGGTGCGATCGAGCGTCTCGACCTGGGCGTCGGCGGCCCACCAGCCTTGACCGGCCTCCACGACCGTCAGGCAGCAGCCGTTCACGGCGATGGACGATCCGATCTCCGCGTCGTCGAGGACGGTCGTCGCTTCGAACACCAGGCGAGCGCCGCCCTCACGATGGTCGACGGATCGAACGGTGCCGCGCTCTTCGATGATCCCGGTGAACATCAGCACACCTCGAGTTCCACACGCATGTCGTCGCCGAGGCGCCTGACGTCGACGATCTCGAGGCGTGCGGCCTCCCTGAGCGTCCGGCTCGTCCAATCGCCGAACATCGGGACCGCTGTCGCACCGAGCACGCTCGGCGCGACGTAGGCGACGATGCGATCGATCAGCCCTGCACGCAGGAGCGCACCGTGCAATGTCGGACCACCTTCGACCATCGCCTGGAGGACCCCTTCGCTGCCGAGCAGCTCCAGGACCGCGACCAGATCGACACCGCAGGGCGCAGCGGGCAAGACGGCGACCTTCGCACCCGCGCTCCCCCATGCCTCGACCGCTCCGGGCGCCGCGGCGTCGGTGGTGCACACGAGGGTGGGGGCGAGTGCGGCGTCGAAGAGCGGCCCGGTCGCCGGCACACGGCCGCGCCCGTCGAGCAGGACGCGCAGCGGCGGTCTCGGTGGTGGCTCGGCGTCGCGCACGGTGAGCTCCGGGGAATCCGCGATGGCGGTGCCGGCGCCGACGACGATCGCCTGGGAGAGGGCGCGGAGCTCGTGCGCGTCGGCGCGCGCCCGTGCACCCGTGATCCAGCGTGACGATCCGTCGGCAGCGCCCACCCGTCCGTCGAGGCTCGTCGCGGTCTTCACGACGCAGGACGCCCGCCCGGTACGACGGTGGTGGAGGTACGGTGCGAGCGCGGCGGTGGCCTCGTCCGCGCCGACGCCGATCTCGACGTCGATGCCGGCCTGGCGCAGTCGTGCGAAACCGCTGCCTGCGACCTTGGGATCAGGGTCGTCGAGTGCGGCGACCACGCGACCCACACCGGCGTCGACCAGAGCGTCGGCGCAGGGAGGCGTACGACCGTGGTGCGAACACGGCTCGAGCGTGACGACCGCCGTCGCTCCACGGGAGCGATCGCCGGCTGCTCGGAGGGCGACGACCTCGGCGTGGGGTCCTCCGGGGGCAGCAGAAGCTCCTTCGCCGACGACGGCGCCGTCGCGCAGGAGGACACAGCCGACCCAAGGATTGGGGCCAGTTCGGCGGCGTGCCTCGTTGCCGAGGAGGAGCGCCCGTCGCATCGCCCGCTTGGTGGCTCCATCGTGTCGCACGGTCGCGCCCTGCAGTGCCTTCCTGCCCGCGAGGCACGACGAAAGCCGACGGCGCAGGGCGCCGCCCGCCCTCTCCCATCCGGACTCTCACCGTCGGCTCCGGCTTCTCACCGGATCAACCGCACGACTGGCTGCCGTGGGCTCGCGGGCTCCCGCTCGTGCGGTCACCGCCGGTCGGGACTTGCACCCAACCCCGAGGGCTTCGGTTCTGTTGTCGCAGCCAGTGTACCTGCATCCGACCAGAATTGGAACACGTTCTTATTTCGCGCCGGTGCGGGTCAGTGGGGCGTGTCGCCGACGAGGAGCTCGAGGGCGTGGGGAAGGGCAGGCAGGATGACGTCGAGGCACTCGAGGGCACCGCGACGCGACCCCGGCAGGTTGCACACGAGCACCGTCCCGACGGTGCCGCAGACGCCGCGCGACAGCATCCCGAAGGCGTGCCCGTCGGCGTCGCTGGCTCGACGCATCGCCTCCGCCAAACCCGGTGCGCGCCGGTCGAGCACGGCGAGTGTCCCCTCGGGGGTCTCGTCGCGAGGAGCGAAGCCGGTGCCACCGGTCGTCACGACGAGGCCCTCGAAGCTCCTGGCGCAGCGTTCCAGCGCCGCCGAGACCGCGGCGACGCCATCCGTGACGATCTCGTGGCCGACCACGTCGAACCCGCCGTCTCGCAGGCGTTCGACGAGCGCGGGGCCCGACTCGTCGACTCGTGTGCCCGCAGCCACGCTGTCGGAGACGGTCAGGACCTTCGCTGAGGGCATTCAGGCCACGCGGCGATCGACCGAGTAGGAGGAGCGGCCGGCGCTCTTGGCGTGGCTCTTCATCTCGGACGCAACCGACGACGCTTCCCAGCGACTCCCGATGGCGCCCTTGGCGGTCGTGGCGACCCCGAGCGCCAGGGTGACGAAGCCGTGCTTGCTCTGCTCCCCGCGACGATTCTCGATGACGACACCGCCTTCGGCGCGGTCCTTCCCGTCGTAGAGCCCGACGACGTTCGCGTCGAACATGGCGATCGCCGCCGCGCACACGGTCTCAGCTGCGTCTTCGTCGCAGACCAGGATGAAGTCGTCGCCGCCGACGTGACCCGCGAACGTGTGGCAACCGCCATGTTCGGCCAGCGCGTCGGTGAGGACCCGGGCAGTCATGATGATCACCTGATCGCCGCGCAGGAATCCGTAGTAGTCGTTGAAGGACTTGAAGTCGTTCAGGTCTGCATAGATCACCGCGAAGTGCGGATCGGGCTCCGAGACGAGCCTCTCAAGCTCACGTGCGATGTGGAAGTTTCCCGGGAGCCGGGTCAACGGCGACAGGTCGCGCATCTGCGACGACCTGCGGAGCACCGCGCGGACACGTGCGGTCATCTCGGCCGACTCGAACGGCTTCGTGATGTAGTCGTCGGCGCCGGCGGCGAAGCCACGGACCTTGTCGTCGGTCAGTCCCTTCGCGGTGAGCAGGATCACGGGGCAGTTGAGGAGCCGCGGGTCGCTGCGGAGCTGGCGACAGACCTCGAAGCCGTCGAGGTCTGGCATCACGACGTCGAGGAGCACGAGATCGGGACGGAGCTTGAGCGCGACGTCGAGCGTCTCGCGCCCGGTCTCGGTGATGTACACCTCGTAGCCCTCGAGCTCGAGGTTCACCTGGACCGCCGTCGCGACGTCGGGGTCGTCGTCGGCGATCAGGACCCGTTCGGCCACGCTGCCTCCCGGATCCGGCGGGCGGCCCCGGCCGGGTCGTCGGCGCCGAAGATGGCACTGCCTGCCACGAGGGTGTCGACGCCGGCCTGCGCGGCCTGCGGCCCTGTCTCGACATTGATGCCCCCGTCGATCTCGATGCGCAGGTCGAGCCCGCGCTCGTCGACCAGTCGGCGCGCCGCACGGACCTTGTCGAGCGCCTCGGGCATGAACGCCTGGCCGCCCCAACCGGGGTTGACGCTCATCACGAGGAACACGTCGATCTCGCCGAGATAGGGCTCGACCGCATCGAACGGCGTGGCGGGGTTCGAGGTCAGTCCCACGCCCACACCCCGCTCGCGGATCCGCTCGAACGCCGGGCGGGGATCGCCGACCTCGACGTGCACGGTGATCTCGTCGGCACCCGCCTCGGCGAAGTCGTCGAGAAGGACGGTGGGATTGTCGACCATGAGGTGGCAGTGCAAGAAGAGATCCGTGTGGGTGCGCAGCGATGCGACGACGGGAGGTCCGATCGTCAGGTTCGGGACGAAATGCCCATCCATGACGTCCACGTGCAAGAGATCGGCCTCTGGGCCGACGCGCTCAACCTCTTGCGCGAGTTGCGCGAAGTCGGCCGAAAGGATCGACGGGGAGATCTGCTGCCTGCTCACAGGACGCCCCCGATCATCGTGCCACTGTACCGGCGGGGGTGCCGCCCGAACGCCGGAGCACGAGGACGTACATGCCGTCGGTGCCGCGGGTCTGGGGAAGCAGGCGCGCCCCCCGACCCGCGTTCGTCCACGGCGGTCCCGGCACACCGTCCGACTCGAAGCCCGAGAGCGTCTCGGCCGCCCAGGTGTCGACCTCGACCGTCTCGGCCCCCGACAGCGTGCACACCGAGTAGACGAGCACCCCGCCGGGTCGAACGACCTCGGCGGCGGCGCTGAGCAGCGCTCGTTGGAGCTCGGCGAGCTCGGTGATGGCCTCGGGTCGCAGGTTCCAGCGCGCATCAGCGCGACGCCGGAGCACCCCGAGGCCGCTGCACGGCGCGTCCACCAGCACGCGGTCGAAGGACGCCGACCGCATCGGGAGGAAGCGACCGTCCGCGGCAACGAGGGCGCCGGGTACGCCGAGGCGCTCGAAGGCCTCCGCGACCAGCCGGAGCCGCCCGGTGTCCACGTCCAGCGCGGTGACGTGCGCTCCCCGTTCGGCGAGGGCGGTGGCCTTGCCACCGGGCGCCGCTCCGACGTCGAGCACGCGTTCCCCGGGGCGAGCACCGACGAGCGTCGCGACCGCTTGGCTCGCCTCGTCCTGAGGGGTGGCACGGCCGTCCCGTACTGCCGGGATCCTCGCCGGGTCGCCGGCGCCGCGAACGACCACTGCATCGCGCACGAGGCGACCGGGGGTCGCCGACGCGCCCGCGTCGGTCAGCTCGTCACGAAGCTCGGTGCTCCCGGCTCGTGCTGCGTTCGGGCGGAGCGTGAGATGCGGAGGGTCGTTGTCGGCCTCGAGCATCCCGATCGCGTCGACGGTGTCGAAGTCGCGCATGAGCAGCTCGACGAGCCACTCGGGATGGGACGTGCGGACAGCGACCGACGCAGCATCGTCGCCAAGTGGCCACGGCCACGACGGGCCGAGCGCCGCGATCCCGCGAAGCACCGCGTTGACGTAGCCGCGCCCGCGACCGCCGACGGCTTCCACGGTGGCACCGACTGCTGCGTGTGCGGGAGTCGCGTGCAGGAGCTGGTGCGTGCCGAGACGCAGCCCGGCGCGCACGCGAGCGTCGAGATCCTCGACACCTCGGTCGGCGACACGTCCGATGAGGTAGTCGATCGCACCCCGCAGACGAACGGTGCCGGCGACCAGATCGGTGACGAACGCGCGATCGCGTGCGTCGAGATCGCTCGCACCCAGCGCCGCGGGCAGGAGCACGTGCGTGTGCGCACCGTCGTCGATGCGGACGAGGAGATCGACCGCCAGCCGGCGTGCCGAGGTCACCGTCCGAGCACGGTGGGCTCACCGTGTCGACCGGCGAGCCACGCGTCGGCGGTCATCGCTCGACGGCCCTCGGGCTGAACCTCCAGGAGGCGCAGCCCCCCGTTTCCGGTCGTGACGACGCCGTGCGGATCGACGGCGCCGGGCTCTCGGCCTGGCGCGGGCCAGGGCTCGGCGCGCATCACCTTGAGCCGCTCGTCGCCGACCGTCGTCCACGCCCCGGGGCGGGGGTTGCCGGCGCGCACGATTCGGTCCAGCTCGTCGGCAGTGTGGCTCCAGTCGAGCCCGAACTCCTCGACGGTCAGCTTCGGTGCGAGGAGGGCTGGGCCGCGCTGGGGTTCGGGGATCACCTCGGAGATCCGTGGGAGGGTGTCGACGAGCAGTTCGGTGCCGATCTCGACGAGTCGGGCACGCAGCTCGCCGGCCGTCTCGCGGGGGCCGATCGCGCTGGATCGGCGGGCGTAGACGGGCCCGGTGTCGAGGCCGGCGTCGAGCGCCATGATGCAGACCCCTGTCTCGGTGTCACCCGCGAGGATCGCTCGCTCGACGGGCGCGGCGCCGCGCCAGCGCGGGAGCAGCGAGAAGTGGACGTTCACGAAGCCCCTCGCCAATGCGTGGAGGAGATCGTCGGGGAGGAGCTGTCCGAAGGCAACGACGACACCGAGTTCGGCATTGCTGGTCCGGACGGCGTCCACGACCTCGGTGGCTCGTGCTGGTGTGCGTACCTCGAGGCCAAGCTCCTGCGCCGCGACCTTCACCGGACTCGCGCTCGTGGTGGTCCCGCGCCCACGCCGGCGGTCGGGTTGCGTGACGACGAACGCGACCTCGTGGCTCGCGGCGACTGCACGCAGCGCCGGAACAGCATCGGACGGCGTCCCGAAGAAGACGAGCCGCACCGACCGCTCAGAGACGTGGGCTCGACGCGGTCTCCGGGGCGTCGAAGTCGATCTCTCGGAGCTGGCGCAACGCGACCTTGCGTGTGTCGGGATCGAGACGGTCGAGGATCAGCACCCCGTCCAAGTGGTCGAGCTCGTGCTGGAGGACGCGTGCGACGATGTCGTCGTCGTCGATCACGACCTCCTTGCCGTCGAGATCCACGCCCTGCACCGTCACGCGCTGCGGCCGGACCACGTCGAAGCGCAGACCCGGGATGGAGAGGCAGCCCTCCTCGTAGACGCCCTCGCCGGCGGCCTCCACGATCTGCGGGTTGACGATCACCTCGGGGCCCTCCCCCACGTCGTAGGTGAAGAGCCGCTTGCGCACGCCGACCTGTGGTGCGGCGAGCCCCAGCCCGACAGCCTCGTACATCGTCGTGTACATCGTGTCGACGAGGCGCGCGAGGTCGGCGTCCAGCTCGGTGACCTCCCGCGACGGCCGCGTGAGCACCGGATCGCCGATCACCCGGATCGGGAAGGTGTCCATCTGCCGAGCGTACCCGAGGAACGCCGTGCCTAGACCCGCAGCGGATCGACCTCGACGCGCAGGCGGCCGTGTGCGCGGGCGGGATCGAGATCGATGGCCTCGAGTGCGTCGGCGAGCGCATCGGGCGTCTTCGCGCGCACGAGTGCGCGACCGCCCTCGGGCCCGAGCACCTCCAGACCAATGGCGGCGAGATGCACCGCGGCGGTCTCGACGGCCTGTGCGTTCCCGCTCAACTCGGCGAGACCCCCGAACGGTGGGAAGCCCAGGCGCTCGCGACGTCCACGGTCGCCGTCGACGACGCGCATCGGCTCCGCGTCTCGTGCGGCGATCACGACCTCGTGATCCGGCACGCGGGTCTGGAGGAGAATTCGGCCCCGGCGCCCGCCGACGAGCCGAGACGCGCGCACGAGCAGCCACATCGCTTGCTCCGCGGCTCGATATCGGGGCGCCAAGAGCTCCTGGTCGAACTCGAGGAACGCGACCATGCCCACGGCACGCAGACGGCGGTGCAGTGCAGCCTCGGTGCCGACGACCACGGCGGCCTCCGAGGCCCCCCTCGTGGTCGCATCCACCTCATCGATCGCCACCGCGGGGAGCAGGCGCTCGAGCGCCTCGCGCACTCGACTCACGCCCAGCCGGCGCGCACGCAGCACGGTGCTATGGCACTCGGCGCAGATCGTCGGGCGCTCGGCCCCGCATCGCCCGCACGCCAGTCCGGCTTCGGTTTCGACCACCGCAGCGCCACAACGCTCGCAGCGCGCCACCCCACCGCATTCGTCGCACACGAGCAGCCGGGCGCGGCCCTTGCGGTTCAGGACGCACACGACGCGGCGTTGCGCGTCCAGCTCGGCACGCACCGTTTTCATCAACCTGTCGGTGACGAGCTGGCGACCCGGCTGTTCGTCACGTGGATCCACGATCTCCACTCGCGCCCACCCAGCGCGCGCTCGGGGCCGGTCGGGATGCTCGACGTGTGTCGCCAGGACCGCTCCCTCGACCGTCGGCGCCGGCGTGACGAGCGTGAGCCCCGCTCCTGCGCGTCGCGCGCGCTCGGCGGCCACCTCACGTGCCGCCCAGGCCGGGACACGCTCCTCCTTGAGCGCCTCGTCGGCCTCGTCGAGCAGGATCACCGCCGCGAGGTCCGGGACCGGTGCGAGCAACGCCGCGCGGCCCCCTACCACGACACAACTCCCCGTACGAGAGGTCGCCCATGCACGGGTGCGCTCGGCGTCGCTGCGGTCGGAACCGAGCGGCGCGACCCGGCGACCCGTGGCGCCGACCTCGCGGGCGAACGTCGCGGCGCGCGCGACATCGGGCACGACCACGATCGTCGAACCCACCGCCGCCAAGGACGAGACCGCGACCTCACGTCGGTCCGCGGCCGGTGGCCACACCAACAGATCGCAGGAGAAGGAGCCTCCTGGGTGGACGGACGCGCTCGTCGGCATGGGTTCCACGGCGTTCGCCGGCGACGCTGCCCGCAACACGAGCGCTGGCGGTCCCGCCCAGCGCCACGCGATCCAGTCGCAGAGCCCCACGACCTCGGGCGGAGGGCCGCCAGAGGAGACCTTCCGGATCTCCAGGAGCTGTCGGGCCCCCGGATCGACGTCGGTGGCGACGACCCAGCCACGCACGTGACGGCCGTGCAGGTCGATACGCACGATCGTGCCGACGGGCACGATCGCGTCATCGGGCACCGTGTAGTCGAAGACGCGATCGATCGCCGGGACGTCGGGACGGACCCGGACGACCCGCCACGCCGGCATCGAGGCGCGTCAGGCCAGCGCTTCGGCGGCCTTGCGCAGCAGATCGGCCTGGTCGGTGCGCTCCCAGGTGAACTCGGGCTCGGGCCGACCGAAGTGCCCGTACGCCGCAGTCTTGCGATAGATCGGACGCCGCAAGTCGAGTCGTTCGATCAGGGCGGCCGGACGGAGGTCGAAGTGGTCCTGGATGAGCGCGGGCAGCTTGGCGGGATCGATCTCGGAGGTCCCGAAGGTCTCGACCATCACCGAGACGGGCCGCGCCACCCCGATCGCGTAGGCCACCTGGACCTCGCACCGCCGCGCGATCTTGGCGGCAACGACGTTCTTCGCGACGTTGCGAACGGCGTATGCCGCGGAACGGTCGACCTTCGTCGGATCCTTGCCACTGAACGCGCCGCCGCCGTGCCGTGCCATGCCTCCGTAGGTGTCCACGATGATCTTCCGTCCCGTGAGGCCACAGTCGGCGTGCGGCCCTCCCAGCTCGAACGCGCCGGTCGGGTTGACGAGGAACTCGATCTCCTCGCCGGCGAACTGCTCGGGCAGCAGGGGCTCCACGACGTGACGGAGGAGATCCGGCTTCATGCGCGTGTCGCGCTCGATCCCAGGCGCATGCTGCGTCGAGATCAATACCGTCTTCAGTCGACGCGCCACGCCGTCCTCGTAGTCGATCGTGACCTGCGTCTTGCCGTCGGGTCGGAGGTAGTCGAGGGTTCCGTCGCGGCGCACCTCGGCGAGCCGCTGCGCGAACCGGTGCGCCAGCCAGATCGGCATCGGCATCAGGTCCTCGGTCTCGTCGCAGGCGTAACCGAACATCATTCCCTGGTCACCCGCGCCGGTCTCGTCGTAGCTATCGCCCGTTCCCTCGCGCTGCTCCATCGCTTTGTCGACGCCCATCGCGATGTCGGGCGACTGCTCGTCGAGCGACGTGATGACCGCACACGTGTTGCCGTCGAAGCCGTAGGCCGCCCGGTCGTACCCGATGCTCCGGACGGTGTCACGCACGATGCGCGGGTAGTCGGGCCGCGCCTTCGAGCTGATCTCTCCGGCGACGACGACCATCCCCGTGGTGCACATCGTCTCGCACGCGACGCGACTGTCGGGGTCGTCCTCGAAGAGCGCGTCGAGCACGGAGTCGCTGATCTGATCGGACATCTTGTCCGGATGCCCTTCTGTCACGGACTCTGACGTGAAGGTGAACCTGCTCACGAGCTTCCTTTCATCGCGTCGTCGACCCGGTCGAGGATCACATCGGCAAGATCGGCCTTGGTGAGCAGAGGAACCTCCTCGACAGCGCCCGACGAGTGAAGCAGCATCGCCCGGTTGGTGTCGACCTCGAAGCCTGAATCCGGCGCGGAGACGTCGTTGGCGACCATGAGGTCGACGTGCTTGGATGCCAGCTTCTCGGCTGCGTGGTCCCGAACGTGCTCTGTCTCGGCGGCGAACCCGACGAGGACCTGCCCACCGTCCTTGCGCTCGCCGAGCACAGCGAGGATGTCGGTCGTCGGCTCGAGCACGATCTCCGGCACGCCGTCGCCCTTCTTGATCTTGTCGTCCGCGACGCTCTTGGGGCGGAAGTCGGCGACCGCGGCCGCCATGACCACCACGTCGCAATCCGGATAGCAAGCGAAGACCGCGTCCGCCATCTCGTCTGCGGTCTCGACCTCGACGACGTCGATGCTCGCCTCGGACGGCGTCCTCATGGTGGTGCTGACGAGCGTCACCGCCGCGCCGCGACGCGCGGCCGCCTCGGCGATCGCGTACCCCATCTTCCCCGAGGAGCGGTTCCCGACGAATCGCACGGGATCGATCGGCTCACGCGTACCGCCGGCAGTGACGAGGACGCGCAGGCCGGCCAGGTCGCGTCCGATCGCGACAACCTCCGCAGCCGTGCCCACGACCGACGTGGGTTCGGGGAGTCGACCCTCGCCGACGTCGCCGCCCGCGAGTCGACCGGAGTCCGGCTCGAGCACGTGCACCCCTCGTCGACGGAGTGTGGCGAGGTTCTCCTGGACCGCCGGGTGTTCCCACATCTCCGTGTGCATCGCAGGTGCGAGCAGCACAGGCGCGCGCGTCGCGAGCAACGTCGCAGTGAGCAGGTCGTCGGAGATGCCGTGCGCGTACTTTCCGAGGAGCTTGGCGGTCGCCGGTGCGACGACCACCAAATCGGCGTACCGGCCGAGCCGCGTGTGCGGAATGGGGTCGGAGGTGTCGAAGAGTGAGGTCTGCGCTGGTTCGGACGCGAGCGCCGAGAACGTCACCGCCCCGACGAAGCGTTGCGCGTCGTCGGTGAGCACCGGCGTGACGTGCGCACCGGCGTCCACGAGACGCCGACAGATCTCGACGGCTTTGTATGCGGCGATCCCGCCCGAGACGCCGAGGACGATCCGCCGGCCTCGCAACGCCGACAGGTCGGACATCGCGAGCTACGCCTGGTCGGGCTCGTCGGCGTCGGCGTCCACGTCGACATCCACGGGCTCGTCGGGCGGAGGCAGGTCGACCGCGATGATCTTGGCGACTTCGATCTCTTCGAGAGCGATCGACAGCGGCTTGCGGGAGACCGAGGTGACCTGCGGCGGGACGATCTTGCCAAGACCCTCGCCGAGCTGGTTGTAGTAGTCGTTGATCTCACGAGCTCGCTTGGAGGACAGCGTCACGAGGGTGAACTTCGAGCCGACACGGTCGAGCAGCGTCTCCATCCGTGGTTCCATCAGGTTCG
>Ga0299914_10000696_pt1 | contig 20859 bp, 32 predicted proteins | sample RVTome_10_FD_201361 | JGI IMG/M metagenome (GOLD analysis project Ga0299914, IMG submission 201361) | Soil microbial communities from uranium-contaminated site in the Upper Colorado River Basin, Wyoming, United States - RVT153D57 (version 2) ...
TGGGATCAGTTCCTCGCTCTCCCGTCCGAGGACATTACCGTCGATATCCATTGCGTGACCAGTTGGTCCAAGCTGGGCACCGGCTGGAGGGGCGTGTCATTGGACACCTTGTTCGCTGAGGTCGAGAGCGATTTCGATTTCGTGATGGCGCACTCCTACGGCGGCTACACCACGAACCTTCCGCTCGAGGAAATCCTCGACGGGCAGGCGTGGATCGCCCACGAGTACGACGGCGATGAGCTTGACCCCGAACATGGCGGCCCGGCACGCCTCCTGGTGCCCCACCTCTATTTCTGGAAGAGCGCCAAGTGGGTGCGGGGCCTTGTCATGCAAAGCGAGGACAATCCCGGCTTCTGGGAAGAGTACGGCTACAACCTGCACGGCGATCCTTGGCGAGAAGAGCGCTACGCGTGACCAGCCCGGCCACCGGCTGGCTCTCCGGCAGTCTCGCGCGCGCACGCCCGCTGACCGCCTCCGCGCGGAGCATCACCTTCGCCGTGCCCCGTTGGCCAGGCAACGATGCAGGACAGCACGTCGACGTCCGGCTCACGTCACCGGATGGGTATCAAGCTGTCCGTTCATACTCCATCGCCACCGCTGGTCCCGGTGAGGAGATCGAACTCGCCATCGATCGACTGCCAGACGGTGAAGTCTCCCCCTTCCTCGTCGATGACCTCGAACTCGGTGACACGGTCGAGCTCCGCGGCCCGCTCGGCGGATGGTTCGTTTGGCGGCCGGAACAGACCCAACCCATCCAACTGATCGCCGGCGGCTCCGGTGTCGTCCCATTCATCGCGATGACCCGCACCCACGCCCAAGCTGGAAGCAGCGCGCCCATGCAATTGCTCTATTCGCTTCGCACACCTGATGACGCGTTCTTCCGCGACGAACTCTCCCAGCCCTCAGCGACCGCTCGCACGACCTGGCACTACACGCGCACTGTACCGCCGGGATGGTCTCGATCAGCCGGACGGCTCACAGCGGAAGATCTGAAGAGCGACACGCTGCCACCGGAAGAAGCACCGCTGACCTACGTGTGCGGCCCCACCGGATTCGTCGAATCAGTCTCCCGTGCCCTCGCCGGTCTCGGCCACACGCCCGACACCATCCGCACCGAACGATTCGGAGGAACCTGATGGATCACCTCGACGGCAACGTTCTCGCGGGCCCGATGAGCGATCTCTTCGTTTTCGAGCCGACGATGACGCAGGGGCAATGTCAGTCCTGTGCTGATATCGCAACGCTGGGCCAAGCCATGGTGTATGGCCAGCCAATGGGTTTCGTTGCCCGCTGCCGCAACTGCGACAACGTCCTCATCGTCATCGTCGAAGGTGCCGGACAGAAGTGTCTCAGTATGCGAGGGCTCCGCTGGCTGCGGGTCGCTGAACGAGTTACAACCGACCGCGTCTAAGCCCAACAGTAAGAGGAGCGTTCCAGGTGCGTCAGACCATCATCATCGGCTCGGGTCCCGCCGGGTACACCGCTGCGATTTACGCAGGCCGCGCCAACCTCGATCCGCTACTTATCGCAAGCTCGGTGGAAGCAGGCGGCGAGCTGGTCAGGACAACAGACGTCGAAAACTTTCCTGGGTTCCCGGACGGCATCCTCGGCCCAGACCTTATGGTCAGGATCCAAGCTCAGGCCGAGCGGTTCGGCACGGAGGTTGTTCTTGACGACGTTGTGGACCTGCAGCTCAACGGCGATGTCAAGCACGTCACCCTTGGCAACGGTGAGAAGCACGAGGCTCTCTCGGTGATCTTCGCGACAGGTTCTGCGTACCGCAAGCTCGGCATCCCCGGTGAGGAGCGCCTGACCGGCCATGGAGTGTCCTGGTGCGCAACCTGCGATGGGTTCTTCTTCCGCAACAAGACGATCGCCGTCGTCGGCGGTGGCGATTCGGCAATGGAGGAAGCCACCTTCCTGACCAGGTTCGCCGACAAGGTCTATGTGATTCACCGTGGTCGCACGCTTCGCGCATCCAAGGTCATGCAGAACAGAGCGTTCGATAACCCCAAGATCGAGTTCATGCTCAACAAGACTGTTGAACGCATCTCTGGCGACGAGAAGGTCGTCGGAGTCCGACTCCGCGACACACTGGACGGCTCCGAAACAACCGTGGACCTCGAAGGTCTTTTCATCGCAATCGGGGCAGACCCGCGCACACACCTCGTCCACGGCAAGCTCGACTTCAACTCCGACGGCACTGTCGCAGTCCAGGGACGCAGCTCGCGCACCAGCGTCCCTGGCGTCTTCGCCGCCGGCGATGTGCTCGACCCGACCTACCGTCAGGCCGTCACCGCCGCAGGGTCCGGGACGGTTGCAGCTCTCGATGCCGAACGCTACCTCACCTCACTTCCCGCGGCGGTCCTCGCGCAGGCCGTTGCCGCTCCTTCGCGCGCACCAGAAAGTAGGAGATAAACAGATGGACCTGTCAACGATCGACCAGGGAATCGCGACACAGATCGGACACTACGCCGATGCCATTGTCATCCCCGCCGGATATGACCAGATCCTCGTCTCTGGAACCCCCGGCCTCGACCAAGATGGCGACCTTGCCCCTGACATCGTCGGCCAATCGGAGCAGGCCTGGGAAAACGTCACCAGGATCCTCGACGCCGCCGGGGCCAGCATCAGCGACATCGTGTTCATGCGGCAACGGCTTACGGACGAGTCCGACATCGCAGGCTACGTCGCCGTACGATCCCGATACGTGACCCACCGGCCCGGAGCAACACTGGCTGTGGTACCCACTCTCGTCCAGCCCGGATTCCTCCTCGAACTCGAAATCATCGCTGCACGCCCACCGCAAGAAGATGCGGTTTGGGATTCAAGCCGAAAGCTGGTGCGACGACCATGAAGCAGAAGAAGGTGCAGACATATCCCGTCATGGACGGGGCCTTGGGCGCTCCTCGCGAGGATCAGATCGCCGGCATCGTACAACGGGTGTGGGCGGACTCGCGGTTGTATCACGGCGACCTCGAGCCGATGCTGCGGGAGTGGCTGAACATAGTGGGTTGCGTGGTCGCCCACGATGAGTTTCAAATGCTGCTCGCCAAGGCACGAGGAGAATTCGCACGCGCGGCTTCGTCGACTGACACCGATCCGGCGCCGCACTGCCCGGCGAGCACGTTGGTGGAGTGCCTGTACTGGGATGTGCAGACCTTAGAGCGCGGTGGAACCCTCCAAGCGTGATGTGCCGCGGGTGATCCAGGTGACTGGGTCACCCGCTGGCTACAACACTGACGGGGTCTGAACGAGTGTCATTGATCGCGGTCTCGATTGCCGCTACGCACGCCGTCAGCTTCCGCTGTGCCATGATGCGTGAGGGCTGATGTTGTTGTTACCGTTCTGGCTCCTTGTCCTGATATTTCTCGCCGCCGCCGGCGCGATCTGGGTCGCCGGCATTCACCTCAGCCGCTACGCCGACGTTCTTTCCGAACGTCTACATCTCGGTGCGGCACTCGGTGGCCTGATCCTTCTCGCCATCACCACGAACCTTCCCGAGCTGGCAATCACTGTCAGCGCAGCGATCCAAGGTGATCTCTCGATCGCTGTCGGCAACATCCTCGGCGGCATCGCCATTCAGACCGCGGTGCTGGCACTGCTTGACCTGATCGGGGTACGCGGTGCCAGATCGCTGACCTACCGAGCCGGGTCGCTTTTGCTCATCGTCGAAGCAGCGCTCGTCATCGCAATCCTGGCCGTCGTCATCGCCGGCAGTCAAACGCCAGCGGACCTCATATTCATCGGCCTCACCCCGGACACCGTTCTCATCGCAGCGATCTGGGTGATCGGCCTCCTGCTGGTAACACGCGCCGGAAAGGGCATGTCGTGGTACGACGATGGCCAAGCGCCCGACTCCCAGCTTGAGCCAATGGGCCACAGCCGTGCAATGCAGGAAGAGATCGCAACCGCAACCGGTACCAGCACTGCCAAGGCGGCCGCGATCTTCATCGCAGCGGCGATCGTCACCCTTGTAGCGGGCGTCGCGCTCGAACGCAGCGGAAGCGCCATGGCCGACCAGATCGGGCTTTCCGGGCTCCTCTTCGGAGCCACGGTGCTGGCTCTGGCCACGTCCCTTCCCGAGATCTCGACGGGCCTCGCCGCAGTCAAAATGGGCGACTACAAACTCGCCGTCAGTGACATTTTCGGCGGCAACGCGTTCCTGCCCGTACTGTTCCTCCTCGCGACCGGCATCTCAGGAAGGCCGTCTTGCCCGCGGCGCAGGCCAGCGACATCTTCCTCACGGCGCTAGCCATTCTGCTGACCCTCGTCTACCTGCTGGGGATCGCATTCCGCCCCCGTCGGAAGGTCCTCGGCATGGGAATCGACTCGCTGCTCGTGCTCATCCTCTACGCAGTCGGTACAGCCGGACTCTTCGCAATCGGTGGAATATAACCGCGTCAGCGAGACTTGCGAGCGCCGCCCTGACGACCTCACAGTCCACATCTCTCCGAAAGCAGCCACCACATGCCACCCGGGAGGTTCAGTCCACTTTGGGAATCACATCTCCATAGGAATGCGTGCGCACTAGGTCTCCCGACTTCCACGAACACGCATCTCGTCGGGGTCTTCGGCGCGGATGTTGGTCAGAAAGTCAGCGTCCTCAAGTTCAATCTCTGCCGCGAGCTGAAATGCTTGGTCAACAAGCACGGAAGGAATAATCACCGCCGCCGCGGCGTCAGCGTACACGAAATCGCCCGGGAGAACAGTCACACCGCCGACAACCACTGGGACGTTCGCAGCAATGGGCATCACATCAGCCGTACCCGCCTTCACGGTCTCGCCGCTGCAGTAGAAAACAGGCTCATACTGTTCGAGCTCACCAAAATCCCGAAGCCGTCCGTCTGTGAGAAGCCCCGCAAGTTTCCGATTCTGCAGCCGCGAAAACTTCGTCCCACCACCCACGGAGACGTCCGGATGGCCGCCGCTGTCCAGTACCAACACGATCCCCTCAGGATCAGCGGGAACCGCCTCATAGAAGAGGCGCCCGAAACTGTTCACCTGTGCGTCGAACACGTCCTGCCGAAACGGGACGAACCGGATGGTGACGGCCCTCCCGCGCAATACACGCCCCGGCGTGGGCGACACCAGATCGAGGACATGCGCCCGATGTGTCGAGACGCGGCCGAGTGCATCCGTCAGCGATGCCGAGGATACGCCGCCCTTCCGAAGATCGATATGATCCGTCATTGTCGGCTCGGGCCCACGTCGTTCGGCGCTATGTCGTCCAGCACCGGCACAGCCCCCTGTGCAAGTTTCAACCGAGTCCAGACACCCATGTTGATAACCACAGCGGCGATTTCAGCGACAGACTTTTCGTCAAAGAACCGGGCCAATCGATCGTGGTGTTCGGCGAAAGCGGCGACATCGAATACCGTGAGCGCCTCCGCGTATGCGAGAGCCGCAACCTCGTCTTCAGCGAACATTGTGCTCTCTCGCCAGCTCGCAAGGTGAGCGATCTTGGCCGGGTTCAGACCCGCATCCCGCGCGGCGGCGGTATGCAAGATCAAGCAGTACGAGCAAGGATTCAATTGAGCGACGCGAAGTCGCAGCAGCTGCGCCAACCCGGCATCCACTGAAAGCGTCGCCGTATAGCCCACTGCCGCGGCCATCTCCTTCGCAATCGCGTGAAACCCGATCACATCGGGATCGAATCGCGTGTTTACGAAATGCACTTCGTCCATGCCCTCAGCCTCCCATGTAGCCACACCATCCATCAGCCCCGACGCGACCACAGACAGGTCTCACGCCAACTTTCTTCGGTCCTATATGCCTGAGCTACATGATTGTCCCAACTGACCGGCAACCGCTTCGGCCAGCTGCTGGCACCCACCCGGCGCACGATTGGCGGCGCGCACGTCACGGGTCCGCATCCACCGGGTGGGCATCCGCCGGCGATGAGCTGGGTGGGATGCGTCAACTCCGGCCGCCAGACGAAGAATCCGCCGACCGGTCCCCGGATGCCGATGCGATCGCCGTGCTCGAACTCGTCTACGAGGGACGGCGACACCTCCCCGCCGGGCAGCCGTGCGACGGCGATCTCGACCAACTCGCCCGATGCGACGCTGACGACGGAGAAGGATCGCACGGCCTGATACCCGTCAGGAGCGGTGAGCCGTACATCCAGGTGCTGGCCGGCGTCGTTGCCCGGCCCACCCGGGCACGGCGATCGTGAGGCTCCGTGCGGAGCCGGTCAGGCGGTGCGAGCCGACGAGCGTGGCGTCGCACCAGGCGAACGAGAGGTCGCTGTTCAATAGGGTTCCCTCCAGGCCCCGTACCGCTCTTCCTTCCACGGGTCGCCGTGGCTGTGATATCCGTTCTGTTCCCAGAACCCCGGGTCGTCCCGCTCCTGCATCACCAAGCCACGGATCCACTTGGCACTCTTCCAGAAGTACAGATGCGGCACCAGCAGCCGCGCGGGGCCGCCGTGTTCGGGATGAAGCGGCTCGCCGTCGAACTCATAGGCGATCCAGGCCCGCCCACCGGTGATCTCGTCCAGGGGGAGGTTGGTGGTGTACCCGCCGTAGGAATGCGCCATGGCGAACCGGAAGGACGTGTCCACCTTGGACATGAGAGTGTCGACGGACACGCCTTTCCACGTCGTGCCGAGCTTCGACCAGCTCGTCACGCAGTGGATATCTGTCGTGATTTCCTCGGACGGCAGGTCGAGGAACTGCTCCCAGTTCCATGTATGCGTCATCCCCGATTCGGTGTGGACGAAGAACTCCCACGACTCGGTTCCGATCGCCGGCGTCGGCCCAGCTGAAAGAACCGGGAACGAATCCGTCGCGTGCTGACCAGGGGGAACCCTCGGGTCATCGTCACGGCGACGTCCACCGAATACTGCCACTCGCTTGCCGTCCTTTCGCATCTGGGCGCCGGCGTGCGAGCGGCGCCTCCGCCCTCTCCGCGCACGGCGGCCATGTGTAGTTGGTGGCGCCCGCGGTGCTCGATCTTTCTCGTCTCACCCGGCGATGTCCTCCGCTGGGGTGCCGTTTCCTCTGCGGCGACCCGCCATCAGCGCGATGCCGCCGGGTGCGAATCGCCAGCGGTCTTCGACACGGGCCGTAAGATCCGCTCCCCTCCGAACGCAAAGAAGCGTTGGGGCCGGAATTGAGCATGTGTCGGCCCGACGACGAAGAAGACCGGGAAAGTCAATGGGCGAGAAGGAGACCGGCGGAGTCGATGAGCGAGAAGGATCCGGCGGAGTGGATCGACCAGTTCCTGGCGGCGGACCCGCGAGACGTCGGCTGTGACGAAGCGGTCGCGGTGATGCACGTGTACGCCGAAATGCGGGCTGACGGACTCGATCCCGAGGCGCGCTTCCCGGGCGTCACGGCGCATCTCGCGGCGTGCGAGTCATGCGCCGACGATGTGCAGGGGCTAGTGGATGCGGTGCTGGACGACGCGATGTCAGAAAGGCGCCGCAGGAGCACGAATCAGTCAGATTAGGAGAGCAAGGATGACACACGAGGGGTATCAGAAGACGGAAGAGGCGGTCAGCCGCCTCACGGATATACAGTTCCGCGTCACCCAGCAGAGCGCGACGGAGCCGGCGTTCCGTAATGAGTACTTCGACAACAAGGAGCCCGGCATCTTCGTGGATGTCGTCTCCGGGCAGCCGTTGTTCTCGTCGCTGGACAAGTTCGACAGCGGCACCGGGTGGCCGAGCTTCTCGCGGCCGATCGACGCGCACGCCGTCACGACCCGTGACGACGAGTCGCTGTGGATGACGCGCACCGAAGTGCGCTCCACTGGCGCGGACAGCCACCTCGGGCACCTCTTCGATGACGGACCGGGTGCGACCGGTGGACTGCGGTACTGCATGAACTCCGCGTCGCTGCGGTTCGTGCCGGTCGCGGAGCTCGAGGCACAGGGGTACGGCCAGTACCTGCCGCTCTTCGAGGAAGCGGCGACCAAGGAGAAGGGAACGGCGGCATGACGTTCGGTCTGGAGGACACAGGAGAGATCGTCCGGCAACCGGGGACGGAGACCGCCGTTCTCGCTGGTGGGTGCTTCTGGGGGCTGGAGGATCTCATCCGCCGTCAGCCCGGAGTGCTCGATACCCGCGTTGGGTACACAGGTGGCGGGAACGATCACCCGACCTACTACAACCACCCGGGACATGCGGAGGCGGTGGAGATCGTGTTCGACCCCTCGCAGACGACATATCGGGACATCCTGGCGTTCTTCTTCCAGGTTCATGACCCGTCGACCCTGAACCGGCAGGGCAACGATGTCGGGACGAGCTATCGCTCGGCCATCTTCCCGGTCACATTAGAGCAGGAGCAGGTCGCTCGTGACACGATCGCGGACGTGGACGCCTCGGGTCTGTGGCCGGGCAAGGCGGTCACGACGATCGAGGAGTCCGGGCCGTTGTGGGAGGCGGAGCCGGAGCATCAGGACTACTTGATCGCGTACCCCAGCGGGTACACCTGCCACTTCGTGCGCCCGGACTGGGTGTTGCCGAAGCGCGCCGAGACCGCCGCCTGAGCGGAGAGCGCGATCGATGTGAGGCCGCGTCCGTCCGTGAGACGGGCGCGGCCTTTGCACCGCTCACGACATGAAGCCGGGCGCTGCGACAAGAACAATGCAGAGAATGGCCTGGAGATGGATCATCAGCTTGAAGGGCGGGTCGCGGTCGTGACCGACGCCAGCGGCGGGATCGGCCGTGCGGTCGCTCGAGCCCTCGCGGAGAAGGGCGCCATCGTCATCGCGGTGGTACGCTCGCACACCTCCGCGGAGGAGACGGTCAGCGGCCGGGGTCGCATCATGCCGATCGACGCGACGTCACCCACGCGCTGGATGTCGAGCGGATCAAGGAGAAGGCACGGCAGCACGCCGGACTCGACATCCTCGTCAACAATGTCGGCGCGGTGATGCCCCGACTGACCGGGTTCCTGACCGTGAGGGACGCGATGCGGCGAGAGAGCATGGAGCGCAACCTGTTCGCTCCCCTCATGGTCACGCGGTACCTGCTCCCGCTGCTGTTGGAGAGTGACCGCGCTGCCGTGGTGCGACCAGCTCGATCAATGTCTTCCTGCCGGACCCGGACGTCGTGGACTACTCCGCCGGTGAGGCGGCGCTGAGCAACGTGATGAAGTCGCTCTCGAAGGAATACGGTCCTCGTGGCGTCCGCTTCAACACCGTCAGCCCGGGGTCGGTCGAGACCGGCCAGAGGTTCGAGGACGATGGCATCGTGGGCAACGTCGCCGAGCATCACGGGCTCTCGGCTGCGGACGCGAGGGACGCCGTCGTGGACGGCGAGGGCGCCTTCTCGAACGGGCGGTTCACTAAACCCGAAGAAGTCGCGGCGCTCGTGCTGGATCTCGCCGGAGGAACGATGCGGGAAATCAACGGGAGCGACTTCGTCATCGATGGAGGCGTCGTCAAGACGACAAGGCTACATGTGGACGCACCAGTTGGTGAGCCGGGCTGATTCATCAGCCCGGCTCCTCTCGTGTCCGTCACGTGTCCTCTCTCACCGCGAAACGGGCGGCGGGGACGGCTCCGCGTCGCCCGCCGACTTCACGGCCGGACCTGCACGATGGTCTTTCCGCTCGGGCGCTTCGGGGCCCCGAGCGCCGCGGCGGCCTCCTCGAGCGAGACGACCTGCCCGATGTGCGAATGAAGCCGCCCGTCCGCGAATCGAAGCGCGATCTCCGTCAGCTGCGCACGATCGGGGATGACGACGAAGTCGATCACCGTCGCGTCGACCGGCCGCGCCGCCGGCGGTCCGGCAATCGACACGAGCGTTCCCCCTGGAGCAACCAGCTTCGCCGCTCGCGCACCGATCTCGCCGCCGAAGACGTCGAACACGAGGTTGACACCGCCGACCGCCGCGAGGTCGTCGCCCTCGAGATCGACGAACTCGTTCGCGCCGAACTCGAGCACCGTCTCGCGGTGCGCGGCGCGGCCGCCGCCGATGACGCGCGCGCCCGCCGCCCGCGCGAGTTGCACCACGACCGAGCCGACGGCGCCCGCCGCGCCGGGCACGAACACGCTCTGACCTGCCTGCAGGTGGCCGTACTCGAACAGCCCCTGCCACGCGGTGAGGCCCGGCATCGCGAGGCTCGCGGCGTCCACGAAATCGATGTCGACTGACAGCGGCGCGAGATTGCGCGCATCGATCGCGATGTACTCGGCGAGCGTGCCAGTGCGGTACCCGTCTGCGAGCCCGAAGACGCGCTGGCCGACCTGGAGCCCGCGAGTGCCGTATCCGAGAGCCGAGACGACGCCGGCCACCTCCTGTCCCGGGATCACGGGCATCCGATCGCGCCCGAACCGATCGGTCCAAGTGCCGGGCCACGTCAACTCGTCGTGGGTGAAACCCGACGCGTGCACCTCGACGACGACGTCGCCGACCCCGGGCTGCGGTTCGGGCTGGTCGGCCAGCTCCATTCCCGCCGTGCCTGCACTCTTGTCCGTGACCACGATGGCCTTCATGCTCGTGTCCTCTCTCGATCGAGTTTCGTCTCAGGAGCGCCCTGTGCGGACCATCGACTCCGATTGCGTTTCGCGCGGTCTCGCGCCACGTTCGTTCGCGTCCGTCGTGCGCCTCGCCTTACTCTGATCCGCCATTGAGCCGCGGAACCCACTTTCGGTTTGATCCACGCGATGACGTCGCTCCGTCACTACCTCAGCCTCAGGCGATCAGGCAGCCCAACCTCGGGGTGGCAATCGCGCACGTAGAGTCCTTCGCAGCGTAAGAAGTGCGATGCTCGGCGCCACCAAGAGTTGGAGTCCGGGCCGCGCTCGCACGGTTCGATGAGCCGCTCGGCTCGGCGGCCGGCGTCCGCACCACGATTGACAATCGAAAGAGGAATCAGATCTTGAGCACAACCAGCAGTCCCACGGTCTTCGAGGCCCTCGTGGCGGAGATCGCCCAGAACTATCGCCACGGGCGTATCCTCGTGGCAGTCGACGGCGCGGAGGCCGAGTACACGCGGAGCTTCGCCAACGCACTCGCAGACGCGGCTCGCGCCTCGGGAGAGACGACGTTCCGAGCAAGCGCTGAACGTCCGGAGCAGTACATGAGCGACGATGACGCAACGCTTCTCCGCGCGGTGCTCGTAGGCTTCCGCGAGGGAGCCCTGGAGCGCGACGATGTGATCACCGAGGTCCCGCTCGATGCGATGCTGATCGTAGACGGCCGGTTCCTGCTCAACCCTCGCCTGCGTGGTAAGTGGCACTTCCGCGTATGGCTCGAGAGTGACGCGACGCTCAGCGCCGCCGCGTACGAGCAGCAGGTCCACTACGTCCGCGATGACGCGCCTCGCGCGGCGGCCGACGCGATATACGACGTCTCCAGCTCCGACGCGCCGTTGCGGGTCTTCTCCGACTCATGCTGACCGAAGCCGGCGCCGCCGTCGCGCGCGATGGCGCGGCAGCGGGCCGAGGGGTCGCCGTCATCGATGGAGGCACATGCGCACTGCGAGGATGCGATCAGAAGAGCCTCTCATGTGTGGGAGCTCCGTAGATGGACATGGGTTCGGGCCCTACTCCCCCGTGAACCCGCCTACGAGGTGACCGGCAGGGCGGTCGAGCGCGAACGGGTCGTTCAGCAGGTCGGAGCGGTCGGTGCGCTCGACGAGTTCGGCGAACTCCTTCGCGCCGCGGAAGATGCGGTCGGGCAGCGAACGCACACCGTCGCCGCCGTCGCCCCAGTCGCTTGTCGCGGCGAACACGCCGGTCGTGACCGGGAAGGCGTGCAGGAAGGTGAACAGGGGCCGGATTGCGTAGTCGATCGCAAGTGAGTGCCGCGACGTGCCGCCCGTGGCGCCGATCAGTACCGGCAGGTCGATGAGCGCCTGCGGGTCGATCACGTCGATGAACGACTTGAACAGTCCGGCGTAACTCGTGGAGAAGATCGGCGTGACCGCGATGAGGCCGTCGGCCGACGAGACCGCGTCGAGCGCCTGCTCGAGCTTCGGCGGGGCGAAGCCCAGCAGCAGGTGGTTGGTGATGTCGTGCGCGAGGTCGCGCAGCTCGAACACCTGCACTTCGACCTCGACGCCGCGCTCGCGCAGCACCGCGACCGTGTCGGCGGTCAGGCGATCGGCGAGCTGGCGGGTGGAACTCGGGGTGCTCAGACCGGCCGAGATGATGACGATGCGCTTGGTGGTCATCGCACGGACTCCTTCCGGGTCGCGGCAGGGCCGAAGGCGGAGCCGGGCTTCGACGATTCGACCGACGCGGTGTCCTGGTAGGGCGAACCGAGGGTGAGGTTGTCACCGCGGTTGGCGTTGGGCGTCGCCTGCCGGGGCTCGGCGTCGCCGTACTTGGCCTTCACGAGCGACGCATGCGTGGGGGCATCCGGAACATCGACGGGGCGGTTCTTGGCGAACTCGCGGCGGAGCACAGGCACGACCTCCTCGCCGAGCAGGTCGAGCTGCTCGAGCACGGTCTTCAGGGGCAGGCCGGCGTGGTCCATGAGCCAGAGTTGACGCTGGTAGTCGCCGACGTAGTCGCGGTAGCCGAGGGTGCGGTCGATGACCTCCTGCGGGCTGCCCACGGTGAGCGGGGTCTGCTGGGTGAAGTCCTCGAGGCTCGGGCCGTGGCCGTACACCGGGGCGTTGTCGAAGTACGGCCGGAACTCGTTGACGGCGTCCTGCGAGTTCTTGCGGATGAACGCCTGTCCGCCGAGGCCGACGATCGCCTGCGCGGCGGTGCCGTGGCCGTGGTGCTCGTACCGCTGGCGGTACAGCGCGATCATGCGCTGGGTGTGCGAGGCCGGCCAGAAGATGTGGTTGGCGAAGAAGCCGTCGCCGTAGGAGGCGGCCTGCTCGGCGATCTCGGGAGTGCGGATCGAGCCATGCCACACGAACGGCGGCACGTCGTCGAGCGGTCGCGGGGTCGAGGTGAAGCCCTGCAGTGGGGTGCGGAACTTGCCCTCCCAGTCCACGACGTCCTCGCGCCAGAGGCGGTGGAGCAGCTCGTAGCTCTCGAGGGTCAACGGCAGGCCCTGGCGGATGTCCTTGCCGAACCACGGATAGACCGGGCCGGTGTTGCCGCGGCCCAGCATGAGGTCGGCGCGACCGCCCGACACGTGCTGCAGCATCGCGTAGTCCTCGGCGATCTTCACCGGGTCGTTCGTGGTGATGAGGGTCGTCGCGGTCGAGAGCTGCAGCGTCGACGTCTGGCCGGCGATGTACGCGAGCGTCGTCGTGGGCGACGACGACCAGAACGGCGGGTTGTGATGCTCGCCGAGTGCGAAGACGTCGAGGCCGACCTCCTCCGTGTGCTTGGCGATCGTCAGTGTCGACTGGATGCGCTCGGCCTCCGTCGGCGTGCGGCCGGTCGTCGGGTCCGCCGTGATGTCGCTGATGCTGAAGATGCCGAACTGCATCCCCGAGATATTGGTGGGCTCGCTCATTGCGTCTTCTCCGCTCCGGATCGTTGCTCAATATGCGTCTCCGTCAACGCGCTTTCTTACGCCAGGCGGGCGCGGCGCCTGGCTGGCAGAGCTGTGCGCGGGCGGCGCGGAAACGCAGAGGACGGGCGGAGCCATCGGATCCGCCCGTCCTCTACGTCTGCAGGTCGGTTACGCGCCGGCGACGTGGGCCTCGAGGAACCAGCGGTCCTTGTCGAGGCCGGCGCGGATGCCGATCACGATGTCCTGGCTGGTCGGGTCGAGCTCGGCGAGGCCCTCGATCGCGGCGTTCACCTTCTCGGTCGCGAGGTCGATCTGCGCGACGACGTCCGAGATCGTCTCCTCGTAGCCCTGGAACCCAGCCTTCGGGTTCACCGCGCCCGACTCGGCGGCCACGGTCGTGAGCCGGCCGTCGATCGGCAGCCCGAGGGCCACGACACGCTCGGCGACCTCGTCGCCCCACGCCTGCGCGTGCGCCGCGATCGGGTCGAGTAGCTCGTGCACCTCGATGAAGTTGACGCCGCGGACGTGCCAATGCGCCTGCTTGCCGTTCACCGCCAGCGCGATGAGCTCGTGCAGGACGGGGGTGAAGAACTGCGCCACACCGGCGGCCACTTCGGCCCCGGATCCGGTCTTCGGTGCGTACTGGATGTCGGTCATCGATCTTTCTCTCTTTCTTCTGCATCGACGCTTTCGCGTTTGCGGATGTCCCGGACGAGTTCGAGGGCGTCGTCCGGGATGAGCTGTCCAAGCGCCCCGCACGAGTAGACGCTGATCAGGACTTCACCTGCGGGGTCGAGGATGAATCCGGTCGTCTGCAGCTGGGGCGGATCCAGGCTGACGAATGCGTCCGTCGCCGATGCGATCTCCTCAACGTCTGCGCTGTGACCGATTGGGTACGTCAGCCCGTACTTCGTCGCCAGCTCCTCGACCACGGCTTCGTCGTCGGCAGTCAGCACCACGACCGTGATCCCGGCATCGGCGAACTTTGAGGTGCTGCGCTGGAATGCGCGAAGCTGCTCGACGCAGGAGCGGCAGTTGGCTCCACGTGAGAACAGCACGACTCCGTACCGTCCTGCGTACGCCGCGGGGATCTCAAGTCGCTCGCCGCCCACCTGAGTCAGCTCGAGTGTCGGGAACGCGTCTCCGGCGCGTAGCAGCGGCATCAGAGATCCTCGAGGGCGACTTGGTTCAGTTCGTCCTGCACGACGACGTGAATCGCCGCTTCCTCGGCGGACGCGCCGCCCCCGTCGATGCCGTTGTCGGTCGCCCAGTAGTCCGAATGCGGGTCACGGCTGTCCGGATCGCTCCATGTGAGACGACCGGCGCGGATGGAGCCGACCTGATCGTCGATCAGTTCACCGTCCGTGTCGACGGCATCTCCGATCCCATCGCCGGGGATCTCCTCCGGCTCGTCGGGAAGCTCACGCGCCAGGCGGGCGGCGAGCGGCTCATGGGTGCGCGCCTCGCGTGGTGTGAATCCCCACGACAGGTCGGCGGGGCGATAGTCGAGGGGCGAGTACCCGGTTTCGTCGCTGTCGTCGTCGAGTTCGTCGGGGTCGAGAGCCTCGTCGGGTGGCAGCAACTCGTCGTCGTAGAAGCCGTCGGTGTCGATGTCGGTCATGGGATCGCCTCCTCGTATGGGATTCGCATCGTCAGCGCCAGGAGAGCGGAACTTCTTACGTCAGCACCAGTCGAGAGTCCGAAGAGGCGTAAGACCTTGGGTGGCGAGCGACGCCCACAGGGCATGACACACAACAGGATTCCGCAGGAGAAGGAGCTGGGCTCGATGATCACGCTGACCGGAGGCGCACAGGACTCGGCAGAAGCGAAAGCCTACGTGCCGACGTCTGGGGACGACGAGTTTACGATCACGAAGAATCCCGACGTCGGCATCTACGAAGCGGCCCTCGACGGAGTCACCGTCGCGGGCGTCGTGTACAGCCGCGTCGGAAAGCACGTGACGCTGCTCGCGACGTCCGTGTTCCCCGAGTTTCGCGGGAAGGGGATCGCGGCGCGACTGCTGAGCGGCGTGCTCGACGAGCTTCGCGCGTCCGGGGACCGCGTAACCGTGAGCTGCCCGTTCGCGACGGCGTTCGCACGGTCGCACCCTGAGTATGCCGACGTGATCATCGATGACGACCGCCCGGCCCGGCAGCGCCACTGAATCGGCGGCGCAGGTGGTGAGCGGGAGAAGGATGCCGACGGCGGACGTGATCGACGCTCACCGCACGAGGGCGTTCACGAGAGGATGGGCGCACAGCTGATGGACGAACCGGCGGCGGACGAGTTGGACGCACTGATTGCGGCGATACCGGACGGATGGACGCGAGTCCGGATCGCCGGTGCGGCGTGGGGGATCACTCGTACGACGCGTGCCGGAGGGAGGGCGGTGTCCTTCGACGCGGAACGCTTGGGCGGCCGGGAGAAGCTGGGCGCCAACGTGTGGTTGACGAGCGACGGGGCGGTGCTGCGGCCGTGCGAGGTCGCGGCCGAGGATGTCATGAGCGTCCTGCGTGCGTCGGCATCGGCCCTCTCCGGCGAATGAGCTGGCCGCACGCAGGACATGCGCCACCCCGCTGTCAGGCGCCCAGCGTGCCGCCGCGCTCGAGAGTCTGGACGTCCCAGTAGAGACATTCCACCAGGGTCGAAGCGGGGCAGTGCGGGGTGGTGTCGTCATCTGTGATGGATGCGACGCGCGCGAATTCGCCCCGGGCCTTGCCGAGCAGGATCTCGTACTCCCGGTCGGCGACGGAGAGACCCACGGCGTCGATCCACTGGTGCAGCAGGCGATCGACGTCTTCGTGGTACAGCTGGCCTTCGGCCCACACGCGCTGCACGATCCCCGCGATCTGGTCCTCCCGTGGTGCGGAGCGGGCGCCGTCCATAACCGGGAACGTCTGCGTCCTCTTGCGCTTCGTCATCGTCATGCCTCGTCCGCCGACGCGTAGCGTCCCTCGGACACTCCGCCGTTCCGGACATCTGTGAAGCGGACACCGGCAGGCCGGCCGGTGGCGTCGACGATCCACGTGAGGTCGTACGAGGCCCGGTAGGACGGCGGCCAGAACGACCAGAATCGCCCGTCCGCGTCGACACCCCACTCGCCATCGCTCGGCGTACCGTGCTCGCGGTAGGTCGTGCGACCATCGGCGGTGAAGACTTGGGTCGCTCCATCCGTGTAGACGAAGCCCGCTGCGGTCAGGGCGTCGTGGATCTGCTGAGGGGGGATGCGGTCGCCGTCGTGGACCGCATGCGTTTCAGTGCTGCTCATGCACAGTTGGCGGCATGCTGGCCTGCAGTTCTTACGCGGGGCCGGGCGCCGAGCGAAGCGGCTCCGCCCGGTGCCCGGCCGCGTTCGCGTCAGTTCGCCCCGGTGCCGCTCACGATGTCGCCGTTCAGCCCGTCCGGGTAGAAGCCGCCCGCGGATCCGGCGTGCGCATCGAGGTAGACGACGTCGAGGACCTCCTGCGCGGTCCGTCCGAGCACGCGACCGTGCTCATCCGTCGGTACGAGGTTGGCCTCATCCCGGGTTCCGATGCCCTGGTCGCTGTCCGCCCGGCCGGTGAGCGCGCTGCGTGCCGCCGAGATCTTCGACACGGCGTCGAAGACGGACTCGTCCGCGAGACCCTCGCTGAACAGGGTCGCCCGGACGATGCCCGCATGGTACGCCTCGGTGGCCAGCAGCCCGGCTGCCGCGTCGAGGTGCGTCTTGTTCGAAATGAACGAAGCGGCACCCTTGAACGCGGTGACGCCGACGTCTTCGAACAGGAACGCCGCGAAGAGGAAGTTCCGGTCGCTCGCGTAGGCGTCGAAGACCTCGCCGGGCGCGATCAGGCCCGCCGCGGTCGCCGCCGTGGTGAAGCTCTGGTCGAATGAGATCCGGGGCCGCGCCGCCGCTGCGCCGCCGAGGGCGCCACGGAGGAACACGACGTGAGCACGCTCGTCCATCGCGATCTCGCGCGCGATGTTCTTGACCAGCGGGCTGCGGAACTCGACCTGTCGACCACCGGAGACCTGGCCGGGAGTGCCGGTGCCGTGGATCAGGTCGTCGGAGGTCTCCGCGCTCGCGCGAATCGCGTCGTCGATGAAACGGTTGTCGGACATGCTGGCTCCCGTCGTCGGTGCTCTGGCTTAGACGAGCCGGACTCCTCATCGGAGACGCTCGTCCTACGGTGCGCAGCACACGGCGGCCCGTTCTTACCGATTTTTCCGAACTGATTTCGGATCCATCGCATGTCGTACTGTGGACGAAGCAGTTCTGTCTCAGCGAGGGAGCATTCGCCATGGATACCGATTCCGCAGCCTGGGTGGCAGCGCTCAGCGGCTCGGGGTCGGCGCGTAAGGAGGCGCTGGCCCGGCTCCATGGACTGCTTGTGAAGGTCGGATTCAAGGAGACCCGCCGACGTGGGCCGGCGCACCGCGTCACGGGTCCGGAGCTCGATGACATCGCGCACCAGGCGGCGGACGACGCGATGGTGGCCCTACTCGGAAAGCTCGACACGTTCAGGGGCGAGAGCCGGTTCACGACGTGGGCGTACCGGTTCGTGGTGCTCGAGGTCTCCAGCAAGCTCGGACGTCACTTCTCGCGTCATGAGTCGGTCATGTTCGATGAGGACGCGTGGGAGCGGCTGCCGGCGCGATTCGGTGACGATCCGCTTGCGCGGGCTCAGCATGGCGATCTGATCGCCGCCGTACGGAGGGCGGTTGACGAGGTGCTGTCCGCACGGCAGCGGGAGCTGTTCGTGGCGATCGTGGTGAATGGCGTTCCGACCGAGGCGATGGCCGTCAAAGTCGGGTCGAGCCACGGCGCCGTCTACAAGATGGTGTTCGATGCGCGCCGTAAGATTCGCTCCTACTTGACCGATAATGGTTATCTGGATGCGGATTCCGAGGAACGCCCGTACGACGCGGCCCGAAACCGGGGCGCATCACAGCACACAGCAGGTTGAGGTGAACACCGATGGATAGACCGTCCGAATGGGTCGAGAGGTTTCTGGCCGCCGACCCGCGTGATGCCGGTTGCGACGAAGCGGTCGCCGTGATGCACGTGTATGCGGACCTTCTCGCCGCGGGGGCCGACCCGGAGGAGCGTTATCCGGGGGTCACGGCGCATTTGGTGGCGTGCGAGTCCTGCGCGGAGGATGTGCGCGGTCTGCTCGCGGCAGTGCTCGACGGCGACCTCCAGGCTGCCGAGCGGATGATGCACGCCACGCGGACATCCGGGGATTCCGGTACCACGGCGAACAGCCGAGTGCGCTGAGGGTTTCCTCGGCGACGTTTCGATCATGCTGTCCCGCGGGATCCCCTCGGCGACGTTCCTCGGCATGGCCGCGAACTACGTGGAAGAGCGCACGAGTTAGCCATCGGAACGCAGTCGAGCCCTCCGCCGGACTGGTGGAGGGCTCGACGTATCACGTCCAGACGCCGGTCAGCTCGCCGTGCTGTCGGCCGCGGCCTCTGCGTCTGCCTGTGCGTGGGCAGCCGCGTGTTCGGCCATCTCGAGGCGGACGGAGTTCATGTCGAGTGCCTTCACGGCATCGATCACCTGCGCGAGGGCGGGCGCAGGCAGGGCACCCGACTCGCGGAACACCAGCACGCCGTCACGGAATGCCATGAGCGTCGGGATTGCCGTGATTCCGACGGACGCGGACGCCTTCATCGCCTTCTCGGTGTCGAGCTTCGCGTGCACGATGTCCTCGTTCTGTTCCGAGGACTTCTCGAACACAGGCGCGAACTGATGGCACGGGCCGCACCAGTCAGCCCAGAAGTCAACCAGCACGATCCCCTCCCCGCTCACGGTCGACTCAAAGTTCTCATCGGTGATCTCGACGGTCGCCATCTCGCTCTCCTTCTCTCCTGGTCCTTCACTGACGTCTTCCCTCATCGTCATGCGCGTCGGTTCGACGGTGGGTCTTACGGCGCCGCTCGCGACGTCGCGCCGGATCGGCGTGAACTCGCGGGCGTAGCCGGTCAGGTAAGACCGTGTGCTCGTGCGGCGCGAACGGAACGACCTGGGAGCAGACGCGTAGACGGGAGAACGCGACCATGACAATCACCCTCGAAGCAGAAGCGGCGAATTGTGACACGATCCACGAGTCTCTCAGCGCCGAGATGACGGCCCCTAAGCACGCTGAGGTCCGGTCGGACTACGAGCTCACGATCATCAACGATGCCGGGCGAAGCCGATGGATCGCCGTCCTGGGCGCCGAGGGAATCGGCTCGCTCACATACCGGTACGTCGACGACCGGGTGGTGCTGCTGAATACCTGGGTGGATCACAATTTTCGCAATCACGGCGTCGCGCAGGAGATGGTCGCCTACGCACTCGACGAGATCAAGCGCAGGGGTAAGAAGATCACCGTGATCTGCCCGTTCGTCGGAACCTTCATCTCGCGGCACCCGGAGTTAGTCGAGCTGATCGATGCGGTGCACGCAGGCAGCGGAGCGCACCGCCCGATGCAGGCGTATGCGGACCTCGAAGCTGAAATCGTGGAGTTCGAGAAGGACATCCATTGAAGTCGGAGCCTTCGTTCGCGAGTTTCGTGGAGATCCGTCGGGAGATCGTGGCGGATGCCGACAACGCTGAGATGGCGGCGAAGGGATATCTGCCGTTGTTCGCGGCAGGACCACGCGCTCGGATTGCCGTGATCGGCCAGGCGCCGGGCCGGAAGGCGCAGCAGTCGAACATCGCGTGGAACGACCCGAGCGGGGCGAGGCTCCGCGAGTGGATCGGTGTCACTGAACCGCAGTTCCGCGACCCAGACCTCTTCGCGCTCCTGCCGATGGACTTCTTCTACCCGGGCAAGGGCGCGGCGGGCGACCTCCCGCCTCGCAAGGCGTTCGCGGATCGCTGGCATCCGCCGCTGCTCCGGCTGATGCCGGAGATTCGGCTCACGGTCCTGATCGGCCGTTACGCGCAGGAGCACTATCTGGGAGCGCGAGCCGGGCGGAATCTGACGGAGACGGTTCGGTCGTTCCGGGACTACCTGCCGGACCGGTTCCCGCTTGCGCATCCTTCACCGCTCAACTTCCGGTGGCAGGCCCGCAATCCGTGGTTCGATGCCGAGCTCCTGCCGGCGCTGAAAGAGCATGTCGCCGCCGCGATCGGCTGATCCCCGAACTGCCGCGGCCGAGCCTGCTCAACGGCGAGGCTCCGCCGGGACTCTGGGATGGGCTCGCCGCGATCGTTCGCGATGAGGGCTTCAGCCTGTCGATGGTGACGGATGTCTCGGAGCTGCGCGGCGCGAACGGCGTCACTGATTTCAGGGCGCGCGCGGTCATCGTGCGCGACGATATGGATGCCTCCGCCCGTGTGAAGACGCTCGCACATGAACTCGCGCACATCCGGATGCACGGGCCCGAGAGTGACGCCTCCTCGCATCGCGGCATCGGCGAAGTCGAGGCAGAGTCGGTCGCGTTGATGATCGGTGCCGCGCACGGGATGGATACCAGTGACTACACGATCCCGTATGTGTCGTCGTGGG
>Ga0299914_10000697_pt1 | contig 20858 bp, 18 predicted proteins | sample RVTome_10_FD_201361 | JGI IMG/M metagenome (GOLD analysis project Ga0299914, IMG submission 201361) | Soil microbial communities from uranium-contaminated site in the Upper Colorado River Basin, Wyoming, United States - RVT153D57 (version 2) ...
CGCTGCCCACCACTCATGCGAGAGCCGCGTTCGCCGAGCACGGTATCGAAGCCGGCGGGCTGCGCCTGGATGAAGGAGTCCAACTGCGCGGCGCGCGCCGCAGCCTCGATCTCCTCGTCGGTCGCGTCGAGGCGACCGATGGCGATGTTGTCTCGAACGGTGCTGTTGAAGATGAAGGTGTCCTGGAACACGATCCCGATCTGGCCGCGCAAGGACTCCAGCGAGACGTCGCGCAGATCCTGCCCGTCCATCAGGACCTGGCCCCCGTTCGGGTCCCAGAAACGCATCAGGAGATTGACGATGGTGCTCTTGCCCGACCCCGACGGCCCCACGAGCGCGACGTTCTTGCCGGCGGGTATCACCAGATCGACGTCTTGCAGGATCGGGCGGTCTTCGTCGTAGCTGAAGTTGACGTGGTCGACCTTGATCTCGTTCCCGACGGGAGCAAGCTCTTTCGCATCTGGCTTGTCTTCGATCTCGACCGGTTCTTCGAGGACCTCGTCAACGCGCTGGATCGAGCCGGCAGCCATCTGTAGCGATTGACCTACGTCCGCGAGGAGTCCCATCGGCACGAATACGGCGGGGAGCAGCAGCAGCAGCGTCACCATCTTGCCGGGGTCGTCGATGGTCCCGTTGATAACCAGGAGAGAACCGGCCCCCAGCACCAGCAGCTGTGCGATGGCCACCGCGAGGTTGATCGAGCCCTCGAAGAGCTGTCCGATCAGGGAGAGTTTGAGCGAGGCGCGAAGCGCGTTCGCGAGACGACCCCGGTAGGTCGATATGGAGCGCTCTTCCAGCCCGTAGGCCTTGACCACGGCATGGGCGGAGAGGGTCTCCTGCGCGACGGCACTTGCTTCGCCCCCGAGCTCCTGAACCCTGAACGCCACGGCTCCGATCCTCGAGCCGAGCAGGCGGTTCGCGACCAGGAACGCCGGAACGATGATGAGAACAAGTGCGCCGACCAGAGGATTCTGGAGGAGGGCTGTTACTGCCGCCAGTGCCGAGGTCATCGCCATGAATGCGCCCTGACCGAATACCTGAACCATCGAATCCTCGAGAGAGTCGAGGTCCCCGGTCAGCCGCGCCGTGACGTCGCCAACCTTCGCCTTCCCATAGAAACGGTGGGGGAGACGCTGAAGGTGCGCGAACAACTTCTCTCTGAGGTCCATGCCGATGCTCTTGAATATCGATTCCTGCACGTAGGCGCGGCGGAGGCTCAGACCGGCATCGACGAGGTACGCGAAGAGAAGAACGAACACGATCAGCATCACCCGACCGGTGGTTAGCTCGGGTGCCACCAGGCCGCAGAAGCCCTCCGCCTCCGGAGCTCCCGGTTGGCCGGTTCGGCCGAGCGCACCGATCATGCAACCGCTCACGAGTGGAAGTGCGATCGAGACAACGACGCTGACCACCATGTAGAAGAGCACTTCGAAGTACTGGGCTCGGTACGGCTTGATGAGAGGCATGAGGTACTTCAGCGACTTGCCGGCTCCATCCCCACTACTCGCGATGCCGCCGAAGAGACCGGCGAGCCACTGCTCCTCCAGGCCCGCGAACGGCTGCTGGTAGACGGCGACCGCAGCCTCGTCTCGTTTATCCGGTTTGAACGCGGCGAGGAAACGACCTAGCGCGCCCTGCTCGGAGATCTTCACCAGATGCCCGACGAACGATGCCGAGACGTTCTCGCGGACCACCGGATCTTTAGCAGCGGCGTCCTTCCCGAACAAACTCATGATCGTGACGGGGCGTCCGGCTTCGAACTCGGCCTTGATCCAATCACCGGCTTCCTCGACCGGTGGCCCAGTCTCGGTCCGTTCGGCGACGACAGCCGCGATCCCGTCGATGATGGGGCCGGCCGCAAGGGCGTCGGCTCCGAACCACTGCTCGACCATCGCCGGGGTGAGTGTGCGCGCGATCGGTGCCATACCGCCTTCGGGGAACACGGTACGGACGATCCCCTCACCGCCGATGCCGCCGGCATCGGACTTGAAGGCACCGGCGACCGGGTCCACCAGATAGACGTCGATCGGCGCGCCCGACTTATCGGGTGGTTGAAGGAGGTCCTCAAGAGCGGTGACGGTGTTCTCCGCTGCGATCAGTTCGGCAGGAGCGCTCTTGAGCGCGTTGGATCCCTGGGGAGCGTGGATGGTCACGCGCTTCCCGGCGAAGGTCTGCCAGGTGATGCCGCCGGCCGCGCCCGGGCCTACGGTCGTGGTGTCCGACATCCGGTTAGTCCCCCTCCGGGTTGCTCGTGCGGATCAAGCCGTTGCCGTGTTGATCCCTGACAATGCTGCGCTCACCTCTGTCATGGACGACCACCGCTCCGACGGAGCGATCGCGCGGCACCTCTCGATGATCGCGGCCAATCCGTCGTCCACAGCGTCCAGACGTAAACCTTCGGAGGGCTCGTGGCCGGTGGCGGCGAACGCCAACAGCGCACCCAGCGCGTAAACGTCGTCGGCCACCGACACGGGAGATCCCTCCAACTGCTCTGGCGAAGCGTAGCCCGGCGAACCCGCTGCGAAAAGAGCCGAAGTCGATCCCACTGGGGACACGAGTTCGAGATCGAGCAGTCTGGGCTCGCCGTTCGCCACCACGATGACATTCTCAGGGTTGAGGTCCCGGTACACCAGACCCTTCGAGTGCATCTTTTCCAGAGCCTCGGCGATCCCGCGACCCACTCGAACGATCTCGGCCAGAGCAGGAGCGTCTCCTTGCTTGGTCCGCTCGCCCACGAGGCGGGCCAGGGTCGGCCCTTCGATGTGATCCATGACGAGGTACAGATCCACCTGCTCGATGAGCTCGTGAGCGGTGGGGAAGTGAGGGTCGTCGGACAACAGCCTAAGTAGCTCGGCCTCGCGTCTGAGCAGGTCTCGCGCGTCGGTGCCGTCGGGGAGCGCGCGGCCCCACCGTGCGGCGCGCTTCAGGATCCTCGAGTTGGGCTCGAGGAGATCGGCCGCGAGATGAACCGAGCCGCGGGGCGACCGGTAGAGGGTGCCCGTCAAAAGGAAACGATCACCGATGAGTCTCTTCTGCAGCGGGATCGCGATGCCGGCTTCTTTGAACGGATCTATCGGAGCGACGAGCTCGTCCGGCGGGGGACCGGTAGGGATCACACCGTCGGTAGGGAAGCGTTCCCCTTCATCTGGTAGCGCGTCTAGTTCGCCGATGAATTCTCCGAACCGGTAATGGACCAAGCTTCCGGGGACGAGCGGCTCGTCGGTCAATACCTCCGGCCCCCCGAGTCCCTCGGTCGCTTCGTGGATGCGCGCCGCTAGTTGAACGGCCTGCGCGTCGCTGTTGGGGTAGATGGTCATGAACTTGCCGATCTGTCCGAGGCCCCCCTCGCCTTCGTTGATCGAAGCGAGAACCTCGATGGATGCGGCGAACTTGAAACATGCGTCTTCCGAGAACAGGATCGGCAGCGTCCGGTCGAGGACCTCCGATGCCGACCACGGTGTCGCAGAGATGTGGAGTTTCCATCCCTTATCCGGGATCAGAGCTCGATCCTTGTCGACGTAGATCCATGTGCCGATCGCATCGGAAGCCGGATCCACGCGCCACGAGTCACGGCTGCCGGTCGCTTGCTCGAGCTCTTCCTCGACGACCTCGAGGAAGTCGTCTTGCCGGCTCGGGCCTCGTTCGTTCATCAGTTGAGTATCCATGGCTCCTACGTAGACGTGCGATTAGACGAGAACGAGGCGGGGGGTTCCCCCGCCTCGTTGACCTTCAGCCGGATGCGCTCCGACCTACCTCCAGTGGTAGAGGATCCCGTAGCGCCAGAAGTACTTGCTCCGCCACATCCTGTGGCCCTCGACGTCGGCGTCGCTCTCGGCGCTGTCGACGTTGTCGAGCGCCTTCGCCTCGGCGGCGAGCCCTGCCTTCTCGAGTGCACCCTCGGGGTCCTCGAGGAGGTGACCACGGAAGTCTGCATCCTCTGCGACCTTGTCAAGGATCTTGCGGTTCAGTTCCTTCTGACGCTCGTCGTACTCGTGCTGAAAATCATCAGGAACCATCTCTTCCGGCTTCGGTGTGTCGGCCATTCGGTTTCCTCCTTCTGAGTAGTTGTGTGCGGTGGGTGTAGCTGGGTCGGTACGAACTTCTATCGCCAGTGGTAGAGGATCCCCCAGCGCCAGAAGTACTTGCTCCGCCACATCCTGTGACCCTCGACCTCGTCGCCGCCCTCTTCGGTTCCGGCCTGCTCGATGGCCTTCGCCTCCGCCGCGAGCCCTGCTTTCTCGAGGGCGCCATCCGGGTCCTCCAGCAGGTGACCACGGAAGTCCGGGTCGGCTGCGACCTTCTCCAGGATCTTGCGGTTCAGTTCCTTCTGACGCTCGTCGTAGTCGTGCTGGAAATCATCAGGAACCATCTCTTCCGGCTTCGGTGTGTCGGCCATCTTCTTGTCCCTCCTCTAAGTAATCCTACGTACGGGGTGTCGGTGCTGTCCTGCTTGGATTGGTTTTGTTGCCGGCCTCTCCCTGTAGCTCACCTCCCGTTCCACTTGGTTCAGGTCTTCGTTGACCTTCGATGGCTACATCAGATCGACAGACCAGACTCTGCGCAGTCAACGGCGCGACAAGGTCAGTGTCAATTGGGTTACAGAAAGTTCTTGGGGGAAAGTCGGGAACCCGACAGGAAATGTGTCGTGCGCCTTACAGGAAAGAGGCGGGGCAGCCACCCCGCCTCTTCCTTACGACCGTTCGATCAGCGCCAGTGCCAGAGGATCCCGTAGCGCCAGAAGCGCTTCGTCCGCCACCTCCAGTGGCCCTCGACGTCGGCGTCGCTCTCGGCGCTGTCGACGTTGTCGAGCGCCTTCGCCTCGGCCCCGAGCCCGACCTTCTCAAGGGCGGCCTCGGGATCTTCGAGAAGATGACCGCGGAAGTCGGCGTCTTCCGCGACCTTCTCCAGGATCTTGCGGTTCAGTTCCTTCTGACGCTCGTCGAACTCGCGCTGGAAATCATCAGGAACCATCTCTTCCGGGCTAGGTGTGTCTGCCATCACTCTTCCTTCCTCACAGGATCGGCAACCGGGGCAGATGCCCCGTCGATGCACCGGCTCGGCGTTAGCGCCAGTGCCACAGGATCCCGTAACGCCAGAAGCGTTTCGTCCGCCACATCCAGTGGCCCTCGACGTCGTCCGGCTGCTCACTGCTCTCGATCGCTCTGTACTCGTCTCCCAAGCCGGCCTTCTCGAGCGCCCCTTCGGGATCTTCGAGGAGATGACCTCGGAAGTCCGGATCCGAGGCGACCTTCTCCAGGATCTTCCGATTCAACTCTTTCTGTGCGTCGTCGTACGCGACATCCATGTCGGTTGCCGACATAGCGCCTGGGTCTTCTGCCACGAGCATTCCCTCCTCGTTCAATCGACCTACGTGTAGCGATCTGCTCGTTTCAGGAGATCGCATGGAAAACGCATCCCGCCCGAGCTACTGGCCACCTCCCCGCGATCACTTTGGGGCGGCACGCGGATATGTATCCATCGAACACGCTCGCGCCGATAGATTCAGTCAGTTGGACGACAGGTTAAGTGTCGGCAGGTTTACAGAAACTCGGGAAAGGTGTTCTCTTTACTCCGCTATAGGCGAATAGTCAGAGAAGCGTCAGAGCCATGTGGAAGGAAGGAAACCGATGGCAGACCAACCTGCTGATCTGCTGCGGCGGGTGGCCACACTCGCAGACGAGCTCGGACCGGCACTTGCCCCCGCCGGGCAGATCGAGTTGCTGCGTTCGATCACCGACGCGGCGAAGAGCCTTTTCGAGGCGGCTGCCTGTTCGCTCGCTCTGCTCGATAACGATGACAGCGAGCTCGTTTATTACGTAGCGTCCGGTGCGGGGGCCGAGGATGTCGTCGGGATGCGCATGCCGTCGGGCCAGGGCATCGCCGGGTGGGTGGTGATGTCGGGCCAGCCGATAGCGATCGAGGATGTGCGTCAGGACCAGCGCTTCGCCAAAGGCTTCGCCGAGCAAACGGGATACGTACCGACGTCGATCCTCGCGATGCCGCTCGAGACCGAACGGAAGATGCTCGGTGTCATCACGGTCCTAGATCGCCGTTCCGACGGTTCTGAGGGCGCGCACGACATGGAGCTGCTCTCGCTGTTCGCGCGCCAGGCCGCCCTCGCTATCGAGAATCTCGGTGTGTTCTCCCGCCTGGGACACGAACTGATGCGCGCTGTGGGTCAGGCGGGCGACGGCGATCTCACTACGACGCTCCTTCGCATCGCCGAGGACAGCACCGGCCCGAGCGCGGAGATGGCCGAGCTCGCCGCACACTTCAACGTGCTCGCCGCGGCCGGAGACGAGGAAAGGAAAGCGGCGGTCGGCATCCTCAGAGAATTCGTCAATTACATCAAGGTGCGGGAACGTCGCAGATGAGCAGCGATCTGAAGCCGGCGTGGTCCGAGCAGTTCGATGTCGGAACGCTCAAGCGCGTCGAGAAACTGAACCTCCCGTCTGCCATCACGCGCGAGTGGGCGCTGGACGGTGCCACCGGAGCCGGCGTGAAGGTCGCCGTGATCGATAGCGGGATCGAGGGGGACCACCCGCTCGTAGGGGAGCTCAACGGAAGCATCGTCATCGAGCACGACCTCACCGTCGAGGAGGAGTACCGCGTCATCGACGACGCCGAGCCGCGCGACGTTTTCGGACACGGATCGGCTTGTGCCGGGATCATCCGCACGGCGGCCCCCGAGTGCGAGATGTACAGCATCCGGGTCCTGGGGGCGATGCTCACCGGTAAAGGCGCGGTCTTCGCCGGCGGCCTGAAGTGGGCCCTCGAGAACGGGATGCAGGTCATCAACCTCAGCCTGAGCACGAAGAAGCGAGACTTCTTCAGCATGTTCCACGAGCTGACCGACGAGGCGTACTTCAAGAACGTCATGCTCGTCTCGGCCATCAACAACGTGCCGGCCCCCAGTTACCCGTCCCAGTATTCGTCCGTGTTCTCCGTCGCCGCTCACGAGGGCAAAGACCCGATGCACTGGGACTACAACCCGTCGCCTCCGGTGGAGTTCGGCGCGCCGGGCATCGACGTCGAGGTGCCGTGGCAGAAGGGCAAGACCATCCGCTCGACCGGCAACAGCTTCGCCGCACCCCACATCGCCGGCATCGTCACCAGGATCCTCAGCAAGCACCCGGGGCTCACCCCGTTCCAGATGAAGACGATCCTGCACGCCCTCGCCGACAACTCCGGGCCCGTCGCTTAGCTGCCTTTCTTCGGGGCCGGGGCCGATCCCTTCCGGGACGGTTAAGTGCGTCGGGAAGCCGACAGCGGGATGGGCTGACACAGAGTCAGAAAGATGGAAGGGTTCGGGCTATGGAGGATTACCTGAAGGTCAATCGAGAGAAGTGGGACGAGTTGACCGGGATCCATGCTCGGTCGGACCATTACGACGTTGAGGGGTTCAAGGCCGGCGGGACTCGGCTTCACTCCTACGAGATCGACGAGATGGGGGACGTGGCGGGGAAGTCGCTCCTGCATCTGATGTGTCACTTCGGTCTGGACACGATGTCGTGGGCGCGCCTCGGCGCGAAGGCGACCGGCGTCGACTTCTCTCAGGAGGCGGTCGATCTCGCCAACTCGCTTGCTCAGGAGTTGGGACTTGACGCTTCGTTCATCCAGTCCGACGTTTACGAGCTTCCCAACAAGTTGGATGGGGAGTTCGACATCGTCTACACGTCGCGCGGCATCCTCGGCTGGTTGCCGGACCTAACTCGATGGGCGGGAGTCATCGCGCATTTCTTGAAGCCCGGCGGCCTGCTCTATCTGACCGAGATCCACCCGTTCGCTCAGATATTCGACGACGGTCCCGACGTGAAGGAACTACGACCGGCCTATCCGTACTTCCACCGGAGAGAGCCGATGCCGTTCATCGTGCAGGGTACGTACGCCGATCACGAGGCGAGGGTCGAGCATCCCCTGGAGTTCGGATGGGTCCATCACCTCGGCGAGGTATTGACCGCTCTGGCGGCGGCCGGGCTCCATCTCGAGTTCCTGCACGAGTTCCCCTACACACACTGGGACAAGTCCTTCCTCGAGCAGCAGCCGGACGGCGCCTACCGCTATCCGCCGAAGCGGGGAGAGCTCCCTCTGACGTTCTCTCTCGCGGCCTCGAAGCATGCCGGCTGAGGACTGGAGCACGTACCGCGACGCCAACAAGGAGTTGTGGGAGCAGTGGACCTCGTTCAAGTGCACCCCCGGCTTCCAGCAGGTTGAGGCCTTCCGGGCCGGTGCCGATCATCTGCAGGAGTTCGAGATCGAGGAGCTCGGCGCGGTGTCCGGGAAGACGCTCCTTCATCTCCAGTGTCACTTCGGACTCGACACGATGTCGTGGGCGCGCCGAGGAGCGAAGGCGACGGGGGTGGACTTCTCACCGAAAGCGATCGGATTGGCTCGGCGACTGGCTGAGGAGTCCGGGCTCGACGCCACGTTCGTGTGCTCGGATGTCCTGGAGCTGCCGGAGAACCTCGACGGTGCGTTCGACATCGTCTACACGTCCTTCGGCGTGCTCGCATGGCTGTCCGATCTCGACCTGTGGGCGCGCGTGGTGGATCACTTCCTCGTTCCGGGCGGGACGTTCTACATCGCGGAGTACCACCCGATCACGTACGTCTTCGATGATCAGAACGAAACCGAGCCGCGCGTGAAGCACCCGTACTTCCCGCGCCGCGAGCCGATCGAGTTCCGCATCGGGGGTCAGACCGAGTACGGGTGGCCGTACAGCATGGGCGCGGTCGTTAGCTCACTGGCCGAGGTGGGGCTGCGAATCGAGTTCCTGCACGAGTTCGATTTCTCCGAGTCGCAGAACCTCAGCTTCCTCCGGCCCGACGGCGCCGGGAGATGGAGGCTTCCCGAGAGCCAGGAAGGAGAGCTCCCGCTCCTGTTCTCGATCAGGGCGAGAAAGGAGAGCTAGGCGAATGGCTCCAAGCCGGCCCGGCGCCGCAACAGGTCCAAGCGCTTGATCACGATCTTCCGTCCGTACAGCGCGAGGTAGCCGCGGTTCGACAGCGACCCAAGGATCTGGTTCACGCTCTGCCTCGATCCACCGACCATGCGCGCGAGGTCACCTTGGGTCAGGTGAAGGTCGAGCACGATGCCCTCTTCGCTGTTCTCTCCGCGCGTGTCGACGAAGTTGAGGAGCAGCTTGGCCACGCGCCCGTGCAGATCTAGGAACACGAAGTCCGAAGCCTGATCCGTCAGCCTTCTGATGAGGCTCGCCAGCGAGTCCAGGAGACCGGTGCTGAACCTGCCGTTGTTCTTCGAGAACTCGACGAGTTCAGTGACGGCGAAGGTGAGGGTCTCGACCGGCTCGATCGCCTCGACCGAAGCCGATCGGGGAAGTCCATCCACCAAGGCGAGCTCGCCGAACGTCGCGGGAGCTTGCAGTGTGACAAGCAGCATCTCCTCGCCGCGCTCGGACGTAACGAAGATCTTCACCAAGCCTTCTAGAAGTACGTAGATGCTCCGGCTCTCATCGCCCTGCCGAAAGATCAGCTCACCCTTCTTGTGACGGCGCCGGATCCCCTTGGCCGCGAGGTCTTGGATAGCAGGCTCGTCGAGATGTCCGAATAGTTCGGTTTTCGAGAGCACGGTCGTCAGCTCGCCCAGCTTCATCTCAGAGGCCCGCCTGTCGAGAGATTCATCGTCCGAGACTAATTGTCGGATACACGTCAAACAAGGCATTACCCATTGACAATGACCCGGCCGGTGCGAGAGTAATTCTCAGGAAGCTGTAAGCGATCTCTATCCAGACATCGGCATCGCGAAAGGCGAGAACGATCGAGAGGGGAATTTCCTGAAACGCAACAGGAGTACCGCAATCACACTTGCCCTGGGGCTTATCGGGGCGAGCCTTTTTGCGCTGGCGGGCACCGCCCACGCGGCCAAACCTAAGTGCATGGGGAAGAAGGCCACGATAGTTGGAACGAGCCAGGGCGAGACGATCAACGGCACCAAACGTGCCGACGTCATCGTGTCCAAGGGCGGCGACGACTGGGTCAACGGTAAGGGTGGGAAAGACATCATCTGCACGGGAGGCGGCTCGGACATCGTCTTTGCCGGCAAGGGCAACGACAAGATGAACGGTGGCGCCGATACGGATTACCTCTTCGGACAGGGCGGCAACGACCTCTACAAGGGAGGGCCCGACCCCGATACAGCAGGGTTCAACTCGTCGTCCTCCCCGGTGCACGTCGATCTGGGTGCCGGGACGGCGACCGGCGAGGGCACCGACACGCTCGTGAACATCAACGGCATCTTCGGCTCGTCCGGTGACGACCTGTTGATCGGTAACGATGAGACGAACTTCATCTTCGGGAATGCAGGCAACGACAACATCCAAGGGTTGGGGAACATCGACCTCGTCACCCCCGGCGCGGGTGACGACACCGTCGACGGCGGTGAGACGGACGGCTCCGGCTTCGACCTCGACATCGTGTACTTCACCGACGCACCCGGGCCGGTGACCGTCAACCTACAGACCGAGACTGCGACGGGAGACGGCAGCGACACCATCACCAACTTCGAGTCGGTTTACGGCTCCGACAACGACGACGACATCACAGGGGACAACGACAGCAACATCCTCTTCGGTGGGCTTGGTAACGACACCATGGATGGAGGCGGCGGCCAGGCGACGGACTATGCCGCGTACTGGTTCGCAGCGGCTCCCGTGAACGCGAACCTCGACACGAAATCCGCAACCGGAGAGGGCAACGACACGCTCAACGGTTTCGAGGGGCTGCTCGGCACCATCCAATTCGACGACACGCTCACCGGCGATAACAAGGACAACTACCTGGACGGCGACCTCGGCAACGACACGCTCAACGGTCTGGGAGGGGACGACCTCTTCCTGGGCGGCGGTGGCGACGACAACATGGTCGGCGGCGCCGGATCGTTCGATATGGCCGACTACTTCTGTGTCTGCGATCTCAACGCCAACCTCGGCACGGGCTCGATCACCGGAGACGGTAACGACACGGTGTCGGGGATCGAGGCAGTCGGAGCGGCGGACGGTGATGACGTTCTGATCGGTGACGACAACGCCAACTCCCTCTTCGGTTGGGGCGGGAACGACCTCATCCAGGGGATGGGCGGGAACGACGAGCTCGATGGCGGTGCTCACACGAACGATATCGATGGGGGCGCCGGCACCGACCTGTGTGCTAACGCGACCACGAACGTCGCTTGCGAAGAGTTCCCCACGCTGATCGACGACCACCCTCTGAGGAGCGCGTCCGAGTTAGTAAGCAACTTCCGCCGCAGCTTCTAGCGGCAACAGATCTCCGAACAGGCGTCCTTCGGGGCGCCTGTTCCGCGTGGCCGCCCCCGGTTGGCCGCCGGCTCGGCGTACCCTCTAGGCCATATGCAAACGTGCCCTAATTGCGGTGAACAGAACGCCGAGCAGGCCAAGTTCTGTCAGAACTGCGGGACCCCCCTCGCTCCGAAGGTCGAGGAGCCGGTCGTCCCCACCGAGGCGCGCAAGACCGTCTCCCTGGTCTTCTGCGATCTCACCGGCTCAACCGCGCTCGGGGAGAAGATGGACCCGGAGTCCCTCCGCCGGGTCATCACGCGGTATTTCAACGAGATGAAGCAGGTCCTCGTCCGGCACGGGGGCACCGTGGAGAAGTTCATCGGGGACGCCGTGATGGCTGCCTTTGGAGTCCCGACCGTTCATGAAGACGATGCGCTCAGGGCCACCCGTGCGGCCGTGGAGATGCAACAGGCGATGGAGGACATGAACCTCGACCTCGAGCTCGAGTGGGGGGTCGGGATCAAAGCGAGGATCGGCGTCAACACGGGTGAGGTGATCGCGGACGATCACACGCAGGGCCACGGATTCGTAAGCGGGGATGCGGTGAACGTGGCGGCTCGGCTCGAGCAGGCGGCTCCTCCGGGCGAGATCTTGATCGGCGAGCCGACGTACCGCCTCGTCCGCGACGCGGTAGAGGTGGAGGAGGTTGAGCCCCTCGAGCTGAAGGGGAAGGCCGAGCGGGTGCCGGCGTACAAGGTGACTGGGGTCATCCCCCACGCTCTGGGAGTTTCTCGAAGGCTCGATTCCCCTCTTGTGGGCCGCGAGGAAGAACTCGAGTTGATCAGAGGTGCATACGAGCGGGCCAAGACGGAGGGATCCTGTCAGCTGGTGACGCTCTTCGGGCCCGCAGGGTCGGGGAAGTCGCGCATCACGGCGGAGTTCATCCACCGGCTCGAAGAGGACGTGCGCGTTCTTCAGGGCCGCTGCCTGCCGTACGGCGAGGGCATCACCTACTGGCCGATCGCCGAGGGGATCAAGGACACGTGCGGGATCACCGAGACCGACTCGCGCAAGAAGGCGACTGCCAAGATCGGCGAGTTCCTTCCCGAGGGCGAGGAGGCGACACTCATCGTCGAGCGGATCTCCGCCGCCATCGGTCTGTCCGACGCAACGCCCGACACCCAGGAGACGTTCTGGGCGATACGGAAGCTCCTCGAGGAACTCGGGCGGCGGGGCATGTTGTTCGTGATCTTGGACGACATCCACTGGGCCGAGACGACCATGCTCGATCTCATCGAGTACCTGGCCGGATTCGCTCAAGGCGTTCCCATGCTGCTGCTCTGCCTCTCCCGCAAGGACCTGCTGGATACCCGCCCATCGTGGGGTAGCGGCTCCACGACCATGTTTCTCGAGCCGCTCGACCCGGATGGCGTGAACAAGCTGATCGACAACCTGGTCGGCGAGGCGCAACTGCCGGAAGGTGTCCGGAAGCGCATCATCGAGGCCGCCGAAGGCAACCCTCTGTACGTCGAGGAGATCCTCCGCATGTTGATCGACGAGCGGATCCTCGAGAAAGAGGGTGACCAATGGATCCCGACGCAGGACCTCACCGATTTCTCGATCCCGCCGACGATCCATGCCCTCGTCGCGGCGCGCCTCGACAAGCTCGGGACGAACGAGCAGGCCGTTACCCAGCGGGCGTCCGTCATCGGGAAGACGTTCTGGTGGGGCGCGGTGTCGGAGTTGTCTCCGGAAAGCCTGAAACCACGCGTCGGTCATTACCTACAGACGCTGTCGCGCAAGGAGCTGGTCATGCCGGACGCGTCGACGTTCGCGGGCGAGGACGCATTCCGATTCGCTCACATCATGATCCGCGACGCCGCATACCAGGCGATGTCTAAAGAGCTGCGTGCGGAACTACACGAGAAGTTCGCCGAGTGGCTCACACACCGGGCCGGAGATAGAGAGATGGAGTACGAGGAGATCCTCGGCTATCACCTCGAGCAGGCCTTCAAGCTTCGCGACGAGTTGGGGAAGTCCGACGAGGAGACGGCCGAACTAGGCGCTCGAGCGGTCGAGAAGTTGTCGTCCGGAGGTCATCGTGCCTTCGCGCGCGGTGACATGCCGGCGGCGGCGAACCTCCTGGGCCGCGCCGCGAAGCTCCTTCCCATCCGCGATCAGAAACGCACAGAACTCTCCCTGACCCTTTCGGACGCGCTCATAGAGGTCGGCGAGCTCAAAGAGGCAGGCGTCATCATCGAGCAGGTGCAGAAGGTCGCAAAGGCCACCAAGGATGCTGGAGCAGAGGCGCGAGCGTCGTTGCAGGACTGTCTCTTGCGCAGCTTCACCGACGTAGAAGGCTGGAAAGATCACACCCGCGGCGAAGCGGAACGCCTGATCCCGGTATTCGAGGATCTGGAGGACCACTTCAGCCTCGCGCTCACGCATTTCCTTCTCGCTCAGGCCTACTGGGACGAGTACCAGATGGGAGCTGCCGAGAAGTCTTTGAACGAGGCTCTCGACCACGCACGTGCGGGAGAGGGGAAGCACTTCGTCGAGTCCAAGATCCTGGGAGCGTTGACCGCCATCCTCCTCTGGGGTCCGGCTCCCGCGGAGAAGGCGATCGAGATCAGTCAGTCGATCATCGAAGAGAGCGAGGGGAACCGATTCGTCCAAGCGAAGAGCCAGCTCAGGGCTGCGGTTCTCCTTGCCATGACCGCCCGATTCGATGAAGCTCGCGAACTGGTGAAGAAGGCGCGCTCCAGTTTCGAGGAACTGGGTCAGAACTTCCTCCTGGCGTACAGCTCTCAGGAAGGCGGCCTGATCGAGATCCTCGGCGGTGATCACGAGGCAGCTGAAGCCGAGCTGCGCGCCGGTTACGAGTCTCTCGACACCATGGGAGAGAAGGCCTTCCTGGCGTCCACGGTAGTGCTACTCGCGCGCGCCCTCTACGAGCAGAACAAGACGGAGGAAGCCCTACGCTTCACCGAGATCAGTGAAGAGGCCGCGGGCGACGACCCCTCGCTGAAAGCCGAGTGGGGCCCGGTGCGCGCCCTCTGTCTCGCTCGCTCGGGCTCTCTCGACGAAGCGGAGAAGCTCGCGCGGGAGGCGCTCGAGTTCGCATCCGAGCCGGATGACGTTCTCATCCGAGGCTACGCGCTCGAATGCCTCGGCTCGATCCTGGTTCAGGCCGGTCGGAAGGACGAGGCCCGTCCTCTCCTCGAGGAATCGCTCGAGCTGTACGAGGCCAAAGGCGTCATCCCCCTGGTCGAGAGGAGTAAGACTCTGTTGGGATCGGCTCCATAGAAGGAACAACCGTCACCCTGGGGGGAACAGATGCGCATCGAGTCGTCCGTTACATCGGTTTCATGGATACCTTCGGAAGCCATAACAGGCGTGACGAAGGTTCCGTTCGAGGTGTCCGTCGCTCATTACGACAAGCCGCTCCCTGATGTGATCGATGACCTAGAAGAGTGGAAGCGCAGCGATCTCTTCCGTTTCGCGAACGAACTCGGCGCATTCATTGAGGTCGAGGACGGCCGGATCGTCGGCCACGGCTATTCGGGAACCGGGCACATCGGCTCGACGACCTTGAGGCTGGGTTCACGAGAGTTGAGCTTCGCCGCGGTGCCGTTCTCCACGCTCCAGGCCGACCCCGAGGTGTCCGAAAGCTCGGTGCGCTTCGTTCAGACCGCGGGCGGTCGTACAGGCGTGCCGGCACCTCGTCCCGTGCCGCGGCCTCCCTTCTTCCAGTTCCGAGCGCCGATCGCGTGGACCACGCTCTCACTCACGTTGAACGCAGACGGGTCGGTCGAGCACAAGGTCGTCGGCGCTAGCCCTTTCCCCCGCCACTGGATCTACGACGATGAGGGCAAGCTGATCGCCAAGACCGGTCTCATCGATTACAAGTCCTGGGCGCGCGACGCATGGGGCAAGAAGACCCCCTGGGGTGACGAGGATTCGCCGGCTCTGATCACGGAAGCGGAGAGCGCTCTGGAACGCGAGCTGTCGAACCAGATCATGCGAGGAGGGGCCAAGCCCAAGATCGTGAAGGTGGCGGAAGGGGACACGCTCGTCGAGCAGGGCGACACCGGGCACGAGGTGATGCTCCTTCTCGACGGCCTGCTGGATGTCGAGGTCGACGGTGACGTGGTCGCAGAGACCGGGCCCGGAGCGGTGCTCGGCGAGAGGGCTCTCCTGGAGGGCGGCAAGCGCTCGGCGACGCTGCGCGCCCGGACGCCGTGCCGGGTTGCGGTTGTAGCCGGCGATCAGATCGATGAACAGGCCATGACCCGCCTGTCCGAGAGTCACCGGCGCGAAGAAGGCTGACTGCCATGACCGAGAGACTGATCGTCGTCGGCGGCGACGCCGCAGGGATGACCGCTGCATCTCAGGCCCGCAAGAGGCGCGGGCCCGATGATCTCGAGATCCTCGCGTTCGAACGAGGGGACTACACATCCTTCTCCGCGTGCGGTATCCCGTTCTTCGTCGGAGGCCTCGTCGAGGAGCTAGACGAATTGATCGTTCGAACGCCGGACGAGTTCACACAGAAACAAGACATCGAAGTACGGATCCAGCACGAGGTAGTCGGTATAGACACGGACAAGCGCACAGTAACGGTGACCGACCTCGCAACCGAGCGGGACTACGAAGAGAGCTTCGACCAGCTGATGATCGCGACCGGCGCAGAGCCCGTGCGTCCCGCGCTGGAGAACGTCACCGCCGAGGGGATCTTCGGAGTTCAGGTCCTGGGCGACGGCGTTGCCATCCGCAAGATGATCGAAGATGAGAGCCCCGCGCGGGCGGTCGTCGTCGGGGCCGGCTACATCGGGATCGAGATGGCAGAGGCGTTCCAGAGCCTCGGGCTGGAGGTGACGGTGATCGAGCGTTCGGCAGAACCGATGTCGACACTGGACCCGGATATGGGGCGACTGGTGGGAGAAGCGATGCGCGGTTTCGGCATCACTCTGCACACCGATGAGAGTGTCTCGGGTTTCGTGACCGAGGATGGACACGTCTCGGCGGTCGTGATCGAAGAGCATGAGATCCCGGCCGACATCGTCATCCTCGGATTGGGAGCGGAGCCCAATGCACAGGTCGCCCGCGACGCGGGGATCCCCATCGGCCCCAGCGGCGGCATAAAGGTGGACCGGCGCATGCGAACGGAGATCGAGGGGGTGTGGGCCGCCGGCGATTGCGCCGAGAAGTTCCACCTCGTTTCACGTCGCCCGGTCGCGATACCTTTGGGAACGCACGCGAACAAGGAGGGGCGCACCGCCGGCATCAACATCGGCGGCGGTTACGAGACCTTCCCCGGCGTCCTCGGCACGGCCGCGACGAAGGTGTGCTCCCTGGAGGTCGCTCATACGGGACTCATGGAGGCGGACGCTGCGGAGGCCGGCTTCGAGTTCCTTACCGCGACCACGGTCTCCACCACGCGCGCCGGCTACTTCCCGGGCGCGTCCGAGATGACGACGAAGATGATCGTGGAACGCGTTTCCGGGAGGCTGCTCGGCGCGCAGATCATCGGGGAGGAGGGGGCCGCGAAACGGATCGATGTGATCGCCACCGCTCTATGGAACGAGATGTCGGTCGAGGACATGCTCTCTATGGATCTGTCGTACGCCCCGCCGTTCGCCCCCGTCTGGGATCCCGTGCTCATCACGGCGCGCAAAGCGTGGCAGAAGGTGGAGGAGGATCAAGTCGAGGGTCGCTAAACCGATCTTCTCGCCAAGCTGTCCCGCTGACTTCGGAAACCGCCATCCGTGCATCTCGGAGAAGGGAAACGGTCAGCCCTCGAGTATCTGGCCCATCCCATCTATGACCCGACTGCGCTGGTGGCTCGCCGTCAGGGTTCGGCCTTCTCGAACCCACCTCTCGAGGCCCCCGTCGAGGTTGTGCGCGTCGATGCCGAGCCCACGCAGATATGTCGCCGCCATGTAGCTCCGTTGACCGATCTGACACACCACGACGGTCTTTGCGGCAGGGTCGACCTCATCGATGCGCTCGGTCAGATCGCTGAGAGGGATGTGGATGGACCCTTCGATGTGGCCGGCCGCCCATTCGACGGGCGTCCTCACATCGATGATCTGGATCGAGCCGTCCAAGAGGACGTCGGTCGCTTCCATGGGCCCAGGATAGCCACCCCCGCAGCACTAGGATAGCCGGGTGACCGATCCTCTCCTCTCCCTCGCCGTCCACGCGGCCGAGGAGGCCGGTGCCCTTCTGGTGGAAAGTTTCGGAGGTCCCGCGCGCGGCGTCGATCACAAGTCCACGCCGACCGATCTCGTGAGCGACGCCGACCGAGACGCCGAGGAGTTGATCCTGGGACTCCTGGCGAGGGAGCGTCCGGACGACGGGGTACTCGCGGAGGAAGGAGGGGGCCGGGAGTCGACCAGCGGGATCACCTGGATCGTGGATCCTCTCGATGCGACCGTGAACTTCCTGTTCGGCATCCCGCACTGGTGCGTCAGCATCGCCGCGGCGGACGCCGACGGAACGATCGTGGGTGTGGTTCACAACCCGAACCTCGCCGAGACCTTCACGGCGAAACGCGGCGAGGGCGCACATCTGAACCGGCGACCCATCCACGTGGGCGAGCGATCCGATCTTGCCGGCGCACTCATCGCCACGGGCTTCTCCTACGATACGGCGGCCCGCGAAGAGCAGGCGGTCATCGTCGCGAAGGTGCTTCCCGTCGTACGAGACATCCGGCGCGCCGGTTCGGCGGCGCTTGACCTCGCATCTCTCGCGACGGGGAGGGTGGACGGTTTCTACGAGGCGCCGCTGGAGATATGGGACAAGGCGGCCGGGGTGCTGCTGGTGACGGAGGCCGGTGGCATGGTCAATGAGCTCGCAGCTCCGCTGGGTCTGACGCCCGGGGTTGTGGCCGCGAACCCCACGCTCCACGGCGAACTAAGGAGGTTGGTGACCGAGCCATGAATCACGTGAGCCCGGAGATCGAGGCGTACCTCAGAGAGCTCGCCCAGGTCGATGACGAACCGGTCCTACTCGAGATGGAGGCTCTGGCCGAGGCGAAGAAGTTCCCGATCATCGATCGCCTCTGCGGACAGGTTCTGGAGGTCATGGCGCGCGTCGTGTCCGCGAAACGCATCTTCGAGATGGGCTCCGGCTACGGCTACTCCGCGTACTGGTTCTCGCGAGCGACGGGACCCGATGGCGAGATACACCTCACGGACATGGATCCGGAGAATGAAACGAAGGCCCTCGACTTCCTCGGGCGCGCCGGATTGGCCGGTCCGATCCAGTACCACGTGAACGATGCGTTCTCGGCGTTCGACGACACCGAGGGAGAGTTCGACGTCATCTACTGCGACATCGATAAGGACGGATACCCGGAGGCCTGGCGGCGCGCCAAGGACCGAGTTCGCGTCGGCGGACTCTATATGTGCGACAACATGCTCTGGTCGAGTCGCGTCGTTGCGGCCGAGAAGGATCCGATGACGCAAGCGATCGATGAGACGAACCGAATGATCGCGAACGACCCCGACTGGCGCATGTTCATCCTGCCCACACGCGACGGCGTGGTCATAGCAACCCGCATCCACTGAACCACCGCCCCCTCACGCGAAAGTGCGCGCGGGTCTGGGTTAGGCCACGTCTCTTGACTTGAAGAAGGCTCCGGCGGCTACGGCGAGGATCGCAACGTATACCGCGATCAACAGGGCTGCGGTCGTGACGGAGCGGCCGGCTATGAGGTTCTCGCTCTCGCCGCCGATGACGATCGCCGCGTTGTCTCCGATCAACCACTTCTGCCATGCGGGCTTGAGACCTCGGATCAGCCCCTCGACTATCGCGAGGTAGGCGAAGCCGGCTCCGAGGGCGGCCGCGGTATTGCGCCCGATGAACGCGAGAGCCGCCCCGAGAGCTGCACCCGTGGATGCGATGAAACCGATCCGGGCCATGAGCTCGACGAGGTCGACGAACCACGCCATGTCCGCGCCCTCAGTCGTGCCGCGGAAGATGGATGCGGGCAGCAGCGCCGCGACGAGCCAGGCTTGAAGGAACATCGAGATGACGAAGGTCACGACCACGGCGGCGACCAGTTTGGCGATGAGCACCCTCGTTCGTCGAGGTTCCCACGTGAGCAGCGTGGTCATGTTCCGCGTGTGCCACTCGGCTCCCACGGCAGAGGCACCGAACATCCACGCCAGGATGATGATCAAGATGCTTATGCCTAGTAAGAACTCGTCGGCCTCCTCGGCGAGCCGGAAGCGTGGGTCGTAGCTGCTGATCGGTACGGCGTCTTCCTCACAGAAGTCCTTCAGCGACTTCTGGGGTGAGAATCCGAACTCCTGCATCTCCCCGTCCATGCAGCGCGCGAGGTCTCGTTCATGCTGCTCGAGCGCGAACCGCACGTCGCTGTCGCCCGCGTTCGATTGGAAGAACACGATGATCCCGATCAGAAGCGCTCCGGCCATCGCGAGGATCACGAACACGCGCACGAGGCGCCGGAGGAAGATGCGCTTCATCTCGACGACAAGCAGCCGGCCCATCAGGTCGCCTCTTCCTCGTCGGGGTCCCGTGTGAGCTCGAGGAAGACGGTCTCCAGATCGAGCTCGTCCTTGCGGAGCTCCGACAGGTACAGTCCGCCGCCGGCGAGAACGCGAGTCACGGTCGCTGCCTGCTCCGGCGGCAACTCGATGCGTAAGACGTCGTCGGCGCGCGTTGCGACGATGCCCGCCGAGGTCAGAAGGCCGAGACCGGCGTCGAGATCTTCGAGTCGGGCGATGAGGCCGGTTGCCTTCCCCTGTTGCAGTACATCGTTCACCAACCCCGACGTGATGCAGCGACCCCGCGACACGATCGCGACCCGATCGCACGTCTGTTGGACCTCCGAGAGGAGGTGGCTCGACACGAAGACGGTCCGGCCCTCCCGACCGAGTCGGCGCAGTAGCTCGCGGATCTCCTTGATCCCGGCGGGGTCGAGTCCGTTCGCGGGCTCGTCCAGCAGCAGCAGCTTCGGATCCTTCAGCAGCGCGGCCGCGATCCCCAAGCGCTGTTTCATCCCCAGCGAGTAGTTCTTGACGAGGTCCTTCCCTCGATCGGCCAGGTCGACCGTCGCGAGTTGCTCGTCGACGGCTTTGTCGTCGATGCCGTAAAGACGAGCGAGCAGCTGCAGGTTGCGACGACCCGACATCCCGTTGAAGAAGGCTGGGGTCTCCACGATCGAGCCGATATCCGAGATGACCGATGGAAGACCGGTGGGCGTGTCCTGCCCGAGGATCTCGCAGCGCCCGCGGCCTCTGCTCGTGAGTCCAAGCAGGCATCTGATGGTCGTCGTCTTCCCGGAGCCGTTGGGGCCGAGGAAACCGAAGACCCCACCTTCCGGGACATCGAGATCGAGACCTTTCAGCGCGATCGTTTTCCCGCCCCGGAGGCGGCGGTACTCCTTGTGAAGCCCCTCGATCTCGATGACACCCACCGGGCAAGGAAACCATCTCTCGGCCCGCCGCGCCCCCGCGAAATGCGGGGGTGCGTCAGACTGTTGGTGGTTCTGGAGGTGGTGCGATTGGCCGGTCCTCACCGGATGACACCGCCGAGTGTTCCCGAGAAGAAGGCAGCCCCGGGGACGTTCCGGCGG
>Ga0299914_10000699_pt1 | contig 20845 bp, 17 predicted proteins | sample RVTome_10_FD_201361 | JGI IMG/M metagenome (GOLD analysis project Ga0299914, IMG submission 201361) | Soil microbial communities from uranium-contaminated site in the Upper Colorado River Basin, Wyoming, United States - RVT153D57 (version 2) ...
CCGTGTGAGGGGCGGAGTCCCTGTTGACCCAGGTCACCTTGCCCCCGGCCTGGATCGTCACCGGGTCGGGGTCGTAGGCGAAGTCGACTATCTCGACTTTTTCCGACCGAACCGCCTCGCCGCTCGGCGCCGGCGCGTTGCCGCTCGGCTGCGTTCCAGCCGCCTCGTTGCCTGCGGGCGCGGTCGTGGCGCCGGCGTTACCCGGTGCGGTCGTGTCGTCGTCATCGCCACAGGACGCCAGCGTGAGCATGACGGCTACGAGCGCGGCGGCGATCAGGCTGCGTGAGGAGGCTTTCGGGAAGGGCATACGGCCGCTCTACCCGTTCCCTGCCCTCCTACACGGCGATTGCCCTACGCAGGAGTTCGACGATCCGTTCCTCTTCCCCGCTCAGCTGTTTTTCGGAGAGTCGAATCAGCTCATAGCCGAGCTCGCGCAGGCGCAGGTCGCGGGCATGGTCGTTCTCGAAGGAGACCTGACCGCGGTGAAACTTGTAGCCGTCGGTCTCCACGGCGACTCGCTTGGCCCGCCAGAGAAAGTCGACCTCGATGCCGTCGACCCTTCTGTTGACCTCGGGGCAGGGGAGTCTATGGCGGCGGCAGAGGCGCAGGAAGAGCAACTCCAGGTCGCTGCGGGTGCCTCCGGTGAGGTGCTCCGCTCCTGTCGACAGGCCCATTGCCTCTGCCTGGCGGATCGCCCGCCGCAGTTCCCAGGCGGGAATCGCGGCCGGGCACCCTCTTATACGCACGGACTTCTGCAGATCCTCGATCGTCCGGGCCGGCGTTGTGACCGGTATCCCACGCAGGCTCGTAACGACTTCCGATGTCAGCGTCCTGGAGCGATGAATATGAAGCCTTTGGCGGCGCTCTTTGCCCCCAATGCCACGCACGGAGACGCATGGAAAGGCGTCGTCCGGCGGTAGCAATCTCCACAGCACTGCTGCGCTCCGATGGCTGATTGCGGCATTCCAGTGATCCAGGACGGTGCGTGTCGTCGGCTCCGACGACAAGGGAGCGAATTCGACTTCAAGCGACGGCGCTCTGTCCCCTCGACAGGCGAGAACCGCCGCCATCCAGACGCCTTCGATTCCGAGGGCCGGGTGCCCAACCGCGTATACGCCGCGATGAACGCGGTGCAGGCGCCCCCCGCGGACTCGCCGCACGATGCCCGCACGCGTAGTCCCCGCAGCCAACAGCTGCGCTGACGAAATGACGCCGTACTGGCGCGCGGCGATCTGCGCGATCCCCACGTCCCCCCTTCCCCCTCCTGTGTCGGCTTTGTTTCGCATACCGCAACAAAGCCGACACAGCGCGCGGTTCTCCCCCCGCCTGCTGTGGTTTAGGGTCGCGCGTCGTGAGCGGTGAGCCGGTCAACGTTGGGGACTTCGAACGCGCGGCTGAGGAGAAGCTGGATTCCGGAGTGCTCGGGTATTTCGGCGGCGGGGCCTGCGATGAGGTGACTCTGGGAGACAACGTCGCGGCCTGGCGCCGCTGGCGGTTACGGCCTCGGATGCTGGCCGGGGTGGGGGACGTGCGGACTTCGGCCGAGGTGTTGGGGGGCGACGTGAGCATGCCGGTGCTGGTCGCCCCTGTTGCCTATCAGCGGCTGGTCGATCCCGAGGGCGAGCTGGGGATGGCGAGGGCCGCCGCTGCCGCCGGGACCGTGATGTGCCTGTCGACGCTGGCGACGACCAGGCCGGCGGAGGTCGCGGAGGCGGCGCCGGACGGGCGGCGCTGGTTCCAGCTCTATTGCTTCAGGGACGAGGGGGTGACCCGGGCGTTGGTGGACGAGGCGGTCGACTCGGGATTCGAGGCGCTCGTCGTCACCGTCGACGCGCCGCGTGGAGGGCGCCGCGAACGGGACTTGCGGACGGGATTCAGCATCCCCGAAGGCACGGGCGTCCCCAGCGTCAGAGCCGCGCTCGGGACGGACCGCGAGGTGACCATCGAGGAGACCTTCTCCCTGATGGATCCGGCGTTGGGCTGGAGAGACCTGGAGAAGATCGCCTCCGAGAGCGACTTGCCGGTGCTGGTGAAGGGGATCCTCACGGCGGAGGACGCCGAGCTCGCCGTCCAGCACGGGGCGGAGGGGGTCGTGGTCTCCAATCACGGCGGACGCCAGCTCGACTGCGTCCTCGCCGGCGCCGACGCGCTGCCCGAGGTGGTTGGCGCGATCGAGGGCCGCGCGACCGTGCTCGTCGACGGCGGCATTCGCCGGGGAACCGACGTGGCGATCGCACTGGCGCTGGGCGCCGACGCGGTCCTGGTCGGCCGCCCCGCGCTCTGGGGGCTGGCGGCCGGCGGCGAGGAAGGCGCCGGCCGGGTGCTGGAGCTTCTGCGCGCGGAGCTGGAGCTGACCCTCGCCCTCTGCGGCTGCGCCGGCCCGGACGAGCTGAGCCGCTCTCACGTGCAAAGGGCACCGGCGGCGTCCCTATATTCGGCCTAGATGGCAGAGCGGCATCCACGCGAAGAGGCGCTGCGCCGCGTCCACGGCACATCGGCGCTGTTCTCGACCGCTTACGGCAACGTCGGCTCTACGCCCTATTACGCGCTCGGCGTCACCGCCGCCTTCGCGCTCGGCCTGACCCCGCTCGCCTTCCTCGTCGCCGGAATCATCTTCGTCTGCACCGCCGCCACCTACATCGAGGCGACTGTGATGTACCCGGAGGCGGGCGGCTCCTCCAGCTTCGCCCGGCGCGGCTTCAACGAGCTGATCAGCTTCTTCGCCGCCTGGGGGCAGATGCTCAACTACGTGATCACGGTCGCGATCTCGGCCTACTTCGTTCCCCACTACCTGGCGGTTTTCTGGGAGCCGCTGGGAAGCCACCCCGGCGACGTCATCGGCGCGATCGTCCTGATCGTGCTGCTGGCAGCGCTCAACGTCAAGGGAACCCAGGAGTCGGCCCGCCTCAACCTGGTGCTGGCGGTGGGGGACCTGATGACACAGGTTGTGCTGGTCGGGATCGGCGTCGTCTTTGTGCTCAACCCGGACGTTCTGATCGACAACGTGCGGCTGGGAGTCGCCCCGACCTGGAGCAACTTCGCCCTGGGGATCGCGGTCGGGATGATCGCCTACACCGGGATCGAGACGATCTCCAACATGGCCGAGGAAGCGCGCGACGCGAAACGCACCGTGCCGCAGGGAACCGGTCTCACTGTGCTTGCCGTGCTCGGCATCTACTCGCTGCTGCCGATCATCGCCCTCTCGGCTCTGCCCGTGACCCAGGACGCAACCGGCGCCTTCACGACGGAGTTGGGCACGACCTACGCCGACGACCCGGTGCTGGGGATAGTGGAGAACTTCGGACTCTCGGCCGGCTTGACGGAAATGCTGCGCTTTTACGTCGGAGTGCTGGCGGCGGTGATCCTCGTGATTGCGACCAATGCCGCCTTGATTGGCCTCTCGCGGCTCACCTTCTCGATGGGGCAATACCGGCAGCTGCCCGAAAAGCTGCGGCAGGTCCACCCGCGCTTCGGCACTCCCTACATCGCCATCGTCGTCTTTTCGGTGGTCGCGATCCTCACGGTGCTGCCCGGCGAAACGGAGCTGTTGGCGACGATGTACTCGTTTGGAGCGATGCTCTCGTTCACCGTGGCGCACGTTTCCGTCGTGCAGTTGCGGCGGCGCTTCCCGGATCAGGAGCGGCCATGGATGCCCCCGCTCAACTTCCGCTGGCGGGGCAGCCTTATCCCCCTTAGCGCGATCGTCGGGGGGCTCGGCACCTTCGCGGCATGGATCGTGGTGATGGCCCTGAACACTCGAACGCTGGTCATCGGCAGTGCCTGGATGATCATCGGGATGTCCGCCTACCTCCTCTACCGCCGCAGCCAGGGCCTCGGCCTGCGCCAGACGGTGAAGGTGGTGATGCCCGAGCCCCTCGGCGTCGAGGAGATCGAGTACCGCAGCGTGCTCGTCGCCTTCGAGGAGGACGAGCCGTTCTCGGAGGAGATGGTCGCCACCGCGGTCAAGCTCGCCTCGAAACGCCGCCGCGGCATACACGTCCACTCGATGATGACCGTGCCCACGAACCTGCCGCTCGACGCTGAGCTGTCCGAGCGGGAGGGGGAGGCCCAGAGCAAGATCGAGCAGGCGAAGCTGATCGGCGGGCAGCGCGTGACCGGGCATGTGGGAAGGGTTCGGCCGGGGCAGGCCGGCTACGCGATCGCCGAAGAAGCGAAGCAGATAGAGGCCGCGGCAATCGTCGTCGGCTTGCGCTACCGCAACGGGTCACCCCTCTACGACAAGACGCTGCAAACCGTTCTCGCTGAACGCCCGTGCAGGGTCATCGTCGTTTCCGACCCAGCCATAGAATCGGAGCCGTGGACTCCCCCCAGCGGATCTACCGCGGCGCCGTCCGCACCTTCTCCCTCCTCTTCGTAGCGTTAGGCGTAGCGATCCTCGTCAGCACCTTTGCTCAAGGTGGCGGCCCACTCTCGCTCGGCACCCTTCTGGGTGCCGCCTTCGTCGCGGTTGGGATCGCGCGCCTCTGGATGAGCGGCTTCTTCCCCCGTGACAGGACCCGCAGCAGAGAGCCTTCGTGAGCGGAGGCGAGAGACCCAGACGCCTTGAGCCGCTTCTCCAGCGCGGCCTCGGGGTTCCCGGCATCTTCATCGCCGTCTACTCGGCGATCGGCTTCTCGATCTACTTCGCCCTTGGCGTCGTCGCCGACCGCGGCCTCGGCCTGACGCCGCTGATCTTCCTTGCCGCCGGCGTGCTCTTCGTCCTCACGACGCTCACCTACGTTGAGGGGGCCTCGATGTTCCGCGAGCGCGGCGGCTCCTCCAGCTTCGCCCGCCATGCCTTCAACGAGCTGATCGCCTTCATCGCCGGCTGGGCGATCCTGATCGATTACCTGATCGTCGCGGCGCTGGCGGCGATCTCGGTCCCTCACTACCTGCAGCCGGTCACGCCGGACATCTCCGCCCAGGGCTGGGAGGTCGGCATCGCCGCGTTGGTGATCGTTGCGGCCTGCCTGCTGAACGCCTTCAACATGACCGGGCGGGGGAGGGAGCGCGGGCTGGCCGGCCTCGCCCTCGCCGACATCGTCCTGCAGCTGGCGGTGATCGTCGTCGGCGTGCTTGCCGTCTTCCATCCCGAGCGCCTCACGGCCGAGCTCAACCTGTTCAGCGAGCCGACGCTCACCGACGCGATCTACGCCGCCGTGGTCGCGATGCTCGCCTACGCCGGCATCGAGGCGGCGGCCGATCTGGCGCCCGACCTCGACGTCCGCCGTCGCGACCTGCGGCGGATCGTCTCGGTCGGCGCGCTGAGCGTGCCGCTCGTCTACGCCGGAATGGCGGCGATCGCGCTGATGGCGGTTCCGGTCGTCGCCGGGCCAGACGGGCCGCAGACGGCGCTCGGCGGCGAGTTCGTCGAAGCGCCGATCCTCGGTGTGGTCTCCCAGTACGAGCCGGCCTGGGTCGCCGACTCGATGCGGTGGGTCGTGGCAGTTGTCGCCACCCCGGTCCTCTTTTGGGCGGCGACGACGTCGATGCTCGGCGTGTCCCGCCATATCTACACCCTGGCGATCAACCGCCAGATCCCCAGCTGGCTGGGGAAGCTGAGTGCGCGCCACGCGACCCCGCAGATCGCGATCGCGCTCTCCGGCCTGATCGCAATCGGCCTCGCCGCCCCCGCCGACGTGAAGCTGCTGGCGGGCCTCTACGCCTTCGGCGCGACCTTGGCGATCACCATCGCCCACCTCTCGATCCTGCGGCTGCGGATCACCGACCCTGAGCGCCCGCGCCCCTTCCGGGTGCCGTGGAGCTTCCGCTGGCGCGGCGCCCGGCTGCCGGCGCCGGCGGTCTTCGCGGCGGTCGTCAGCGGACTCGCCTTCCTCAGCGTCCTCCTCTACCACGACACCGCGCGCTGGGTGGGCGGCGGTTGGATGGCGTTCGGGCTCGTCTTCTACGTCGTCTACCGCAGGGGAGTGGAGGGGACCACTCTGACCAAGCGCGTATCGGTGAGCGAGCGGGCGCTGACCAAGCAGGCGCCTGACGTCGAGTACCGCAACCTGCTCGTCCCCGTCTTCGGGTCGGAGCTCGACGATGACATCGTCTCGACCGCGGGCCGGCTGGCCGTCGCCGAACAGGCCGATGCCGACGGCGAAGGAGACGACACGCGGCTGGACGTGATCTACGTGATCGAGGTGCCGCTGACGCTGCCACTCGACGCGGAACTGCCGCGGGAGATCGAGGACCGGGCCCTGCGCGCGGTCGAGCGGGCGCGCGAGGTCGGCGAGGAGTACGACAGGGTCAAGGTGACGCCGACGGTGCTGCGGGCGCGCGACGTCGGTTCCGGCATCGTCGAGGCGGCCCGTCGCAGCGGCGCCGAGGCGATCGTGGTCGGGGCCGAGCCGCCGACCAAGATCCGCGGCGGGGCGACGCTCGGCGGGATCGGCGCCGCCAGGCCGGCGGAGATCGGCGCCGCCACTGAGTACGTGCTGAAAAAGGCGCCCTGCCGCGTGCTGCTGACGGCGCCGCCCGAGGGGATGTAGAGCCGGCGCATATCTGCGCCCTCGGTTGCTCTATCTGCTTCGTCCTACGCACCCTCGCGGACCTCCCTAGTATCAGGGCATGTTCATCGTGATCGTCGGCTGCGGCCGAGTCGGATCCTCCGTGGCCCGGACGATGTTGCGGGAGGGCCATGAGGTTTCCTGCCTCGACGAGGACCCTGAGTCCCACGCGCGCCTCGAGGTCGGCCTCGACAAGAGCTGGGAGGACCTCGGCGGCCAGTTCACGGTGGGGGCGGGGCTGGAGACCGATGCGCTGGTGGCCGCCGGAATCGAAAGAGCCGACGCCTTCATCGCCTCTACCGATGGCGACAACACCAACATCGTGATCGCGCAGATCGCCCAGCGCCGCTACGAGGTGCCGACCGTGATCGCTCGGATCCTCGACCCGTTGCGGGCCGAGTGGTACCAGCGCCAGGGGGTGCGCACGATCTGCCCGACCCGCGTGGCGATCGACATGCTGGAGAGCGCGGTGCGCGAAGGCGCCACCCGAGAGGTCGCCTGACCATGTACATCATCGTCGTCGGTGCGGGCAAGGTGGGATGGAACCTGGCCCGCGAGCTGCTCGAGAAGAGCCATGAGGTGACGGTGATCGAGAACGATCGCCGCCGCTACCTCACGGTCGAGCAGGAGCTGGAGCACAACGTCTCCTACGGCGACGCCTCGGAGCTGTGGGTTCTGGAGCGGGCGGGCATCCAGCGGGCAGACATGGTGATCGCCGTGACCGGCGACGACGAGGACAACATGCTGATCTGCCAGGTGGCACGTGAGAAGTACGACGTGGGCCAGGTGATCGCCCGCGTCAACAACCCGCGCAACAAGGACCACTTCGAGCTGCTGGGCGTGCGGCCGACGGTCTCCGCCACGGACCTGATCCTGCGCCTGATCGAGCACGAGGTGCCGGAGTACGGCCTGGTCCACCTGCTCGACTTGCAGGAGGAGCAGCTGGAGATCATCGAGATGCTGCTGGGCTCCGACTGCGCCGTCAACGGGCGCAGGGTGGGCGACCTGAGCATGCCCGACGGCAGCCTGTTGATCTCCGTTCTGCGCGACGGCAAGGGATTCGTTCCCAGCGCCGACACGGTGCTGGAGGCGGGCGACGAGGTGCTGGCGGTTCTCGACCCCGGCAAGGAGGACGACCTGAAGGAGCTCTTCGGGCCGGGAAGCAACGGCGCCTCCGGCGACTGATGTCCGACCGCGAGGTCGACTTCCTGCTGATCGGCGGCGGCATGGCATCTGCCCACTGCGCGGCGGAGCTGCGCAAGCGCGGGGCCGAGGGGTCGATCCTGCTCGTCGGGCGGGAACCCGAGCCGCCCTATGAGCGGCCGCCACTCTCCAAGGAGTACATGCGCGGCGAGGCCGAACGCGAGGACGCCTACGTCAACCCGCCCTCCTGGTATGAGGAAAACGGGGTCGAGCTGGCGACCGGCCGCAATGTGATGTCGCTCGATCCGGAGGCCCGGACGGCGAAGCTTCAGGGCGGGGAGGAGGTGGCCTTCGGCAAGGCGCTGCTCGGCACCGGGGCGATGGTCAACATCCTGCGGGTCGAGGGCGCCGAGAACGAGGGCATCCACTACCTGCGTGCCTTCGGCAACTCCGATGCGATCCGCGCCGACGCCGAGGCGGCCGAGCACGTGGTGCTGGTCGGCGGCAGCTACATCGGCACCGAGGTTGCCGCCTCGCTGACCGCGAAGGGGACCAAGTGCACGATCGTGACGATGGAGGACGTGGCGCTGTCGCGGACCTTCGGCGAGGACGCCGGCCGCTGGTTTCAGGCACAGCTCGAGTCGCATGGCGTCGAGGTCTTCGGGGGCGAGGAGCTGGAGGCCTTCGAGGGCGACGGCCGGGTGAAGGCGGTGCTGACCAAGAGCGGCCGCGCGATCGAGTGCGACGCGGTCGTCGTCGGCGTCGGCGTCAGAGCCGACGCGATGCTGGCCCAGCGCGCGGGACTGAAGGTCGAGGACGGGGTGGTCTGCGACTCGAAGCTGCGGACCTCCGCCGAGGACATCTACGCCGCCGGCGACTGCTGCTCCTACGACAGCGTCGTCCACGGCCGCAGGCTGCGCGTCGAGCATTGGGACGTGGCGATGCAGCAGGGGATGCACGCCGCCGGCAACATGCTCGGGGACGATCGCGACTACGACGTCGTTCCCTACTTCTTCAGCGACCTCGCCGACTGGGCGAGCCTCGAATACGTAGGGCCGGCCCACGAGTGGGACGAAGAGATCTGGCGAGGCGACCGCGACAGCGGCAAGTTCTCCGTCTGGTACCTGAAGGACGGCACAGTGGCCGGCTGCTTAAGCGTGGACCGCCCCGAAGACCTACCCGAAGCCCGCCGCCTCCTAGCCGAAAGAGTGGATATCTCCGCGGCCAAAGATCAGATTGCGGACGCTGGCAGCGATCCCTCCGAGATCACATAAGAGAACTGCGGGGCAGGGACTTGAACCCCGATTTCACGGACCAGAACCGCGCGAATTGCCAATTATTCGACCCCGCAAGGATGCGTTGAAGCCTCAGGATACTTAGTTCGCCGCTCCCCCTGACCGCCCATGGCGTCCGGATCGAATGCGAACATCAGTTCGTATGAAAGCAAGAGGAGTGTTGTCTGTTCCGGCATCCGAAAAGCGGATCCTGATCAGGCGAATGCTGGAAGAAGGATTGAGTCAGGCAGAGATCGGCAGGCGCCTCGGAATGACGAAGTCGACGGTCTCATACCATGCTCGACGGCTTGGCTTGCCCGCCAAGGACGAGTGTGCCCGCCGCTATGACTGGACCAAGATTCAGGCCGCGGTGGATCAGGGTCTCTCGCTCAGAGAGTGCATGGAGAAGTTCGGGTTTACGCGCGGGACTTGGGGAAGAGCGGTAAAGCGCGGAGCGCTCGTTCCTCGCCAATGGATCACGCCGATCGAGGAGCTCCTTGCGGTGGGTCCCCGCCGCGGTCGCGGTCACATCAAGGCCCGGCTCTTGCGCGAGGGGCTCAAGGAGAATCGCTGTGAGATCTGCGGACTCAGTGAGTGGCTGGGAAAACCGCTGAGCCTGGAGTTGCACCACGTAAACGGGCGGGGCAACGACAACCGGCTGGAGAATCTCCAGCTGCTCTGCGGCAACTGCCACTCCCAGACCGACAACTGGGGCGGCCGGGGGATTCGACACGGCGCATCGGAGAAACGGGCCGCATAGCGCGCGTCCCTCGAAGTTCGAGTAGTAATCCGTCCATGACTCTGGTCGACGATCCGCTTGAAGTTCTGGGCACCTGGCTGCAGGAAGCTCGTGAGGCGGAGGTCCCGGCGCCCGCCGCGATGACGCTGGTCACCGCGACGACCGATGGGCGGCCCTCGGCTCGGACCGTTTCGCTCAAGCGCCTGGAGGAGGAAGCGGTGGTTTTCACCACCGCGCTGTGGACCCGCAAGGCGCGGGAGATCGATTTGAATCCGCAGGTTGCGCTGCTCTTCCATTGGCCCAGCCTCGGCCGGCAGGTCCACATCACCGGTAGGGCGGTCTTGGCTGAACGCGGCCTCGCCGAGGAGCTGTTCGCTGAGCGCGATCTCGCCCACCGCTACCAGACCATCGTCTCTCGGCAGGGGGAGCCGATCGACGATCTCAACCCCCTGCGCGACAAGCTCAGGCACTTGACCGAGGTGCAGGAGACCGCGCCGGCGTGCCCGGAAGATTGGGGTGCATTGCGGGTTCGCCCGGATTCAATCGAGCTGTGGAGAGAGGCGCCCGATCGCCTCCACGATCGACTGCTCTATGAGCGGGAGGAAGATGGCTGGCGTCGCTCACGGCTGTCGCCCTGATGACCGGCTCTGGGCGTCTTCGCGCTCTGGTAGGTTCGCCGTCTGATGCGCGCTCGAAGGCTTTTGATCGTCACCCCTCTTGCCGCCTTGGCGATCGCCGGCTGTGGGGGCGACGATGGCGGGGATGAGACGGCTTCCACGCCCGCCGCGACGACCACGGCGGCACCTTCGCTGAGCAAGGAGGAGCTGATCTCCCAGGGCGATGCGATCTGCGCTGAGGTGAACGCCGCCCTCGCTGCGGTCAGCTCGAATACGAGCACCGGGAGTCAGGTGGGCCAGGTGGCCGACCTCTACATCGGCATGGTCGACAGCCTCCAGGCCCTGGGAACGCCCACCGATGCCGATGGCTATGACGCGGTGATGTCCGCCGCCGACGACCTCGCCCAGGCGGAGAGCGACGCCAAGCTGGCCGACGAGCGGGGCGACAGCGCCGCGCTCAGCACCGCTCAGACCGAGGCCACTTCAGCGGTGATCGCCTTCCAGGAGGCGGCGGGCTCGTACGGGTTTTCCGAGTGCAGTCAGAGCCCCGGCGCCTCTTCCACAGCGACCGCTCCGACCCCGTCCACGGATACGTCCGGCACCACCACGCCCGCCGCTCCCACAACGACTCCGACCACTCCCGCCCCGGCCCCCAACACCGGTGGCGCGGGGGGGACCGCCGGGAGCACCGGTGGCGGCTCGACTGGCGGTGGGACGGGAGGCGGCACCGGTGGAACTACCGGCGGGTCCTCCGGCGGCATCGGCCCCGGCTGAGCAGACCCGCTCAGGCGGCTGAGGAAGACTGCGCCCAGGCGCCGTAGAGGCGCGCGTAGGGCCCACCCGCGTCGATCAGCTCCTCATGGGCGCCCGACTCGGCGATCCGGCCTCCGTCGAGGACGACGATCTTGCCGGCGCGGCGGATCGTCGAAAGCCGGTGGGCGATGACGATGGCGGTGCGTCCCGCCAGCAACCGCTCCAAGCCCTTCTCGATCGTCTTCTCTGTCCGCACGTCGACATTGGAGGTCGCCTCGTCGAGGATGAGGATCCGCGGCTCGGCCAGCAGCGCCCGAGCGAATGCGACCAGCTGTCGCTGGCCGGCTGAGAGTTGGACGCCGCGCTCGCCGACCTCGGTCTCGATCCCGTCCGGCAGCGCCGCGATGAACTCGGTCGCGCCCACCGCCCCGGCAGCGGCCTCGATCTCCTCCAGCGCCGCCTCGGGCCGGCCGAAGGCGATGTTCTCCCGCACGCTGCCCGAGAAGAGGAACCCCTCCTGCGGCACGATCCCGAGCTGCCGCCGCAGCGCCCGCTGCCGAACCCCCCGCAAGTCGTGCCCGTCGATCGCAACCGTTCCTCGCTGGGGGTCATAGAAGCGGGCGACGAGCTTGGCGAAGGTCGACTTGCCGGCCCCGGTCGCGCCGACCAGGGCCAGGGTCTGGCCGGGCGGGACATGGAGGTCGACGTCCCGCAGCGCCCAATCCTCGTCGGAGTAGGCGAATGAGACTCGCTCCATCTCGATCTCGCCACGTAGCGTCCCCGGATCGATCGCCCCGGGCGCGTCGACCATGTCGGGCTCGGTGTCGAGCAGGTCGAAGATCTTGTCCAGCGCCGCCATGCCCTGCTGGTAGGTCGTGTACAGCTGGGAGAGCTGCTGGATCGGGTCGAAGAAAGTCGCCAGGTAGCCGATGAAGGCGACGATCGTGCCGATCTGGATCGCTCTGTCGATCGCCTGTGTGCCGCCGTAGAGGATGATCGCCGCGGTGCCGACGGCGGAGAGCAGCTCGACCGCAGGGAAGTAGGAGGCATTGAGGTAGACGGTTCTCATGTTCGCCTCGCGGTTGGCCTCGTTCAGATCCGTCATCGCCGTCGCGTGGCGCGGCTCCTGCCCGAAGCTGCGTACAACCCGCACCCCGCTCAACGTCTCCTGTAGATAGGCGGTGATCGCGGCGATTCGCTCTCGCGTCGCCTTGTAGGCGCCGTGGGAAGCGATCCGGAAGATGACGCTGGCGGCGGCAAGCAGCGGGAAGGTGATGAAGGTGACCAGAGCCAGCTTGACGTCGAGCAAGAGCAGGATGACGACGACGCCGACCAGGGTCAGGGTGCTGGAGAACATTGTCACCACTCCGCCCGTGACCAGCTGGTTGAGCGCCTCGATGTCATTGGTCATACGGCTGATCAGCACTCCCGGGCTGCGTCGGGTGAAGAACCCGATCGACATCCGCTGTAGGTGGGCGAAGACGCGCTCGCGTAGGTCCTGCAGGGCGCGGGTCCCGACCCAACCGACGAGATAGGTCTGCAAGAAGGTGGCCGCCGCGTAGAGGGTGGCAACCCCGACGAAAGCGACGACGATCCAGTTGAGGGCGGCAGTGTCCCGGGCGATGATCCCCTTGTCGACGGCGAGGCCGGCCAGGTAAGGAGGAGCGAGGCCGGCGGCGGTCGCCAGCAGCAGCGCGACGAACATCAGCGCCACCTTGCCGCGGTAGGGCCGCAGCAGGCCGATCATCCACCGCACCTTGCGGCCGCGCTGATCCTCGCCGCGGAGCAGCTTCCACAGGGCCCCGAAGAGTCGGAAGGCGTCCCTCATAGCTTTGCCATCTCCTCTCGCTCCTCGAGGTCGCGCTGAAGGAAGACGGTGTCGGCGAGGCCGTGCTCGGCGATCTCGCGGTAGAAGCCGCATCGTTTGAGCAGCTCCTCGTGGGTGCCGCGGTCGACGATCGCCCCGCCGTCCATCACCACGACCTCGTCGGCCAGCGAGACCGTCGAGAGGCGGTGGGCGATGATGAAGGTGGTGCGCCCGGCCATCGCCTCGCGCAAGCCCGCCTTGATCGCCGCCTCGGTGGTCGCGTCGACCGAAGAGGTCGCGTCGTCGAGGATCAGGATGCGAGGGTCGGCGAGCAGCGCTCGCGCGATCGCGACTCGCTGGCGCTGGCCCCCAGAGAGGGTCAGCCCGCGCTCGCCGACCATCGTCTCGTAGCCGCCGGGCAGGTCGCGGATGAACTCGTCGGCCTGCGCGCGCCGCGCGGTGACCTCGATCTCCTCACGGCCGGCGCCCGGGCGCGCATAGGTGATGTTGTCGGCGACGGTGGCGCTGAAGAGAAAGCTGTCGTCGGCGACGAAGGCGACCTCGGAGCGCAGCGAGCCGACGTCGACCGAGTGCACGTCGGCGCCATCGACCAGCACTCGTCCCTCGCTGGGGTCGTACAGCCGCGCGATCAGCGCCACCAAGCTGGTCTTGCCCGACCCCGAAGGGCCGACCAGAGCGACGGTGTGCCCGGCCTCGACCTCCAGATCGACGCCGCTCAACGCCGCAACGGACTTTGACCCCACTCCAGTGTGGTCAAAGTCGGGTGCGCCGCCGCTCGCGCCGTCGTAGCGCAGCGCCACGCCCTCCATGCGCACCCGGCCGCCGCCGGCGGGCAGGGGCGGCGTTCCCGGCGGGCTCTCAATCCGCGGCTCGCGGTCGAGCACCTCGAACAGGCGATTGCCCGAGGCGATCGCCCGCTGCGCCATCCCCATCGCGATCCCCAGCATCCGCATCGGCGCCGCCAGCATCACCATGTAGGTGTAGAAGGCGGTGAAGCTGCCGAGGCTGAGGTTGCCGGCGATCACCTGGCGACCGCCGATCAGCAGCACCAGCGCGATCCCGAGTTGCGGCAGCAGCCCGATCAGGGGCGAGAAGAAGGCCTGCAGCTTGGTCGAGTAGATGCTCTGGTCGAAGACGCGGGAGACGGCGCGGCGGAACCGATGCAGCTGGTGCTCCTCGCGGGCGAAGGCCTTGACGATGCGGACGCCGGAAACGTTCTCTTCGGCCTCGGCGGTCAGTTCCGCTAGCCGCTGCTGCACCTCCTGCAGGGCGGGGCGGGAAACGCGGTTGTAGCGGGAGGCGGTGTAGACGATGAGCGGCGCCGGCGTCAGCGCGATCAGCGCCAGCCAAGGCTCGATCGCGATCATCACGGCGCTGGCGAGGACGACCGTCAGCAGGTTCTGGGTGATGAAGATCAGCCCGTAGCCGAGAAAGAAGCGGATCGATTGCAGGTCGATGGTCGCCCGCGACATCAGCTGTCCCGTCTGCTGCGAGTCGAAGAAGCCCAGTTCCAGCCGCTGCAGGTGCGCGTAGAAGCGCTCGCGCAGGTCGAACTCGACCGCCAGAGACACCTTGCCGGCGACCACCCGCCGCACCATGGTCAGTCCGAGGCGGAGGACCCCCGCGCCGACGATGGCCAGCGCCAGCGGCAGCAGGTCGGGCTGAGCCCCGCGCTGAATCGCGTCCACCGCGCGGCCGATCAGCCAGGGGATCAGCACTGTCATCCCCATCGCCGCCCAGGCGAAGGCCAGTGAGCCCCAGAGCTGGCGGCGGTAGGGGCGCAGGAAGCCCATCAGGCGGCGGTAGGTCCGCATCGCCTTGACTATACAAAGTGAAGTATTGGAGAATTAGTCGAACGCGGCGGCGGCCTTGGCGCTGGAGACTTTGCCTCCCTTGCAGGCGCCCGGCCCGTGTCCGGGCCGAGAGAGGATCTCGAAGTTGGTAACCGCGTGGAAGGGCGTGGTCGCGCCGTTGTTCTGGGCCAGGTTCACCACCAACCGGTAGAAGCCGGCCGGGAGGTTGCTGTAGAAGATCTCCGGCCTGGTCGCGGGCGAATAGCTGCCCTTCGCTCTGATCCGCTCGGCGAGGATCCCGTTCGGCCCGGCGAATTCGGGGAAGTCGAAGGAGCGCCCGACCAACCGGCCCCTTCCGAATGGGCTGTTGATCGCGCGCTGCAGTTTCACCGGGTCAACGCAGTTCGGTACCCGATTGAGGCTGAAGCGAATGTGCCCCTCCCCGAGCAGCGGCTCACCGCCGAAGTGGCGGGGCGCGAGATCGAAATTCTCGATCTGCACCTTGACGACGACGGCGTGGCTGCGCTGGCGGGCGCCGTTTCGCGGAGAGACGATGTCCACACTCGGTCTCCCAGGAACCTCGGCCCGTCTCGGCGCCTCGTCCGACCCGCCTCCCAGGGCCAGCGCCAGGACGGTCGCGACGGCCGCCAGGGCGACGATCGCGAGGATGAGGGTTCGGCCCCGCATGGCCCGGGAACATTACGCGTAACGTGTCCGCTTTCATGCGCAGAGCGACAGCAACCCTCATCGCGACGCTGTCGGCTCTGGCCCTCGTCGTTCCGGTTGCGGACGCGACCGGCCCCGCTGACCGGGTCAGCGTCTTCGCCGGCACCCGGCCCGGCCCCGGAACCTTCGGCGGCGGCCACAACTTCCCGGGCGCGGCGCTGCCGTTCGGGATGGTGCAGTGGAGCCCCGACACGACGCCTTCGGATCGCCATGCCGGAGGCTACGACCATCGCGACCGTCATCTCACCGGCTTCAGCCTCACTCACCTGAGCGGGGCGGGATGCGCTTTGTATGGCGACTTTCCCTTCCTGCCGACGACGGAGCCACTGAGGTCCTCACCCGCGCCAAAGGGAGTGGCCGGCCTGGCGGGGCGGTTCGAGCCCGGCTTCTCCCACGCCAACGAGGCCGGCGGTCCCGGCCGCTACTCGGTCCGCCTCAACCCGGTGCGCGGCGCGGCGATTGACGCCGCCCTGACCGCGACCACCCGCACGGGAATGGCGCGCTTCGTCTTCCCCCGGAATCCGCACGCGAGCGTCCTGATCGACGCCGGCGGCAGCGCCAAAGCGAACGACCTCGCCGAGGTGCGGATCGACCCCGCCCGCGGCGAGATCTCCGGCACGGCCTCCAGCGGCTACTTCTGTGCTCAGCGACCCCGCTACAAAGTTCACTTCGTCGCCGTTTTCGATCGCCGCTTCGACGCCTATGGCACCTGGGAGCGTCAAAGACTTGCTCGCGGATCGACTGCCGCAACCGACCGCAGGCGTCCCTCGAATGTCCCGGGCAAGACCGCGCAGGCGGGCGCCTATGTCACGTTCGACACCCGTCGCAACCGTGTCGTCACCGTCCGCGCCGGAGCCTCCTTCGTCAGCGTCGAGGGCGCCCGCGCCAACCTCGCGGCGGAGAACCCCGGCCGCCGCTTCCGCGGAGTCGCGGCCGCGGCTGAGCGGGCCTGGAACCGCGCTCTCGGCCGGATCCGCGTGCGCGACGCCAGCCCCGCCAACGTCCGCACCTTCTACACCGCGCTCTACCACGCGCTGCTGGCGCCGCGCACTTTCAACGACGCGAACGGCGACTATCTCGGAATGGACGGCGCGGTTCACAACGCCGGCAAGCGCACCCGCTACGCGGACTTTTCCGGCTGGGACGTCTACCGCACGCAGGTTCCGCTGCTGGCGATGCTGATGCCGCGCCGGGCGAGTGACGTCGTCGCCTCGATGCTCGCCAACGCGCGGGAGAGCGGTTGCCTGCCGCGCTGGTCCTACGCCAACGGGCAGAGCATGACAATGGTCGGCGACCCGGCCGCCGCCGCGATCGCCTCGGCGGCGGCCTTCGGCGCCCGCGGTTTCAGCGAGACGAGGGCGCTGGCGGCAATGCTGAAGGGGGCGGAGGAAGGCTGCCGCGGCGCCGGCGGCGACTACGTCCAGCGGCAGGGGCTCGCCGAGTACAAGGCACTCGGCTACCTGCCCTACGACCTAGATGTGAAACGTCGCAACGCCAACTCGCTGTTCGGCGATCCCGAGGCCGTCTGGGCCTCAGCGGCGGCGACGCTCGAGTACGCGGTCGTCGACTTCTCCATCGCCCAGTTCGCGGCGCGCGCGCTGGGCGACGCGGCTGCCTACCGCGCCTTCATCTCCCGCTCGGCCAACTGGCGCAACCTCTTCAACCGCAAGAGCCGCCACGTAGAGCCCCGCTACGCGAACGGCGCCTTCCCCCGCCGCTACGACAACCTGCGCGGCGGCGGCTTCGTCGAGGGAAACTCGGCCCAGTACACCTGGATGGTTCCCCACGACCCCGCCGGTCTCTTCGCGGCAATGGGTGGGCAGGCGCGGGCGGTGGGCCGGCTCGATCGCTTCCTGCGCAAGCTGAACGGCAACGGCGGCGCCACCCACGCAGACCACGCTCTGCTCGGCAACGAGCCGAATCTCAACGTGCCCTGGCTCTACAACTGGGCGGGCCGGCCGTTCAAGACACAGGAGGCGGTGCGGCGGGCTTTGCTCACCCTCTACGGCGCCGGCCCCGCCGGCTATCCCGGCAACGATGACCTCGGCACGCTCTCCTCCTGGTACGTGCTCGGTTCGCTCGGCCTGTATCCGGAGGTGCCCGGCGTCGGGCTGCTGGCAATCGGCAGCCCGCTCTTCAGACAGGCGACCGTGCGGCTGGGGAACGGGCGCAAGCTGCGTATCTCCGTGTCGGCATTTGGGGCATCCAGGGAAAGAGGTAAAAAACGTCGCATCGTGCCGCTCTCCCTGTCCAAGGCCCCTTACATCCAGGGCATGCGCTTCAACGACCGCACCTACGGGCGGCCCTGGACCACTTTCTGCGCCCTGGCCCGAGGTGCAGACCTCCGCTACCGCCTCGGGACACGTCCCAACCGGGGCTGGGGCGACTCCGCCGCCGCCCTGCCGCCGTCATTCGGCCCGGGGCGGGCTATGCCAAAGGATCGCTGCACTCCCTGATGCCCACCCGGCTTTGCTCCCACGTCCTCTGGGCGCTCGCCGGCCTGACCGCTCTCGGTGTCGCGGTCCGCTTCGCCAGTCTCGGCCTGCAGAGCTATCACCACGACGAGGTGATCACCGCGGCGCGGGTCATCCCCGGCAGCTTCGGGCAGATGCTGCACGAGGTGAAGGCGAGCGAGTCCAACCCGCCGCTCTACTACGTGCTGGCGTGGGGGTGGGCGAAGGCGTTCGGCACCGGCGAGGTGGGGCTGCGCTCGCTGACGGCGCTGTTCGGTGCCGCCACGGTGCCGGTCGCCTATTTCATCGGGCGCGAGCTGGTGGGCCGTCGCGCCGGGCTGATCGCCGCCGCGATCTTCGCCGTCAGCCCGATGCTGGTCTGGTACTCGCAGGAGGCGCGCTCCTACGCGCTGCTGGTCTTCTTCTGCGCCCTTTCATTCCTCTTCTTCGCGCGGGCGCTCGACACGCGGCGCGGGAGCGACCTGACGCTGTGGGCGGTGGCCTCGGCACTCGCCCTTTGCAGCCACTACTTCGCGATCTTCGCGGTCGCGATCGAAGCGGCATGGCTGGCGATCGCCATGCGCGACCGCTGGCGGGTCGTGCTGCCGGCGATCGGCGTCGTCGTCGCCGTCGGCCTGGCGCTGCTGCCGCTGATCGTCGCCCAGATCGATCCCACCCACATCGGCTGGATCGACCACAGCCCCCTCCACACCCGGCTACTGGAGACGGGCGGAAGCTTCCTGGCGGGGGAGACCGGGCACGTCATCGCCCAGGCGCCGCGCGAGCGCTACGTGCTGATCCCCGGGGTGCTGATCGGCATCGCCCTGCTACTGGTCTTGCTGCGAGGAAGCGGTCGGGAGAGACGCGGGACCCTGATCGGCCTCGTGGTCGGCCTGGGAGTGGTCGCGATCGCCGCCGCCGCGGCGCTGCTCGGCAGGGACTACATCGTCGAGCGCAACCTTCTTCCTGCCCTGATCCCGCTCTTCATGGCGGTCGCGATCGGATTTAGCGTCGGCGGGGCGCGCCGCGTCGGGCTGGCTCTAGCGACGGTGCTCTGCGCCTACTGGCTCGCCTTCGACATCCATGTCACACGGACCGAGAACCTGCAGCGCCCGGACTTCCGCGAGCTGACGGAGAAAGCGGGCCCGCCAACGCAACCGCGCGCGATCGTCACCTGGCTGCTCGCCGCCGACGGCATCCAGTTCTACCTGGAGGGGAAGTCAGAGCGCATCTACAGCGGCCCGCACCGGGTGCGGGAGGTCGCCGTAGTCAGCAAGCCGGTGGTCGCGGGCCGGCCCGTCCCCCTGCCACCCTCCTTCCAACCGGTGGAGCGGCTGCGGCTGAAGCGCCTTACTCTTATCCGCTACGTGTCGAAGCGCCCGCGGGAGATCTGGTTCGAAACGCTGCGCGACCTGCCTACCGGCTTCGGCCGCAACGCGGTCGTGCTGGATGGGGGCGCGCGGTGAGCGAGACGTCGGAGATCGCCTACCGCGTCCGCGCCGGGATGGGCCAGCCGGAGAACTGGATGCAGCTGCTCAAATTCGGCCTCGTCGGCGGTTCGGGATACCTAGTCAACCTGGCTGTCTTCGCGGCGTTGTCCGCCGGCCTGGGCCTTCATTACGCGCTCGCCGCCGTCGCCGCGTTCTGCGTCGCGGTAACCAACAACTTCCTCTGGAACAGGCATTGGACCTTCGGCGCCGGCGATGGGCCGGCCGGGTTTCAGGCCGTGCGCTTCTTCGCCGTCAGCGTTGCCGCGCTCGCGGTCAACCTGGCTGTGCTGGAGACGCTGATCGTCGCCGCCGGGATGGGCGAGTTGGCGGCGCAGGCGATCGCCGTCGCGATCGCGATGCCCTTCAACTTCCTCGGCAACAGGCTCTGGACGTTTGCTTGAGTTCGCCTGGGACTCTGCATGTCGACGGCGTCAGTCACAGGTGGATCGAGGCGCGGGGCCTGAGATTCCACGTCGCCGAGGCCGGTGGTGGGGAAGATGCGGTGCTCTGCCTGCACGGTTGGCCGCAGCACTGGTACGAGTGGCGTCGGCTGATGCCGGTACTGGCCGATCGCCACCGGGTGCTGGCGATGGATCTGCGCGGGTTCGGCTGGTCCGACGCGCCGCGCGAGGGTTACGAGAAGGAGAATCTGGCGACCGACGTGCTCGCCGTGATAGATGCGCTGGGGCTAAAGCGCGTGAAGCTGGTCGGCCACGACTGGGGAGGGTGGATCGGCTTCCTGCTCTGCATGCGCGCGCCGGAGCGCTTCGACCGTTTCCTGGCGCTGAACGTCCTTCACCCGTGGGTCGAGTTGCGCAGAGCGTTGCCGCACGCCTGGCGCTTCTGGTACCAGCAGGTCATCCAGGCCCCCGGCCTCGGCTACCTCGCCCACCGGCGGGGTCGCTTTGTTCGCCGCATGCTGCGCGAGTGGGTGACCGACCAGAGCGCCTGGGATGAGGTGACGCTGAGCGCCTTCGCCGACAACCTGGCCGAACCTGACCGGGCGCGGGCCGGAGTGCAGATGTACCGAGTCTTCAACCTCCGGGAGGCGCCGGCGCTGCTGCGCGGGCGCTACGGGAGGCAGCGCCTCACAGTTCCCACCCGTCTCGTCTTCGGGGTGGACGACAAGGCGCTCAGTCCGGTCCTGCTCGCCGGCTACGAGCGCCACGCGGACGACATGAAGGTCGAGCTGGTGCCCGGCTGCGGGCACTGCATAGCCGACGAGCGCCCAGATCTCGTAGCCGACCGCGCTCGCGCCTTTCTCGCCGATTGAGTTGGATCCACGCCCCTTCGCCCTGAGTTTGACTCCTCTGGGGCCGGGGTAACTCTCCAGCGTGAAGCTGATCTTCGCTCCAATCGGGATTGCCGCCGGGCTCGCCGCGGGCTTTGCCGCGCAGAAGGGTTTTGAGCGGCTGTGGGCGGTGTTCGACGACCAGGAGGCACCGGGGCCCGACCAGCGCGACGTTCCCTACTCGAAGCTGATTCCGGCGCTGCTGATAGAAGGGGCGCTCTTCCGC
>Ga0299914_10000700_pt1 | contig 20841 bp, 24 predicted proteins | sample RVTome_10_FD_201361 | JGI IMG/M metagenome (GOLD analysis project Ga0299914, IMG submission 201361) | Soil microbial communities from uranium-contaminated site in the Upper Colorado River Basin, Wyoming, United States - RVT153D57 (version 2) ...
CGAGGGCTGCGCCCGGGACGGTGACGCCGGGGGCGCCGCAGGCGGCGAGCCACTTCTCGACGGTCTCCCCCTGGCCGAGTGCGAGCAGGCTCCGGGCCGACGTGCCGATGATCTCGGCGGCCTCCTCGGGGTGGCCGGCCTGGAGCGAGAGGTCGAAGGCCTCCTCCCAGCGCGAGCTCGCGCGGGCGTCGTCGACGACCTTGCGGCGAAGGGCGGCGAGTCGCTCGGGGTCGTCGGCCTCGAGCCGGCGGCGGAGGAAGTCGTGGATGAGCGGGTGGAAGACCAGCTCGCCGGTGGGGATCTCGTGCAGGAGCGCCTCGTCGCGCAGGCGGAGCAGGAGCGCCTCGCACGGCCCGAGCCCGAGCACGTCCTCCGCCAGGCGGGGCGTGATCGCGCTGGGGACGGCGATCGAGAGCATGATCCGCTGGACGTCGGGCGGCTCGGCGCGCAGGACCTCGTCGGCGAAGTAACGGTAGAGCGACTGGGACGCCTTCTCCGGAGGAAACGCCAGGTCGGCCGAGAGGGCGGCGAGGCCGATCACGGCGGGCCAGCCTGCGGCCTGGCGGACGAGCGCGCGCACCGCCTCGGTCGAGCGGCCGGCGAGGACGCTCGCCGCCTCGTCGTCGGTCATGGCGAGCTCGCCGCGCCCGATCTCGACCGCCTCGTCGTAGAGGAAGCGCCGCGTGCTCGCCCAGCCGGGGCGGCGGCGCGTCGTCACGAGGACGCGGATCGGCGCCAGCGTCAGGAGCCAGTCGAGGAACGTCTCCACGGGCGCGGACTCCGCCAGCAGGTGGTAGTCGTCGAGTACGGCGATCCCTCCGGCCGGCCAGGTCTCGAGGTCCTCCGCGAGGAGCTCGGCGAGAGGCCGGGCGAGGCGCTCGGTCGCGTCGCCGACACGGAGCCGCTGGCGGACTCGCTCGCCGGCACCGGGCACGAGCGGAGCGACCGCGTCTGCCAGCCCGGCCGAGAAGGCGCCGACGTCCGCGGACGCGGCGGTCGCGTGGTACCAGGCGGTGTCCTCGCGCCCCTGCAGCCACTCCCGGGCGAGCGTCGTCTTCCCGTAGCCGGCCGGCGCGGTGAGGATGATGGACTGCGCGGTCGCCTCGTCGAGGAGCGCAGTCAGGCGCGGCCGGCGTACGTGTCGCCGAAAGAGCGGAGTCTGGGCGATGTTCCGCGCGTCCCTCACTGCGGCTCCGGTGTCGAGGGGGCACGAGCGTACCGCGTGTGCACGAAGCCGACCAGCGCCTCTTGGGGACGGCCCTGCGCCCGGGGCAGGGGCCGCGGGCGCCGGGCCGTCGTCCCTCGAGGCCGGTCAGGGCAGCGTGCGGGAGTCGTCGCGCACGCCGAGCGCCGCCTCGAGGCTTTCGAGGGGGTCTTCCCCCGTCGCTTCGCGGTAGGCAGCAGGGATCTGCCGCCGGCGGCTCACGCCGAGCTTCGCGCGGAGGACGTCCGAGTGGGCCTTCGCCGTGCGGGGCGAGACGCCGAGTCGCTCGGCGATCTCCAGATTCGAGCACCCCGAGGCGATGAGCCTGACGACCTGCCGCTGCCGCTCCGTGAACCGCGTTCCGCCGTAGACGCTCAGCATGACGGAGATCCTGCCAGCGTCCGGGGCATCCGGCTATTGGCCCGCCGGCCGATCTTTCGGGCTACCCCCTTGGGCGTACGAATGCGGCGGCGTGGCCCCGCGCGTTGACGCCGTCCACCTCGTCGCGCTCGAGGGCTCCCAGGCGGAGGAGCAGGGCGAGCTCGTCGCGGAGGTGCGTCTGCATCATCTCGGGCCCGTCGGTGGCGATCGTGAAGGCAACGCCGTGGTCGGCGAAGGTGCGCACCGTCTCGCGCAGCTCGTCCTCGTTCGCCAGCGCTCCGGTCAGCAGGTTCGAGCTCGGGCAAATCTCGAGCACGGTCTCGGTCTCGCGCAGGACGCGCATCGTCTCCTCGTCGTGTGCGGCGAGGATCCCGTGGCCGATGCGCTCCGGCCTGAGGTGCTCGACGACCTCGCCGATCTCGTCGATGCCGTGGCGGCCGCCCTCCTCGCCGACGTGGATGGTGATGCCGAGGCCGCCGGCGCGGGCCTCCTCGACGAGGGGCGCCAGGTCGCGGTACGGGTACCGCCCGCCGTCGGGCCGCGGCCCGGCGATGTCCACGCCCACGACCCCGCGGTTCGAGTAGCGGACCGCCTTCTCGACGATGACCCCGTTCTGCTCGGCGGTGAAGGTGCGATCCATCATCAGGATCAGCCCGGCCCGCACCTTCGGGTACTCGAGCTTCGCGCGGTCGAGCCCGCGCGAGGCGGCCATGATGATGTGGTCGAGGTCGCGCTCGCCGCCACGGTTCCGCTTCATCGGGTTGAAGCGGAGCTCGAGCGTCGTGATGTTCTGCGTGCGGTACGCGCCGCCGATCGCGCCGTGCACCGAGCGCTCGACGGCCAGCGGGCTCGACTGGATCAGCTCCGTCCACCTGTAGATCGCGTCGAGCTCGGGCAGGCCCTTCACGCCGCGCGGGTCGACGGTGACGAGGTCGACGAAGTCCCAGTAGTCCTTCACGGGGAGGGCGATTCCCTGCTCGTGGCTGAGCGTCCACATCACGGCCGGGTCGACGGAGCCGCCCAGGTGCGTGTGCAGCTCGGCGAGACCTTCGCGGCGCAGCTCGTCGACGAGGGCGAGGCTCTCGGGCACGGTCAGCTCCGCCCCGCGGCGGCGCCGGCGAGCGTCCCGCGCGCGAGCCGGTCGGGGAGGGTCGCGAGCCGCTCGACGGGCTCGGCGCTGAAGACGAAGCGGACGTGGCGGTCGGCGACGGGGCCGCCCCAGCCGACCATCGCCGTCGCCGCGATCGCGCTCTCCTCGAGGAGGAGCCGCGAGGCCGTGGGCGCGTCGAGGCCCAGCGCGGCGGCGTCGAGCAGGAGCGACCAGCCGCCGCCGGGGCGGACGACCGGCCAGCCGGGGAGCGCGGCGAGCAGGGCGTCCCGGCGGCGCTCGAGCTCGGCGACGCACGCGGCGACGTGGTCCTGCTGGCCGCGGAGGACCGCCGCCGCGGCGGCCCGCGCGATCCCGACCGGCGTCGTCGTGTTGTAGACGTGCGCCCAGCCCGCGTCCTCGACCGTCTCCGCGGGGCCGGCGACCCAGCCGACGCGCCAGCCGATCATCCGGTGCTCCTTCGAGAGCGAGCCGACGACGATCGTGCGCTCGGCCATGCCGTCGAAGTGGAGGGGGTGGAGCAGCGGGCGGCCGTCGAAGCGGATCGCCTCCATGGCCGAGTCGTAGACGAGCACGAGGTCACGCTCCCGGCAGAGGTCGCAGACGAGCCGCCAGTCGCCGGCCTCGAACGTTCCTCCCGACGGCATCGAAGGGCTCATGAGCAACATCCCCGTCGTCCGCTCGCCGACGGCCGCCGCCAGGGCGTCGCGGTCGAGCCGCCACTCGCCCTCGACGGCGAGGAAGGGAACCGCCCTCGGGATTCCTCCGGCCAGATGGATGCGGTGGACGAGCCCGGCGTAGGTCGGGTCGGTGACGATCACCTCGTCCCCGGGGTCGACGGTGACGAGGAGGGCGTTCAGGATCCCCTCGAGGCCGCCGCACGTTATGACGATCTCGCGCTCCGGGTCGTAGGGGTGACCCGTGCGGGCGGCGAGAAAAGCCGCGATCGCCTCGCGCAGACGGACGTCGCCGGTGAACGGGAGGTAGCTGTTCGCCTCCGCGGACTCGAGGCTCCGCGCGGTCACGCCGATCGCCTCCGGCGGGAGCGACAGGTCGGTGTCGAGATTCTCCAGCCGGAGCACCGGCCAGCGGGTGCTGGCCTTTGCCGGCTGGTCGACCGCCGCGGCGACCCGGTCGATTCCGAAGCCGCGGACCGGCGCGAGCCGCTTCGCCCTCTTGATCACCGCGCGAGTGTAATCGCGCGGAGAGGGTAGGGCGGCGCGTCCGGCGGGTAGGGTTGCGGCGTGAAGATCGGGATCGTCGTCCCCTACTCCTGGTCGTTCTGGGGCGGAGTCCAGGAGCACGCCGACCACCAGGCGCGTGCGCTGCGCCGCCTCGGGCACGACGCGAGGATCGTCATGGGACACGACCCGCCCGGCCGCCTCACGTGGCTCCTCCACCCCAAGCAGGGGCGGCACACGCAGCCTCCCGAGTACGTCATCCCGGTCGGCCGGTCGGTCATCGTCCCCGCCAACGCCTCCCTGCCCAACATCATCCTGAGCCCCCAGTCGATGGTGCGCATGCGCCGGGTCTGGGAGCGCGAGCGCTTCGACGTCGTCCACGTGCACGAGCCGATGGCGCCGGTGCTCTCCGCCTTCGCGCTCGCCTCGGCCCCGTGCCCGGTCGTCGTCACCTGCCACTCGGCAGGGGAGCGCCTCGGCTGGTACCCGCTCGGGAGGGCCCTTTGGGGCGTGCTCGCCAAGCGCATCGACCACCGGATCGCCGTCTCGGACGCGGCCCGGCGCGCGGCAGAGCCGTACGTCGGCGCGCCGTTCGAGATCATCCCGAACGGCATCGAGCTCCCCGCCGAGTTCGACCCGGGCAACCGCAACGGGAACGTCGTCTTCATCGGCAGGAACGAGCCCCGCAAGGGGCTGCCCGTCCTGTTGAGCGCCTGGCGGGACGTCCACCGGCGGACGGGCGCCCGGCTGCGCCTCGTGGGCGCCGATCCGCTCTCGATTCGCTGGCTCGCGCGCCGGCAGGGCTTCTCCCTCGACGGCATCGACCTGCTGGGCGGTCTCTCCGAGGACGAGCTGACCGGGGAGCTCCACGCGGCGAGCCTGCTGGTCGCGCCGTCGCTAGGAGGCGAGAGCTTCGGGATGGTGCTCACCCGCGCGTTCGCGTGCGCGACGCCGGTCGTGGCGTCGGACATCGAGGGCTACGCCCAGGTGGCCGACCACGGCGAGACCGGCATGCTCGTCCCGCCGGGCGACTCGCGCGCGCTCGGGGCCGCGATGGTGGCCCTGCTCGAGGACGAGGAGCACCGGCGCGAGCTCGGCGCCGCCGCGCGCGCGGCGGCGGAGCCGTACTCCTGGGATCGGATCGGCCGGCAGCTGCTCGGTGTCTACGAGCGGCTCGCCGCCCCGGCGGAGGCGGTCCGGGCGGCGGCGTGAGCCGGATACCGGATCGCCTGAGGCTGCCGCGGAGCCGCGCGGGGCGCCTCGCGCTCGTCGTCGTCCCGATCGGAGGTCTGGTGGCCCTCGCCGTCTGGCGCGGGCCCGACCCGGGGCCCGTCGAACGGGCCTTCAGAGCGGTCGAGTGGGAGTGGGTCGCCGCCGCGGTGCTGATCAACCTCTTCTCCGTCGTGGTGCGCGCACAGGCCTGGAGCATCGTCATCAAGCAGGCGGTCCCGCCGCCGTGGCCCCGGCGGCGCAACGTGTTCGCGGCCTTCTGCGTCGGCCTTCTCGGGAACGCGGCGCTGCCCGGCCGGGTCGGAGAGCTCGCCCGTGTCGCCGTCGTCACGCACTATGTCCGCCGCCGTCCGGGAACCTGGGCGACGATCGTCGGGACGGTGTTCGCCCACCGGCTGCTCGACGTCGTCGCCGCGGTCGTGCTCGTCCTCCTCACGCTCTACATCGCGCCGATCCCCGACTGGGCCTCGCCCGTCCTCGCTGTCGTCATCGGCGTCGGACTCGGCCTGCTGTTTGCCGGCTTCCTGCTCGCGCGGAAGCACCACCGCCCGCTCTCGCAGGAGCTCGGAGCCTTCAGGCGCGTCCTGCACATGGCCCGAAGGGGCCTGACGGTGCTCCGCCGTCCGGCTCCCGCGATCCAGGCGCTCTGCCTGCAGCTCGTCGGCTGGGCGGCACAGCTCTTCGCCGTCTACACGGCGCTCCTCGCCTTCGGGATCGACGCGTCGATCGAGGCCGCGGCCCTCGTCCTCGTCGTGATGAACGTCGTCATGATCTTTCCGTTCTGGCCCGGGAACATCGGGCTCGTGCAGGCCGCGGTCGCGGCCGCGTTGCTCCCGTACGGGGTGAGCTACCCGCACGGCATCGTCTTCGGGATCGGGCTGCAGGCGATCGAGGCCTCGGTCGGCCTCGGCCTCGGCTTCCTCTTCCTCGCCCGCGAGGGCTTCACCTTCGCCATGCTCAGGCGCATGCCGGAAGTCACCGACCTCGACGTGGACGAGGACGAGCGGGTCGAGCGGATCGCCTAGCGCCTGCGCCCGACGGGGGCGCCTACGGCATCCGGCCCTCGTCGCGGAGCGCCTGGTCGCGGGCGTCGTCGAGCCGGTGCTCGGACTCCGTCACCTGGGACTCGCCTTCGTCGCGGTCGACCGCGTCCGTCGCCTTCTCGCCCGTGTCCTTCGCGGACTGCCCGAGGTCTCCGGCGGCCTCCTTGCTTCGGCCCAGCAGCTTGTCGAGGAAACCCATGCGAACCTCCGTGTCGGGAGGCGCCAGCATAGACGGCCTCGCTAGGCGGCGGCTCGCGCCAGGAAGCCCAGGGCCAGCTCGTTGAACTCGCTCGGCCGTTCGAACCCGGGCAGGTGGCCGGTGTCCAGGTCCGCGGCCTCCCCGCCGGGGAGGTCCGCGCCGACTCGCTCTGCGAGGGTCCTGAAGGCCGGCTGGTCGTACGTGCACGAGACCACCAGAGCGGGGGCCGTGAGCTCGGAGAGGCGGCTGATCGCGGGCGGGTCGCTCCAGCCGGCCGGCGCGGGCGCCGGGGAGCCGGAGTAGGCGCGCAGCTGGATGTCGAAGGCACGGCGCTGCATGCGCGCGATGGCCGCCCGCGCGGCCGGCGTCACCGGGGCCGCACCGCGGCCGGCGCCGTCCAGCCACGTGCGGAGGTTGATCTCCACCGCCTCGTCGATCCGCCCGGCGTCGAGCAGGGCGTCCTCCTCCTCGTCGAAAGCGTCGAGCTCCGGCGAGCCCTCCCAGCCGGTGACCGCCGGCGAGGCGAGGACGAGCGCGCGCGTCCGCTCCGGATACGCGAGGGCAAAGTCGATCGCGATGCGGCCGCCGAACGAGTTGGCGACGACCGCCGTCCGCTCGATTCCCAGGCGGTCGAGGAGGCTGCGGACGTCCTGCACGTACGAGAACGGCCCGCCCGGAAGCGGCGTCTCGCCGAAGCCCCGCGAATCCGGGCGGACAACGCGGTGCCGCTCCGCGAACGCTTCGACCTGGCCGTCCCAGAGCCGCCGGTCGCCGACGCCGGCGTGGAGGAGGAGCACGGCGGGACCCTCGCCGGCGGCGTCGTAGGCGAGCTCGGTGCCGTTGATCCGCGCGGTGCTCAGGGCTCGTTGGCCCGGGCGGCCTCGCGGTAGCGGCGCGCGAGCGACTCGAGGAGCGCCCAGGCGACCTTCGGGTGCTCCTCGACGAAGGGCCGGAACTCCCAGGGCGTCAGCCCGTAGCAGAGGAGGTCGGTGGCGGCGATGATCGACGCCGAGCGGATGCCGGAGTCGATCAGCGCGATCTCGCCGAAGTGGTCGCCCGGCCCGAGCGTGGTGCGGTGCTCGCCGCCCACGAGCACCTCGGCGTTCCCCGCCGCGATCACGAAGAAGCCGGCGCCGGTCGAGCCCTCGGTGGTGACCTCGGCGCCCTCGGCGAAGCGGCGCTCGTGCAGCTGCCGCGCCAGCTCGTCGAGATCGCTCTTCTCGAGCGTGGAGAACAGCTGCACGTTGCGCAAGACGTCGACCGGTGCGCTCATCGCGGCGATCATAGACGCCGGGCAGGTCCGGGGGCGCCCGCGGCGAAGTCCGTACCTCGTGCGGACGCAGGCCGCTCTCTACGACGAGATCGACCTCGAGCTCTCGTGGTCCGAGGCGGAGCTTCCCGAGCGGGAGCGGACGAAGCACGTCCACCGGCTCCATCCCTACCTCGGCAAGTACGTCCCCCAGCTCGTCGAGGTCTTCCTGCGGCGCTATGGGCGGCCGGGGCGGCTCGTCTGGGATCCCTTCGCGGGCTCCGGGACGACGCTCGTCGAGGCGAACGCGTTCGGCTCGCCGGCGGCGGGCTGCGACATCTCCGCGTTCAACTGCCTCCTCGTCCGCGTCAAGACGGCCGGGTACGAGCGTGAGGCGCTGCTCGCCGACGCCGCGCGGCTGGCGGATGCCGGGATGCACGATCCGGCCCCCGAGGGGCTCTCGCCGTACCTGGCGCGCTGGTTCGCGCCGCGGGCGCTCGGCGAGCTGCTCGCCTTCCGCAGCCGGATCGAGGGCACCGCGTACCCCGATCTCTGGCGCGTCGTCCTGTCGCGTGCGGCGCGATCGGCCCGGCTCGCGCGTCACTTCGACCTCGACTTCCCGGCCGAGCCGGTCCAGGGGGAGTACTTCTGCCACAAGCACCGGCGCACATGCCGGCCGGTGGGGGAGGCGGCGAAGTTCCTACGCCGCTACGTTCGCGACGCCGTCACCCGGACGCTGGCGTTCGCCGAGCTGCGCCGCTCGCAGCAGGCGACCGTGCTCCACGGCGACGCACGCGCCCTCGACCCACCCGGGCCGGTCGACCTCGTCGTCACCTCGCCGCCGTACCCGGGCCTGATCGACTACCACGAACAGCACGCCTACGCCTTCGATCTCCTCGGCCTCGAGCGGCGCGACGCCGACGAGATCGGCCGCGGGATCGCCGGGTACTGCGAGGCCGTTGCCGAGATCCTCGCCCGCGCGCGCCGCTCGCTCGCACCCGGCGGTCGGATCGTCGTCGTCGTCAACGACCGGCGCGGGCTTTACGACGGGATTCTCGCGGAGGCCGGGCTTCGCCTGGAGGAGCGAAGCGCGCGCCACGTCAACCGGCGCACCGGCCGGCGCAACGGCGAGTACTTCGAGGACGTGCTGGTGGCCGTGCCCGCGCGGCGCCGCGTCAGGCCTCGGGCACGGGGCTCGACGAGTCCTTGACCGCCTGCGCGCGGCGGCCGAGCTCCTCGATCTTCCCCTCCGCGGCGTCGAGCTTGCCGACGCAGACGCGGTAGAGCTTCTCGCCGCGCTCCCAGAGACGCACGGCCTCCTCCAGCTCGGCACGGCCGCTCTCGAGCTCGGCGACGATGCGCTCCAGCTCGGCCCGGGCCTGCTCGAAAGAGAGCTCGGCGCTCACCGCCGGGTCTCCTCGACCCGGGCGCCGAGACCGCCCTCCGCCAGCTCGACGTCGATGTGCGCCCCCGGCGCGACCGTCCCCGCGGAGCGGAGGATGCCGGCGTCCGTGCGCACGATGGCGTAGCCGCGCTCGAGCGTGGCGTGGGGCGAGAGCGTGCGCAGCTTGCCGGCGAGGCCGTCGAGGCGGGCGCGCTTCCGTTCGAGGAGGAGCGCCGGCGCCCGCGTGAGCCGCTCGCCGTCGCGGGCGAGCGCCTGCCGGCCCCGCTCGAGGATTCGCGTCGTGTCGCGGGCGAGCGCGGCGCGCAGCCGGTCGAGCTCCTCCCGGAGCCGGCTCTCATCCGGCACGACGAGCCTGGCCGCGGCGGTCGGCGTGGACGCCCGCACGTCCGCTGCGAGGTCGCACAGGGGCGTGTCCTGCTCGTGCCCGACGGCCGAGACGACCGGGACGGGGCATGCGGCGACGGCCCGCACGACGCGCTCGTCGCTGAACGGGAGGAGGTCCTCGAAGCTGCCGCCGCCCCGGGCGAGGACGACGACGTCCACCTGGGGCTCGGCGGCGAGCGCTCCGAGTGCCGCGGCGACGGCGGCCGGCGCCTTCACGCCCTGCACGAGCGTCTCCGCCACGAGGACGCGCGCTGCCGGGAAGCGGGCGGCGACCGCTGTGAGGAAGTCGCGCTTGGCGGCCGCCTCGTTACCGGTGAGCAGGCCGATCCGGCGCGGGAGGAGCGGCAGCCGCCGCTTGCGCTCGGCCGCGAACAGCCCCTCGGCGGCGAGCGCCTTCTTCAGGCGCTCGATCCGCGCCAGCGCCGCCCCGAGCCCGAGCGGCTCGAGCGAGAGCGCGCGCAGCTGGAAGACGCCGCGCGCCTCGTAGAGCTCGGGCCTCCCGTAGACGTGCACCCTGTCCCCGTCCGCGACGCCGAGGCGCAGCGCGTCGAAGGTCGTTCGCGGCATGGAGACCGGCAGGCAGGAGCCGTCCTCGAGGTCCTTCAGCGTGAAGAAGACGCTCTGCCAGCCCTCCTGGCGGCGCAGCTCGGTGATCTCGCCCTCGACCCACAGCGTCGGCAGCCGCGCCAGCCACGAGCCGATCCCGCGGTTGAACGCCGAGACCGAGTAGACCTTGCGGTCGCCGTGGAGCGTCGCCTCGACCTTCACGAGCCGACTGTAGCTCAGCGGTCGCGGGGAGCTAGAGCAGGATCTCGGCCGCGACCTCGGGGGCGCAGCCGCGGCGCCCGACCAGCTCGACCGCCTGGTGGAGGTCGGCGTGGCTCGAGGCGAGGCGCTCCGCGAGGGGGAGCGGGTAGCCGGCCTCCATCAGCACGTGGAGCCGCCAGCTCTCCACCTTGCCGCGCTCGTCCTGGTCCCGGTCGTCGAGAAGCGTCAACTGATCCATCGCCGCGTTCGGTTCTCTCTCTAGGAGACGATTCCTGCCGGGATCGGTTTGTTAAGGGGAGATTGACCCGGGCCCGAGGCCGCGGCGCGCTACTCGCGCTCGACGGCCTTGACGGCCCGCTCGACCTGGTCGAGCTTGGTGTCGAGGCGGACGTCGACCTCCTCTTCGTAGGCGGCGATCCGCTGCTCGGCTGCGGCCAGGGCCGCGTCGAGCCGCTCGGAGACGTGGCGCAGGCGCTCGCCCGCCACCTCGGCCTGGGCCTCCGCCGCCCGCGCGACGTCGCGGAGGCGGCGTTCCATGCGGTCGGCGGTGTGGCGGGCGAGCTGAGCGATCCGGTCGGAGACCTCCGCCTCCGCCTGGCGGACGAACTCCTCGATGGACTTGTCGAGCTCCCGCGAGAGGCGCTCGGCCGACTTCTCCCGCGACCCCTTGATCTGCTGGTCGAAGCGCCGCTCCGCCTCCTCCGAGAGGCGCGTCGCCGCCCGGTCGAGCGCCTTCTCGAGCTGCGCGAGCTGCCGGCGCTCGGCCTCGGAATGCCCCTGGGCCACGCGCGACCGGGCCTCCGCCTCCTCGCGGTCGAGCTGCTCGCGCAGGCTGCGCTCGCGCTCGCGGAGCCGCTCGCCGACCTCGTGGAGGGCCCGGCGGCGCTCGGCGGCGTGCGCCTCGACCTCGGTGCGCCCCTCCTCGACGAACTGGGTGATGAGCTGCTCGAACTCGGAGCGGAGGCGCGCCAGGGCGGCCTTCTGTTCCTCGCTCGCGGCGGCGAGCCGGTCGGCGTCCGCGTGCAGGCGCTTGTCGTAGTCCGCCAGGGCTTCCTTCTGACGCTGGCTCAGCCGGGTCAGCTGGGCCTCGAGCTCGCGCTGCCCGCGATCGAGGTCGGCAGCCCACGCCATCAGGCGGGTCTCGAGCCGACCCTGCGCGCCGGTGACCGCCTCGGTGAGCTCCACCCGCGCGTGCTCGGCTTGGCGGGCGATCGCGTCCCGCCGCTCCTCGGCCAGCCGGCGCTCCTGCTCGCCGAGCGCGTAGCCCGTCTCGGCCCGTTCGCGCGCGAGGATCCGGTCGAGCTCTGACCGGCGCAGCTCCGCCTGCTCGGCGAGGTAGGCGTCCAGGCGGGTGCGCGCCTCCGTCTCCACCTGCTCGAACTCCTGGATCCGGCGCAGCCCTCGCGTCAGGAGGTAGAGGCCCATCTCGCAGAAGGCCGCGACGACGAGCCCGCCGGCGGCGACGAGCAGGAGGTCGGAGTCTGCGGTCCCCTCTGCGATGCCGAGCCCGGCGGCGACGGCGCCGGCGAGCGCGAGCACGCCCAGCGTGACGGCGAGGCCGAGGAGAAGCCGCTCGGGGACGCGTGCGAACGCGACCGCGACGAGCGAGACGGCGACCACGCCGAGCGCGGCCGCGAAGGCGATCTCCAGCGCGAGCTCCATCGTCCAATCCTAGGCAGGCCTCAGAGCGCCCGCATGAGGACGAGGGCGACCGCGAGCGAGACGGTCGCCCACGTGAGCGCCTGGAGCGCCGCCTCGTTCCCCCGGACCAGGAAGGCCGGGGTGAGGGGCTCCGACCTGCCGTCGGCGCGCTCGACCCGGCCCTCGACGCCGACGACCCCGCGGCGGACGTCCCGTACCGGCGTCGAGAGCAGGCGCTGCGCGCGGCTGAGCAGGAAGGCGAAGACGGCGCCGGCGGCCGCCACGAGGTCGAGCTCGCCGGCCGCGGCGAAGTACGCGGTGACGAGCGGAAACGCGCCCCACGCCAGCGCGAACCAGGCGTCGCCGTGGAAGCGCCCGCCGAGCAGCTCCAGGTTGTACGCGACCACGATGAACGCGCCGGCGAGGACGAAGGCGCCGATCCAGGGGTCGACGGTCACGGTCCCGGCGACGCCGATCGCGACCGCGCCGGCGATCGAGACGACCGCGAGCGCGACGAGGACGCGGCCGGAGATGCTCGTCCGCAAGGGCCGGCCGTTCAGCTCGTCGAGGGCGTGCGCGCCGATCCCGAGCGCGAGGGCGAACGCCGCGAGGGTGGGGAGGAAGCGGTCCCACGCGAACGCGGGCGTCAGCGCCGCGCCGATGGCAACGTAGCTCAGGTGCCATGCCGTGTACGGCGGGTGCAGCAGGGTGACGTAGTCGCGCCAGCCGCCGGGCTGGAGGGCGTAGAACGCCGGACGGCTGCCCTCAGCCTGCACGCGCGCCCCACATGACGATCCCCCCGCCGAGGCTCAGGAGGCGGGCCTGCACGCCCGCCACGCCGGCTCCCTCCCAGACGCCGCGCAGCCGGTCCGGCGGCCAGCGCTCCCAAAACGAGCGGACGCTCGGCCCCAGGAAGCCGCCGACCTCTCCCCAGCCGGGAGAGACGGCTCGGCCGGCGAGCGGGAGCCCGGCGCGGACCCAGGCCTCCCAGGCGGCGCGCGGCAGCGGCCGCGGCGGGACCGCGAACTCGAGCATGGCGATCGTGCCTCCCGGCCGCACGACCCTGACGAGCTCCCGCATCGTCGCCGCCGGGTCGTCCACGTAGCGGAGGAGGTAGGTGAACGTCAGGCCGGCAAAGGTGCCGTCCGCGAACGGCAGCTCCTCGGCGCGGCCGTCGCGGAGCTCGATGCGATCGCCCAGGCCGGCCGCCTCGACGCGGCGGCGCCCCTCCGCCAGCATCTCCGGGCTCTGGTCGACGCCGACGACGCGACAGCCGAGGGTGCGGGCGAGCTCGACGGAGACGGCGCCGGTCCCGCAGGCGACGTCGACGACGGCGTCTCCCGGCCCGGCGTCCACGCGGGAGACGAGGAACGCCCGCCAGCGCGGGTCCTGCCCGAAGCTGAGCAGACGCGCGTAGCGATCGTACGTCCCGGCGAGCGGCGCGAAGAGCTCGCGGGCGGCGAGGTTCCGCTCGGAGGCTGGGGCGACCACCCGGCTATTGTTGCGCCCCGTGAGCCTCGAGGAGGAGCTGAGCGCTGCGGGCGAGGCCGCGGCCCGCCACGCGGGCGCGGGCGAGGAGGTCGTCGCGGTCATCCCGGCGGAGCCGGGCTCGGGTTCTCGCGTCTACCTCGTGGCGTACGACGGAGCCGGCGAGCGCACGTGGCTCGCGCTCGACGCTGCGGGCGAGCCGGTCGCCGATCGCACCCTCGTCCGCGACGCGGTGGCGATCGCCGCGATGGTCGAGCTCGCCGAGGAGAGCGCCGGCGGCGGCGACATCGGCGAGCTCCGCGCCCGGCTCGTCGAGCTGCGGTTGACCGACGACCCGGAGGGGATCGAGGAGGCCGAGATCGCGGCTGCCGAGCTGCAGGCGGCGATCAGGCAGCCGCCGCGCGTGGCGAGCGTCCCGTACCTGGACGAGCTCGGCGCAGCGGCGACGAAGCTCGAAGGAACGCTGGGCGAGCTCGGCGGCTCGCCCTTCGCCGAGGCCATGAAGACCGGTGTTGCTGCGTCCGACGAGCTCGCCGACGATGTCGAGAGCCGCTATCGAATCGGACTCAGTTAGCACTCGTCGCAAAATGACGCCTTGTGCCGTCGGGCCGCGCTGCTCGCCCCGAGAGCTGCGTCCTCGGTCGCGCCCATACCGCTCCGGTATGGGCGCTCCCTGCGTCCTTGTCTCGGAACGACCATCGCACCCCAACGACGAAGCATCATTCCGAAACGAGTTCTTAGAGCGCGCCGCCCGCCGCCGTTGGGGCGGACGGATCGACGCCGGCATCCCCGATTGCCGTGCGCGAGAGATGATCCTCGGCGAGCAGGAGGTTCGACTCGGCGGCACGGGTGACGATCGCGAGGAGGTCGGACATGCTCGCCACCTCCTCGCGCTGCTCCTTCAGGAACCAGTCGAGGAACTGCGCGCCCACGAGCTCGTTCTCCTCGCGGGCCAGGGAGGCGAGGCGGCTGATCTGCGCCGTCACCTGCTTCTCCTGCTCGAGCGCGAGCCGGACCGGCTCGACCGCGTCGGCGAAGGTGGTCTTCGGCGCGGGCACGGCCGGGACGGTCACGGCCTCGTCGGCGTCGAGCAGGTACTGGACGATCATGTGCGCGTGGTTGCGCTCCTCCACGGCCTGCCGGTAGAAGTGCGCGGCGAGCTGGGGGAGGGTCTCCTGGTCGTAGTACACGGCGATCGCCACGTACTGCTGCGAGGCGGCGTACTCGTTGGCGATGTGGGCGTTCAGCTCCTCGGCGAAGCTCATCGTGCGCGTACATTACGTGGGGAGAGCGACGAAAGGACGCAATGGAAGGTGGATTCGGCTTCCCGCTGGGAGGCGACCCCGAGGAGCTCATGCGCGGCCTGCGCGAGTTCGCCGAGCGGCAGACCGAGGCCATGCAGGAGTCGCAGCGCGAGCAATTCGCCACGCTTACCCTGAACACCGCGGTCGAGCTGACCGGCGCCGCGCTCAGGCAGATGACGGTCGAGGGCTCGGCGGACGAGCAGGCGATCGCCCTGCGCGACGGGATGCGCGTGCTCTTCCCCGAGGCGGTCGCGCTCGTCTCGGCGGCCCGCCAGGGCTTCATGCGCGAACGGTAGGCGCCGCTTTGCCGTTCCCGGACCCGGGCACGCTCGCGGTCTTCGCGGCGGCCGCCGTCGCGCTGCTCGTCATCCCCGGCCCGGCGGTGCTCTACATCGTCGCGCAGTCGATCGAGCACGGGCGCACGGCGGGCCTGGTCTCAATGCTCGGGATCCAGGTGGGTGGGCTCGTGCACGTCTTCGCGGCGGCGCTCGGGCTCTCCGCGCTGTTGCTGCAGTCGGCCACCGCCTTCAACGTCGTCAAGTACGCGGGGGCGGCGTACCTGATCTTCCTCGGTCTGCGGAAGCTCCTGACGCGGCAGCCGTTCGAGACGACCGGCGAGCGCCCGCCGCGGCGGCTCGACCGCCTGTTCGCGCAGGGGATCGTCGTGAACGTGCTGAACCCGAAGACGGCGCTCTTCTTCTTCGCGTTCCTGCCGCAGTTCGTGGACGTGAACGCCGGCTCGGTCGGCCTCCAGATCCTCGTGCTCGGCGTGATCTTCATCGGGATCGCGGTGGTCAGCGACGGCATGTACGCGCTGGCAGCCGGCACGGCGTCGAGCTGGCTCCGCGGGAACCCCAGGTTCCTGCGCGCCGAACGCTGGATCTCGGGAACGGTGCTGGTCGGGCTGGGAGTGACGGCGGCGCTCTCGGGCTCGAACCGGAAGTGACGCGCTTGTCTCCTGGGGCACCCCGGCCCACCACCCGCTTTCGAGCCTAACGCCGAAAGGCGCGCGTGTCTGTCACGGCGCGTGCCGGAAGCGTGACGATCGGTTCACCCCTTCAGCCGATCTCGACGCGGCGGGCCATGCGCCAGAACGTCTCGCGGAAGCCGCGGCGCGGCCAGAAGCGGGACGACTCCAGATTGGCGACGCGCCAGTCCGTGTGGACCGCCGTGTGGCCGTGCTCCGCGGCCCAGCGCAGGGCGTGCTCCGTGAGCGCGACGCCGGCCCCGCGGCCGCGTGCCTCGGGGAGGATCGCGGCGACGGCGAGGTAGATCGAGCCCGGCGGGCGGGCGAGGTCGGGCTCCTCCGGCTCGAGGAGGAGGTGGCCGACCACGCGGCCGTCCAGCTCGGCGACGAAGTACGCGGTCCCGGGTGCCGCCAGGGTTTCCTCCCAGTCGGCGAGGAAGACCGCGACGGACGGCACCGTCAGGCCGGTGAACGTGGGCGCCTCCGTGTGGTGGAGCCAGATCGCGGTCACGAGCTCGGGCGTCGCCCGCAGGTCCTCGATTGCGCCCCGGCGGACGGACAGGCCCGGCGCGAGCGGCCGCGGCTCGGCGCCGCTCTCGCGGATCCCGTGCGCCTGCATGTGCGCGAAGGCGAGCCGGAACCAGGGCTCGGCAAGCTCTGGCAGGGCCGGCGCGAGAACCACGTGGAGCCTCGCGCCCGCCTCGACCCAGCGCCCGGCGGCGGCGGCGTAGAGGTCGCGCACGACCTCCGGATCCGCGGCCGCGTGGCCGGCGAGCCCGACCCAGACGTGCCGCGGCCACCACTCGTTCTCGCCCAGGCTCCCGATGAGATAGCCGACGAGGCGGCCGCGCTCGACGGCCACGGCCCCGCTCGTCCCCTCCTTCTCCCAGGCACGTGCGACGACCGCCCGCGGGTCCTCGACCGGGGCGAGCAGCGGCTCGGTCTCGCGGTGGCGCTCGTGGCGCTCCGCGAGGAGCGCGGCGGCCCCGTCGACGTCCGCGGTCTCGAACGGCCGGAGGTCGATCAGCCCTCCTGCGAGGACTCGGCGACCGCGCGGTCCTTGATCTCCTCGACCACGGACGGGTCGGCGAGCGTCGTCGTGTCGCCGAGCGTGCGGTTCTCGGAGACGTCCGTGAGGAGCCGGCGCATGATCTTCCCCGACCGGGTCTTCGGGAGCTCGGGCGTGAAGACGATGTTGGCGGGCCGGGCAATCTTTCCGATCTTCGTGGCCACGTGCTCGCGCAGCTCGGCCATCATCTCGGGCGAGCCATCCTCGTGGCCCTTGAGGCTGACGAAGGCGACGATGGCCTGGCCGGTCGTCTCGTCGCGGCGGCCGCAGACCGCCGCCTCGGCCACCTTGGGGTGGTCGACGAGCGCGCTCTCGACCTCGATCGTCGAGATGCGGTGGCCGGAGACGTTCATCACGTCGTCCACACGGCCCATGAGCCAGAAGTCGCCGTCCTCGTCGACGCGCGCGCCGTCGCCGGCGAAGTACATCCCCGGGAAACGGCTCCAGTACGTCTCCACGAAGCGGTCGTGGTCCTTGTGGATGCCGCGGAGCATCGCCGGCCACGGCCGTCTGAGCACGAGGTAGCCGCCGCCTCCTCCGGGCGGCACCTCCTCGCCCTGGTCGTTGACGACGGCCGCGTCCACGCCCGGGAAGGGGCGCGTGGCCGACCCGGGCTTCGTCGTCGTCACGCCGGGGAGCGGCGTGATCAGCACCATGCCGGTCTCCGTCTGCCACCACGTGTCCACGATCGGGCAGCGGCCGCCGCCGATGTGCTCGCGGTACCAGATCCAGGCCTCCGGGTTGATCGGCTCGCCGACCGACCCGAGGAGGCGGAGCGAGGAGAGGTCGTGCTTCGCGGCGTGCTCCGGGCCCCACTTCATGTGCGCCCGGATAGCCGTCGGCGCCGTGTAGAGGATGTCGACCGTGTACCGCTCGACGATCGCCCACCAGCGGTCTCGGTCGGGGTAGTCGGGCACGCCCTCGTAGAGGACGCCGGTGGTCGCGTTCGCAAGCGGCCCGTAGACGATGTAGCTGTGACCGGTGACCCAGCCGATGTCGGCCGCGCACCAGTACACGGAGTCGGGCTTCACGTCGAAGATGTAGCGGTGCGTGGCGGCGACGCCGGTGAGGTAGCCGCCGGTCGTGTGCACGATCCCCTTCGGCTTCGCGGTCGTGCCGCTCGTGTAGAGGAGGTAGAGCAGGTCCTCCGAGTCCATGGGCTCGCACGGGCACGAGGCCGGGTCGTCGCTCTGCCCCTCCACGAGCTCGTGCGCCCAGACGTCGCGGCCCTCGCGCATCTCCACCTCGTTGCCGACGCGGCGCCAGACCACCGACGTCCGCACGCCGGGTGAGCGGTCGAGCGCCTCGTCGGCGTTCCGCTTGAGCGGCACCTCGCCGCCCTTGCGCCAGCCGCCGTCCTGCGTGATCAGCACCTCGCACTCCATGTCGTTCAGCCGGTCGGAGAGCGAGTCGGCGCTGAACCCGCCGAAGACCACCGTGTGCGGCGCGCCCAGGCGGGCGCAGGCCAGCATCGAGACGGGCAGCTCCGGGACCATTCCCATGTAGATCCCGACCGGCGTGCCCTTGCCGACCCCGAGCCCCTTGAGCGTGTTGGCGAAGCGGACGACCTCGGACTGCAGGTCGGCGAAGGTGATCGTGCGCCGCTCGTCCTCGGGCTCCCCCTCCCAGTGGTAGGCGACCTTGTCGCCCAGGCCCGCCTCCACGTGGCGGTCGACGCAGTTGAAGCAGACGTTGAGCTTTCCGCCGAGATACCACTTCGCGTACGGTAGGTCCCATTCGTAGAGCTCGGTGAACGGCTCGAACCACGTGATTCGCTCGCGGGCCTCGGTCTCCCAGAACTCCTCGAAGTCGCGCTCGTAGACCTGCGGCTGCGCGTTCGCCTGTGCGGCGAACTCGGGCGGCGGTGGATACCGCCGCTCCTCGAGCAGGAGCGCGTCGATCGCATGGGCGCCTTCCGTCACTGCTTCCCTCCCGGACTGGTGGTCGACGAATGTTACGAGACGTCGAAGAACGGCCAGAGCAGGATGGCCGCGACGCCGCCGACGACGAGCCCGACCGCGGCCGACTTGAGCGCGATGTCGCCCACCCGGCGGTACGAGAAGGATCCGGTGACGATCGCGGCGACGACGACGACCACCGGGCCGGCCGGGTTCACGTCAAACGCGAGGATGGCGGCGACGACGACGCTGAGCGCGAAGAGCGCCGCGACCACGGACCCGAGGACGACGTCGCGCGCGCTCGCCCTCGGCTGGTGGGGCTGGTCCTCCGGCGGCGCCTCGGCGGCCTCGGGGCGGTCGAGCTGGTTCTCCATCCCGGCCATTGTGCGGAGGCGAGCCTCCGGCCGCAACAGAGTGAGGAACTAGAATCGCCGCCTTGGCCCTTCTCGACCGCGCGATCGTCCGGGTGCTGCCTGCCGTCCCGAGGCGGGTCGTGAGGCGCCTCTCGGACCGCTACATCGCCGGGCCGGAGCTCGCGGACGCCGTCCGGGAGGTGCGGGCGCTGAACGAGCAGGGGAAGAAGGCGACGCTCGACGTGCTCGGCGAGGAGGTGTCCGCGGCGGGGGAGGCGCTCGCGATCCGTGCCGAGTACGAGCGCGCGATGGCGGCGATCGAGGACGAGGGGCTCGAGGCAAACGTGAGCGTGAAGCCGACCGCGCTCGGGCTGCACGTCGATCCCGAGCTCTGCGCCGAGAGCGTGCGCGCTCTCTCGCGGATCGCGGCCGGACACGGGCGGTTCGTGCGCATGGACATGGAGGACTCGTCGACGACCACGGCCACGCTCGAGCTCTACCGGCGGCTCCGGGAGGAGGGCCACGAGAACGTCGGGATCGTCCTCCAGTCGATGCTCCGGCGGACGCTCGACGACGTCGCCGGGCTCACCGGCCTCCAGCCGAACGTGAGGATCTGCAAGGGCATCTACGTCGAGCCCGCGGAGATCGCCTACCAGGGCGACGACGCGATCCGCTTCAGCTTCGTCGAGGCGATGGCCGCGCTCTGGGAGGGCGGCGCCAAGGTCGCCGTGGCGACCCACGACGACGCGCTCGTGGCGAAGGCGCTCGAGCTCATCCGCGAGCGCGGGCTCGGTCCCGAGCGCTACGAGTTCCAGCTCCTGCTCGGCGTCCGCGAGGAGCTGGCCGCCGAGCTCGTCGCCGGCGGCCACACCGTGCGGATCTACGTCCCGTACGGGGAGAAGTGGTACGAGTACTCGCTGCGGCGCCTGCAGGAGAACCCGAAGCTCGCCGGGTACGCGGCCCGCGACCTGGCCGGTCGCCTGCGGCCGTGACCACCTTCTCCTGGCGCTTCGTCACGCTCACAGCGTTCTTCGTGACGGCGCTCGTCGTCTCGAACATCATCGCGGTCAAGCTCGCCGAGGTCGGGGGGCGCGTGTTCGACGCGGGCAACCTCCTCTTCCCGCTCGCCTACGTCCTCGGCGACGTGCTCACGGAGGTCTACGGCTTCCGAGCAGCGCGGCGCGTCATCCTGCTTGGCTTCGCCTGCAACGTCCTCGCGGTGGGGGCGATCCAGCTCGCGCTGCGTCTCCCCGCCGCGGACTTCTGGGCGGAGAACCAGGAGGCATACGAGGCGATCCTGGGGACGACCTGGCGGATCTTCGTCGCCTCGCTGGTCGCCTACCTCGCCGGCGAGCTGACGAACGCGTACGTCCTCTCGCGGATGAAGGTGGCGACCGAGGGGCGGTGGCTGTGGAGCCGCACGATCGGCTCCTCGGTCGTCGGGCAGGCGATCGACTCGGCCCTCTTCGTCACGATCGCCTTCGCGGGGACCGGGGCGCCGCTCGTGGAGACGATCGTGACAACGTGGGCGATCAAGGTCGCGTGGGAGACGCTGGCGACGCCGTTCACCTACCTGATCGCCAACGGGCTGAAGCGGGCGGAGGGGATTGACGTGTTCGACGGCCCGCGACCGAGCGAGGCCCGTGCCTGAGCGCCTCCGCTGGCTCGGCCACTCGACCGTCCTCCTCGAGCTGGGCGGCGCGCGCCTGCTCACCGACCCGCTCCTGCGCGGTCGCATCCTCCACCTCCGCCGGGCGGTGCCGCTCGTCGACGAGCCGCTCGACCGCCTCGACGCCGTCCTCCTCTCGCACCTCCACTACGACCACCTCGACCCGCCGTCGCTCCGCAAGCTCGACCGCGGCATCACCGTCGTCGTGCCGAGGGGGGCCGGCCGGGTCGTCCGCGGGGCCGGCTTTGCGAGCGTCGAGGAGCTCACGGCCGGCGACTCCCTGGAGCTCGGCCGCGTGAC
>Ga0299914_10000701_pt1 | contig 20835 bp, 19 predicted proteins | sample RVTome_10_FD_201361 | JGI IMG/M metagenome (GOLD analysis project Ga0299914, IMG submission 201361) | Soil microbial communities from uranium-contaminated site in the Upper Colorado River Basin, Wyoming, United States - RVT153D57 (version 2) ...
TCGTACGCCTCGAGAGCGGCCTGCTCCCCCGCCCGGAAGGCCATGGCGCCGATCTGCTGGATGGTCACGGTCGGCTCGCGCTCGAACGTGATCGGGTCGAGCATGTGCCAGCGGTAGAACCCGACGTAGTCCGTGTTGGGCGCCGCCGGGCTGCCGTCGCCGGCCGGGCGCTGCACCAGCAAGGGCGCGCCACCGTACGGGGCAGCGTGGGCGCCAAGGCCCCAGGCGCTACCGATGTAGTCCTCGAGCCCGGTACCGCTGATGGTTGGGAAGTCTTCGTCGCCATCGCGGTAGACCTTCGTCTCACCCTCACCCCACCAGGCGCACGCGTCGATGACGCGGACTCCGACATTGCAGCCCAGGAACCGGCCGGGATCCCCGCAGGCCGGTGGCGATGAGGAAGTCCTCCCGCATCGTGGTCGGGTTCTCTCGCTGCGGAAGGAGGCGTGGAGCAAGCCGAGCCCTTCGGGCCGATCGGGGTGAAACGTGTAGTCGATCTGGTAGTACAGGATGATCGGGGCATCGCCGACGTCGACCACCTCGAAGCGGGCCGTGTCGACGAACGGCATCGGGAGGTAGCTGTTGAAGCCACGGCCCTCCTGGGCCGCCGTCAGCGCGGACGTGTACGGCACCGGGCGGCCATGAGGTAGGCCGAAGAAGTCGAGGCACGGGACCGAGACGCTCGGTGTGTCCTCCCGTCGTAAAACACCTCCAGCAACAGCGACCGCATCCGCTCGGGCGGCGCCGGTGGGAAGTCATCCAGATGTGGCGCACTACACCGGGACCGACCAGGTCGCCTAGCACGAGCCGCTCGCCGGGCTTCACCTGCCGGTTGGGCTGCCCCTTGCGGCCGGCGTGGGAGGTCCCGCCCACCGCACGACCACCCGTCGGGTTCTCGAGGGTGACGGCCCGGGCAGTCGATGCGCGGATCGACGAACGCCGGGATGGCGACGAGGTCGATCATGCCAGCGCCTCGGGGGACCGGCGGCGCCATGCCTCCCGCCCCTCGTGCAGCCAGGGACGGTCGGGCACGTCCTCCACCGGCAGCGGCTCGGTCCAGAACTCGTTGGCGTACGCACGGCGGCGCCGCGGGCTGCGATTGGGCCCGGTGGAGTGGATCGTGCGGGGATGGTGGAAAGTCGCGCCGCCCGCTCGCAGCGGCACCGGGACGGCGCCCGTCGTGTCGACCTCGACGGCCAGCTCGAGGCCGTGCACGGCGGGGTCGCTGGAGATGTGCCGGTGGGGGAGCACCTCGGAGCGGTGCGATCCGGGCAGGAACGTCATGCAACCGTTGTCAGTGTCGGTCTCATCGAGAGGCATCCACGCGCCGGCCGCCGTGTACGTGACGGTCGGCTCCCAGTAGGACTCGTCCTGGTGCCACGGCGTCTCGTGGCCGTGTATGGCGGGCTTGAGGATCATGTGGCCCCAGCCCAACAGGTTCGACTCGTCCTCGCCCAGGAAGCGGGCGATGATCGCTCGGGCGTTGCGGTAGTAGACGGTTTCGCGCAGCTCCGGGACGACCTGCTCGGGGAAGAGTGCCTGCGGCAGGTGATCCTCACCCGGAGCGTCGTACGGACGGGAGAGGTCGAAGTAGCCGCCCGGTACCCCGGCTCGCTTCTGCTCGAACAGCTCGTCGTAGATCGTGTCGAGCCACTCGAGCTCCTCGTCGGTGGTGATCCGTGGGACGGACGTGAAGCCGTGCCGCCGGAACTGCTCGATGTGCTCCTCGCCGACCTCGACGACCAACTCGACCTGGGGCAACGAAGGTCTCGACACTGGTCCCCCTTCTGGGTCGTACGTCGCTGGCCACCCTAGACGTGGCAAGAAATCGATTTCAACCGCCCCGCTTCCGCTCCGGGATGAACGCCTGGCGGAGGTCGACCGGCCGCTTCTCGCCTCGCCCGTTCGTCCGGTCGACGGGCGCGCCGTGCTCGTCAGCGTTCTCGGGCGAGAAGATGTGCTCGTAGATCTCCGTCAACCAGAGCTCCGCGTCGGTGGTGATCCGTTCGACGACGAGGTAGCCGCTGTCGACGAAGAACTCGACCTCGGTTGCGGTCGGCGCGACGTCGAACGTCTCCGCAGGTGGCGGCCCGAACGTGCTCGTCGGCATGGCTGAACCGTAGGATACTGAAATCGATTTTGCAGGGGGCGACGGGCACGGAAGCGAAGGAAGGGGGGAGGGAGGCTGTCAGACGATCGCCACCGGCCGAAGGGCGAAACCCGCCGTGGTGCCACGTACCTTCGGTGTCAGGGCGATGTAGCAGAACTCGTGGATGCCCCCCATCGACAGCTCCTCGAGGTAGTGCAGCTCGCCGATGTGCACGCCCTGGTCGACCAGCAGGTACTCGTGCACGGGAGCAACCGACGTTCCGTCCACCGCTGGCACCACCTCGAGCGCGGAGGTGTCCGAAGCGATGACCATCGCCCCCTTCTCCTCGCACAGCCAGTGCGCCGCCGCGAGCGTGATGCCGGCCGTGTCAGGCCCGGCGATGCGTTCGTGATCGTGGCCGTCGTCGCCCCAGTGGCGCATCGCGCCCGTGCGCACGAGCACGATGTCGCCCGGCCCGATGTCGCTGCCCTGCTGATCGAGGGCCCCGGCGAGATCGTCGGGGCCGATGGCCTGCGACGGCGCGAGCGCCTCGACACCATGGTGCCCGGCAACGTCGACGAGCACGCCGCGGGCGATGACCGGCGGGATGTTCTCGGCCCCGGCGCGCCGAGGCCCGAAGTCGCTGGTCCACTCGTCTGACCGGAACCCGTTGTACCAGTGGTCGTCCTCACCGCTCGTGGCATGGCAGAGCGCGTCGAGCTGCGTACCTGCGTGGTCTGAGAGCATCACGACCGACGTGTGGAAGGCCATGCTCGCCGGATCGGGCGGTATCAGATCGCCCATCGTCTTGATGCCGCGCGCTGTCCGGAAGGGCAGCACCTCGGTGTGGACGTGGCCGGGCCAGAGGAACGACCCGCGATCGAGCGGTATCCCGAGATCGAAGACCCGACCCTGCTCCACGGACGCGAGTGCGGCCAGCTTCGAAGCCGGTGTCATCGCGTTGAGGGCGCCGACCTCGTCGTCGGGGCCCCAGATCCATCCCCAGCCGGTCCCGTGCCGCCAGCCGGCGACCGCCGTCGTGTCCATCGTGACCTCCCTACGACCGCGACCGCGAGAACGTGACCGGCAGCCTGGCCGGGCACCGCACGACGGTCTTTTCGACGTTCCACGAGATCTCGGCGTCTGCGAGCTCGAGGTCGGGCAGCCGCCTGAGCATCGACGAAACGGCGATCGGTGCCTCGAGGCGAGCCAGGGGTGCACCGACGCAGAAGTGGATCCCGAAGCCGAAGGCGATCTGGCGACTCTCGCGTCCGATGTCGAAGCGGTCCGGCTCCACGAACTGCCGAGGATCCCGATTGGCCGCACCGATCATGAGGATCGCCAGGTCGCCCTCGCGGAGCACCTCGTCACCGATCCGTACGTCCTCGGCCACCCGTCGCGTGATCGTCTGTATCGGGCTCTCGTATCGCAGGCTCTCCTCGATCACACGGTCCATGAGCGCCGGGGCAGCTCGCAGCCTGTTCAGTTGCTCCCGATGCTGGAGGAGGAGCACGACGGTGTTGGCGATGAGGCTTGTCGTCGTCTCGAAGCCACCCATGAGCAGCGTGACGCAGGACTGTACGAGGTCGGCGTGGGCGATCCCCTCGTCCTCGTCGGCGGCGACGATCATGCCGGTGAGGAGGTCCTCCCGCTCCGCCCCCCGACGAGGGTTGCGCCGTCGATCATCGATGAGCGACTCGAAGTACTCCTGCAGGCAGGTATAGGCATCCTGGGCACGGAGTGCGACGTCGAGTGACGGCCGCTGATTGCCCTGTAGTCCGAGGACGGTGTCGGACCAGGCCATGAACTTCAGGCGATCGGTGGCCGGCACACCGAGCATCTCCGAGATGACCGCCGCAGGCAGCACTGCCGCCAGGTCGGCGACGACCTCCATGCTGCCCTCGTCCTGCACCTCGTCGAGCAACCCGTCGACGATCCGCTGGACGTCGGGTCGGATCTCCTCGACGACCCGCCGGGTGAAGGCCGTCGAGAGGAGCGCTCGCAGCCGGGGGTGGTCCGGAGGGTCGGAGTGGATGATGCCCTTCAGCGACGACCACCGGGCCAGCCCGGACAGCTCCTCCCACTCCGCGGCAGAGAAGTGGTCGAGCATTGTGCGGACTCGACCCTCACTGGAGAGCTGCTCCCAGTCACGAAGGGCGCCGACGACCTGGTCGAAGCGCGCCACGAGCCAGCCACGCCGCGCCTCGCTCGGGTACGGGGACCCGAGTTCGAGCAGTCGGTGATAGGTCGGATACGGATCACGCGCGAAGGCCGGCAACGCGAGCGCCTCGTCGATGGTGGCCCCCCGTTGTGTCATCGCTTCCCCGTTGCAGTTTCGTGAAACCGATTTCATGCTAGTTGGGCCGGGACCGGCAAGGAGGATGACGATGGATCCGCTGACAACCACGAGGATCGGCCGAACCGATGTCGAGGTGACGCGCCTCGGCTTGGGCACCTCGCCGCTGGGAGGGTGGCCGGAGGCGGTCGCCCCGAAGACGGGTATAGCGACGATCGAGGCCGCCTGGTCGTCGGGGCTCCGCTACTTCGACACCGCTCCGTTCTATGGCTATGGGCAGTCCGAGCTGTGGCTCGGGGAAGTGCTCAGGGCCCGGGAGCGGAGCTCGTACGTCGTGTCGACGAAGGTAGGTCGCGTACTCGAGCCAAGGCGTCGCGCCGACCCGCCGCCGATGTTCCAGGGGGCTCGCCCGTTCGAAGCCGTGTTCGACTTCTCGCACGCAGGGACCAGGCGCTCCCTCACCGAGAGCCTCGAACGGCTCGGTATCGGACGCATCGACATAGCTCTCGTCCACGACCCCGATGACCACCTGGACGACGCGCTCGACGGCGCATTCGCCGCCCTCGCTGAGCTGCGGGGCGAGGGCGTCGTAGGGGCCGTCGGCGCCGGGATGAACTGGTCTGCACCGCTCACCCACCTGGTCGAACGTGCCGACCTCGACTGCGTGATGCTCGCCGGGCGCTACACGCTGCTCGACCAGACATCGCTCGACGACCTGCTCCCGGCGGCATCGGCCGGCGGTGTCTCGGTCATCGCCGGCGGCGTGTTCAACAGCGGCATCCTCGCCGAGCCCAGGCCGGGCGCAACCTACGATTACGCGCCTGCCTCGACCGAGGTGCTCGCCCGTGCCACCGAGTTGCAGCGGCTCAGTGAGGGGTTCGGCGTGCCGCTCACCGCGGTCGCCCTCCAGTTCACCCTCGCCCACCCGGTGATCGCAGCGGTCGTGACCGGAGCGCGCTCACCCGCCGAGATGCAGCAGAACGTCGATGCCCTCCGCATCCCGGTGCCACAGGAGCTGTGGGAGACCCTCGTCCAGCGGGGTCTGCTCCGCCCCGACGCCCCGCTCCCCGCAACAGCGGGGTGTTGACACGCTGCGCTCGGAGGCTCCAGACTGGCGCCCGCTGCGGAAAACGTTTTCTCAGCCGGGGGGAAGGGTGCGATGGCTGGCGCCCGTGTGCGGCGCTGCCGATGGCACTGAGGGGGGTACGTGATGCACCGACATCGGAGAGCATGGGGTCTGATCGCCATCCTCATCACGGTCTCGCTGCTCGCCGCTGCATGCGGTGACAGCGACGAAGGCGACGACACTGGCGCTGCGGTTGACACCACCGCGGGCGCCACCGCGACGAGCGCCGCCACGGAGGAGACGACCGAGCCGGCCGATGCAGGGGAGCCGCAGAGGGGCGGGCGTCTCGTCATCGGCATCCCCGACGAGGCCACGCTCGGGTTCGACCCCTCGACGACGGCGGTCGGTGCCGGTGGCGCAACGATGGCCCTGGCGATCTACGACACGCTCGCCGCCTACAACGCCGACGGCGAGGCCGTGCCCTACCTTGCCGAGAGCATCGAGCCCAACGAGGATGCGACCGAGTGGACTGTGACCCTCCGGCCGGGGATCCAGTTCCACGACGGCACGCCGCTCAACGCCGAGGCCGTCAAGGCCACCTTCGACAAGCACGTCGAGAACGGCCGTACCCTGCAGGAGGGCTACACCATCGAGGTGGTCGACGAGCTGACCGCGGTGTTCACCTTCCTCGCGCCGTTCGGCGCCTTTCCGGACAACATGGCGTCGCAGTGGTCCTGGATCAAGTCTCCGACTGCACAGGAGGAGTTGGGCGACGAGTTCATGAACAACCCGGTCGGCACCGGACCGTACGTGTTCGAGGAGTGGGTGCGCGACGACCACCTCACCGTGGTGCGCAACGAGAACTACTGGCGCGACGACGTCGCCTTTCTCGACGAGATCGAGTTCCGTCCGATCATCGACGACGCGGTACGCAAGGCGGCCCTCGAGGCTGGTGACGTCGACGCCATCGTGGTCGGCGCCGGAGACATCGACGACTTCCGCCAGGACGACAGCTTCCAGCTCTTCGAGACCTCCGCGGGTGTCGAGGGGATCAGCATCAACATGACCGAGCCGCCCTTCGACGACGAGCGCGTCCGCCGGGCGCTGGCGCTGGCGATCGACGTTCCTGCTGTGATCGAGGGCGTGTACGACAACGTCGGTGCCCCGGCCACCGGCCCGCTGCCGCACGACAACCCCTACTACCACGAGGTCGACTATCCGACGTACGACCCCGAGACGGCGGCATCGCTGATCGCCGAGTACGAGCAGGAGACCGGGACCGAGGTCGAGTTCGAGTACCTGTTCAGCGACGTGCCTCTCGACCAGGAGCTGGCACAGTTGCTGCAGTCCTACTGGCAGGAGGCAGGCGCCACCGTCGGCCTCGGCGCGCCCCTTCCCGAGCCCGACCTGCAGAACCGGCGAGCCGAGGTGCAGTACGACGTCGTCATCAACGGCATGCCCCCTGTCATCGACCCCGACCCGTGGCTCGTCCTGTTCCGTTCGGACAGCTTCCTGAACTACGGGTCAGCCAACAGCCCGGAGATCGACGCGGCGGTCGACGCCAGCCGCTCCGGGCTGGGGTTCGACGAACGAGCAGCGGCCTATACCACCCTCCAGGAGGAGCTCGCCGCGCAGCTCGGCTGGTTCTTCATGCGGGACGCCGTCGTCGCTGTCGCGGCGCGGCCGGGCGTCAACGGCGTCGAGGGGTGGACCGTGCCCGACGGGACGCCCGGGTTGGGCAAGCAGTTCTGGCTGCCGTTCCAGGTGGGCTCGCTGTGGGTCGAGTAGACCACATGTGACGGCCCGCGGGTTGGCCCGGAACCTCTTGCGGCTGGCGGTGACGCTGCTCATCGTCTCGTTCCTGTCGTTCCTGCTCATCAACCTGCTGCCTGGCGACCCGGCCCTCCAGATCGTCGGGCTCCAGTACGCCAACGAGGAGAACGTCGCGCAGGTGCGCGAGGAGCTCGGCTTCGACAAGCCGATCGTCACTCGCTACGCGGACTGGCTCGGCGACGTCGTACAGGGCGACCTCGGCACGTCCTACCGCTCACGCGAGCCGGTGCGTGACTCGATCGTCGAACGGCTCCCCGTCACCGTCGAGCTGCTCGTGCTCACCCAACTGGTGGCGATCTTGGGGGCGCTGATCATCGCCCCACTGGCGGCGCTGCGGCCGCGATCGTGGTTCGACCGGGGGACGACGGCCGGCATCTCGGCCGCCCTGGCCATCCCTCCCTTCACACTCGGCCTGGGCCTGATCTTCATGTTCGCCGTGACCTGGCAGCTCTTCCCGGCCACCGGGTACGTGCATGTCTCCGAATCGATCACCGGCAACCTGCGTTCGATGGTGCTCCCCACACTCACCCTCGCCCTCGTCCCGCTTGCGAGCTACGTGCAGGTGCTGCGCACGGAGATCCTCGACACCATGCAGGAGGACTACGTCACCCTGGCCAAGTCACGCGGCCTGTCCACCCGGTACGTCATGACGCGCCACGTACTGCGGCCCTCGTCGCTGTCGCTGATCACACTCCTCGGCATCAACATCGGTGCTCTTCTCGGGGGAGCGGTGATCATCGAGACGATCTTCTCCCTGCCCGGCATCGGCCGGCTGACCGTCGACGCCATCTACAACCGTGACTACATCCTCGTGCAGGGGACGGTGCTGTTCATCACGATCGCCTTCGTCGTCGTCAACTTCGCCGTCGACCTGCTCTACGCGTCGCTCGACCCGCGGATCCGACGGACATGAGCGAGGTCTCCATCCATGAAGCGTTGAGCGACGAGGAGGCGTTGGCCGCCGCCGACGTGCCGGATGAGGCGATCGGCGACGAAGGCCGACGCGAGTTCACCCCTGGCGCTGGCTTCTGGCTGGCCGTCGGTTGGATCGCGGTCTTCGTCCTGGTCGCAGTGTTCGCCGACCTGCTCCCCTTCAAGGACCCGTACGATCCCGATCCGCGCAACACCGCGGCCAGCCCCAGCTCCGAGCACTGGTTCGGGACGGACACCATCGGGCGCGATCTGCTCGCCCGGGCGGCGTACGGGGCGCGCGTCTCCCTCCTCGTGGCCTTCTTGTCGTCGACCTTCGCCGTCATCATCGGAAGCCTGTTCGGCTTCGTGGCCGGGTACTTCAGAGGCCGCACGGAGGGTCTCGTCATGGGCGCCGTGGACGTCCTGCTCGCCTTCCCCGCCCTGGTGTTCGCGCTCGCCCTGACGGCCTTCCTCGGTCCGAGCACCCGCAACGTGATCCTCGCCATCACCGTCATCGCCGTGCCCATCTTCGCTCGACTCGTCCGGGCGCAGACGCTCTCCTATGCCGAGCGAGAGTTCGTCCTCGCCTCTCGCGCCACGGGCGCGACCGAACCGAGGACGCTGCTCACCGAGATCGCACCGAACGTGGCGCCGTCGATCCTCGCCTTCGCGCTGGTCCTCGCCGCCCTGGCGATCCTCATCGAGGCAACCCTGAGCTTTCTCGGCCTCGGTGTCCCCCTGCCTACACCGACGTGGGGAAGCATCATCTCGTCGGGCCAGGGCGAGCTGGACACCGCACCCCACATCAGTCTGATCACCGGTGGGCTGATCTTCGTCACCGTGCTCGCGCTCAACACGGCCGGAGAGCGCCTGCGCGCCCACTTCGACAGTCGCGAGCGCCCTCAGTGAACGACCTCCACCCGTTGCATCAGCCGGCGACTACTGCGCCACTGCTGCGCGTCGAAGCGCTGACGACGCACTTCGAGACGAGGCGAGGTGTGGTGCGCGCCGTCGACGACGTGTGGCTCGACGTGGATGCCGGCAGGACGCTGGCCATCGTCGGTGAATCCGGATCGGGCAAGAGCGTCCTCACGCGGTCGATCCTCGGCCTGCACACGGCGACCAACATCGCCCGGTCCGACGGGCGGGTGCTCTTGGACGGGGTGGACTTACGCACGCTCAGCGGCGGCGCGTTGCGGAAGGTGTGGGGACAGCGGATCGCCCTCGTCTCCCAGAACCCCATGGTCGCCCTGAACCCGGTCGTGCGCGTCGGACGGCAGATCACCGAGGTGTTGCGCGCGAACATGGGCCTCGGCCCCTCAGCCGCTCGCGCCCGCGCCGTCGAGCTGCTGGCGGCCGTCAACATCCCCGACCCGGAGCGGCGGATGCAGGAGTACCCGCACCACCTCTCGGGCGGTCTCCGCCAGCGGGTGACGATCGCCATCGCCATCTCCTGCGAGCCGGACCTCCTGATCGCCGACGAGCCGACGACCGCCCTCGACGTGACCGTCCAGGCGCAGATCCTCGCCCTCCTGCGCCGGATTCAACGCGAGCGGGGTATGGCGATGATCTTCGTCAGCCATGACCTCGGAGTCGTCGCCGGTCTGGCCGACGAGATCGCGGTGATGTACGCCGGGAGGATCGTCGAGCGTGCACCTACGAGGAGTCTGTTCGCGCGGCCGCACATGCCGTACACCGAGGCCCTCCTGTCGTCGATCCCTCGCATCGGCCAATCGGGCACTCGCCTTCGGGTGATCGAGGGCCGGCCCCCGGACATGGTGCGACCTCCCGGCGGCTGTCGCTTCCACCCCCGCTGTCCGCGCCGCGCCGAGGGGTGCACGACGGATGCGCCCCCTCTCGAAGCTGACGAGCCAGGGCACCTGTACGCCTGCTGGCACCCTCTCGAGCCGAAGGGCGCCGGCCAACCGAGCGCGGTGGCGGGCAGTGGCAGGTAGCGGGACCGCGCATCTCCGGTCGCCCTCGGACGCGCTCGTGCGCGTCGAGAACCTCGTTGTGGAGTACCCCATCGATCGCCGCCGGCGGGTCCACGCCGTCTCCGACGTCAGCTTCGACATCGCTGAAGGCGAGACGTTGGGCCTCGTCGGCGAGACCGGCTGCGGCAAGTCGACGACGGGTCGGGCCGTGCTGCAGCTCCCACCACCGACCGCCGGATCGGTCGCCTTCGACGGCCACGAGCTCGTCGGCATGCGGGCAAAGCAGCTGCGCGCGCTACGGCCGTCGATGCAGATCGTGCTTCAGGACCCGATCTCGTCGTTGAACCCACGCCGCAAGGTGCGCGACATCGTCGCCACGCCGCTGCGCGTATCGAGGCACGACGCCCACGAGACCGCCACGCGGGTCGAGGAGGTCCTCGACGCAGTCGGGCTCGACGCCGCGCGAGTCGGCGATCGACGGCCGCGTTCGTTCTCGGGTGGCCAGGCCCAACGGATCTGCATCGCCCGCTCCCTCATAACCAAGCCGCGCTTGCTGGTGTGCGATGAACCCGTGTCGGCCCTCGACGTCTCGGTGCAGGCCCAGATCCTCAACCTGCTACAGGACATGAGGGAACAGTTCGGCCTCACCATGCTGTTCGTCAGTCACGATCTGGCCGTGGTCAGCCACATCAGCGATCGCATCGCCGTCATGTACCTCGGAAAGCTGTGCGAGATCGGAGACGCCGGCACGATCTACTCGACGCCGGCCCATCCGTACACGGCCGCACTCCTGGCCTCGGTGCCCGATGCCGATCCGACTCGCCAGGTGGCCGAGCCGGCACTACCGGCAGCGATGCCCTCGCCCATCGATCCACCGAGTGGCTGCCGCTTCCGCACCCGCTGTCCGCGGGCGACGGAGCGCTGTGCGGCTGAGGAACCGGAGATGCGACTCGCCGGACCCGGCCGCTTCGTCGCATGCCACCACCCGCTCGTCGACGCTGCTGCCGATGGGCGAGGCGAGGGCACCACTGCCAGCGGCGGCCTCAGCCCGGTGGGCGTACCTGAGGCCGCGCCCGGTTGACTCCGCCGCGGCCGCAGCACTGGTTGCGTCAGGACCTGGCGTCGTCGAGGCGGTCCGCGATGCGGGCGCGGAAGGAAACGACGTGTACGCAGAGCCAGCGGACGGGTTCGGGTGCGCACTGGCGGGACCGGTGTCCGACCCACGGCAGGCGCACTAGGTCGCTGTCCGTCTCGGTGATCAGATCGACCAGCGTGCGGCCCGCAGTGTTGGCCGCCGCCACCCCGGATCCGAGGTAGCCGCCGGCCCATGCCATTCCCGATGCCCGGTCGAGGCCGACGCTGGGCCGCAGGTCCCGGGCTATGCCCAGAACCCCTCCCCAGTGATGAGTGATGTCGACTCCAGCGAGCATCGGGAACCGTGCGACGAGCCGGGCACGGAGCCGCTCCGCGACGCGCCAGTCGGTCATCGGCGACGTGGGCACGCGTGATCGCCGACTAGTGCCACGTCGGCATCGACGTCGCCCGGCAGCAAGGGCCGCTGCTCGAGGGCATCACCGGAGCCCAGGGAGTCGTGCCAGTACGACAGTGGCGTGCCACGCCGATCCTCGCCGGATCCTGAACCGTGACCGACATCGGGTCGTCGCTTGTGCAGCCGTGCACGCGCCTCGGCCACCATGGCGGCAATCAGCGTTGATCGGATCACGGACGTCCCCCCGGTGTCGGCGTCAATTCACCTCGCGGGCATCGCGGTCGGGCAGAGGGGGGAACGGTGCCAGGGGGAGGGTCTGATACCAGTAGGCCACCGTGGCGATGTCGTCCTGAAGCTGCAGGTACCGGCCGCCGGCGCGCCAACCGAGGGCTTGCATCGTCACCCGCAGGTCGGACCGGAAGCGGATCGGATCCGTGAGGTGCCAGCGGTAGAGGCTGAACCGCTGTTGCGAGCGGTAGGTGCCATCCGGCCGCAGCACAAGGGGCATGCCCGCATACGGAGTCGTGAACTCGATGTACTGGCCGCCGATGTCGAAGTTGTACGAGCCGCAGAAGTAATCCTCGGTGCCTGTGCCGCAGATGGTTGGGAAGTCGGTGTCGCCGTCCAGGTAGAACTTGAGCTCGCCTTCGCCCCACCAGCCACCGTTGTTCACCCCCCACGAGCACGACGTTCCCACGTAGTGGCCCCGACCGCGGACACCGTCGAGGATCGTCACGATCTCACCCTTGGGCAGGGGGTTCACCCGACGGAACTGGGCACAGAAGCGGGCAGCGTCATCGGGCACGTCGCACAGCGTGTAGTCGACTTGGTAGTAGAGGCGCCGCTCTTCCATGGAATCGTTGGTGAGTGTGATCCGGGCTCTAGACGAGAACGGCATCTCCCAGTAGCAGTTGAAGGCGCTGCCCGGGTTGACACACACCGCCAGCGACGAGATCTGGGCGTACTCGCCCCATCCGAGGGCGAAGAAGTCGCCGAGCGGGCACTCGACTGCGGGCTGGGGGTCGTCGTCCCAGAACATCCGCAGGATCTGGTTGCGCCACCCACCCGTTGGCGTCAGCCAGATGTGCTGGATGGCTCCAGAGCCGACGATGTCGGCGAGCACGAACTCGGCACCAGGCTGGATGATGACCGAGGGTGAGATCTTCCACCCCCGACCCAGGTCCCTTCCGGGTTCGGCTCCTGTGCCTTCGGTCGCCATGCCACCCCGACCCTTCTCACCGGTGAAGTTCTCGGGACTGATCGATCGGCTCTCACCGTCAGCGAGTCGCCAGAGGTTTGCCATTCCGACACCCAGGCCGTTCCATCCCATTGGCGTGTTCTAGCGCATCCGCGCGAGCCGCCGACGAAATCGTTTTCTCGCCCGGGTAGCCGCTGGTGGACGGCGGAACCGGTTCGGACGGTCGAACCATTCGAGGACCGCCCGCGCCAAGGACTTGAAATCGATTTCACTCTTGCTTAGCCTTGCAGCGACGACTTCGCGCCGGACAGAGGGGTCGACGATGACGTATCCAGTCGCCACGGAGGACGACGTGCGCTTCTTCGAAGCGCACGGGTGGATCCAGATCGATGCCGCGATCGACCCGGTCGACCTGGAGGAGCTCATGGCCGACTGCGAGGAGATCCTCGAGCACAAGGAGACCATGGCCTACGACTGGGCGTGGGAGAAGGGGACCCCCAAGGAGCAGCGAGAGTTCAAGCTGGTCCAGGCGAGCCCCACCCGGCAGTTCCCCGAGCTCAACGACGCCAGGTTCCGCGTGTGGGCCGGCGAGTTCGCCTCCGCGCTGATGCGGCGGAACATGGAGTTCTGGTACGACCAGTTCCTCGCCAAGCCACCGCAGAGGGGAGCGCGGACGTACTGGCATCAGGACGAGGGCTACTGGGGGCGCAACCTGGACGACAAGGGCGTCACGTGCTGGATGCCCTTCCACGACGTCGACGTGGGCAACGGCTGCATGCACTTCATCGATGGCGGCCACCTCGATGGGATCCTCGTGCACCGCCAGCCCGAGGGAGTGGCAAGCGACCTCCTGCTGTGCGAGCCCGACGAGAGCCGGACGGTCCCGCGACCGATGAAGCTCGGCGGGGTCACGTTCCACCACAGCAAGACCCCCCACATGACCACACCCAATGTCACCGACCGATGGCGCAAGATCCTCACGCAGCACTTCCGCCAGGTCGGCACCCCAGGCGAGGGCGGGCACTACCCGTGGAAGATCTACGTGAACCAGTTCACCGGGGAAACCATCGTCCCCGAGCGCTCCTGATTCGTCGCCCGCACCGTGCCCGCCGACCCGTCGACCGTGCCCGACCGCCTCGAGGTTGCCCTCTGCGCCGGCCGAGCCGCCCTCGACCTCACAACCGCCTGCGTGAGCGACCTCGCCGGACGATTCGACGCCGTCGAGCCAGCGCTGGCGCTGCTGCTCGAGAACCGCGGGCGTGTGATCGTGACAGGTATCGGCAAGTCCGGCCACGTCGGCGCCAAACTCGCGGCCACGCTGGCCTCCACCGGGACGCCGGCTTTCTTCGTCCATGCAACCGAAGCACTCCACGGCGATGCCGGGATGGTGGTGGACGGCGACGTGCTGCTTGCGATCTCCAACTCCGGCACCACGACCGAGGTCGTCCGCTTCGCCGAGCTGGCCCTCGCTCGGGGCAACCCCGTCGTGGCCATGACAGGGTGCAGCGGCTCCTCCGAGCTGCACCGCTTGGCCGATGCCGTCGTCGACATCGGTGTCGACTGTGAGGCCGACCCGACCGGGCTGGTGCCGAGCGCGTCCACAGCGGTCACGGCCATACTCGGCGACGCCTTGGCCATCGCGCTCATGGTGGCGCGAGGTTTCGGTCCGACCGACTTCCACCGCCATCATCCGGGTGGGTCGCTGGGGGCCCGGCTCGGCAGCGAGCTCACTGGCTCCGGTGAGGGGCGACGCCGGTGACGGAGCCCGACTTGAACCAGCCCGAGGTCGTCGTACTCGGCAGCTTCATGATGGACCTTGCCATCCGTGCGCCCCGTCGACCGGGCCCGGGTGAGACCGTCATCGGCACCGGGTTCGAGATGTTCCTCGGGGGCAAGGGCTTCAACCAGGCCATCGCTGCGGCACGAGCAGGCGCCCGCACCGCCATGATCGGCCACCTCGGCACCGACGAGTTCGCCGACCGCTTCACGGCTCAACTGACGACCGACGGGATCGACACCACCCATGTCCACCACCACCCCGAGGTGGGAACCGGTATCGGCGTCCCGCTCGTCGAGGACTCGGGTGAGAACTCCATCGTCGTCATCCCTCGTGCCAACACCTACCTACGACCCGACCACGTCGCGGCCGCAGCCGGGACCATCGCCAGCGCCTCGGTCCTGCTCCTGCAGTTCGAGGTGCCGTTCGACACCATCTGCGCCGCGGCCCGAATGGCGCACGATGCGGGCCTCACCGTGATCTGCAACCCGGCGCCCGCCCGAACCGACATCACCGAGCTCCACGGACTGATCGACGTCATCGTGCCGAACGAGAACGAGGCCACGCTCCTGACCGGCCAGTCTGGGGGGAACCCCACCGCCGAGAAGCTCGCTCTGGACCTGCATCTCCGCACCGGCGCTGTCACCGTGCTGACCCTGGGAGCCGCCGGCGCCCTTCTCGTCGATGGCGGCAGCTCGCAACTGCTCACCCCCCACGAGGTGACCGTTCTCGACACTGTCGGGGCGGGCGACGCCTTCTGTGGGGTGCTGGCCGCTCATCTCGCCGCGGGTCACAGCGTGGGGGACGCCGCCATGGGGGCCAACGCGGCAGGCGCCCTCGCCGTGACACGTCAGGGGGCGGAGCCCTCGATGCCGACCCGACAAGCCGTCACTGACCTGCTGAGCAACGGCGCCGACTCACGAATCGCAGTCGGCTCTATGGACGCGGGCCGGGACACGACCTACGAGGACCGCCAACCATGACCGATGTTCCCCGCCCTGCCGCCCCCTTCGACGTCGACATCACCGATGACGATGTCGCCTTCTTCAGAACCAACGGCTACCTCGTCGCCGACCGTGTCACGACCGACGAGGAGATCGACTGGATCGCCGAGGTGTACGACGAGCTCTACGCCCTTCCCCGCACCGGGCTGCTCGACTCCGTCTACGACCCGTCGCGGCCATACGGCACGCTCGACGAGCCCGAGCTCGGTCAGCTCCTCTTGCCTGAACAGCGGGCTCCCGAGCTGACCGAGACCACGCTCTGGTTCAATGCCCGGAAGATCGCATGCCGCCTCATCGACGTTCCCGTCGACGAGGTCGAGAACTGGGGACACCTCGTCCACAAGCCGGCCACCATCGGCCGCGTGACCCCATGGCACCAGGACGAGGCGTATTGGGCACCCGAGTTCGACTACCACGCCGTCGGGACCTGGGCCCCGCTGGACGACGTCACGATCGAGAACGGCTGCCTGTGGTTCGTGCCCGGTTCGCACCACGGACCCCTGCACCACCACCGTCACCAGGACGACGACCCCGCCATCCACGTCCTCGTCACCGATGAGCCGGACACGAGCAGCGCAGTCCCGATCCCCATGAGGCGAGGCGGGATGTCCTTCCACCATCCGCGGACGCTGCACTACGCGCGACCGAACAGCACCGACCGACCCCGGCGCGCCTACGCCAACGAGTTCCAGAGCGCCCCGATCACCCGGCGCCAGCGCGCCCACCGACCGTGGCTCGACGAGGGCCAAGCCGCCATGGCGAAGGTCGCCGCCCAGCGACAAGCCTGAGCTGTCCGACGGCTGGACGCGAGCGTTGGCGCAAGCTCGTCCGCGTCGCGCCCACGCTCATCCCTCGGGCAGCTCGGCCCGTAGCTCTTCGCCGTGCTCGTCGAGGCGGGGGGCCCGGCGGTAGATGCCGGCTTGTGTGGCGCTGAAGCGCATCGGCGTGTTGACGTGCACGACCGGGCGCCCGCTCGGCTGTTCGACTGCGACCAGCATGTCCCGCGCCGCCACATGGGGATCGCTGAACATGTCGCCGGGTGTGTTGACGGCTCCGACCGGAACCTTGCCGCCCAGGGCCTGCACCACCTCGGCGGTGGAGCGCTGGGCGGTCCACTGCCCCAGCAGGCCGTCGACCAGCTCGCGGTTGCGAACTCTGGCCCGCAGCGTGGCCGTGCGCTCGTCGGTGGCGAGGTCGGGACGGCCGATGATGGCGGCGAGCTCCCGCCAGTGGTGGTCGGTGGGTGCGGCCACCGCACAGGCCCCGTCGCCGGTGACGAACACGTCATAGGGCACCAGGTACTCGCTGCGGTTGCCGCTCGGAGGCGTCTCGGCCTGACCCAGGAAGCTGTAGCGCATGACGCCCATCTCGCACAGGGCCATCACCGCATCGGACATTGCCACGTCCACGAACTGACCCTCGCCGGTGCGGCTGGCGTGGTGGATGGCGGCCAGTACGGCCATGGCAGCGATCGTCCCAGGGTAGATGTCGCCTACGAAGGGCCCGACCTTGACCTGCTCGGAGGGCCCGGCGCCGTTCATCGACACCAGCCCGCCAACGGCCTGGGCCACGACGTCGTAGCTGGGCCAGTGGGCGTACGGGCTCTCTCCTGAGCGGGGATCGCCGAAGCCGCGCACGGCCCCGTACACCAGCCTGGGGTTGCGCGCCGCCAGCACCTCGTAGCCGAGGCCCAGCTCGTCCATCACCCCGGCACGCATGTTCTCGACCAGCGCGTCCGCGCCGTCGACGAGCTCCAGGAACGTCTCGCGGTCCCCGTCGTCGAGCAGGTCCAAGGCGATGGACCGCTTGTTGCGGTTGTACGAACCGAAGGCCCCGCCGTAGGACCGCTCCTCGTCCTCGAGGGTGAACGGCGCCATCGTCCGCTGGAGCTCTCCACCGGGCGGTTCGATCTTGACGACGTCGGCGCCCAGGTCGGCCAGCATCATCGTGCACCAGGGCCCGGCAATGGCCCGGGTGAGGTCGAGGACGCGCACGCCCCTGAGGGGCCCGGTGGCCTCGACCATCATGGGGGCGACGTGTTCGTGGGCGGTCAGGTGCGCGTTCGCGTGCTCGGGCATCGTCGCTCAGGTTCGCGCGCCGCCCGCCCCGGACACGACCCGAGCCGGCAGCCGCCGGCCGGTCGGCTACCGGCGCTGGTGGGCGGGAAGCGGGAAATCGAGGGGGGCCAGGCTCGACATGTCGATGTCGAGCAACGTCGGTCCCTGCGACTCGACTGCGGCTGCGAACGCCTCCTCGAAGGCGGCCACGCCGGCGACCGACTCGGAGGCGATGCCGAAGGCGGCCGCCACCGCCGCGAAGTCCGGGGTGTGGATGTCCACACCGAACCTGCGGCCCATCACCGCATCCTGCACGGTACGCAGCACGCCGTAGCCACCGTCGTTGAACACGCATACCACCACCGGCAGGTGGTACTGGGCCAGGGTGGCCAGCTCGCCCAGCCCCAGTTGGAACCCGCCGTCGCCGACGATCAGGACGGTCGGGCGGCCGGTCCCCGACGCCGCTCCCACGGCCAGGCCGATCCCCGGACCGATGGCCAGCGACGAGGGCCGGATCGAGGTGCGGGGCTCGAGTACGGGCAGCACGCGGTTGCCCCACAGGTAGTTGGGCACCGTCGAGTCACGCACGACGATGCCGTCACGGGGCAACGCGGAGCGCATGGCCGCGGCCACGTCGCGGTGGTCGGGACCGATCTCCTTGTACGACTGCTCCAGGTCGGCCTCGACAGCGTCGCGTACCCGGGCCGTGGTTGCGGGATCGGCGACTCGCCCGGACACGGCGTCGAACAGGGCGGCCAGACCGAGCTTGGCGTCGCCCACGACGCCCACCTCGACGGGATAGTTGCGTCCGATCACCGTGGGGTCGGCGTCCAGGTGGATGATGCGGCCGGGGATGGCCAGCTTCCACATGCGCGTCGAGTAGTTCTGGAAACGGGTTCCCACGGCCAGGACGACGTCGGCCTGCTCGATCAGGGAGGCCACCGGCGAGCGCTCAGTGCGCGGCCCCAGCGCCAGCTCGTGGTCCTCGGGGATGGCTCCCCTCCCCTCGAGCGTGGTGACGACGGGTGCCCAGAGACGCTCGGCCAGGGCAACCAACTCGGGACTGGCGCTCGCCGAGATCACGCCTCCCCCTGCCCACAGGATGGGTCGCTCGGCTCCCTCCAGCAGCGCTGCCGCCCTGGCGATGTCCTCTGCGGGTGGGCTCAGGCGTTCGATGGGATTCATGTCCGCCTCGGTCACCTCCGCCTCCCGGTACTGCTGGTCGATGGGGATCTCGACTGCTCCGGGCTGGGGGCGGCCGGTGAGGCAGTCGCGCGCCACCGCGGCGATCACCCTGGCGATGTCCTCGGTGCGCCAGGCTGTCTCGGCCCGGCGTGTCAGCGGCCTCAAGAGGTCGAGCTGGCGGTCGGACTCGTGCAGGAAGCCCTTGCCACGGCCGTAGTAGGCGGACTCGGCCTGACCCGTGACCAGCAGCACCGGTGACGATCCGAACTGCGCCTCGTACAGGCCGCTCAGAGCGTTGGTGGTGCCCGGACCTGTCGAGGCCAGGACCACACCGAGTCGGCCGGTGGCCCGGGCGTAGCCGTCGGCGGCGTGGGCGGCGAACTGCTCGTGGCGGCAGGCGACGACCTGCACGCCCGACCGGTCGAGCGCCTCGTAGATGGGGAGGTTGTGCACGCTGACGATGGAGAACACGTGGGTGACGCCCAGCGCCTCCAAGGTGGTGGCCACGGCCTGTCCGCCAGTCATCCTCATCGCTGGTCCCCTCCTGGATTTCGGTGGCGACGCTAGCGACGGGAGCGGACCGGCTACTGGTCCGGCGCGGAGTCCGTCGGCTGGTCCGGCGCGGAGTCCGTCGGCTGGTCCGGCGCGGAGTCCGTCGGCTGGTCCGGCGCGGAGTCCGTCGGCTGGTCCGGCGCGGAGTCCGTCGGCTGGTCCGGGGCCGGGCAGGGCACCCGGGCACTGTCGCCTCCCAGCGCGCCGGCGATGCGCTCGATGTCGGCGTCACCCGTACCTGGCTCGGTGGCAGTGGCCGCCCAGTCGGTGCCGCCCTTGGAGGTGATGACGAAGCCGAAGCCCACGACGAGCTTGTAGTGGGTGAGTGCCTCCTCCTCAGTGCTCAGGCGTCTCGTGTTCTCGAACGCGCAGGTGGATCGGAGCTCGGTGCCCACGAAGCGATCCAGGGTGGAGAACTGGCTGGCCACGTATATCTCCACGGGCAGGTCGAGCACCGTGCACTCCCCGTAGCCGATCCCACCGGTGGTGGGGTCGGAGAAGTCCTCGGACTCGAAGTCGGTGCAACCGATATCCGCCTCCTGGAGGGCCGTGGCCACCTCGGCCGCGCTCGTGATCCTCACCGGGCCGGCAGCGGTGTCGGTCGAGCCTGTCGAGGCCGTCGTCGGCGGCACCGACGACTCGCTGGGCTGGGCCTCGCTGGGCTGGGACTCGCTGGGCAGGACCTCGGAGCCGTCGTCGTCACCGTCGCCACAGCCGGACAAGACGACTGCAGCCACCACCAGGCAGCCGAGCGGGGCGGCCATCCATCCTCGCCACCATCGCCACGAGACCGCCGCGGGTCCTCGGACGGTCCGCAACATGGCCCGGCACCGTACCCGTCCGGTCCGGCCCGGCGGTGTCGGGAACCCCACCTCGGGTGTCGCACCCAGGCCCTGGCAAGTCGATCAGTAGCTATTGACTCAATCGATGACGACCTATTAGCGTGAGCGGCTGTGACGGACGAGGAGACTGGCGCGGCGGCTGGCGCCGTGGCAGAGCGAGCTCGGGTCCACGCCGCGTTGGCGGACCCGGCGCGGTTGACCATCGTCGACGAGCTGGCGGTGTCGGACCGGTCGCCGAGCGAGCTGAGGCGGATGCTGGGTGTGGAGTCGAACCTGCTGGCCCACCATCTGCGGGTGCTGGAGGATGCTGGTCTGGTGGCGCGGTCGGTGTCGCACGGCGATCGCCGCCGGCGGTACGTGCAGCTGAGACCTGCGCAGTTGGCGACCCTGGTCGCACCGCGAACACTGCGAGCCGCCGGGGTGGTGTTCGTCTGCACCGCCAACTCGGCGAGATCACAGCTGGCTGCAGCCCTGTGGAACGAGGCGGCGTCGGTGCCGGCGTCCAGCGCCGGGACCGAACCGGCAGAGAGGGTGCATCCCGAGGCCGCTCGAGCGGCCCGGCGCCGGGGCTTGGATCTGTCCGGCGCTGGACCGAGGCGCT
>Ga0299914_10000702_pt1 | contig 20791 bp, 23 predicted proteins | sample RVTome_10_FD_201361 | JGI IMG/M metagenome (GOLD analysis project Ga0299914, IMG submission 201361) | Soil microbial communities from uranium-contaminated site in the Upper Colorado River Basin, Wyoming, United States - RVT153D57 (version 2) ...
CTCGTCGGCAAGGGACTCTGTTTCGACACGGGTGGCGTTTCCATCAAGCCCGCGCAGGGCATGGAATGGATGAAGTTCGACATGAGCGGCGCGGGGGGCGTCCTCGGCGCCATGGAGGCCATCGGCCGGCTCGGTCTCCAGGTGAACGTGATCGGCGTCGTTGGATCCACCACGAACATGGTGTCGGGCACCGCCATGAAGCCGGGCGACGTGGTCAAGGCCAGCAATGGGAAGACCATCGAGATCATCAATACCGACGCCGAAGGGCGCCTGGTGCTGGCAGACATTCTCGCATACACGAAACGCTTCGCTCCCGCGGCGGCGATCGACGCCGCGACGCTCACCGGGGCCTGCGTGATCGCGCTGGGCCACACGGCCACAGCCGTCCTGGGGAACGATGACAAGCTGGTGCAGGAAGTGCTCGAAGCGGGCAGGCGCGCGTCCGAACCGGGCTGGCCCCTTCCGCTGTGGGACGATTTCAAGCCGCTCATCAAGTCCGACATCGCCGACATCAAGAACTCGGGGGGTCGGCCGGCGGGAACAATCACCGCCGCGCTGTTTCTAAAGGAGTTCGTCGACGGGTTTCCATGGGTTCATCTCGACATCGCGGGAACGTCGTACAGCGAAAGCGATCTCGGTACCATTCCGGCCGGACCGACCGGCGTGCCCGTCGGCACATTCGTCGAGTTCGTGCGGGGGCGGGCACGCTAGTCGCTCTCGCCGGCGTTGCCGCGCGGCGCCTTGGCCTCGGCCTGTTGGTCGGGGCCATTTTGCACACCTCCGCCGATGCCCAGCAGCGCGACACCTCGCGCACGCGGCGCGACACGCTGCGCGCGCCGGCCGATACGCTTGGTGCCCGCCGCGACTCCACTGCGGCCCGCGACACGACCGGCGTGGTTCGCGTCCCCGTGCCTCCGGGCGCCGACTCCATCCTCCAGCGGGACAGCCTCAGGCAGCGAGACACTCTCCCAACACCGCGCGACAGCATCAAGGCTCCGCTCGCGTTCGCCGAAGCCCCGGTGCTCGCCGATCCCACCGGCAGCTTCGTCTGGGACCGCAAGGACATGTTCGCCTCCGGCGCCCTCACGGTGCACGACCTGCTGGAGCGCATTCCGGGGTTGACCACGCTCCGCTCCGGTTGGATCGCCCAGCCGATGGTGGGGGCATATCTCGGCGATGCCGGACGGGTGCGGGTCTTTCTCGACGGCATGGAGCTGACGGAGCTCGATCCGAGGATGGGCGGCACATGGGATCTCACGCAGATTCCGCTCTGGGCACTCGACGACCTGCGGGTCGAACGCGCGGCGACCGAGTTGCGCGTGTACATGCGCAGCTGGCGCGTGGACCGCACCACGCCCTTCACGCGAACCGACATCTACACGGGCGATCAGTCCACCAACCTGTATCGCGGGCTCTTCGGCCGCCGCTACCAGCATGGCGAGGCGCTCCAGCTGGCCGGTCAGCAGTTCGGGACGACTCCCGGCCGCAACGCCCAGAGCAGCGACCAGCTGGGGGTGCTTGCCCGCGTTGGATGGGCGGCGCATGGCTGGAGCGCCGATGCGACCCTCCTGCGTCAGGATCGAAACCGCGGACGCACGCTCAACGAAGAATCGGCGGACACAATTCCGGGTACCGAGAGCACCCGCACCGACGCGTACGTCCGTCTCGGTTGGGGAACGCCCGATCGCGGTCTCTGGGTGCAGGGGATCGCCAGCTCATCGAGGTACGTCTTTGGCGGACGCGGCTCCACGACTGCGTCGGGAGCGTCGCTAACCGAAGACACCACGCGCTCGCACTCGCAGTACGTCGCGATGGCCGGATATGGCCGCGGCCCGTGGCGGGGGAGCGTCACTCAGCGGCTGGTCGTGGGAGCGAACAGGCGCGTGGCGACGCCAGCGGCACGCGCGTCGTTCGAGACCGGTGTACTGACCGTTTCGACGTTCGCGGAAGGTCGTTCGCTGGACTCGACTCGTCGCCTCGACGCCAGCGTCGTGGTGCGTCCCGTGAGTTTCGTGTTCCTTGGCGGATCGGTGGGAACGGAACGCCACCTCATGGGAGACACCCTGGACCCGCCGACGTTCGCCCGGGGAGAAGCGGGGGTGCGCGTCGGCCAGATCTGGCTGAGCGGAGGCGTCGTCAGCCGCGGCAGGATTCCCCTCGACCCCCTCGCCATCTTTCGCTCCGGCAGCGGCACCATCATGGACTCTGCGGCTCGCGGCACCTTCGCGACGATTCGCGGACGCGTTTTCAAGGCGCTCTACGCCGACATCCAGGGCATCCAGTGGAACGACACCGCGGCGTTTTTCCGCCCGCGCCATCAGACGCGCAGCGAGCTGTACATCAGCACGTCGCTGCTCGACCGCTTCCCGTCCAACAACTTTCACCTGCTCGCGTCGGCGGTCCACGAGTACCGATCCGCGTCGTGGTGGCCCGACACGTCCGGCCCGATCCGTCTTCCGGGCTATCGGACCATATCGACGCTCCTCCAGGTCCGGATCATCAGGGCCGAGATCTTCTGGAATTTCCGCAACGTGCTGGCCGAGCGCCACAGCCAGATTCCCGGCTACCCGCTGCCGCGACTGACCAACATCTACGGGGTGCGGTGGGAGTTCTGGAATTGACAAATCTTGTTGTCAGTCCATAACTTAGCCGCCCTCATATGATTCGGAGCATGACGGGCTTCGGCAGCGCCGAAGGGGTGGTGGGCGGCGGGCGCGTGACCGTCGAGCTCCGGTCCGTCAACCATCGCTTCTTCAGCCCGTCCATCAAACTCCCCGGCCGGCTGTCGCGCTGGGAAACCGAGGTCAGGGAATCGCTCCGGCGCGTCGTCCGGCGCGGGCATGTCACGGTCAGCGTACGGATCGACCGCGCGGATCAACCGGGTGGAGCCGTCGTCGATGACGCACGCTTCGCCTCCTACGTGGAGCTGTTGCGAGATCTCAAGCAACGCCACCAGCTGGATGGCCCTATCGACGTGGACACCGTGCTGCGCATGCCCGACGTCATCGCCACGGATGAAAGCGAGGACCAGGGATCGGCCAGCGCGCTCGTCGACATCGTGGATCGAGCGGCCGCGGCGCTCATCGCCAGTCGCGAACTCGAGGGGGAACGTCTGGCGGGATTCCTGTCGGAGAGGATCGCGTGCATCGACGAGGCCGTATCGCGCCTTGCCGAGCGGGCGCCGCAGCGACTTCTCCAGCAGCGCGATCGGCTGCTGGCCAACGTGGCCGAGCTGACCGGCGGCATGCAGCTCGACGAGCAGCGCGTCGTTCAGGAGATCGCGCTGCTGGCGGATCGGGTTGACGTGGGAGAGGAGCTGGAGCGCTTCCGTTCACATCTGGCCGCCTTCCGCGAGACGCTGCGAAGCGTAGCGCCGGACGGGGTAGGCAAGCGCCTGGGTTTTCTGCTACAGGAGCTCCTACGCGAGGCGAACACGACCGGTTCGAAGGCCAACGACGCAGCCATGACCAGGGACGTGGTCGCGATCAAGGAAGAGCTCGAGCGCGTCCGCGAGCAGGTCGAGAATCTCGAATGACGCACTTCCCGATCATCCTCTCAGCGCCCTCAGGGGGGGGAAAGACGACCATCGCACGAGCGCTCCTGGCCCGGCGTCAGGATATCGGGTATTCGGTGTCATGTACGACCCGATCACCGCGTCCAGGCGAGATTCCCGGGAAAGACTATTACTTTGTATCACGTACGGAGTTTCTCGCGAAGCGGCAGCGGGGGGAGTTCGCCGAGTCCGCCGAGGTTCACGGGAACCTGTACGGTACGCTTCGCAGCGAAGTGCTCCGCGTGCTGGAAACGGGACAGCATGTCCTCATGGATATCGACGTCCAGGGAGCGGTGCAGTTCAAGCGAGCGTTTCCGCTGGCGGTCACGATTTTCATCCTGCCGCCGTCCGCGGAAGTGTTGCTGGAGCGCCTGCGGCTGCGGCAGACGGAGTCTGCGCAACAGCTCGCCGACCGCCTCCAGTCGGCGCTCCAGGAGTTGCAGTCGGTGGACGAATACGAGTACGTGGTGGTGAACGACCATCTCGACCAGGCAATTCAGCGGGTGACCGCGATCGTCGATGCCGAGGTGTCCAGCAGGGAACGAGTCGCGGGTCTGCGATCGCAGGTCGCGGTGTTGATCGAGCGCCTCGAGCACGAGATCGAAACACGCAACAATTCAGAGGGAACCTGAGCATGAGAGTTTTTACTCCCGTTGAAATCGCGCGGCACGCCGCCAACAAGTACCTGGGCGTTCTCGTGGCGGCAAAGTATGCGCGCGTGCTGAACGAGTTTCCGCGCGATCGATCCGCCATGGGCGAGAAGAAGCTGACGACCCGCGCGCTCGAGGAGCTGGCGAAGGGCGCGATCAATTATCGCGTCGTCCCGCGCCGCCGCGGCGAGTAGCGTTCGCTGTGCGCCCGTACGACGGCCGCACAGTTCTCCTCGGCGTCACGGGAGGAATCGCCAGCTACAAGTCGGCGTGGCTGGCGCGCCTGCTCACCAAGGCGGGCGCCAACGTCGATGCCGTGCTCACGCGTTCCGCCGCCGAGTTCATCAGTGGGTTGACCTTCGAGGCGCTTACCGGACGCCCGGCTCATACCGGTCTGTTCGAGGCCGACAGGGCGCTCGAGCACATCAAGCTCGCAAAATCGGCCGACGCGGTCGTCGTCGCTCCAGCGACCGCTGATTTTCTCGCTCGCGCCGCATCCGGCCAGGCAGGCGATCTTCTCACGGCGGTGCTGCTGGCCACCAGAGCGCCCGTGCAGCTCGTGCCTGCTATGAACGACCAGATGTGGGCGCATCCGCAGACACAGCGCAACGTTGGCCATCTGCGGGAGCTTGGCTATCGCGTTCTCGATCCCGCAGAGGGGATGCTCGCCGCCGGCGAAGGCGAAGGACCCGGCCGAATGCCGGAGCCGGAAACGATCTTCGAGCACGTCGGACGGCTGCTCGACACGACCAAAGGGAGCGCACTCACCGGACGCAACGTGGTGGTCACCGCAGGGCCCACGCGTGAAGCAATCGATCCCGTGCGCTTCATCTCCAATCACAGTTCCGGCAAGATGGGAGTGGCGCTCGCTGCCGCGGCGTGGCGGCGGGGCGCGGACGTGTCGCTCGTGGCCGGACCCCTGGCGGTCGCAACCCCATCAGGACCGCGCGTACAACGCGTCGAAACGACGGCCGACATGGCGCGCGTCGTGGGAGCGCTGCTTCCGTCCGCCGACGTGCTGATAATGGCCGCCGCGCCGGCCGACTTCCGTCCGGCCCAATTCGCGTCCTCGAAGATCAAGAAAGGCGCGGAGCGGCCGCCCATCGTGACCCTGGAAAACACCGAGGACATCCTGCGATCCACCGTGGCCCGCCGGCGAAAGGGGACGATCGTGGTTGGCTTCGCGCTCGAAACGGGCGAGGCGCTCGAGCATGGCCGCAAGAAGTTAAGGGACAAGCAGTTGGACTTGATCGTCGTGAACGATGCCACGGAGCCCGGAGCCGGTTTCGGCGGCGATACCAACCGGGTGACACTCATCGATCGGTCGGGCGCCGAGGAGGAGCTTCCTCTGCTCCTTAAATCCGACGTTGCGGACGCCATCCTCGACCGCGTGGAGCGGATGGCGCATGGACGGTAGAGAACAGCTGCGTCGCTACCTGGAGCAGCGCCGCGAAGCGGGCGAAAAGGAGCTCGTGCTCGATGGGCTCAGCGTTGACGACGTGCTGCGACTCGTGGGCGCGGCGGGGCCGAACGCTGGCGCGGCACCCAGGGAACCTACGGACGCTGTGCCGCCGAGCACGCCTGGCCCGGCCCACGCCTCGGCCGACTGGCGCGAAGTGCTGCGAACCAGCGGCGCGTCGCCGGACGCAGCGTCCCAACAGCGCGAGGAGCGCGAGAAGCGCGAGAAGCGCGAGTCCGCGGCTCCGCGAGCCGAGGCCGCTCCCCCTTCTGCGCCGGGCATCAGCGTGGGCGGCGGCGACCGCGAGCTCTTCGGGCCGACGGCTGCTCTGGAATCGCTCGAGGCGGTGGCGCAGGCGGTGGCGTCGTGCACCCGGTGCCCGCTGTACGCCACCGCGACGAATCCGGTGCCGGGCACGGGCAATTCGAAGGCAAGCCTCCTGGTGGTCGGCGAAGCGCCCGGCGCCACTGAAGACGAGCAGGGAAAGCCCTTCGTGGGCGCGGCGGGACAGCTCCTCACAAAGATTCTCGCGTCCGTCAATCTGGATCGCGAGCGCGACGTGTTCATCTGCAACGTGCTGAAGCATCGCCCGCCCGGGAACCGCAATCCGTTGCCCGACGAGATCACGGCGTGCCAACCGTATCTGGTTCGCCAGATAGAGCTGATTCGGCCAAAAGCAATCCTTGCCCTTGGCACGTTCGCAGCCCAAACTCTTTTGCAGACGAAGCTGGCAATCGGAAAACTCCGGAGCCAGGTGCATCGGTACCACGATGTACCGCTGATCGTCACGTACCATCCAGCCGCGCTTCTCCGCAATCCGTCGTGGAAGCGGCCTACCTGGGAAGATGTCCAGCTCGTCCGTCGAATACTCGATAGCTCCGTCGCTCAACCGTGATCCCTTTCGGGATCGGCAGCCGCCATACTCCGAAGACGCAGAACAAGCCGTCCTGTCCGCGATGCTCATGGACCAGGACGCGATCGTCCGCGCCGCGGAGCTCGTGGACGACGCGATGTTCTACGCGGAGCGTCACCGGCGGATCTATCGCGCCATGGTGGCCATCAGCGAGCGCGGGAGTGTCGTCGACCCGCTGACGCTCTCGGAGGAGCTGTCGCGCCGCGGTGAGCTGGAGGCCGCCGGCGGCAAGGAATACGTCGGTTACCTGGTGGACGCGGTGCCCACCGCCGCGAACGTCGAGTATCACGCGGAGATCGTCCGCGAAAAGGCGGTTCTGCGCGCGCTCATCCAGGTGTCGACCCAGATCGTGCACGAGGCGTTCTCCGGACAGAGCACCGCCGGCGAGCTGCTCGATCAGGCCGAGTCGCGGATCTTTCAGGTTTCGCAACAGCGGAAGACAGATGGTTTCGCGCGCATCAAGGAGCTGCTTTGGCCGACGATGGAGCGGATCGAGTCGCTCCAGCGCGGCGGCAAGACCATCACCGGCGTCGGCAGTGGCTTCAACGATCTCGACGAGCTGACGTCGGGCTTCCAGCCGTCCGACCTCGTCATTCTTGCCGCGCGTCCGTCGATGGGCAAGACCGCCCTCATCCTGAACATCGCTCAGCACGCCGCAATCAGCGACGAGAAGCGCGTCGCGTTCTTCAGCCTGGAGATGAGCAAGGAGTCGTTGGTGCAGCGCATGCTCACCAGCGAGGCGCGCGTGGACGCGCAGCGGCTGCGGCGGGGGCTGCTCCGCGACGACGAGTTCCCGATGCTCGCGCGCGCCGCCGGGATACTGAGCTCGGCGCCCATCTGGATCGACGACACCCCGGGAATCACGCTGCTCGAGATGCGCTCGAAAGCGCGGCGGTTGAAGGCCGACGCGGGCGTCGACCTGGTCATCGTGGACTACCTCCAGCTGATGCAGGGCCCCAGCAACGCCGAGAACCGCCAGCAGGAGGTCAGTCAGATCTCCCGCGGGCTGAAGGCGCTGGCGAAGGAGCTCGGCGTCCCGGTCGTCGCGCTGTCCCAGCTGTCGCGCGCACCTGAGCAGCGCGCGGGCGACCACAGGCCACAATTGTCCGACCTGCGTGAATCTGGTGCCATCGAACAGGACGCCGACCTTATCATGTTCCTGTTCCGCCAGGAAATGTACGACCGGGACGGTGTCGACAAGGACGGCAACAACATCGCAGGCAAGACGGAGCTGATCGTCGGCAAGCAGCGCAATGGTCCCACCGGCACGGTGCACCTTCACTTCCACAAGCAGTACACCCGATTCGCGAACTGGAGTCCGCGCCCGGCGTCTTCGTGAGCCCGAAAAGTCGAACGGTATACCGCTGCACCGACTGCGGCGCTGAGCATGCAAAGTGGGCCGGACGCTGCGACACCTGCGGCGAATGGAACACGCTCGTCGAGGAAATGGCCGCTCCCCGCGCGTCCCGAACCCGAGGCGGGGGACGCGGGCGCTCGGGCGCCGGCGCTGCCGCAGCGGTGGCGACGCCAAAGCTGCGCGACGTGGCGGGCAGCGAATCGCCGCGCTGGACCACCGGACTCGCGGAGTTCGACTTCTCGCTGGGCGGCGGCATCGTTCCGGGAAGCATGGTGCTCGTGGGCGGCGAGCCGGGGATCGGAAAGTCCACGCTGCTGCTCCAGGTGGCCGCCCGGTTGCAGGGATCCGGACGCCGGACGCTGTACGCGTCCGGCGAAGAGTCGCCGCTCCAGGTGCGGCTCCGTGCCGATCGTCTCGACGAAGCGGCAGGGGACGTCGAGCTCCTCAGCGAAACGAATCTCGAGACGGTCATCGCCACGGCGTCCGCGCGTACCCCGGACGTCCTCATCGTCGATTCGATCCAGACGCTGTTCACGTCGGATCTCGAAGGAGCGCCTGGCAACGTAGGACAGGTGCGCGAGTGCGCCGCGCGCCTGATGCGGTTCGCCAAGGATTCCGGGACGACCGTGTTCGTCGTGGGACACGTCACCAAAGGCGGCGGAATCGCGGGCCCCAAGACGCTCGAGCACATCGTGGATACGGTGCTGTACTTCGAGGGGGAAAGCAGCCTCGATCACCGCATCCTTCGTGCGACGAAGAACCGGTTCGGCTCCGTGGACGAGATCGGCGTGTTTCGCATGACGGAACGCGGATTGGAGGCCGTCGCAAACCCGTCCGAGCTGTTCCTCGGCGATCGCCAGGCGGGTGCGTCCGGCAGCGCGGTGACGGCGCTGCTCGAGGGAACCCGTCCGGTGCTTGTGGAAGTCCAGGCGCTCGCGGCGAAGGCCGGTTTCGGCACGCCGCAGCGCGTCACGACGGGGTTCGACTCACGCCGCTTGGCGCTGCTGCTCGCGGTGCTCGACAAGCGCGCCGGCCTCTCGTTCGGACAGCTCGACGTGTTCGTGAACGTGGTGGGTGGCGTGCGGATGCAGGAGCCGGGAGGGGATCTGGCCGTCGCGGCAGCGCTCGCATCCAGCGTGTACGATCGCGCGACGCCGGGCGACGCCGTGTTCATCGGGGAGCTGGGGCTCGGTGGAGAGATCCGCCCCGTCTCGCAAGTGGAGCGCCGGATCGCCGAAGCGCGCAACCTCGGCATGTCGAAAGTGTTCATCTCCGAGCGCGGCATGCCCAAGCGCCTGGGGACCGGCGTGACGCCGGTCAGCACGGTGCAGCACCTCTTCCAGCAGCTCTTCGCGTGACGCGCGACGTCGGCGTCGTCATCGTCGCCGGTGGCTCGAGCACCCGAACGGATGGCTCGGAGCTGAAGCAGTTCCGCTGGGTGGCCGGGAAGCCGATGCTGCTCCACAGCCTGCAGGCGTTCATGGCGCGTCCGGATGTCTGTTCGGTCGTATGTGTCCTCCCGCGCGACTACGTCGCCGACCCGCCCCCATGGATTTTCCAGTGCGACGTGGACCGCCTGCTGTTGTCCGTGGGCGGGCGCACGCGAACTGAATCGGCGCGCCACGGGCTCGAGGACCTTCCCGACGAAGCAGCGATCGCGCTGATCCACGACGCCGCACGGCCTTTCGTGGACGACCGGTTGATCGAACGCGTGGTCTCGGTAGCGCGACTCGGAGAGGGCGCCGTGCCGGCGCTGGCGGTGGTGGACACCATCAAGGAAAGCGATGAAGAAGGGAAGGTGGCGCGGACGGTGGACCGCACCCGTCTCTGGCGGGCGCAGACGCCGCAGGGGTTCCCGCGCGCCATGATCGAGCGCGCCCATCAGGTGGCCCGCGATGACGGCGCCACAGGCACCGACGACGCGGCGCTCTGCGAGCGCCTCGGACTCCCGGTACGGTTGGTTCCGGGAAGCGAACGCGCCATGAAGGTCACGGAGGAAAGCGACTTCAAGCGAGTCGAGGCGCTGCTCGCGTCGCCATGAGGCGCGACGTGCTCGCCTATCCCTTCTGGTCCGCCGAGGAGATCGAAACGGCCATGGCGCCGGCGCTCGAGCAACTCGAGTTGCGCCGCGTCCTCGCCTACCCGACGGAAACGGTGTACGGGTTCGGCGGTGCGATCGACCGGGATTCCGTGGTGAATCTCATTCGCCTCAAGAGCCGTCCGATCGGCAAGCCGTTCCTGTTGTTGGTCGACGGCAGCGACATGGTGGCGCGTCTCGACCTGCACCTGCCATCCTACGCGTCGATGCTCGCCGCCCGGCACTGGCCCGGCCCGCTCACGCTCGTGCTGCCCGGCGGACACGGGCGCGTCCCGGACCAGTTGCGCGGACCGGAGGGCGGCATCGCGGTCCGATGGACCAGCCATCCGGGCATCCAGCGGCTCATCCGCGCGCATGGCGATCCAATCACCTCCACCAGCGCGAATCGGCCCGGAGTGCCGCCGGCGATGGCGGCAGCGGCAATTCTCGCGCAGTGGCCCGACGCGATCGCCCGGGGACTGTTGCGCGTGCTCGACGCCGGCACCCTCACGCCCTCGTCACCATCCACCGTCGTAGATTGCATGGGACGCGCCCCACGTGTCATTCGTCCGGGCGCGATTCCGGCCCGAGTGCTGCGGGAAAGCGTGCCCAGTCTGATCGGAGACGCCTGAGTCCAATGCGAATCCTGTTCGTCTGCACCGGCAACACCTGTCGTAGCGCGATGGCCGACGCAATCGCGCGCAAGGTGGCCGTCGAGCGTGGCCTGACCGAAATGGATATTGTCAGCGCGGGCACCAGCGCGTGGGACGGGGCCCCGGCTTCAGACGGCGCGCTGCTCGTGGGCATGGAACGCGGGCTCGATCTCAGTCAGCACCGCGCCCAGACGCTCACGCGGAACCTGGTGAGCGCCGCCGACCTTGTGTTCGCCATGGGGCCCCACCACCTCGAACGCATCGAGGCGCTAGGCGGATCCGGAAAGTCGCATCTGCTCACGGATTTCGCGTCTCGCGGCGCATCCAATCGCGCGGTCGCCGACCCGATTGGAGCGGAGCTCGATGTCTATCGCGCCACCGCGGACGAGCTCGAGCAGGAGATCCGTCGCGTGTTCGACCGCATCACCGCGGAGCGGCCCTCGGACGAGGGATGAGCGGCCTTCCGGGACGGCTGGTTCTGCTCGGGCATCCGCTCGGCCATTCGTTCTCGCCCAGGTTCCAAAACGCCGCGCTGGCGCTCGCGAGGATCCCCCTGACCTACGAGCTGCTGGACGTGCCGCGCAGCGCCCTTGACTCGACCATCGAGGCGCTGCGCCAGCACCGGGCCGCAGGGAACGTGACCGTGCCCTACAAGGAAGATTTCCATGCGCAGTGCGATCGACTTTCGGCCACTGCCCGCGCCGTGGGCGCCGTCAACACGTTCTGGACTGCCGTGGACGGCGCGCTCGTCGGCGACAACACGGATGTCGCCGGCTTCGAGGCGGCCGCGCGACAGCTGCTCGCCGAGCGCGGCTTGCCGGGCCGCGTGGCCCTCATGGGTGCGGGAGGTGCCGCGGCCGCGGCACTGCATGCAATGAAAGGATGGGACGGCGCGAGCGTCAGTGTGTATTCTCGAACGCTAGCGCGCGCGGACCGGCTCGTGGCGCGTCTCCAGTCGAACGCAACGGTTGTCGCCTCGCTCGATGAGGCGCTGGCCGGCGCCGGGCTGCTGGTGAACGCCACACCGGTCGGGCTGCACGACGAGACCACGCCGGTGGATGTCGCGCGGCTACCGGCCGGCATCGCGGTGCTGGACATCGTGTACCGTGCCGGGGCCACTGCGCTCGTCCGGCAGGCGCGCGCGCGGGGATTGGCTGCCCAGGATGGTGCCGTCATGCTCGTGGAGCAGGGAGCACTGGCGTTCGAGCGGTGGTTCGGCGTGGTGCCGGACCGGAGGGCCATGTGGGAGGCAATCGACTCGGGGGGATAGTCTCGCAGCTCCGAAGCGCCGCGGCATGCGGCGTCGAGTTCCTCCTGCCCATCGAGTGCGCCGCCTGCCGCCAACTGTGCGATCCCGGAGAGCGCGGGCTCATCTGCGGACGCTGCTGGACGCGCCTGGCGCTGCTCTCGCATCCCCGGTGCGCCCGATGCGGACATCCCGGGGTGACCGACTCCTGTTCCTGGTGCGGGCTCCTGCCGCCGTATGTCCGCGCCGTCCGTTCCGTCTGCTGGACGCATCGGGGCACCGGGTCCGCGATCGTGCACGCGCTCAAGTACGGCGGCTGGCACGCGGTGGCGCGGCCGATGGCGGAGCGGATGGCGCGAGCGAGCTGGCCGGACGACGTTCGCGACGAGCGCGCGGCGGTCATTCCCGTGCCGCTCGCCGAGACTCGCGAGCGCGAGCGCGGCTACAACCAGAGCGAGCGGCTGGCGCGCACCCTCGCGGAACGCTGGCGGATTCCGCTGTGGGGCGACGTGCTCGAACGCGCGCGCGCTACGGAAACCCAAACGCGGTTGACACCAGCGGAACGTCTGGCGAACGTTTCCGGCGCGTTCCGCGTCCGTTGCGCGCCGTTGCGCGCCCTGCGACATGCCCACGTCGTGCTGGTGGATGACGTGGTGACGACCGCGGCGACGCTCAATGCATGCGCTGCCGCGCTGATTGCCGGCGGCGCCCGCATCGTCAGCTACGTGACATTTGGCCGGGCGCCGGCAGCCGGCGACCGGTAATCGGATCTCGACCGCGCGCTACCGCGGCCGGGACACAGGAGAGCTCGCAATGGCAATACGCGTGGGAATCAACGGGTTCGGCCGAATCGGCCGGCAGGTCGTGCGCGCCGCGAAGATGCAGGGCGTGACGGACCTCGACATCGTTGCCGTAAACGACCTGACCGACACCAGGACCCTCGCCCACCTGTTCAAGTACGATTCGGTGCATCGCACGTACAAGGGGGACGTCAGCGCGGGCGACGGGGTGATCACCATCGACGGCGACGACATCAAGGTGCTTGCCGAGAAGGATCCGGCAAAGCTGCCGTGGAAGGACCTGGGCGTGGACATCGTGCTCGAGTCCACCGGTCGCTTCACCGAAGGAAGTCAGGCGAGAAAGCACATCGAGGCAGGCGCAAAGAAGGTCATCATCTCGGCCCCTGCGAAGAACGAGGACGTCACGATCTGTCTCGGCGTCAACACCGAGAAGTACGATCCCGGGAACCACCACATCATCTCCAATGCGTCGTGCACCACGAACTGTCTGGTGCCGATGGTGAAGGTGGTGCGCGACAACTTCGGATTCGTCCGCGGCTCGATGGTGACGATCCACAGCTACACCAACGATCAGAACGTGCTGGACCTGCCGCACAAGGACCTGCGGCGCGCCCGCGCCGCGGCGCTCTCCATCATCCCGACCACGACAGGGGCCGCCAAGGCGACGTCCCTGGTTATTCCCGAGCTCAAGGGAAAGATCGACGGCATTGCCATCCGCGTGCCGACACCCGACGTGTCGCTCACGGACCTCGCCGTCGTGGTCGAGAAGCCGGTGACGGTGGAGCAGATCAACGACGCGTTCCGGAAGGCGGCCGCATCGGGACCGCTCAAGGGCATTCTGCGCTACACGGACGAGGAGCTGGTATCGTCGGATTTCATCGGCGACCCGCATTCGTGCATCATCGATGGGAAGAGCACCAACGTCGTCGACGGCCTGCTGCTCAAGGTCTCCGGCTGGTACGACAACGAGTGGGGGTACTCGTCGCGCTGCGTCGATCTGCTGCGACTCGTCGGCGCGAAGCTCGGCTAGCCCGTGAACAAGAAGACCGTACGCGACCTGCGGGACGAGGAGCTCCGCGGCAAACGCGCGCTCGTGCGCGTGGACTTCAACGTGCCGCTCGACGAGGGACGGCAGGTATCGGACGACACGCGGGTCCGCGCCGCGATTCCAACCATCCAATATCTGCTGGGCCGCGGCGCGCGCATCGTGCTGCTCTCGCATCTCGGCCGCCCCAGGGGAAAACCGGAGTCCAGGTATTCCCTCGAGCCCGTGGGACGGCATCTGCGAACGCTGCTGCCGAAGGCGCGCGTGAGCTTCCTGGAGAGCACGGATACGGACGAGGCCACCAAGGCCGTCAGCGATGAATCGTTCGACGTGCTGCTGCTGGAGAACACACGGTTTCTCGGCGGCGAAGAGAGCAACGACGCGCGCCTGGCCCGTTCGCTCGCGCAGCTCGGCGACGTGTACGTCAACGACGCATTCGGCTCGGCGCATCGGGCGCACGCGTCCACCGAGGGCGTGGCGCACCACCTTCGCCCGGCCGTGGCCGGGCTGCTCATGGAAAAGGAGCTCGAGTATCTCGGCAAGGCGCTCGCCCAACCGAAGCGCCCCTTCATCGCCATCCTCGGCGGCGCCAAGATCTCAGGCAAGATCGACGTCATCGAGCAACTGCTGCCGAAGGTCGATCGGATGCTCATCGGTGGCGCCATGGCGTGCACCTTCTTCAAGGCGATGGGAGCGGAAACGGGGAAGTCGCTGGTCGAGGCGGATCGCGTGCCGATGGCCCGCGACCTCCTCCAGCGCGGCGGCGACAAGCTCGTGCTGCCGACCGACGCGCTCGTCGCCCCCTCGCTGGAGGCGCCGCAGGACGCGCAGGAAGTCGCGCGGAACGCCATTCCGGCCGACCAGGCAATGTTCGACATCGGGCGGCGAAGCGAGCAGGCATTCGGCGAGATCATCGGTTCCGCGGCCACCGTTGTGTGGAATGGGCCGATGGGCGTGTTCGAGACGCCCCCGTTCGATCACGGCACGCGCGCCGTCGCCACCGCGATGGCGAATGCGACCGCGCGCGGCGCGACAACCATCGTTGGCGGCGGAGACTCCGCGGCGGCAGTCGCCGACATGAATCTCGAGGACCGCATGTCGCACGTCTCCACGGGCGGCGGCGCCTCGCTCGAGTTCCTGGAAGGGAAGACGCTGCCCGGCGTCGCGGCGCTGGACGACAAGGAGTGACGATGCAAGCCCCCGTGCTCGCCGCCAACTGGAAGATGCACAACGGCCCGTCGGACGCCCGGGCGTTCATGGCGGCGTTTCTCGCAGCGTACTCGCCGCGCGCGGACCGCACCGTCGCGATCTTCCCCCCCGCGCTTTCGCTCACGGCCGTTCGTGCCGCCCTCGGGGCACGCAATGACATTCTGCTCGGCGTGCAGAACATTCACGCGGAAGACAAGGGCGCGTTCACCGGAGAGGGCTCCGCCCCGATGGCGAAGGACGCAGGCGCCACCCTCGTCCTCGTCGGCCACTCCGAGCGCCGGCATGTCTTCGGCGAGTCGGACGAGGCCACGGCGGCAAAATGCGCCGCGGCGCTTCGCCACGGACTCACCCCAATGCTGTGTGTCGGCGAGAAGATCGAGGAGCGCGAACAGGGAAGCACGGAGGCCGTCGTGCTGCGGCAGCTGCGCACCGGTCTCAGTCGCGTGGACAAATCCCGGATCGGCGCCATCTTGGTCGCGTACGAGCCGGTATGGGCGATCGGCACGGGAAAGACCGCTACGCCTGCGGACGCCTCGGCGGTGCACGTGCTCATTCGTCGCGAGCTCGAGGCGCTGTGCGCGTCAGCCGATGAGGCCGCGAAAATTCCGATTCTCTACGGCGGCAGCGTGAATCGCGACAACGCCCGAGCACTGTTGGGAGCTTCTGACGTGGGCGGGTTGCTGGTCGGGGGGGCGAGTCTCGATCCCACGAGCTGGAGCGCCATCGCGAGCACTTGACCGTGCCGCGTAAGTCACGCGATATTACGTGCTTACACCGCGCGACCTCACCATCCAAGCATGACTTCCACGATTCTCCTCACGCTGCTCATCATCGACAGCATCGTCCTCATCGCCGCCATTCTGCTCCAGGCGGGCAAGGGCGGTGGACTTGCCGCCAGCTTCGGCGGTGTCACCAGTTCGACTGACTCCATTCTTGGAACGCGACAGGCGGGCAACCTGCTGACGAAGATCAGCTGGTGGGGTGGTGGGATCTTCCTCGGCCTTGCCTTCCTCATTTCGCTGACGTCCGCGAACACGACGGCGCCGCGTTCGATCCTCGATCAGACCTTCACGCCGCCGCCGGTTCAGACTGTGCCCGCAACCACCCCGCAGCCCGGCACGAACGTGCTGCCCATTCAGCCGGCGCCCACGACGGGCGGTGACGCGACAACGCCGAATCCGGCGCCCACGAAGACTCCATAGCATCGAGAGTGACGCTGCCAGGCATGTCACCAGGGTTCCTCCTCCTCGAGGATGGGACCCTTTTTCGCGGCCAGCTGCGGGGAAGCACGGCACCTACGGTCGCGGAAGTCGTTTTCACGACGAACATGAGCGGCTACCAGGAGACGTTCACCGACCCCTCCTACAACGGCCAGATCGTGGTCATGACGGCGCCGATGATCGGGAACTACGGGATCAACGCTGCCGACCCAGAGTCTGCGCGTCCGCAAGTGGCGGGAATCGTTGTCCGTGAGCTCTCCAACACATTCTCGAACTGGCGCGCGGAGGGCGATCTCGCGAGCTGGCTAATCGATGCGCAAGTTCCAATTCTCGAAGAAGTTGACACGAGACGTCTCACAAGACACTTGAGGACTGTCGGGGTGATGCGCGGCGTCATGGCCTCGGGCACGGAGCCGAGCGCTGAGGCGCTCGCAGCGCTGGACGCATGTCCGTCCATGGAAGGGTTGGATCTGGCTACACGCGTTTCAACCACGGAGCCGTACAGCTGGGGCGATCCGTCAGCGCGCTATCACATCGCTGCCTACGACTACGGGATCAAGCGGAACATCCTGCGGCTCTTCGCGGAAAACGACTGCCGCGTTACCGTCCTGCCCGCGAAGACCACGGCGAGCGAAGTGCTTGATCTCAAACCGGATGGAGTCTTCCTCTCCAACGGACCAGGCGATCCCGCGGCCGTACGCTACGCACCGGCGGCGGTGAAGGAGATCGCCGGCAGTGGCGTTCCAATCTTCGGGATCTGTCTCGGGCACCAGATCATCGGTCTCACCTTCGGCGCGGAAACGATCAAGATGCCGTATGGCCACCGTGGCGGTAATCACCCGGTGAGGGAGGTGGATACGGGACGGGTGCTGATAACCTCCCAAAATCATGGTTTTGCGGTGGCCGGGGACGAATCTGGAGTCCCGGGAGCGCCCGACCTCGAGGTCACGCACGTCAATCTGAACGATCGGACCGTCGAAGGGGTGCGCCACAAGCAACTCCCTGTTTTCGCGGTTCAGTACCATCCTGAAGCGGCCCCAGGCCCACACGACGCTCGTCCCCTGTTTGGCGAGTTCATGGAAACGGTCCGAAAAGGGACCGGTCGAAATCGCCCAAACTCTTGACACACAACGTTTAAGGGCGCTAAGTTCGGTTCACGTTCGACTCGTTTGAGCGTGTGCAAGGCATGCTGTCGCACCCGCCCTCCGACTGGTTCGGACGCCCTGACCTCCGAGGCTCACCCCATGACGAAAGCCGATCTGGTTGAGCGCGTCACGGCTCAAATCGCCCGCACGGCCGGTCCGATGATCTCGAAGAAGGACTGTGCGCGGGTGGTGGACTCGTTTCTGGACGCGATCAAGCAGGCCCTTCAGGAGCAGAAAAACATTGAGGTGCGCGGATTTGGCACGTTCAAGATCCGTCACCGCAAGACGCGCATGGCCCGCAATCCTCGAACGGGCTCGCCCGTCGAAGTCTCCGCACGGCCGGTGCCTGTCTTCAAGCCCTCCAAGGAGTTGCGCGCGATGGTCGCCGGGCTCGAGTTCGAACCGGAGGACGAAGGTGAGGAGGCACAGCAGCTTTCCAGCGCCTGATTCATCCAGTTTCTCCTGGCCTCGGCGCGCGACGGCGCCGGGGCCGCTTTTATTTTGCGAGAACGTGTATTCTGTTCCATGACCGTGCGCGTCCTGCTTTTCGCCTCCTACGCCGACGCGGTCGGCGCCCCGGAAGTCTCCCTGGAGCTCCCGGATGATGCGCGCGTTCGCGACGTGGTGGCTCAGGTGAAGACGCTGACTCGCGGCAGTCGCGTTCCCGACCATCCCCTCGTGGCGGTGAATGAGCGCTATGCTCATGAAGACCAACCAGTTAGTGCCACGGACGAGGTAGCGATCATTCCGCCAGTGGCGGGAGGCTGACCACCGTGAGAACCGCGATCGTGTCTCACCCCATCGACGCCACCAGCCTGCTCCGGGAAGTGGAGAGCGTCGCCAACGGCGCGACCGTCCTGTTCGTGGGAACCGTCCGCGAAACGAATGCGGGATCGACAGTTACAGGGCTGGACTACAGCGCGTACACGTCGATGGCAGAGCGCGAGCTCGAGGCAATCGCCAGGGAAGCCGTTGCGCGTTGGAAAACATCCGCCGTGGTCGTGGAGCACCGGATCGGCACGCTCGGACTGGGCGAAGCGAGCGTCGCGATCGCCGTCTCTCACCCGCACCGCGGTGAGGCCTACGATGCGTCGCGGTTCATCATCGAGGAGTTGAAGCGCAGACTGCCGATCTGGAAGCGCGAGCACTACGTGGACGGCCGCGCGCAGTGGGTGGCAAACACGGCGGAAATGGGAGATCGGGAATCGGGAATGGGGGTCGTGGGATCATGAGCCGTCCCATGTCCGAGCTTCCATCTCCGATTTCCGCTGTTGATCAGTTCGGCCGGACGATCGAGTACCTGCGCATCTCGGTGACCGATCGCTGCAACTTCCGCTGCGTGTACTGCATGCCGAAGGAGGGGCTCGCCTGGCTGCCGAAGTCCGACATCCTGTCGTACGAGGAGATTGCCGAAATCGTGAGTCAGTTGGCGCCGGAAGGACTCAGGCGTCTACGCATCACCGGGGGCGAGCCCACCATCCGCCCGAACCTCGATGAGCTCATCCGCCAGCTGCGGGCGGTGCCGGGCGTCGAGGACATCGCCCTCTCGACGAACGGTGTCCGGCTGGCGGCGGTCGCGGAGCTCTATGCGGAGGCCGGCCTCGACCGCGTGAACATCTCGGCGGACAGTCTTCGCCCCGAGCGCATAGCGCGGATCGCGCGGCGCGATCTCGGCTTCGATCCGGTGGTTGCGGCGCGCGCGGCCGAAGCGGCGGGGCTCGCCCCGATCAAGATGAATGTCGTCGTGATTCGCGGCGTCAACGACGACGAGATCGTCGATTTCGCGCGACTCACCCTGGATCACGCGTGGCATGTCCGATTCATCGAGTTGATGCCCGTGGGCGACATGCGCGATCTGACATTCGAGCACGTCGTGCCCAGCAGTGAGGTGCTGGAGCGGGTTGCTTCGATCGGCGCATTGACGCCCGTGGAGGGGCCGCGTGGCGGCAACGGACCTGCCGCCTATCACCGGCTGGAAGGCGCCGCCGGTTCGATTGGCGTGATCACGCCCATGACGCACACTTACTGTGGCTCCTGCAACCGTGTGCGGCTCACCGCGGATGGAAGACTCCGCACGTGTCTGTTCGGCGACCATGAGGTGGATCTCCGGACTCCGCTGCGCGCCGCGCAGCCGCTGGCGCCGCTGTTCGCGCGCGCGCTGGAGGAGAAGCCGCGCGAGCACGGGCTGTTGAAGCTGCAGGTGGGCGGATTGCGCGCGCTGTCGCAGGTTGGCGGCTAGACGCGCCGCACGCGCGCGCGTCGCGGGAGAGCGCGACGCTGATTGAATCGCGTAATACGCGCCACTAGTTTCCGCGCAGCAGCACCTCTCTCTCATCTTTCCTGCAATGGTCAACAAGATCACAGTCGTCGGCGCCGGAAACGTGGGCGCGACGGCCGCTCAGCGCGTGGCGGAGAAGGAGCTCGCGCGCGTCGTCGTCATGGTGGACGTGGCGGAGGGCATTCCGCAGGGCAAGGCACTGGACCAGTGGCAGTCCGCGCCGATCGAGGGCTTCGACTCGCGCGTCATCGGCACGAGCGGCTACGACGAAAGCGCTGATTCGGACATCGTCATCGTCACCGCCGGAATCGCCCGCAAGCCTGGCATGTCGCGCGACGACCTGCTCAACACCAACGCGGGCATCGTCAAGCAGGTCTCGGAGCAGATCAAGCGCACGTCGCCGAAGGCCATCATCATCGTCGTCTCCAACCCGCTCGACGTGATGTGCTACGTCGCCAAGGCGGTGAGCGGCTTTCCGCGAGAGCGTGTCATCGGCATGGCCGGCGTGCTCGACACGGGGCGCTACCGCGCCTTTCTCGCCGAAGCGCTCGACGTCTCGGTGCGCGACATTCAGGCGATGGTGCTCGGTGGCCACGGCGACACGATGGTGCCCCTCATTTCCTACACCACCGTGAGCGGCATTCCGGTCACGCAGCTCATGGAGCGCTCCAGGCTCGACGCCATCGTCGATCGCACGCGCAACGGCGGCGCCGAAATCGTCAAGCATCTGAAGACCGGCTCGGCATACTATGCGCCCTCGGCCGGCGCCGTTCAGATGGCGGAAGCCATCGTGCGCGACCAGAAGCGCATCCTGCCATGCTCGGCGTGGCTGGAGGGCGAATATGGGATGAAGGGGCTGTTCCTCGGCGTCCCGTGCAAACTCGGCCGGAAAGGGCTGGAGCAGATCATCGAGGTGGAGCTGACAAAGGGCGAGCGCGACGCGCTGAAGCAGAGCGCCGACGCGGTTCTCGATCCGATGAAGGCCGTCAAGATCTGACGCCGCCGTACATGCTGCCCTTCCTCCGTTCGACCGTCGGCAAGAAGGTCGTCATGGCGGTTACCGGACTGGTGTGGGTCGGGTACCTCGTCCTGCACATGGCGGGGAACCTCCAGGCGTTTGCCGGGAGCGAGAAGATCAACGCCTACAGCGCCCTGCTGCACGGCGCGGGCGCCGAGCTGCTCTGGC
>Ga0299914_10000703_pt1 | contig 20781 bp, 19 predicted proteins | sample RVTome_10_FD_201361 | JGI IMG/M metagenome (GOLD analysis project Ga0299914, IMG submission 201361) | Soil microbial communities from uranium-contaminated site in the Upper Colorado River Basin, Wyoming, United States - RVT153D57 (version 2) ...
TGATCCGCCTTGCGCCCGTGTGGTTGGGTCCCTGGTGGGCATGGAAGTCCGGATCCTGGCCGGTGACGAACACGCCGCCCGGGGCGGTCTGTGGGTCCGGGGCGGGTGGCGACTGTGCCGCCGCCGGCACCAGCCCGGCCGTCGCGATCAGTCCCAGCACCACCAGCATCGCGATGCTGTGGCGGAACCGGAATCCGTGAGAACGCTGGTGAACCCCCACCCCGAACCCCTCGGTGCGCCCCAACGGCCGGACGCCCCGGCCGGAATTAGCCGGACCCTAGGTAGCCACACCCCGACGTGGGCCGGAAGTGCCAGACCGGGCGGCCTGCGCGCTCGCCGTCGGGGCCAACGCGCGAGTGCATCGCTCATGGCGCTGCCGGGCGTGGCCAACCAGGGGCCACCATGGTGGCGGAGATTTCGTCCCGCTGATGGCATGCATTTGCGTCAGTTAAGTCAGGGTGGCACAATGCCTTCTGGTTGACAGAATGGACAACTATGCAGGTCTCGGCGCTGGTCTATCTGTACCGCGACGCGGCGGAGGACACGCGCCGTCAGATCGACCGGCTGCTCGAGCTCGACGCCGACGACCATGCGTGGGCGGAGCAGCTCGGGCCCGTCTACCGGCAGTCCGACGTCGCCCGTCTTCTGCGGAAGACGAAACAGGCCGTGTCCGCGGACAGCGGCCTGCTCCGGCTCGAGATGCGCAGCGGGCAGCTCGGCTACCCGGTGTTCCAGTTCGACGGCAGAGGTGTCCTACGCGGGGTCCCGGAAGTCGTGCGAACGCTGACCCCGGCGGTGGCGAGCTCGTGGACGATAGCCTCGTGGCTGACCTCGCCGCAGCCCGCCTGGCAGGGCGCCCGGCCGCTCGACCGGCTGCGCTCAGGTGAGGTCGACGACGTCGCGGCCGCTGCGCGACGGATGGCGCTGAGCCTCGCCGCCTGATGCCGCTCGACTGGCCGCCGCGGCAGGCCGCGCACCTCGCGGCCTTCCCGTCCGAACCGACCGCGGGTCGCACCTTCTACCGCGCTTGGCGTTTCGCCCTCGCGGACGGCACGACACGGGACGGGCCGTGGTGGTTCGGCAGCGTCCCCGATCCGCCCGACGCTGGTGGCCGCTACGACCTGCCGGCGCCGATGGGCACCTGCTACACCGCCACCCGTCCGGCGGGGGCCGTGCTCGAGTCCCTCCAGGCGTTGCTGACGAACCTGCCGACGGCCGAGCTGCGTGCACGGAGGCTCGCCGTCATCCCCACACCACCTGACACGCCACCGGCAGCCAAGCTCACGGCGCGGGCCGGGGCCGGACGTTATGGCGTCACCGCAGCCCTGTGGGCCGGGGTCGACCGGCAAAGGACCCAGGCGTGGGCGGCCGCGTTCCGCCGCGACGGCTGGTGGGCGCTGTACGGAGGCATCCACCACGACCCGTCCGGTCGGCTGAGGGGCGTCGCCCTGTTCGACCACGCCGGGCAGCACCCGCCGACGTTCGGCGGCGACTGGTCCCACACGACCCGGACGCTGCACGACGACCCGGACCTGATCGACGAGCTGGCCGCCTTCGGTATCCACGTGCGCGAACCCGGCGACCTGCCTGTAGCCGACCTGCCTGTCGCCAACCTGCCCGTCGCCGAGCTGCCTGGCACCGACCCGCCGAACCAGCAGGTGTGACGGTCACCGCAGCAGGTTCGCGACGACCACCTCGACGCCCGGAGCCGACATGCACGTGAGCACGCCGTCGCGATCGACCGACGTCGGGTCGCCGTAGCGGCCACAGTCGTCGAGCCGGTGCACATCGACCTGGTCCGCGTCGAGGTCGACGAACCAGTACTCGCGGACGCCCTCGCGCTCGTACAGGGCCCGGTTGCGCACGAGATCGAGCCGACGGGTCGACGGCCTCGACCACCAGGTCAGGAGCGATGTCGACGTACCGCTCGTCGGACAGGTCGGCAACACGATTCGCCCCGACGAAGACCACGTCCGGCTCCACCACTGTCGACTCGGAGAAGTACACGTCGGCGGGCGCCGGTAGCACCTCGCCCCGTGAGTTTCCGCGTGGGCGAGCAATCGACTGACGATGACCGCTACGGCGCGCTGATGGCGGCGGATCGGCGATGGCGTCACGTACAGGTCCCCGTCGATGATCTCGCGGCGGAGGTGGTCGTCGGGGAAGTCCTTCAGATCGTCGTAGGTCAGCCCGCTGGCCACTGGTACCGACATCGTGCGGCCACCTCCCGTCGACGGAGGACGCTACGCCATCGAGGCTACGACCCTGTATGGAGTACGGCCAGCGTTGTGGACAGCGCGCCGCGCGCGAACAGGACCCACGGCACGGCGCCGGTACCGTGGTCCGCGGGGCACATCGAAAGCAGCGAGGAGTCACCAGCGTGCGAGTCGTGGTCACGGGCGGGGCGGGCTTCATCGGCGGCAATCTCGTCCGGGCGTTGCTCGACACGCCCGAGGTGACGTCGGTCGCGGTCGTGGACGACCTGTCGACCGGTTCGCGCGACAACCTCGATGACGTCGAGGCGGACCTGCATGTCGGGTCGATCCTCGACACCGACCTCCTCGACGAGGTCATACGCGACACCGATGCGGTCGTGCACCTCGCCGCGCGCCCGTCGGTGCCGCGGTCGCTGGCCGACCCGCTCGCGACCCACCACGCCAACGCCACCGGCAGCATCGAGGTGCTGGAGGCCACGCGCCGCGCCGGCGGGCCCCACGTCGTGGTGGCGTCGTCGTCGTCGGTGTACGGCGCCAACCCGACCCTGCCCAAATCCGAGGACCTGCGCACCGAGCCGCTGTCGCCGTACGCGGTCTCCAAGCTCGCGACCGAGACCTACGCGCTGGCCTACGGGTACTCGTTCGACCTGCCGGTGCTCGCGCTGCGGTTCTTCAACGTGTTCGGCCCGCTGCAGTCGGCCGGCCACGCCTACGCCGCTGTCATCCCGGTGTTCATCGACGCGGCGATGCGCGGCCAGCCGCTACCCATCGACGGCGACGGCGAGCAGACCCGGGACTTCACCTACGTCGGCTCGGTCGCCGCCGTGATCGTGCAGGCCGTCCTGCGGCGCACCACCTCGCCGGAGCCGGTCAACCTCGCGTTCGGGTCGCGCCGGACGCTGCTGGAGATGATTGCCGTGCTTGAGGACGTCATGGGCGTCGAGGTGGCCCGTCAGCACCGCCCCCCACGCCCCGCCGACGTCCGCCACTCCCAGGCAGACCAGTCGCGTCTGCGGGCGCTGTTCCCCGACGTCGACCCAGTCGGCTTCCGCGACGGTCTCGAGCGCACCGTCGCCTGGTTCCGGACCCTCGAGGCCTACCGCTGAGGCCACCGGCGCGGGTCGGTCAGTCGCCGCCGGCACCTTCCTCGGGGTCCGCGTCGCCCCCGTCACCGCCACCGGCCCCTCCGGCGTCCGGTTCGGGGTCCGGGGTGTCCTCGGGGTCCCCGTCGTCCCCGTCACCGCCACCGGACCCGTCGGCGTCCGGTTCGGGGGCCGGGGTCTCCTCGGGTTCCTTGCCCACGGTCGTGTCGTCGGGGTCTTCCGCGGTCGGGTCGGAGCCGGGCGCGGCGCCGCCGGTTTCGTCGTCCCCGGCGGCCGGATCGGTGGCAGCGGTGTCGGTGTCGGCGTCGGGCCCGTCCGTGGCGCCCTGGATGGCCGTGTCGCCTCCGCCCTGGTCGTCAGGGGCAGGGGGGGCCTCGCCGGTCCCGTCCAGTGCGTCGTCCCCGATTTCGACCCCGGGCGGCTCGGTCGGCGAAGGGTCCGCCGTGAGCGGGCCCTCGTCGTCGGCCACGTCGGCGTTCGACGTCGACAACGCGAGGTAGCCGCCGTCGGCGAGCAACTGGAGGATCCGTCCTTCGGCGGTCTTCAGCTCCGCATGGACCTGGTCGAGGGTCATCGTCCGGACCCTGCCCTCCAGGGCGTGCAGCTGCCCGAGGAGCTGCTGGAGCTGTGCCAGGGTCGGCTGGTCCGGCACCGCCGTCAGGGTGGTGAGCAGCTGGACCGCGACGGCGTGGGAGACGCAACGGTCGCACTCGTACGACGCCGCCACGGCGAGGTTGACCGGCGTGACGACGTCGGTGTCGCCGACGACGAACACGGCCTGGAAGGCCACAGCGACCGCGGAGCAGCCGACGCAGCTGGCCAGTGCCCATGCTTCGTTGTGGTGGGCGACGTCGCTGCCGTCGGCGATCCAGACGTACGCGAGGGCGACGTCGTACGCGGCGCTGCCGTCGCGTGTGGCGACGGCCATCGCCCGGTTGTCGCCCTCCGCCGGCGGTGATGGCGGGACCCACGGGAAGGGCCAGTCACCCCGCCCGGGATCCTGGGACGCTGGGGCGGCCGCCGGTGGCGCAACCACCGTGGCGCCGTCGGATGCACCGGCACCGGTCGTGCCGGCCGGTACACGAACCAACGCGAGTCTCGGCGGGCCGCTCGGGAGCTGGCCGGCTCCGGTGGACTCGCCGGGCGACGGAGCCGGGGCCGGGGACTGTGCACCGGTGGCGGCTCCCTGACCCGTGTCTCGGTCAGGGTCTCGGTTGTCCGCGACCGGCAGCGCAACGACGTCGAAGACGTCCTGGATCGCACCCCGGTTGTCGGGGCGGATCGGCTGGTACTGGCCGCTCGGCCACCATGCCCAGGCGACCCCCGCCAGGACGACCAGACCGCCCGCGACGGCCGCGGCACGCCTCGAGCGACCTCCCGCCGTCGCCGCCCACACCCGCCGGACCGTGCGGCGCACGACGCGCGTGAGCAGGTAGACGATGCTCAGCACCGGGATCGCGAGCGTGAGGATCGACAGGATCCGGACGCCGACGTTCGCCAGGTCGCCATCCGCCCAGTTGTGTGCGAGCACCTCGCCCTGCACGCCGAGCCCCTCCCATGCCGTCGATGCGACCCGCGGCAGCACCGCCACGATCACGACCAGGATGGTGAGCAACAGCGGCACGACGGTGGCGACCCACAGGGTCACCACGATCCGCGCCCACGGCTTGAGGACGCGGTTCTCCGGGCGGCCCCAACGGGAGGGCAGTACCGACAGCAGGATCGGCTTGATGTGGTGGAAGAGGTCCGGCACGTCGGTCAGGTCCGCTAGGATGTGGTAGCCGTCGAAGCGGACGAGCGGGGTCAGCTGCCGGACCATCCGGAGCACCTGGGTGGCGACGACGAGCAGGAGGGCGTCCCAACGCGTCGTCCACCACACGGCCACGATCGCGACGGCGAAGACCGCGTTGAAGTACAGGCCCCCGAGGTCGACGCGCAACCGCCCGCCCCGACCAAGACGGTACGAGTCGGTCACCTCGGTGTAGAAGGCAGGCCAGACGAGGTAGAGCCCTGCACCCATGGCACCAGGGCTCGCGCCCCCGTAGCGGCAGGCAGCGGCGTGGCCGAACTCGTGGAAGCCGGCGGAGGCGATCGTCAGACCGACCACGAGCAGCAGCAGCCGTGGGTCCTGGAAGGCCTCGTGCGTGGCGCTTCCCAGGCCCTTGTCGAACATCACCCACCACACGGTGAGCAGGAAGGCGCCGGTCACCGCGAGGACGACCGACGGGCGGAACAGGGCGGCGAACGGAGCGGTGATCCGGTTGGTCAGCTTCGGGTTGGTGACGACCACCTTGAAGCGGAGGGCGAGCAGCGGGTTGGCACGTCGGACGGCTGGGTCGGTGCCGTCCGGGCGGCGCAGCACGCCCAGCGGGCGAAGCTCGGTCTCGATGAGGTAGCAGGCGTCCTCGGCGGTGAGGTCCCGACCGGCGCGCTCGCTCACCTCTGCGGCGACCGCGTGGTACGACCGCCGCCCGTCGATGGCGGCCAGCACGGTGTAGAGGAGCGGCGTGAGCTGGATCGTCTGCCCGTCGGCACGGCGGACGAGCGCCGGCGGCGACGGCGCCGGCGATCGGTGCGGCCAGGTCGGCGTCGAGCGCGACGTTGACGTTCAGGCGGGTCTAGCCGCCCTCGACTGGCCAGCCCCTGGCCGGCAGACCATGTCGGCTCCCGCTCGTCAGTGACCTCGCCGTGCCCAACCGGATGAGGATGGCGGCCGGCATGCCAGGGTCCGGTTGATGAGGCAACGGCGGGGGCATTGCGTGAGCCGTCTGGTCCGACGTCATGGACGAATTGGCTCACGCAATGCGGACCTGGCCTCGCGTGAAGACCCGCGGGTCGACGAAACCGGCAGCTGACGGCCGCTGCGAGGTACCGTTCGCCCTGATCGACGGTGGGAGTTCGGGTGGGGTTGGCCTCTATGCAACGTCCCGGCGGTAGCACGTCCGGTGCCTGACCCACCGATCCGCATCTACCTGTCACCGCCGGATGTCGGGCCTGCCGAGCGGGAACTGCTGCTCGACGCGTTCGATTCCAACTGGGTGGCGCCGCTCGGGCCACACGTCGACGCCTTCGAGCGCGAGATGGCGGACTACCTCGGTGTCCCCCATGCGGTGGCGCTGTCGTCGGGCACCGCAGCACTGCACCTCGCATTGCTGCAGGCGGGGGTGGGGCCGGGGGACCGCGTGCTGTGCTCGACCCTGACGTTCGCTGCGTCCGCGAACCCGATCCGCTACCTCGGTGCCCACCCGGTGTTCGTGGACGCCGAGGTGGCGGCGTGGAACCTCGACGTCGCCCTCGTGCGCGAGGCGTTGACGGACGCGGCCGCGACGGGTGAGCGCATCGCGGCCGTCGTGGCGGTCGACCTGTACGGCCGCTGCTGCGACTTCGCCGCGCTCGAGCCGCTGTGCGCGGAGTACGGCGTGCCGCTGATCGAGGACGCGGCGGAGGCGTTGGGCGCGCGTCTCGGCGGGCGCGCGGCCGGAACGTTCGGGCTGGCCGGCGTGCTGTCGTTCAACGGCAACAAGATCATCACGACGGGTGGCGGGGGGATGCTGGTGACCGAGGACGGCGCGGCGGCCCGTCAGGCGCGGCACCTGGCGACGCAGGCGCGCGACCCGGCACCCCATTACCAGCACTCGGAGATCGGCTACAACTACCGGTTGAGCAACCTGCTGGCGGCGGTCGGGCGTGGCCAGCTGCAGGGCCTGGAGGACAAGGTGGCGCGCCGCAGGGCCATCCAGGACGGCTACCAGTCTGCATTGGGCGACCTACCAGGAGTCCAGTTCCTGGGCGCCGAGGTGGTGGAGGGTGACGGCGACCGCAGCAACGGCTGGTTGACGTGCCTCACCATCGACGCACAGGCGGCCGGCGCGACGCGCGAGGAAGTCAGGCGCCACCTGCGGTCGCTCGGCATCGAGGCGCGACCGGTGTGGAAGCCGATGCACCTGCAGCCGGTGTTCGCGGACGCGCCGGTCTACGGCGGGGCGGTGGCGGCGAGGGTGTTCGAGCACGGCCTGTGCCTGCCGACCGGCTCGGCGTTGACGGACGTCGAGCAGGACGAGATCTGCGGCGAGATCCGGGCGGTCCTCCATGGCTAGCGGCCGCGGGGCATGGTTCGACCACATCGGTGAAGCACTGTTCCTCGCGCTAGCGGCGTGGATCTTCCTGTCCGGCGCCGTCGTGGGCGGCAATCCGTTCCCGATGGCCGGCCTCGTGCTGGCCATAGGCGTCACGTTGTTCCTGGCGCGGTGGCTGACACGTTGGCACCCGGCGGTCGTCCCGGCCGCGGTGGCGGCAGGCGTGGCAGGCCTGGTCATCGTGTCGGGCCCGGACTCGGTCCACAGGCTGTTCGGGCCGCTCGGCTACTCGAACGCGAATGCAGCGTTGTACGTCATCGGCGTCGGGGCGGCCGGGATGGTGATCGTGCGGGTCGCGGTGTGGTGGATCCAGGTGCCGTTCATGCTGATCGGGCTCGGCCTGGCGGTGCTGCCGTGGTTCCTCGACGCGCTGGCCGCGGCCCTTGCGACCGTCGTGATCGTCGGGACGTTGCTTGTGCTGCTGGCAACGGCGCGGGGGACCGCGACGCTGATCCGCCTGGCGGCAGCGGTCGCGTTCGGGGCGATCGCGGTGACAGGGCTCATCGGGATCCTCTACTCGGGCAGCGGAGAGGGCGAGGGCGCCTGGCTGATCACCGAGCGACGCCTGGTGCTGTGGAGCGAGGCCGCAGACCTGGCGACGGTGTATCCGGCGTTCGGCGTCGGCCCCGGCCGGTTTCCCGAGGAGAGCCGGACCGCGCTGACGGACCGCGACGCGCAATGGGCGCACCACGAACCGTTGGAGGTCGGGGCGGAGGCCGGTTTGCCCGCGTTTGTACTGGTCATCGTCACGATCATGTGGGTCTTCGCGTGGATCCAGCGGGGCAGCGGGCGGCGAGGGGCCGCCCTGGCAGGGGTCGTGCTGTCGCTCGGAGTGGTGCAGGCAAGCATCGACTATGTCTGGCATTACCCGGCCGTGCCGATCGCGTTGGCCGCGGTAGCAGGTGCCGGTGCCAGCGCCGGTGCACAGCGGTCGTTCCTGCGCCCACCAGCGCCCGAGCACGTGGAAGAGGAGCGCCCGCCGGTTCTGTGACGGCACGACCGTGTGACCGTGAGTGACCCTGCTCGGCGCAGAAATCGGAACCGAGACGCCGAACGGCGCGGGCGCGTGTTTCGGCACACGTGCCGCCTTCCTTGAGCCGGTGAGTGCCGATTATGCGTCCAGCGCAGCACGGATAGGGCCAGAGGTCCCATATGGTAAACCACTCTTAGTGACGGGTCGACGCTGTGGGTAACCAACCCGGAGTGTCGTCATATGGCCCGCAAGCTTCGAACTCACGTGTCCACGCTCGCGGCGGCCCTCCTGGCTGTCGCGATGCTCGTCGCCGCCGCCCCAGCCGGATCCGCACCGCCGGTGCGAGGCCAGGAACGAGCCGGTGAAACCATCCCGGACCAGTTCATCGTCACCCTACGTGACGGCGTCGATGCCGCGAAGGTCGCCAAGGAATATCGCGGCCTCGGTGCTTCGGTCGGTTTCGTCTACGACAAGGTCCTCAATGGCTTCTCCGGCAAGGTCCCACCGGGCCTGCTCAAGAAGCTTAAGGCCGACGGCCGCATCGTGTCGATCGAAGCGGACACCGTGATCGAGGGGGAATCCTCACCCCAGAAGTCGCCACCATCCTGGGGACTCGACCGTATCGACCAGCGCCCCTTGCCGCTGGACAACAGCTACAGCTACGGAGCAACCGGTAAGGGTGTGCGCGCGTACGTACTTGACACCGGCGTCCGCTCAACCCACGTCGACTTCGACGGGCGTGTCGCCTCAGGCTACGACGCGGTCTCGCAGTCAACCACCGAGGACTGCCACGGACACGGCACCCACATCGCCGGCACGATCGCTGGCTCGACGTACGGTGTGGCCAAGGAAGCAACCATCGTGCCGATCCGCGTGCTCAAGTGCGATCTCTCCGGATCGACCAGCGCGCTGTACTCCGGGATCGACTGGGTGCTTGCCAACCACCCGGCAGGCACCCCTGGCGTCGCCAACCTGAGCCTCTCGGGTAGCGGATCCTCGACGATCGACGGCAACGTGCGCAAGCTCGTCGACGCGAACATCGTCGTAGCCGTGGCCGCAGGCAACCAGAGCACCGACGCCTGCACGCGCAGCCCCGCCCGCGAGCCAAGCGTGGTCACCGTCGGTGCGACCGACGGCAGCGACTACCGCCGCTCGACGTCCAACTTCGGTTCCTGCGTCGACGTATTCGCACCTGGAACCGCCATCACATCGGCGATGCACACCTCTGACACCGCATCCGGCGGCAAGACAGGCACGTCGATGGCAGCTCCGCACGCCGCCGGCGCGGCTGCCCTGCTCTACCAGGTCAACCCGACACACACCGCCCGGCAGATCAACGACCTAGTGGCGAGCGTCGCCACGACTGGCGTCGTCAAGAACGTCGGCAGTGGCAGTCCGAATCGGTTCGTCTACTCGAGCACCGCGGTATCGACCGATCCTGACCCGGATCCGGATCCCAACCAGCCGCCGACGGCAACGTTCGCGATCTCGTGTCAGTATCTCACCTGCACCGTCGACGGTTCGGCCTCCAGCGATCCTGACGGCAACGTCGGGAGCCACACCTGGCAGTTCGGAGACGGCAGCGCAGCTGCCGGATCCAGTGCCACGCGCACCTACAGCGCGGCGGGCACCTACACGGTGACGCTCACCGTAACCGACGACGAAAACGCGACGGGCTCGACGACGAAGTCTGTGTCGGTCGAGGCCGAACCCGATCCGGACCCAGATCCAGACCCGGACCCAGATCCAGACCCGGACCCGCTACCTGAGGCCGTGTCGCTAACTGGCGCCTTCAGTTCCTCCGGCCCCAACTGGACTTCGACGGCGGTGGTCCGTCTGGCTTCCGGCCAGTCAGGGCAGGTCGTCCACTACCGCTGGGACTCGCAGCGCGGGAACGGCGGAACCGGCCAGTGCACCACCGGGGCAGGTGGCGCTTGCAGCTTCGCGTCGGTTCAGCTCCACAACAAGGACCAGTGGCTGACCTTCCGCGCGACCTCGGTCAACGGCGCGGCCACGTCCGGTCCGAGCCTGACCCTGGCGCGCTGACCGAACCGGCAAGTGGGCGCCGGCGAGCATCTCTCGCCGGCGCCCCCTACGTCCGTACTCGGCCACCGAGGGCTGCTCCGTCGCTCAGTGTGCATGCAATCTTCCCCAGAGTGAGATTCCCGAGGCCGGGGAGGTGCCATGCGTACGCAACGTACGGTCACCGCCGTAGATGTCGGAAGGGGTCGAGCCGTAATCTCCTGTCATCGGAACTGCAACCCGGGGCCCTAGAGAGGGGATCGAATATGAGTGAGGACATCGAGGCGACAGGCGGCCTTGACCGTAGGGACTTCATCAAGCGGGGCGCCGTTGTGGGTGGCCTCGTGTGGGCAGCACCGCTCGTCCAGAGCTTGGGCAGTCCTGCATTCGCGCAGGAGGGCACGGTCGGTGGCGAGGAGGAGTGCGACGACTTCTACAACTTCAAGATCGAGGGCAACTGGGCATTCGTCGAGTGCACGATCGGGCAGGGCGATGAGCAATGCACCCCGGCCCACTGGGAGCAAGGTGCCGGCCAGTGTGTCACCCACGTCCTGTATAACGGGACGACCCGGACCCTCACAGGCAGCATCGGCACGCACGGAACGATGACGGTTGTGTTCAGTGCCGACGGCAAGGTGGCAACCATCTCGCTGCCCTCGGGCTGCGACTTCCTCTCTGGAGACGCGAAGGCAGGATCCACCCAATCTGGTGGTGGATGCTTCGCGTTTGGCCCATCCGGCAGCGTTTGGACGGTCAACACGGGCGAGCATGACATCTCGCACATCGTTGGCACGATCTGCTGCTAGGCGAGCCGTTCCGACGCAACGCCACTGACGACCTCGTCGATCGCCTCGCAGGCGGCGGCGAGGTCGTCGTGCTGGAGTCGGTAGCAGGCAGCCGACGACGCCACACGAGCCAGCACTTGCAGCGACCCGGCGCGAGCCTGCTGCCCGGTGAAGGCGCAGGTGGATAGTGCAGCCGTAGCGACCGCTGCGCTTGCTAGCGCTATTAGCTTCGTTCCCCCGCCACGGTCGTACGTCGGCAGCACAACGACGTGGGGCGTGGTTTCCGTCGCGGTTCCGCCGGGGAACCGGCGGGGCGGCACTTGCCACTGGTTGACGGAGTACTTCTCGAGGCCTTCTCGGTCCGGGGCGAACTCCGGTAGCAGTGGCCACGACCCGGGGTCGAGACCGAGCGGCTTCGGGTAGGCGTCCACGCGGCCATCCCCGACCCGGATCGCGGCGACCTCGTCGGAGAGATACCGGTACCCCCGCAAGACGAGCCCGGCCGTCAACGTGCTCTTGCCCGACTCCATTGGCGCGGCCAGCACGACGCCGACACCGTCGCGATCCACGACCCCGGCATGCAGCTTCACCCACCTATCCTGGCTCCGGATCGCATGCTGGTTCACGTCCCAGATCAGCCGTTCGAGGACGATTGCCGGTCTCGACGACCAGTACAGCTCATCGTCGTCCCGGTAGATGGCAGTGTGGTCATGGGTGACGGCGAACATCGAGTAACAGTCGGTTTGTGCGGTCGGGTCGTCGGGGTCGATCCGCATCGCGGCAAACATGTCCTCGACGTGGTGACCGAGCAAGAGGTCGGTCGTGCGCACGCGAAAGCGTCTGTCGAGCGCCTGGAAGACGGCGGTTTCGTGCGCCCACGGGATGTCGTCCAGTGTGGCTCGCGGGTCATCGATACCAAAGGCCCGCAAAGCCGTTGCGACCAACGGTGTCGGTGCATCGCGGTTCCCCATCCGAAACTCCTCGGTAACCACCCCAAACGGCCTGGTGCGACAAGGCCCCGTGTCGAAACCCGGCCAGCCGGCCGGGAGTGTACGGGGATCGCAAACCTGAAGGTCGGTGCGTCCAACCAGACCCTCCGAGCAGCGGGCGCGGGTTTGGCGCGTCACGGATGCCACTCGGCGATCAGCAACTCTTCGTACGGTGCGAGTTACTCAGGGTTAGCGCACCTCGCGCGGTGGCTCGCAGAATCGTTCGCTCATCGCGCGCCACGCCGCCTCGTAGCGGATTTCGGACACCTTCCGGCAACACCGGATTCGACTCGATGGTTGCCCCAAGCGTGTATTTCGCGCCCTTTGCCGATTGTCCGAATGGACCGTCAATGTGCGCTGCGCGCTTGACGGCGGCCGTGTGACGGGGCACGTTGCGGACTGGGAACGGGGTCGGCAGGGACGCTGCCGAAGGGTTGTTTGACGCAGCCGGGGATGGTCCGGGGCAGGGGCGATCGACTTTGGGTGAATCCTACGAGCGATCTGTTGTCATCGTGACGACGGACCGCGCTGGCGGTGAAGGCATCGCGAACGCATGCGTTCGGCGAGGCCTGCCCGCAACCGTGAGTGCACCACGGGGCAAACCCCCCGCCAGCGCGAGCACCGTGGTGCTGGATCTGACCCGTCAGGACGCAGACGTCGTGGCCTACGGTGTCGCCGTCGCGCCCTCGGCAAAACTCCGTGTGCTCGCGCTCGGGGAACGGGGTGACGTTCTCGCACCCGCTTTGACCATCGACACATGGGTGAGCGCGGGTGCGCGGATCGATGAGCTCATTGCCGCAGTCGCCACGTCGCCGAGGGCGCCAACTGTCGCGAGGACGCATCGGTCGTCGCCGCCTGGAGACATCGACGGGTTGACCGCCCGCGAGAAGGAGGTGCTGGGCGAACTGCTCGGCGGTGGTGGCGCTGCCGTGATCGGCGAGCGGCTGGGCATCTCCGAGCACACCGTCCGGACCCATGTTCAGAACGCGATGGCCAAGCTCGGTGTCACAAGCCGCGTCGAGGCCGCGGCCTGGGCGCTACGGAATGGGCTCGCGCCTGCTGCCCTGGGTGAGAATCGGCCATGACGGTTCGGCTGGTTCTTGCAGATCCACGGCGCCTGGTACGGGAGGCCGTGGCGGAAGCACTCGTGCTCGAGCACGACGTTCAGGTTGTCGCCAGCGCGTCTGATCCGCGTGCCGCGGTGCTGCAGGCGCAACGCACCCGGCCGGATGTCGTAGCAGTCGTCGGGGCCCTGCTCGGCCCGCTCTCCAGTTTGTGCGAGGGCATCCGCCGGGCCGACCCACCCCCGCGCGTGCTCGTTATAGACGGGGAGCCGGACGACGAGGCCTTGCTGCACGCTATCGAGGCCGGTGTCGACGGCTATCTCACGGGTGACAGTGGCCTGGATGTCGTGGCCGAGGCGGTTCGGGCCCTGGCGCGCGGGGAGTCGGTCGTGCCGCCGTTCATGCTCGGGCCATTGCTGCGCCGCCTCATCCAGGGCCACCGGGAGGCGACGCAAGCAGCCGAGCAGCTGGTGGCACTCACGCCGCGTGAGCGTGAGGTGCTCGCCCTGCTGGTCGACGGCCTCGACGACGAGCGCATGGCCGATCGATTGGTCATCTCACCGGAGACCGTCCGCACGCACGTGCAGCGGATCCTCCGCAAGCTCGATGTCCATTCACGCCTCGAGGCCGTCGCCCTCGTCGCGCAAACGGGCTTGGTGTCACGACTGGAGCGCATGGTGGAAGGCAGGGCCTCATGAGCACCCGAATTCGCGGTTTGCCGCAGCGTCAAACGGACGTGCTTCTCGTCGATGAAGCCGACCGCAGCGTGCTGATGGCGCCCGGCCATGACGCATCCCACCTGCTCAACCCGACGGCACGGGCCATCTGGGAGCTGTGCGACGGCCTCACTGATCCCGATGAGATGGTCGGCGCGATCTGCCAGGTCTTCTCCGTGACCATGGAGACGGCCCGTGCCGACGTGACCTATGCGCTCGAGCAGCTCACGGCTGCCGGGCTCGTCCACTGGACTGACGGGGAGAAGAGGCTGGGGAATGAGCGCTGAGGTCAGTCGGGCACGCCCGGCTGTGCCGCGATGGTGGGTAGGGGCAGCCCGCCGTACGGTCCGCGGCCGTATCGACGCGGCTCTCGCCGTACTCGATGCGATGATGATCGTCGTCGCCTACGTGGTCATGCTGGTCGCCAGGTACGACCTGTCCGTACCTCAACACGTCTGGCAAGGCGTATACGAGTTCCTGCCGTTGGCCATCGTCCTCCATCTCGTGATCAACCTCGGGAGCGGCCTGTACGGACCGGTCTGGGAGCAGGCGAGCATCCGTGAGGCCCAACGGGTCCTGATTGCCGGGTTGGGTGCGACGCTGCTCCTGCTGACGTCCAACCTCCTCTTCGGCCGTCCCGTCCCACTGTCGGTCGTGCTCGTCGGCGGCGGCATCGCCACGGGCCTGTTCGGCCTGTTGCGGTTCCAGTCGCGCTTGTTCGCTTTCAGGCGACGTGCGCGGGGGGACGGGTCCAAGGTCCTGATCGTCGGCGCCGGCGCGTCGGCGGGCGCGCTGGTTCGCGAGTTGGTCCGTGACGAGGAGTCCTCGGTACGGGTGCTCGCGCTGCTGGACGACGACCCACGCAAGCTGGGACGCCGTCTCAACGACGTACCGATCGTCGGGACGATCGACGATCTTGTCCGAATCGGTCGCGAGCTCGAGATCGACCAGGTGCTGTTGGCTATCCCGTCTGCGACGTCGCCGCTCGTTCGCCGGGTTGCAGACGCGGCGGCGGACCTTGGTGCGGCCCTGAAGGTGCTCCCTCGTGTCTCCGAACTGATGAACGGCCGGCCGCAGGTGCGTGACATCCGTGACCTCTCGATCGACGATCTTCTCGGGCGGGAGCAGATCGCCACCGACCTCGCGTCCGTCCAGGCGCTCATCCATGGTCGCCGGGTGCTGGTGACCGGTGGAGGTGGCTCGATCGGGTCCGAGATCGCCCGGCAGGTTGCCGCCTACGATCCTGCCTGCCTGCTCCTGCTCGACAACGACGAGACACACCTGTTCGACGTGTCGAACGAGATCGAAGGCGCGTGCGTCCAGATCCTGCTGGACGTTCGCGACCGCGAGCGTGTGCGGCAGCTCATCGCGGACCAGCGGCCGGACATCATCTTCCACGCAGCCGCCCACAAGCACGTTCCTCTCCTGGAGGCTCACCCTTGCGAGGCGGTGGCCACCAACGTGCTCGGCACGCGCAACCTCGTACTCGCAGCCAACGAGTTCGAGATCGAGCACTTCGTCTTCATATCGACCGACAAGGCCGTGAACCCCTCCAGCGTGATGGGCGCCTCCAAGCGGGTCGGGGAACAGCTTGTCCTCACCGGGGCGCCCGTCAGGTCAGCGTGGTGCGCGGTCCGCTTCGGCAACGTGCTCGGCAGCCGCGGCAGCGTCGTTCCGACTTTCATGCGCCAGATCCGGGACGGTGGCCCGGTGACGCTCACGCATCCCGACATGACCCGGTTCTTCATGAGCATCCCGGAGGCCGTGCAGCTCGTGCTTCAGGCGGCTGCCCTGGCGGATGACCGCGAGGTCTTCATGCTGGACATGGGTGCACCGGTCCGGATAGCCGACCTCGCGAACAGGCTCATCTCGCTCGCCGGCTATCGCGCCGGCGTCGACATCCGCATCGAGGTGACCGGTTTGCGCCCTGGCGAGAAGCTCTGCGAGGAGCTCAACACGCCTGACGAGCATCCGCATCGCACGTCCCACCCCAAGATCGTGCAGCTCCACCCGGCCCTGCTCACGGAGGGATACCTTGCTGAGTCGGTGGTACAGCTTGCGCGGACGGTCGCGACGCGCGACGATCAGGGGGCACGGGACTTGGTATTCGAGATTGCACGTAGCGTCGCACCGATCGTCCGACTTCCGGACCGGGGCTCCGGTGCACCACTCACACGGGGACATGAGCGCGTATGACCGAGTCGAACCCGCTGGCGCGATATCTGATCCCGCTGCGCCGCTGGTGGCCGATCGTCGCCGCGACCGTTGCGCTCGGCCTGGTCGGCGCTTGGATAACGCTGCCCGAACCTCCGCCACCACCGTCCGATGACGCCTTCGTCCAGGCGGATCCCGACGTCGCATACCGTGCCACCCATCTGCTCATCCGTGACCGGCCGAGTGCCGCGACCGCCAATTTCCAGTTGCTCGTGCTTCTCGCGAAGCAGGGCGAGATCCTCGCGGATGTCATCGAACAACTTCCCGATGGCGTAGACCCGACCTCGATCGAGGCGGTGGAACTGGTCCCAGACGAGAACCTGGGGACGCTTTCGGTCACCACCATACAGCCGACCGCAGAACTCGCTGCCCTCGTGGCAACCACCTACGCTGAGGCGATCTCACGGCATTTCGACGCGCGTGCCGACGAGGCCGTCCAGGAGCAGATCGACCGTCTGACCGAGCGACTGGGAGCCGTCGACGGCAGGATTCGTCAGCTGCAGGAACTGCTCGCAGACTATGAGGAGGAGACCCTCGAGTGGAGGCTGACCGACTCCGAGCTGACCGTCCTCGTTGACCAGTACGGTCAGCTTCAGACCGAGCTCCGCAATCTCAGTACCAACGAACTCGGGGCCGGATCAACATTCGCGACGCTCCAGGAGCCGGTACCGACGTCGACCGCGGCAGACGAGGGTGGGGGACCGGCGTTCGAGGTGCCGGACAGCAAACGAGGCCGGTTCGCGCTGGCGTCCGTACTGGCGTTGCTTCTCGGCATCGGTCTGGTCCTGGTCGTGGATCGCTTCGACACGCGTATCCGGACCCGCCAGGAAGCGGAGGACGCCTTCGGACTGCCGGTCATCGCCGAGGTACCCCGGCGGAGCCGCAAGGCACGAGTTGCCGTGCCGCTACCCGTCCGTGCGGAGCCGGGCTCGATCACTGCCGAGGCCTTCCGTGCTCTGCGTCTCTCCGTGCAACTCGCGACGCGCTGGCAGCTCCAGCGAGAAGCACCAACCAACGATGGGGCTGTCGGCTCTGCGGCACCCGTCGAGGGACCGGCCGCTGCTCGTGCACTCCTCGTCACTTCGCCGGTGACAGGTGAGGGAAAGTCCAGCGTCAGCGCGAACCTCGCGGCAAGCATCGCCGAGTCCGGGCAACGGGTACTTCTCGTCGATTGCGACTTCCGGCGCTCGACGGCACCCGAGCTCGTGGGTGTTGGGCCCGGCCGAGGCTTACGCGATCTGTCAGATCTCAGCTCGGCGTCACTCGAGCCGCTCCTCCAGCCGACATCGGTACCCGGGGTTGCACTGATCCGGGCCGGTGAGCCCGGCAGCTCCCCCGGCTGGTTCCTCGCCGGCGCGAAGCAGCTCGTGGAGATGGCCAAAGGCCTCGCTGACGTCGTCGTGTTCGACACGGGACCGCTGCTCGCCACCAACGAGGCGTCGGCGCTGACACCGCACGTGGATGCCGTTCTGTTCGTGGCCCGCTGCGGACGGACGTCTCGTGAACACGCCCGACGCGGCACCGAGCAGCTGACACGCCTACACGCGATGGTTGCAGGAATCGTCCTGGTAGGTGGGGGTGCATCACGCACCTACACGTACTACGAGCCGCTGCGCCGTGCCGCGGCAGCCCGGGAGGCCATGAAGCCGTGAGTCAGACCTGGGGTCGGGATCCCCGGGCCCTGTGGCGGCGCTCTGGCGAGCGGATCGTGGTACTGGGGAACACCGAAGAGCCGCAGGTGCTGACCGGCCCAGGGCCGATCTTGTGGGACCTCCTCACCGAGCCGGTGACGGAGGCCGACCTCGTCACACAGCTCGCGGCGCTCTACTCGGTCGACACGGACACCGTGGCCGCAGACGTGGCGCCCTTCCTGGCAGAGCTCGCTCGTACCGGCGTGATCCGCTCATGGTGACCGCCAAGGCCGTTGTCACCTGGGTCGCGTCCTATGGGTTGCCCGACCATACGTGGCAAGTGACCGACCGACCGCTGGAAGCGGACACGTGGGAACCCGCGTTCAGCGGTGCCCTTCGCCAGCGGCTGATCGGGCATCTGCAAGCCGCGGTACGTGACGGTGCCTTGCCGGTCACCGACGAGCAGCGCGAGGCCGTGGAAGACGCTCACCTGGCAGCCTGCGCGTCGGCGCTGAAGCTCGATCGCCGGCTGATCGAGGCCGCGTCGACCCTTACCGAGGCCGGCATTGACCTGCTCGTGCTCAAAGGTGTCGCGGCAGCACACCTCATCTATCCCAGACCCGAGCTGCGGAGCTACGGCGACATCGACGTGCTGTTTCGCTCGGAGCAGTTCGACGCGGCACTTTCGGTCCTGTCCAGGATGGGCTACGTCCGGCCCCTGGCACAGGCTCGGCCCGGGTTCGATCGCCGGTTCGGCAAGGGCGCGACGCTCCACGGCCAAGACGGAGTCGAGCTCGACACCCACCGCAACCTCGTGTTCGGGACCTTCGGTTTCGCGATCGATCTCGACGAGCTGTTCGATTCGGCGTCCACCTTCGAGCTCGGCGGCCTCAAGCTGCGCGCGCTCGGACCCGAAACGCGGCTTATGCACGCGTGCTACCACGCTGCCCTGGGCGACCCCGATCCGCGGTTCGGGAGCATTCGCGACGTGGCGCAACTGTTGGCTGCCGGTGACTTCGAGACCCTCAGGGTCCTTACCCTGGCGAGACAGTGGCAGGCGCGGGCCGTGCTCGCACGAGCTTTCGCCCTGTGTCACGAGCATCTCGGTGTTGAGGTCGGTGGCCCCCTCGTCGACACGCTCCGCGGGTACGAGCCGACCGCACGAGAGCGCCGTGCCATCGCCAGCTATGTCGGCCCAAATCGCCATTTTGCAGCCAAGGTGGTGGCGTCTTTGCCCTACCTGGACAGCATGCGTGACAAGCTCGCCTTTCTTGGCGCCACCGCACTGCCGTCGCGCCAGTTCGCCGAATCGCGCGGCGACGAGCCGGGGCTGCGATGGATCCGGCGTGGGCTGCGGTCGCTGCTGCAGGGTGGTGCACGCTGATGGCGGCCCGTGTCCTCTGGCTGACGAAGGGGCTTGGTCTGGGAGGCGCCGAGCGGCTTCTCGCCCTTGCCGCCGCCTGTGTCGACCGTGACAGGTACGACATCGAGGTGGCATACGTCCTGCCGTGGAAGGACGCCTTCGTCCCTGAGCTCGAGAGTCACGGGGTCAGGACCTTATGTCTGGACGCTCGCCGCACCACTGACCCGCGATGGCTCCGTCGGCTGCGGAGTGTGCTGCTCGACGGTGATTACGACCTCGTCCATACGCATAGTCCGGTCCCGGCTGCAGCCGCCCGTCTGCTCATCAACGGGACGCCAAAGCTCGTACACACCGAACACAACGTGTGGGCTCGCTACCGCTGGCCAACGCGTGCCGTCAACGCCGCCACGTACCGTCGCAGCGATGCCGTCATCGCCGTCTCCGACGGGGTCGCAGAGTCGATCGCTTCACCCTGGTGGACTCCCGGGCGAGGACTGCCACCCGTCGAGGTCTTGCATCACGGTGTCGATGTCGACCGCGCACCTCGTGGTCCTGAAGCGCGACGTGACGCTCGAGGCCTTCTCGGCATCGACCCCACCACGCCGCTACTGGGGACGGTCGCGAACTTCACGGCGAAGAAGGATCATGGAGGGTTGCTGCGTGCCGTCGATCGGGTTCGCCAGGACGTCCCCGGCGTCCTACTGCTGCTCATCGGAGCAGGGCCCCTGGAGCCACAGCTGAGGCAGACTGTCAGCGCCCTTGGACTGGATGATCATGTGCGGTTCCTGGGAGCCCGCACCGACGTACCGGCTCTGCTGCCCGCGTTCGACCTCTTCGTTCTGGGTTCCCGCTACGAGGGTCTGCCGATCTCACTGATGGAGGCGATGGCCGCCGGGGTGGCATCCGTCGCCACGCGTGTCGGCGGTATCCCGGAGGCCATAGAGGATGGCGTGGAGGGATCGCTGATCCCCGCCGGCGATCCGACCGCACTGGCCGACGCCATTTCTACACTGCTCCGGGATCCTCACCGGCGAGAAGCCATGGGTTCGGCAAGCGCCTCCCGAGTCCGCGAGCAGTTCTCTATCAATCGTGCTGTACGTCGGATCGAGGCTATCTACGGCGAGGTCCTGTCGGAGGCCGATAGGTCCCGTCCGGCTGCGGCTTCCCACCGCACAGAATCGATCCCAGCGCACCGGGAGAACGAGCGATGACCACGGACCTGCTGGCTTTCGAAGACATCGACACTGGGTTCGTCCCACGCCTTCGCACCAATGTCGCGGCGATCCGGGTCGACGACGAGACGGTCCTGTTCGAAGAGGACACCGGTGGCTTGCACCAGCTCGATGCCATCGCGACCGTGGTCTGCAGCCTTTTCGACGGGAGTGCGCCCATCGGCACGATCGTGGGCGAGCTCGCCACCGCGTTCGGTGCCGATCCCAGAGAGGTCGAGGTGGACGTACTGAAGATGACGCGACGGCTTGGCCGCCACGGCTTGCTCGAAGGAGTGCAGGGCGAGATTCGGGAGGACGTCGTTGAGTGTTGAGCCTTCCGACGGTGAGCAGCTTCCTT
>Ga0299914_10000704_pt1 | contig 20777 bp, 19 predicted proteins | sample RVTome_10_FD_201361 | JGI IMG/M metagenome (GOLD analysis project Ga0299914, IMG submission 201361) | Soil microbial communities from uranium-contaminated site in the Upper Colorado River Basin, Wyoming, United States - RVT153D57 (version 2) ...
GCTATCTGACCGGCGCCATCGACCTCGTCGCCGTGTTACCCGACGGCCGCTACGTCGTGATGGACTACAAGTCGAACACGCTCCCTACTCGGGGAAACCTCCCCAGCCCGCTCGACTACGGACCATCCGCTCTGGCAGAGGAGATGATCAGCCATCGCTACGTCCTGCAGGCCACGCTCTATCAGGTCGCACTTCATCGCTACCTCCGGTGGCGGCTCCCCGGCTATGACCCCGTCATCCATCTGGGAGGCTCGATCTATCTGTTCCTGCGCGGCGTGACAGGCCCTGACACCCCCGTGGTAGACGACGAGCGATGCGGCGTGGCCCGATGGCGACCCCCGGCCACCATGATCGTGGCCCTCAGCCGACTGTTCGCCGGGGCCGGCGATGAGTGACCGCCTCCGTCTCGCCGCCCAACACGCGTCCGTGGTCGTGGCGACTGGCGGCCACCTGGCCCGCTTCAACGACGCCGGCGTGCTCAACCCGCTCGACACTCTGGCTGCCTCGACGATCTCGCGTCTGCTCGGTGAGACCAATGAGGTCGCGATCCTGGCGGCGGCGCTCGCCGTCCGGGGAACGCGCTTCGGCCACGTCTGTGTACGTCTCGACGACATCGCCGACTCCGTGGTGGTCGACGACCGCGATCGCCAAACCGTGGCCGACCTCCCCTGGCCCGGTCCTGCCGACTGGCGACAGGCACTATCGACCAGCGTGCTCGTCGGTGATGGGACCGGTGACCACCCGCTCGTCCTAGCCGATGACCGGCTCTATCTGGAGCGCTACTACCGCTACGAACGGCGGGTGGCCGACCTCGTCAACGACCGGCTCAACGCCCCCGAGCAGCTATTGGCCCCAGCCAGCCGTGAGCTGCTCGACCGACTACTCAGGTCGGACGGCACCGCCACCAGCCAGTACACGGCCGCCGCCAAAGCCCTCGGAGGCCGGGCGACCGTCATCGCCGGAGGACCCGGAACCGGCAAGACACACACCATTGGGGTGATCCTGGCGGCGCTAGCCGCCGATACGGGCGGCGACTTCCCCCTCGTCGCCCTGTGCGCCCCGACCGGTAAGGCGGCGGCCCGACTGGGCGAGGCCATCGCCGAGCGGTCGGCGGCCGTCGGCGACCCTGTGGTGGCCGGCCGCTTGGACGCCGTCGTCCCGAGCACCATCCACCGTCTCCTCGGCTGGAGTTGGGAACGGGGCCGCTTCCTGCGGGGAGCCACCAATCGGCTCCCCCACGATCTGGTGATCGTCGACGAGATGTCGATGGTGTCGCTTCCCATGGCGGCCAAACTCCTCGGTGCCTTACGCGACGACGCCAGCATCATCCTGGTGGGAGATCCCTTCCAATTGGAGTCGATCGAGGCAGGCACAGTTCTCGCCGACATCGTCGGACCCGCCAAACCGGGGGCGTCACCCGCTACCGCCTGGGGCGAACGGGTCGTCGTACTCGACCGGACCCATCGCTTCGAGGCCGGCTCGGCGATCGCCGAGTTCGCCGACGCGGTCCGACTCGGGGACGCCGACCAGGCTGTGGCGCTCCTGACCGCCGGACCCGACCATCTGCGCTGGGTGCGGAACTCCGCCGACCCCGCCTTCGACTCGGTGCGGCAGGCGGTCGTCGCCCACCGTCGCCGGGTGGTCGAACTCGCCGCCGACGGATCGGATCCTGCCCTGACCCTGAGGGAACTCAATGCGATGGCAGTCCTCTGTGCCCATAAGCGTGGTCCGGGCGGGGTCTCCCAGTGGAGTCGCGACCTGGAGGACGCCCTCGATGAGCATTTCCCCGGACTGCGCTGGAATGGTGAGTGGTACCCGGGGCGGCCGGTGATGATCACCCGGAACGATTACAACCTCGAGTTGTACAACGGAGACATCGGCGTAGCCGTCGAAACCGAAGACGGGCTCCGGGCCGTGTTCGACCGGAGTGGTCTGCGACGATACCCCCTGAGCCATCTCACCGAGCACACCACCGTCCACGCCCTCACGATCCACAAGAGCCAAGGGTCCCAATTCGACGAAGTCGTTGTCGTGCTGCCCGACGCGGAGTCGCCCCTTCTTACCCGTGAGCTCCTCTACACGGCCGTCACCCGGGCGCAAACCAGGGTGTGGCTGATCGGGTCGGAAGCCGTCGTGCGCTCCGCCATCACCCGGTCCGTCCCTCGCGCCTCGGGATTGGGAACCCTGTTGTGGGAGTGACCGACATCTACGCTCTCGGCACAACGAGTTCGAGACCGACCGCCGCCTCGCCGAGGAGGCTTGATCGACTCAGAGGGTGATCACCTGGTCGGGCATGTTGGTCGAGAGGGCGGCGTACAGATCGGGGAAGCACCCGACGGTGACCCCGGCGACGGTTCCCTCGACGGCGATCTCGCCCGGCTCCTGGCGACCCATGCCGTCAGCGTCGCACCAACGAGGCTCACCGGCGGCCAGACCCCGCTCGAGGGCGCACATGTCGCACATCATCAACAGCATTCCGGTGTCGGCGGCCACCGTGGCGAGACGCTCACCGATGGGGTCGCCGGAACGCAGAACGAAATTGTTGTCGTCGAAGAAGAACATCCCCACGACCTCGACGCCATGGGTGCCGGCCTCCAACTGAGGAAGGATCATCCGGCCCAGCTTGTAACTGGCGGCGCGGGGATGGGCAAAAACATAGGCAACTTTCAACGGATCTCCTGAGTCGGGTTGGGTGGCTGCAGCCTATCCGACGGGCGCCTCCGGGCCGCGAACGGCATCCCATCGCGCTTGGTCATCTCCCAGGGACCCGGAGGAGGGGAATTTCGGGGGGTCGAGGCAGGCTTGAATACAGACGAGGCCACCTCCCACGATGACGACCCATCCATTCCTTCTGCCCGTTCGCGGCCCCCGCATCACCAAGCGGATGACCCACCTCTTGGTGGGACTCGTCCTCTTCGGTGTAGGCATCGGGCTGATGCTGCAATCGGGGCTCGGCGTGCCTCCCTGGGACGTGCTCCATCAGGGCCTGGCCAACCACTTCGGGCTCACCGTGGGCATCTGGTCGATCATCATTTCGGCCGTGGTCCTCGTCGGCTGGTTGCCCCTTCGGGAGCCTTACGGAATCGGCACCCTTCTCAACGCCGTGATCATCGGGGTCACGCTCGACCTCGCCGTCCTGCTCATCCCCCAACCCGAGGCCTTGCTTGCCCAGATGCTGCTGCTTGGCTCCGGCATCCTTCTGATCGGCTTCGCCTCCGGCCTGTACATCGGCGCCGATCTGGGGCCTGGCCCCCGAGACGGCCTGATGACCGGCATCGCCCGCCGAGGTCCGTCGATCAGGCTGACCCGCACCGTCATCGAGGTCGCCGTGTTGGCGGCAGGATGGCTGCTGGGCGGCACCTTCGGGGTCGGGACCGTGGCCTTCGCGGTCTTCATCGGGCCGATTGTCCAGTTCTTCCTCCCCAGACTCCACGTCGACACCGCGGTCGAGACTTCCAAAGCCCGCTGAGCCGGTCATGGTGACGCCCCTCTCGCTTCCCATTTCAGTGCTCGACCTCGGCTCGGTCGCCGGCGGAACGACCACCACCGAGGCGCTGGCCGACACGTCCGGTCTCGCCCAGGCGGCCGACCGGCTCGGGTATCACCGCTTCTGGGTGGCCGAGCACCACAACATGCCGATCGTGGCCTCGACGGCCCCTTCGGTCCTGATCGCCCATCTGGCCGCCGTCACCGAGCGGATCCATATCGGATCGGGCGGGGTCATGCTCCCCAATCATCCCCCGCTGGTCGTGGCCGAGCAGTTCGCCATGCTCGAGGCGCTTCACCCGGGGCGGATAGACCTGGGGATCGGACGGGCTCCGGGCACCGACCCGCATACGGCGGCCGCCCTGCGACGCGGCACCGACACCCTATCCGCCGAGGAGTTCCCGCAGCATCTGATCGACCTCATGGGTCTGCTCGGTGATCCCCGCCCTGGATCCCGTCTCCATCCCCGCTTCTCAGCCACACCCCGGGCTACCAGCTATCCGGAGGTGTTCCTGTTGGGCTCATCGGGGTTCAGCGCCCAACTCGCCGGCCTGCTCGGCCTTTCCTTTGTCCAGGCACACCACTTCGACATGGGCGGCACCGACGAATCGCTGGGTCTCTACCGCCAGCGGTTCCAACCTGTGGGATCGCTGGCCGAGCCCTACGCGATCGTCTCCGCCAACGTGGTGGTGGCCGATACCGAGGAGCAAGCACGGCGATTGTCGTTTCCGGGACGCCTGGTCCGGCTGTGGCTGCGGAGCGGCCGCCCGATTCGGCTGCTGAGCGTGACAGAAGCGGAACAGCATCCGGACCTGGAGGCGGCCCTGGCGGTGCCCACCCAATCGTTGGCGGGAACACCGGAGCAGGTGGTAGTCGGACTGGCCGAACTCGCCGAGCGAACCGGGGCCGACGAGCTGATGATCACCGCAACCACCGCCGACTACGCCGAGAAGCTGACCGGCCTGGAGCTCCTGGCGGCGGCCGTTGGACTCACCTCGGCCGCCTGACCGGGAGGTTTCCGCAAAGAGTGAGCCCCGGGCCTGCTAACCGGGACTCACTCTGCGGTGACGGAATTTCCGGCCGGCCGCTCGGGTTCGGGCGACAGCCCGTCAGCCGAACCCTGCGGTCGGGCGGGGGAGCGTCGTCCCCCCTGGAGAGCCTGGTCCGACGCTTGGACCGTCCGTCCGATCCAACATGGTCTTCATCGTCATGTGGGGGATCGTTTCTGGAGGGCCATCTACCGGCGTCCCGAAATGACTAGTCACTCGGCGCCCGTTTCCCACGGTCGATTCTTTGGACGACGACGACCGGCTCCCCCCTTCTTTGGACGCCTACGAACGCCTAGCGAAAGTGGGTGTCCAAAGAAGCGGGAGGGCGTTCCCCACGGTCCAAAGATTGGCGCGTTTAGGAGAGTCGGAGGCCGGGATCGACCCCTTCGGCCCAGTCGGTGATGCGACCGTTGGAGAGCCAATGGGCCCCGGCGACGCCGATCATGGCGGCGTTGTCGGTACACAGGATCGGGTCGGGGAGGCACAGGGTGACGCCCCGTTTGTCGGCCTCCTCGGCGAACCGATGGCGCAGCCGGCGGTTGGCCAGGACCCCTCCCCCGCCGGAAACGACCTCGACCCCGGTGTCGTCGACGGCTCGAAAGGTCTTTTCGACCAATACGTCGACGATGGCCTCCTGGACGGCGGCGGCGACGTCGGCCTGGGACGGCAGGTCGCCGCCACGGCCCGCCTTGTCCAAGAAGGTGACGACCGACGTCTTGAGGCCGGAGAACGAGAAGTCGTAAGGCCGATCCGCCAATGCCCGGGGAAAAGCGACCGCCCCCGCATCCCCCTCGTCGGAGGCGGCGTCGATGGCAGGACCGCCGGGAAAACCCAGACCCATCACCCGGGCGAGTTTGTCGAAAGCCTCGCCGGCGGCATCGTCGATGGTCGAGCCGAGGGTCTCGTACTCGCCCCACTCGGCCACCCGGACGATCTGGCTGTGACCGCCCGAGGCGAGCAAGCCGACGAGAGGTGGTCGGAACTCCTCGTATTGGAGGCGGGGCGCCATCAGATGGCCTTCCATGTGGTCGATACCCACGAAAGGGAGACGCCGGGCCCAGGCGGTCGCCTTGGCGAATGAGTGACCGACCAGCAGTGCCCCGACCAGACCGGGTCCGGCCGTCGAGGCGACGCCGTCGAGGTCGTCGGGGTGGACACCGGCCTTGCGCAGGGCCTCGTGAGTCAAGGGACGTACTGCCTCGACATGGGCCCGAGCCGCGACCTCGGGAACCACCCCTCCGAAACGGGCATGGAGATCGACTTGGGAGGAGAGCACATTGGACAGGATCTCTGTGCCCCGGACCACCGCCACCGCGGTCTCGTCACACGACGTCTCGAAAGCGAGGATGGTGGGCTTCATGCCAGGCCCGCTCTGATCCCGGCGAGTCGGTCGGCGAACTCGTCTGTCGCGATGTCGTGGACCCACATGATGAGGGCGTCCTCGTCGACGTAGTATTTCTTGCGCACCCCAACCGGGGCCATGCCGAAGCGCCTGTACAGGGCCTGGGCCGCCTGGTTGGACACCCGCACTTCGAGGGTGAGGCTGGTGGCGCCGCCGACGAGGGCCCGTTCGACCAATTCCAGCATGACACGGGTGCCGATCCCGGTGCCGCGGTGCGAGGAATCGACGACGACCGTCGTGATGTGCGCTTCGTCACCGACCACCATCAGCCCGCCATAGCCGACGAGGGCGGTGGCGGCGAGGGCCTTGATGTACGTGCGGCCGGGAGCGGCCAGTTCATCCCGGAAGACCTGGTCGGACCAGGGGGTGGCGTAGGTCCGGGCCTCGAGGGCGGCGGCATCCTCGATGTCGTCGGTCGTCATCTGCTCCAGTTCCACCGTCGTCATCTGCTCATCCCCACGGCCCCGCTCGGCGTAGTTTCTCCCAGTTGATGGTGACGTCAGGATCCCGCAGGTAGAGCGGGCGGATCTCATCGGGATGGGGGATGTCGTCGCGATCGAACCGTCCCGCCCCTATCTCTCCCACCGCCCGGGCCGAGGGGTAACGAGGACGCCCGGTCTTGACCCGGTGCAGTCCCCGCAGCGTCTCCTCGGGCAGGCCGGGGCCGTCACCAACAACCAGAGTATCGGTGGGGTCGGAGTCCAGTCGTGCCCGAAGGCCCTCGAAATCAACCAGCTCGGGAGCGGCATCACGGACCACCCCGCCCGGCACCGGGCGGTAGGAGGCCACCGCCACCTCACCTCGGCGAACGTCGATCACGGCCCAGATATGACGCCGTCCGGTGGCGGCATCGAGGGCGAGGGCGTCGAGACCCGACACCGGGATCACCGGGATACCAAGAGTTGCGCCGAGTCCCTGGGCGGTGGCGAGCCCCACCCGGATGCCGGTGTACAGACCGGGACCAACGTCGACCACTATTCCGTCGAGATCACTCGGCGACCAGCCGGCCTGGTCGAAGGAGAAGTCGATCGCCGGGACCAGGAACTCTGAGTGGCCCGTCCGGTCGGTGCGAGCGACATAGGCGACCGCATCCCGACCCTCGGTCAGGGCGACCGAAGAGCCGGGCGTGGCGGTCTCGATGGCCAGCAGCCTCACTGGGCCACCCGATCGAAGTTGCGGTCGCACCAGGCCCCGGCCGGCTCGAACGACAGGGTGCGGGCCCCGTCTTCATCCACCGTGAAGTGAACCTTGAGGACGTCGAGCGGCAGGGCCGGGGTCACGGCATCGCCCCATTCGATCACCAATACCCCGTCGGCGGCCCGTTCGAGGACCTCGAGGTCGTCGAACTCGTTGATCGAGCCGAGGCGGTAGACGTCGACGTGGATGAAGGGGAGGAAACCGCTGCGGTACTCGCGCATCAACACGAAGCTGGGGCTCACCACTTGCTCTTGGACTCCGAGGCCGGCGGCCAGGCCACCGGCAAAGCGTGTCTTGCCGGTGCCCAACCCTCCGGAAAGTACGATGATGTCGCCGGGGCGTACCTCGGCCGCCAGCCGCCCGGCCGCCGCCAGAGTGTCGGCTTCCTCGGGGCAAACGACGGTCACGACCACAGCTTGGCCTGCTCGGGCTGGTGGGGAGTCGGGTCGGGGGAATTGGATACTCCCTCTGCTATCGGCTCGCCGACTTGGGGCGGGTCTTGGTCGCCCGACTGGTCCAACGTCTGTCGCACGAGGACGAGATCCTGACGCATCGAGTCGGTGACCCGCTCGCCGTTGCGCAGGGCGAAGGCGGGATGGAAGGTCGGAATGAGGCTGGCTCCCAGCCACCAGGGGTAAACCTGACCCCGCAGGCGGCTGATCCCCAACTCGGTCCTGAGCAGGAGACGGGTGGCGAAGTTGCCCAGCGTGACGACCACTCGCGGCTGAATGAGACGGATCTGGCTACGCAGGTATCCCTTGCACAGGTCGATCTCGTCCGGTTGGGGATTTCGGTTGTTGGGAGGGCGACACTTGAGGACGTTGGCGATATACACGGTCTCTCGGGGGATGCCCACCTCGCCGAGAAGCTGGTCGAGGAGTTGGCCGGCTCGCCCGACGAACGGCTCCCCACGCAGATCCTCGTCGCGACCGGGGGCCTCGCCCACGAACATCACGTCAGAGGTCGGGGCGCCCACCCCGAACACGACATTGGTACGGGTCTCGGCCAAGCGGCACATGGTGCAGCCCTCGGCCTGGATCTTCAGTTCCTCGAGTTCGCTCATCGCCATCCAGGCCACATCGCCGTACGGATCCCCGCGGCCATTATCCCATGGCTGCGGTGACGGCGGCCTCCACCGCCCGCCCGGCCGCCTCCCAGGCCGCTTCCGCCACGAGGTCGGCGTCCTCTACCGTCGCCGGGCCACAGGAGACGGCGAAGACGGCGTCACCGTCGTGGCTGGTATGAGTTGGACGGATGCAGACCGAGAGGGCGTCGTGGGCCCGGATGGCCAGACGCTGGAGACGAAGACGATCGAGTCGCACGTCGGTCGCCACCACGACCAGGGTCGTCTGCTCGAAGACTCGTGGAGGCCGCATCGGCAGCCCCGGAACTGGCGGCCCGCCCGTCAAGGGCTCGCCTTCGAGCGTGAAGACGTCACCGATGGCGTTCACCACCGCCAAGGCACCGACCCGGTACCCCTCCCGCTCGACCAGCGCCGACCCCAGTCCGCCCGGTCGAATCGCCTCGATTCCCCGCCAACCGGCGGCCATCGTTCCGGCACCCGCACCCACCCGGCCCTGCTCCACCGGGCCACCGCGGCGAGCGTGGTAGGCGGCCGCCCCTTGCTCGGGACCCGGCCTGATGGAGGAGTCGCCGGAGTGGAGGTCATAGACAACGGCGGCCGGGACGATGGGCACCGGTCCCATCAATGCGGGGTGGCCTCGTCCGTCCGCCTCCAACGCGGTCATCACCCCGTCAGCCGAGGCCAGGCCGAAGGCCGAACCCCCGGTTAGGACGATCGCCTGGGCCTGTTCCACCGACATGCCCGGCTGGAGGAGGGCCGCCTCGCGGGTACCGGGGGCGGCGCCGCGAAACTCGGCGGTCACGCAGTTGGGTTCGGGTAGGACGACGACCGTGCAGCCGGTCTGAGCCACCGGATCCGTCCAGTGGCCGACCTCGATGCCGGGAATCGCCGTGATGGTCGAGTTCACCCGATGTACTTCCGGGGCACCCGGGGGCCGATGCCGCATACGATCTCATAGGAGATGGTGTCGATCTTCTCCGCCCACTCGTCGGCGCCGATCTCCTCGTCGCCCTGGCGGCCGATCAGGACGACTTCGTCACCGATCGCCGCCGGGTAGTCGCCGACGTCGATGACGATCTGGTCCATCGTCACCGTGCCCGCCAACGCATGACGCCGCCCGCCGATGAGCACCTCGCCCCCGGCGGCTGAGAGACGTCGCGGCATCCCGTCGGCGTAACCGATCGGGACCGTGGCCACCGTCGCCTCGTCGGCCAGTGGCCGACGCCGGCCGTACGATGGGCGGGCTCCGACGGGCAGGCGCTGGAGATGAACGACCTTCGATAGGACGCTCATGGCAGGACGCAGGTCGACGACCGGGCGGGTATCGGGACAGGGATGGAGCCCGTAGGTTCCGAGGCCGGTTCTGACCAGGTCGCCCCGGGCATCGGGGAAGAGGACGGCCCCGGCGGTGTTGGCGAGGTGGACCGGAATAGATGGATCGCCCACGACTTCTCGGAACAGCTCGATCTGGCGATTGGTGAACTCAGGGTCCTCGTCGGCGACGGCGAAATGGGTCCACACCCCACCCAGCCGAAGCGGGGTGCCGGTGCCAATCGCGTCGACCATGCCCTTGAGGGCGCCCGGGGAGGCCCCCACCCGGTGCATGCCGGTGTCGATCTTGACATGTACGTCGATTGGGTCGGTGGCCACCGATGCGAGGGCCCGAACGAACTCGGTGCGATAAGCGGTCGGCGTCAGGCCCCAACGGACGATCTCGGCGGCATCGGTGGTGATCGGCTCGGAGAGGACGAGGATGGGAGCCTCGATCCCGGCCTCTCGCAGGCGGACGCCTTCCTCGACGAGGGCAACGGCGAGCAGAGCTGCCCCCGCCTCAACCGCCGCCTCGGCCACCGGGACGTCCCCGTGGCCGTAGCCGTCGGCCTTGACCACGGCGCACACCTTGGCCGGGGCTACCAGCGAGACCAGTTCGCCGACGTTGTGACGCACGGCGCCCAGATCGATCTGGGCATAGGTGGGGCGCATCGGTCAAGTTTGCCAGGAATCCGGCGGGCACGGGTCGGGAGGCCGGGTTGGTGAGGCGGGGCCATCGAGGCGAGGTCTGGGCGAAGATCAGCGAAGCACCAGCTGATCCGGTGGTGTCGAGAGTGCAGATACCCGCGCCACAGGCGGGTTGCTGCACACTCGTCGTGAGCTGAGGGACGAACGTGCAGATACCCGGCACTGTTACGGGTAACTGCACGTTGGTTGTGACCGACGACCGACAACTGACTACCCGCGATCCGCCACCGATTCCGACGACAAATGGACCGTGCAACATGTATGGTCAGTTGCAGGAAGAAACGAACCTGCCGGTGGGGCAGGGCGAGTCCCCATCGCTCAGGATCGCTGTCACGAGTTGGCCTCAGGCCGGAGGTGAGACGTGTACCCGCCGCCATTCGATTATTCGGCCCCCACCAGCGTCGCCGAGGCGACATCGCTACTGGCAGAGCTGGGCGACGATGGGAGAGTCCTGGCCGGTGGCCAGAGCCTCCTGCCGATGATGAAGCTCCGGCTGGCCACCCCCGGCCATCTGGTCGACATCAATCGGATCTCCGGTCTCGATGGCATCCAGCCCGTCAACGGTTACCTTCACATCGGGGCCCTCGTTCGTCACGCCGATGTGGTCGACAACCAGACCGTGGCCGAAGCCAGTCCACTGATGGCGTCGGCGGCCCCTTGGATATCCGATCCCCTCGTCCGAAATCGGGGGACGGTGTGCGGGTCGATCGCCCACTGCGACCCCGAGGGCGACTGGAACTCGGTGATGTTGGCGCTCGGCGCCGAGGTCGTCGCCAGCGACGGCACCAACGAGCGGACCATCCCCATCGACGAATTCATCGTCGACTTCTTCACCAACTCCCTCGAACCGGGCGAGATGGTCACCGGAGTCCGCATACCCAGGGCGGGACCGAAGTCCGGCGGGTCGTATCAGAAGCTGGAACGCAAGATCGGTGACTACGCCACGGTAGGTGTCGCCAGCCATCTCCGCCTGGGCGATGACGGCATGATCAGCGAGGCCGGGATCGGTCTCACGAGCGTCGGCCCCCACAACTTCAAGCCTCGCCAGGCCGAGGAGATGCTGATGGGCCAGGCTCCAAGCGAGGACCTGTTCGCGGAAGCCGGTCGGGCGGCAGCCGCCGCCTCCGACCCCGCTTCCGATGTGCGGGGCCCCGCCGACTACAAGCGAGCCGTCGTCGACGCCTACGTCCGCCGCGGGCTATCGGCCTGCCTGAGCCAGATCAACGAGGAGAACTGATGAAGGTCACTGTCACGATCAACGGAGCCAGTCGCAGCGCCGACGCCGAACCGCGTACGCTGCTGGTCGACTTCATCCGTTCGGGGCTCGGCCTCACCGGAACCCACATCGGCTGCGACACGACCTCGTGCGGGGCCTGCACGGTCATACTCGACGGCAGGCCGGTCAAGTCATGCACCGTCCTCGCCGTCCAAGCCGACGGACGGGAACTGCGCACAGTGGAGGGGCTGAAGCAGAACGGTGTTCTCCATCCCATCCAGGCCGCCTTCAAGGAGCATCACGGTCTCCAGTGCGGCTTCTGCACACCGGGCATGATGCTCGTCGGGGCCTCGATAATCGAGGCCAATCCCCACCCGACCGAGGACGAAGTCCGGTGGGGGATCAGCGGCAACATCTGCCGCTGCACCGGATACATGAACATCGTGAAAGCCATCATCGCCGCCGGCGAGGGCATGGCCACGGACGACGAACCCGTCGGTGAGGACCTGGCGGCCGAGGAGAGCCAGGAAGCTCTGGAGGAGATAACCGCATGACAACCACCGCCCATCCCCCGATCACGACCCCCGAGGTCGGCGGTCTCGGTCACTCAGTCCGCCGCACGGAGGACGACCGCTTCATCCAGGGCGCCGGCAACTACCTCGATGACGTGGTCCTTCCCGGCATGCTCCACATGGCGATCGTGCGCTCCCCGATCGCCCACGGCCGGATCGTGTCCATCGACACCGAAGCCGCCTCGGCCCTCGAGGGGGTCGTCGCCATCGTGACCGGCGAGTTGATGGATCAGCACAATCTGGCCTGGATGCCCACTCTGTCGGGCGACACCCAGGCGGTCCTTGCCACCGACAAGGTCCGCTATCAGGGTCAGGAGGTGGCAGCGGTCATCGCCACCGACCCCTACGTCGCCCATGACGCCGCCGCCCTCGTCTACGTGGAGTACGACGAACTGCCTGCCATCACCAATCCCCAGCAAGCGCTGAAGGAGGGGGCGGTCCTGATCCGGGACGAGAAGGAGGGTCAGATCGACAACGTGGCTTACACCTGGGAGACAGGAGACAAGGAGGGCACCGACCGGGCATTCGCCGGCGCCGACATGGTCGTCAGCCTGGAGACCCACTATCCACGCTCCCACCCGGCACCGCTGGAGACATGCGGAGCCGTGGCCGACATCAACCCGGCCACCGGCCAGGCAACGATCTATCTCACCTCCCAAGCCCCCCATGCCCATCGGACACTCTTCGCCATCGTGACGGGACTGCCCGAGGAGAAGATCCGCATCATCTCTCCCGACATCGGCGGCGGCTTCGGCAACAAGGTGCCGATCTACCCCGGTTACGTTGTGGCGACGGCGGCCTCGCTCCTCATCGGAAAGCCGGTGAAATGGATCGAGACCCGCTCCGAGAACCTCATCTCGACCGGGTTCGCCCGCGACTATCACATGAAGGGCGAAATGGCCCTGAGCTCCGACGGGAGGATCACGGCCATGCGCGCCTCGATCCTCTCAGACCAGGGGGCGTTCTACGCCGATGCCCAACCCACCAAGTTCCGGGCCGGGCTGTTCCACATCTGCACCGGGTCCTACGACATCCCCTACGCCCACGTCTCTGCCAAGGGCGCCTTCACGAACAAGGCCCCCGGCGGGGTGGCCTACCGCTGCTCCTTCCGGGTGACGGAGGCGAGTTACCTCGTCGAGCGTCTGGCCGAAGACGCCGCCTGGAAGCTCGGCATGGACCCGACCGAGTTCCGCCGGAAGAACTTCATCGGCAAGGACCAGTTCCCCTACCACTCGCCGACTGGGTTCGTGTACGACTCGGGGGACTATCACGCCGCCATGGACGAGGCCGTCTCTCTGTCTTCATACAGCGACTGGCGTAGCAAGCAGGCCGCCGGGCCGACAGCCGACGGCAAGCTGATCGGAGTCGGCCTGGCCTCCTTCACCGAGGTGGTCGGCGCCGGTCATTCCAAGGAGTACGACATCGCCGGGCTGAAGATGTTCGACTCGGCCGAGTTGCGCATCCACCCCACCGGCAAGGCCATCCTCAAGCTGGGGGTCAAGAGCCAGGGGCAGGGGCACGAGACGACCTTTGCCCAGATCGTCGCCGAGGAACTGGGGATCCCCTTCTCGGACATCAAGGTGGTCGAGGGAGACACCGACAACACGCCCTACGGTCTCGGCACCTACGCCTCCCGCTCCACTCCGGTCGGCGGGGCGGCCACGGCGATGGTCTCCCGTCGGATCCGGGAGAAGGCCCGCAAGCTGGCGGCTCATCTACTCGAGGCGGCCGAAGACGACCTCGAATGGGAGCCGGGCAAATTCACTGTGAAGGGCACCGACCAGGGGGTCACCATCCAGGAGATCGCCTTCGCTGCCTACACCAACCCGGCGGACGGGATGGAGGCCGGGCTGGAGGGCGTCTACTACTACGACCCACCCAACATGACCTTTCCCTTCGGAACCTATGTGGTGGTGGTCGAGGTGGATCCGGCCGATGGCACCTGGAAGGTGCTCAACATGACGGCTGTGGATGACTGCGGCGTGCGGATCAACCCGATGATCGTGGCGGGACAGATCACCGGGGGGCTCACCGAAGGCTTCGCCAAGGCCAACATGCAGTGGATCACGTTCGACGACAATGGCAACTGCATCGGGTCGAACTTCTTGGACTATCTGGTGCCGACGGCATACGAAACGCCCAAGTTCACCCTGGGCGCCACGGTCACTCCCTCCCCCCACCACCCGTTGGGGGCCAAGGGTGTGGGCGAGTCGGCCACGGTCGGCTCACCGGCCGCCTTCGTCAATGCTGTCCTCGACGCGCTCCGTCACGGCGGCCACGACGTGGACAACATCGACATGCCGGTGCTGCCCCATCGGGTATGGGGCGTGCTCAACGGCATCGAAGTCACGCCATGAAGACTCCCGAACCGTTCTGTGGGTCGGAACCGTCGCCAAAAGGCGCGAAAACGACCCACAGAATGGATCGATGACCGACGTCTTTTCCCGGGCGGCCGAACTGCGGGGCGCCGGAGTCGCCTTCGTCCTGGCCACGGTGACCTGGCGGCAAGGCCCCTCGTCGGGCAAGGGCGGCTCCAAGGCCATGATCCACGCCGACGGTTCGGTGGAGGGTTGGATCGGCGGTGCATGTGCCCGGCCCACCGTGGTCCGCGAGGCGCTGGCCTCGCTGGCCGACGGGCGACCCCGTCTACTCATGCTCGGGGTCGAGGAGACCCGCCCAGACGTGGTGGCAGTGCCCATGGCATGCGCCAGCGAAGGAGCAATGGAGGTCTACGTGGAACCCGTCCTGCCCGCTCCCGACGTGCACATAGTCGGTTCGTCGCCCATGACCATCACATTGGCCGAGTTGATCAGGGCCCTGGGATGGCGGGTCGTGGTGCTGGATGAACCGGTGTTCGGCGACCTCACAGAGGCGTCGATGGTGGTCGTCGCCACCCAGGGCCATTACGACGAGCTGGCGGTCGAAGCCGCCCTCGCCACCCCGGCCCGCTACGTCGGCCTGGTAGCGTCGCAGAAGCGGGCCGCCTCGGTGACCGCCTGGCTGCGAGAGACCGGGGTCACCGATGAGGCGCTGGCTCGGCTGCGATCCCCGGCCGGCTTGGACCTGGGTCCGGTGGCGCATGAGGAGATCGCCGTCGCCGTCCTGGCAGAGCTTGTGGCCTTACGGGCGGCAGGCGGCTTTACTGAGACCGTGACTATCGAACAACCCGAGACCGCCATCGACCCGGTGTGCCAGATGACCGTTGATATCGCCACCGCCCGTTTCACCACCAAGGACAAAGGCGAGACCTACTACTTCTGCGCCGCCGGCTGCCAACGCGCCTTCGAAGCAGATCCAGCCGCCTACACCTGAACGGACTGGCGTGCAGATTCCCAGCACTGGTACGGGTATCTGCACGCCAATCGGCTAGACGCCACTCCAGTGACCGACGTGGGTCGCCAGCCGGTCGGCGGTCACGGTCGTGATGGCGGCTAGTTCGGAAGCCGCCACTCCGTGCCAATGCGCCGCCGAGCAGGCCGCCTCGAGGGGAGATAGTCCCCGTGCCCACAAGGCCGCCGTCATGCCGGCCAGGACATCGCCGGTTCCTATGGTGGCCAACTCGGACCCACCGCTGACGACCGCCCACGGGACCGAGCCGTCGGTGATGAAGGTGGGCCAGCCCTTGAGCAGCACCACTCCGCCGATCGCCTCCGCCAAGGCTCGAGCGGCCTCGGGCCCGGGAGGCTGCTCGGACAGGCGGGCGAACTCCCCGAAATGAGGTGTGATGATGAGGTGGGCCGATGCTGAGACGAGAACCCCGCCATCTCGCAATCCATCGGCGTCCACCACCACCGAGCGGGCCTCGCCCAAGACCTGAGGAACCACGTCCGGCAGGTCACCCAGACCCGGTCCGACCACGGCGACGTCATATCTGTCGAGCATCTCGGTCAGGCGAGCGAGCGGGAACGACAGCAGTTCGGGCGCCAAGGCGGCCACCAGGTCAGGTTGGGAGGAGACGACGCCGACCGCTCCGGCGCCGAAATGGAGGGCGGAACGCCCGGCCATCACGGCCGCCCCGACCATCCCCGGACTGCCCCCCACGACGAGCACCGAGCCGGCCGACCATTTGTGAACGTCGGGGGGCCGGGGTGGACGGGAGGCGTCTTCGTCTTCCACCACCCGCATGATCGGCTCACCCTCGCCGAGGCCGATGTCGATCACGGAGACGGAGCCGCATAATTCGGGTCCGTCACCCATGAGATGGGCGGCCTTGAGAGCGCCGAAGGTCACGGTGGCGGTGGCATGTAAGGCGCCTTCGGGTGCCTCCCCAGTGTCGGGATCGAGGCCCGAGGGGACATCGACGGATACCACCGGCACCTCTGCCTCGATCCACGGCCCCACCGCCTTGGGCAGCCCTCGGCGAAAGCCGCCACCAAAGAGGGCGTCGATGACCAATTCCTCCCGGCCCGGCCGCCCGAGCGGGCCGATGGGCAGTCCGGCACGCCGGGCGGCTTCGGCAGCGGCGATCGCCGCCGGCGTCCGCGGCTCGGCGAGGGCGGCCACCTGGACCGCCACCCCCCGATCTCGGAGATATCGGCCAGCGACATAACCGTCGCCGCCGTTGTTGCCGGGACCGCACAGGATCGTGACCCGGGTCCCGTATCCCGCCCCCAGCTCGACGGCCTGGAGAGCGACGGCCAGCCCGGCGCGGTCCATGAGGACGTCGACGGGGTCTCCCGCCCGCTGGTCCATTCGCGAGGCCTCGGCCGCCGTCACGACGGGGATCATGTCAGTCGTGTTCTCCGACCGCCACCGCCATCACGAGAGCAGACGTGTCGGTGTGGGTGATGGTGACGAGCACGCTGGTGACGCCCAGCATCTCGGCGCGGTGGGCGGCATTGCCGGTCATGTTGACGCGGGGGGCGCCGCCCCCGGTGATCTCGATGTCGGTCCAGCGGATCCGCCGCCATCCGGTGCCCATCGACTTCATCACGGCCTCCTTGCCGGCGAAACGAGCCGCCAGCCGCCGGGACGGTTTGGCGAAGCGAAGGGCGTACTCCTGCTCATGGGGAGTGAAGCACCGCTCGATGAACCGGGGATACTTCCCGAACACCGCCTCGACCCGATCGATGTCGGCCAAGTCGACACCTAGTCCGATGATCCGCATTGGGCAACGGTAGCCTGGGGCCTCCGAGAGGACTCCGATGGAACCGATCCTGGCACGCAAGATGTGGGCGACGCTCGAGCCCGTCCACGCCATGATCTACTTCGCCCCCGAAGCAGTCGCCGAGTGGGAGAGCCTGGGCTTTCCCCACCGCGGGATGGGCTACTTCGCCTCGCGTTCGGCGGCTATGGGCCGGGTCGGGGCCGCGGTCGTCGCCGCCACGTTCTTCAACTTCAACGCTGCCTTGGTGGGGCGGTTCATCCCGGCCGCCTGGGACCACGCCTCGCCCGAGGACGTGATAACCGCCCGTCTGCGGGCCGTGGATGCCGCTCTCACCCGGTTCCTGGGTGATGCGATCGACTCCGAGGAGATGAAATGGGCGTCCGACACGGCCATGGCGGCAGCACTCGCCTGCCCTCAGGCGGGCCGCCCACTTTTCGCTGCCCATGCCAGCCTCGACACACCTGAACGCCCCCACCAGGTTCTGTGGCACGCTCTGGCGCTGTTGCGTGAGTTCCGGGGTGACGGCCACATCGTCGCTCTGATGTCGGCCGGTCTGACACCAGTGGAGGCGCTGGCATCATACGCCGCCACCGGGCAGGCATTCACGACCGACTTCTACCGGCGCAGTCGGGGGTGGTCGGAAGAAGAATGGTTGGCCGGCGAAGATGCTTTGCGCTCGCGGGGTTGGCTGGACGACGTCGCCGGTCTGACGGAGTTGGGCCACGCCGGACGAGAAGCCATCGAAACCGAGACCGATCGGCTGGCCGCCGGCCCATGGGTAGCGATCGGCGACGAGACCGCCGATCGCCTCCGCGCCACGGTGCGCCCCTGGACCCGCGCCATCATGGATGCTGGCGGGATCACCCCCTACGCCGGCGACCCCGAGGACCTGTTCGGCGTCCCCGAGTGAGGTACACGCTGCGAGCCGGGCTCTCACCCGTCACTCAACCGTGACCGTCTTGGCCAGGTTTCTTGGTTTGTCCACGTCGAGGCCTTTGGCTGTCGCGATGTGATAGGCGAGGAGTTGGAGGGGCACGACGGCGGTAACCGTGCAGATCAGATCGGGGCCCCGGGGCACCTCGATCACATGGTCGGCGACTCCGGCCACTTCACCGTCGCCCTCTTCCACCACGAGAACCATGGTGGCTCCCCGGGCGCGCATCTCCTCCATGTTGGACAGCGTCTTGGCCTTGACGTGCTCGTCGGTGGCGGAACCGACCACGACCACGCCCGGTTCGATCAGGGCGATGGGTCCGTGTTTCATCTCTCCGGCGGCGTAGCCCTCGGCCCTCATATAGGCGATCTCCTTGAGCTTGAGGGCGCCTTCCATGGCTACCGGGAAGTCGCCCGATCGGCCGAGGAAGAAGAAGTCCCGCACCCCGCCGAACTCGGCGGCAATCTTGGCAACCTGCTCGTCGGTGGACAGCACCCGCTCCACGGCTACCGGCAACCGACGCATCTCGGTGACGAGATGCTCGACCGCGCCGGGGTCCATGGCGCCTCTCACCTGGGCGAGATACAGGCCGAGCAACTGCATCGCCACCAGTTGGGTGGTAAATGTCTTCGTCGCCGCCACCCCGATCTCGGGGCCGGCCCGGGTGTAGAGCACGGCATCGGCCTCGCGGGCCAGCACAGAGTCGACCACGTTGGAGACTCCGATCACCGTGGATCCCTGGGCTTTGGCGTAGCGGATGGCCGCCAGGGTGTCGATCGTCTCCCCGGACTGGCTGATCCCGACGACCAGCGATCGAGCGTCCAGCACGGGATCCCGATAGCGGAACTCCGAGGCGATGTCGATCTCGACCGGGAGGCGCGTCCAGCGCTCGATGGCGTACTTCGCCATCATGGCGGCGTGATACGAGGTCCCGCAGGCGACGACGAACACCTTGTCGACCGCCCGAAGTAGCCGATCGTCGAGTTCCAGTTCAGCCAGGATGACCCGCCCGGCGGCGTCGACCCGGCCGCGCAGGGTATCGGCGATGGCCGCCGGCTGCTCGTGGATCTCCTTGAGCATGAAGGTTGCGTAGCCGCCCTTCTCGGCAGCCTCCAGATCCCACTCGACCACTCGCTCATCGGGTGTCATCACCACCCCGTCGAGGTCGGTGACGACGACGCCCTCCGGACGCACTTCAACGACCCGATCGTCATCGAGGACCACCATGTCACGGGTGTGCTCGAGAAAGGCGGGGATGTCGGAGGCTACGAAGTTCTCCCCTTGCCCCTTGCCCAGGACGAGGGGGCTCTGGCGGCGGGCACCGACGATCAGATCCGGGTCGGACGTCCGCATGACCACGAGCGCCAGGGCACCGTCGGCCCGTTTCATCACCCGGCGCACCGCCTCGGCCAGATCGAGGTCGGCCATCTCCTCGATCATGTGGGCGACGACCTCGGTGTCGGTGTCCGACGAGAACGTATGCCCGGCGGCCAGCAGGTCGGTCTTCAATGCCGACCAGTTCTCGATGATCCCGTTGTGCACGACGGTCACCGACTCCGAGCAGTCACGATGGGGGTGGGCATTGGTCGTGTTGGGTGCCCCATGGGTAGCCCAACGGGTGTGGCCCATGCCCCCGTGCCCACCCGAGAGTGGGGCGTCGGCCACGGCCTTCTCGAGTTCTTCCATCCTCCCGGCCCGCTTGACGACGGTGATCGACTCGCCGTCATGAACGGCGATGCCGGCCGAGTCGTAACCCCGGTATTGGAGCCGGGACAGGCCCGGCAGCAAGACGTCGGTCACCGGACGGGGACCAACGTATCCAACGATGCCACACATGGTGGATCAGCTCCTTCGGTTGGCGCGGCCGAGGGCCGCGACGATTGATACGAAGGGCCACGACGCCGGTCGCAACCGGCTCCACCTCGGGTGGGCTTCTGTCTCCGGAGTCACCTCCGGGCTTTGCTCCCACCCGTGACGACCGTGGATCGGCCGGGAAGGTATCCGCCGAAAACTTCGATGACCTTCCTCCTCGTCATCTGGGGTCGAGACCCCAGATCGGGCGCTGCTTGTTGTTGTCGTGGCCGAAAGTCAGCTTCGGGTGGCTCGAGCCTCCTCCTTCAGAGTGTTGGCGACAACTGCCACCAGCACATCAGCATAACGCTGGGCCAGCTCTTGAGTAGATGCTTCCACCATGACCCTCACGAGGGGCTCGGTGCCCGATGCCCTCACCAGCACTCGACCGTCCTCGCCCAGGTCATCTCCTATCTCGGCGACGGCCTCCCACACAGGTGCCGCCGCGTCCAGGTCGGCTCCCCTTCGAACCCGGACATTTTCCAGGACTTGGGGATACTCGGTGATCGCCTCGGCCCGAAGCTGGCGGAGTTCCTTGCCGGTCCCAGCCATGACGTCGAGGAGACGCACCGCCGTGAGCAGACCGTCTCCTGTGCGACCCTTGTCCAAGAAGATGACGTGACCGGACTGCTCACCGCCCAGGAGGCCCTTGCGGGCGACGAGGGCTTCCATCACGTAGCGGTCGCCCACCTTGGTCTCCACCATCTCGATCCCCGCCTCGGCCAGGGACTTACGGAACCCGAGGTTGGCCATGACCGTGGACACGACAACGTTGTTACGGAGGGCACCGTGGGCCTTGAGGTGACGGGCGACGATCGCCATGATCACGTCCCCATTGGCGGGACGACCGTCCTCGTCGA
>Ga0299914_10000705_pt1 | contig 20761 bp, 15 predicted proteins | sample RVTome_10_FD_201361 | JGI IMG/M metagenome (GOLD analysis project Ga0299914, IMG submission 201361) | Soil microbial communities from uranium-contaminated site in the Upper Colorado River Basin, Wyoming, United States - RVT153D57 (version 2) ...
GCGCCAATGTAGCACGTGTGTAGCCCTGGACATAAGGGGCATGATGACTTGACGTCATCCCCACCTTCCTCCGGTTTGTCACCGGCAGTCTCCCATGAGTCCCCAACTGAATGCTGGCAACATGGAACGGGGGTTGCGCTCGTTGCGGGACTTAACCCAACATCTCACGACACGAGCTGACGACAGCCATGCACCACCTGTGAAGGTGTCCCGAAGGAAAGCCGTGTTTCCACGGCGGTCACCTACATGTCAAGCCCAGGTAAGGTTCTTCGCGTTGCGTCGAATTAAACCACATGCTCCGCTGCTTGTGCGGGCCCCCGTCAATTCCTTTGAGTTTTAGCCTTGCGGCCGTACTCCCCAGGCGGGGCACTTAGTGCGTTAGCGACGGCACGGGAGGAGTCGACACCTCCCACACCTAGTGCCCATCGTTTACGGCGTGGACTACCAGGGTATCTAATCCTGTTCGCTCCCCACGCTTTCGCGCCTCAGCGTCAGTACCGTCCCAGCGAGCTGCCTTCGCTATTGGTGTTCCTCCTGATATCTGCGCATTCCACCGCTACACCAGGAATTCCACTCGCCTCTTCCGGACTCAAGCCCTGCAGTATCCACCGGCATTCAAAGGTTGAGCCTTTGACTTTCACAGCGGACTTACAGGGCCGCCTACGCGCGCTTTACGCCCAATGATTCCGGACAACGCTTGCCCCCTACGTATTACCGCGGCTGCTGGCACGTAGTTAGCCGGGGCTTCTTGTGGAGGTAGCGTCAATCCACACGGCTATTCACCGGTGGACCTTCGTCCCCCCTGAAAGAGGTTTACAACCCGAAGGCCGTCTTCCCTCACGCGGCGTTGCTGCGTCACGCTTTCGCGCATTGCGCAAGATTCCCCACTGCTGCCTCCCGTAGGAGTCTGGGCCGTGTCTCAGTCCCAGTGTGGCTGATCGTCCTCTCAGACCAGCTACCCATCGTTGCCTTGGTGGGCCTTGACCCCACCAACTAGCTAATGGGCCGCGGGCCCCTCCCGAAGCGGAAGCCGAAGCTACCTTTGATGAACACACTTATGTGTGTGCACCACATCCGGTATTAGCCCGAGTTTCCTCGGGTTGTCCCGGTCGTCGGGGCAGGTTACCCACGTGTTACTCACCCGTTCGCGGCTTTGCCCCAGGGCAAGCCCTGGTTCGTCGCGCCACTTGCATGTGTTAAGCACGCCGCCAGCGTTCGTCCTGAGCCAGGATCAAACTCTCCGTGAAGATACTTCTTACGAAGAGTGCCATGCCTGGCAGGTCACCGGGTACACATACACGGCGACCGGCATGACGGGTCAATCAGACCGCTCGGCACGCTGACGTGGCCGAGCGGATCGGGCTCAAACAATCCACAGACCCGGCTGGGCCCGCGGAGTGCACGCTGCTCAGTTTTCAAAGACCGCTGCGCCGCTGCGACGGGGCTCGCCGCGTTCCGGGCACGGGGCGGGCAGAGCCAGCCCCAGAGGGACGAAGGAGTATAGCGCCGCGAGGGCTGCTTGCCTAGCCCGCGGAGCGCAGGCGGCGGAAGCGCCGCTTGCCGACCTGGAGGACCTTGCCGTCGAGCCCGGCGGACTCCAGGTCCAGCGTCCCGGCCGGAACCGGGTCGCCATCGAGCTTCACGCCCCCCTGCCTGATCAGGCGCCGCGCTTCGCTGGAGCTGATCCCGAAGAGCTTCCCGATCATCAGCGGCAGGTGAACCAGCCCGCCGTCGGAGCCGATGTAGGCATCGACCGAAGCCTCCTCGACCTCTTCAGGGGCCTCGTGGCGCACGAAGAGGCGATCGAAATGAGCCTCCGCCTCGGCCGCGGCGGAGGCGCCGTGAAATTGCGTGACTATGCGCGCGGCCAGGTCTCGCTTTTCCTCGTTGGGCGGCCTGTCGCCATCGGGCTCGGAGCTCAGCAGCAGCCGGAGGTACTCGGGCATCGCCTCGTCGGGGATGCGCATCAGCTTGCCGAACATCTCCTCCGGAGCGTCGGTCACCCCGACGTAGTTGCCAAGCGACTTGCTCATCTTCCGCACGCCGTCGATCCCGACCAGGATCGGCATCGTCAGGATCGACTGCGGCTCCTGCCCGTAGGCGGCTTGCATGTCCCGACCGAACAGGAGGTTGAACTTCTGATCGGTCCCCCCCAGCTCGACGTCGGCTTCGACGGCCACCGAATCATAGCCCTGAAGCAGTGGGTAGAGCAGCTCGAGAGCTGCCACGGGTGAGCCGGCCGCCATCCGCTTCTGGAAGTCGTCGCGCTCCAGCAAGCGGGCCACGGTCGTGCGCGATAGAAGCCCGAGCAGTTCCTCCGGCTCCATGCGCAGCCACTCGCTGTTGTGCCTCACCTCGGTCCGCGAGCGGTCGAGCACCTTGAACGCCTGCTCCTGGTAGGTGGCGGCGTTGGCGGATATCTCCTCCACGGAAGGCAGCGGACGCTGTGCCGATCGCCCGCTGGGGTCGCCGACACGCGCGGTGAAGTCGCCGACGATCAGCACCACGGTGTGGCCCGCCTCCTGGAACTCGCGCAGCTTGGCGAGGACCACGACGTGACCCAGGTGGATGTCGGCCGTGGTCGGGTCGATCCCGAGCTTCACCCGCAGCGGCCGTCCACGCTCGAGTTGTCCGGCGAGGGCCCCCTCCGGAAGCACATCCACGGCGCTTCGAGCAAGGCGCTCGGCCTCCGCGCGAGAGTCGCTCACGGGCGCGCCGCTGACCTCGGGGCAGGCATGGGCCAATGCTAGACTGCCGCCCTTGCCCGGCGGCTCCCGGCCCCTGCGCCGCGCCGGGCGAGAAGAGTCGCGACCCTGATGGCCGCCAGACGCACAGAGCTCCGACGGCGGGTCGATCGCGAGCCTCCCGCGCCGGCGCGGCGCAATGGTGGGCCTCCCGACGGCACCGCCCAGCCGCCTCCGGCGCCACCCTCCCTGCCTCCGTCCGGGGGTCGCCGCAGGCCACGGATGAAGAAGGTTCGCATCCTCTTCGTCCTCATGGGGCTCGGGATCCTGGCAACCGTCTCGATTGTCTTCGGGATGATGATGGCGGTCTCCCAGAACCTGCCCGCGGTCTACAACTTCGCCCTGTACAAGGCGTCGAAGAACAGCGAAGTCTTCGACGCCGCGGGCGCGCCGATCGGAACCCTGACGAGCGACCAGAACAAGATCCTGCTCAGCGCAGGGCAGATCTCGCCGAACGTGAAGAACGCGGTGGTGGCGATCGAGGACCAGCGCTACTACGACCACCGGGGGGTCGACTTCCGGGGGATCGGCAGGGCCCTCGTGCAGGATGTCCTCTCGCTCAGCGCCAGCCAGGGCGCTTCGACCATCACCCAGCAGTTCGTCAAGAACGCCCTCACCGCACAGGGCAACCGTACGGTTCTCCAGAAGTTCCGTGAGGCGGCGCTCGCCTACCGGCTGGAACAGCACTGGAGCAAGGACAAGGTCCTCACCGAGTACTTGAACACGATCTACTTCGGCGAAGGCGCCTACGGCATCGAGGCCGCGGCGCGCACGTTCTTCGGCAGCGCCCACCCCGGCTGCGGAACCGCAACCGAGCCCTGTGCATCGGTGCTCGAACCCTGGGAGGCGGCGCTGCTCGCCGGAGTGATCGCCTCACCGGCCGCATACAGCCCGACCGCCAACCCCGAGAGCTCCCTGCAGCGGCGCAACCTCGTGCTGGACCGGATGCACGAGCAGGGCTACATAACGACCGGCCAGCTCCAGGAGGGGCGCCGCCAGGCGCTGCCGGCGCCCGACGACATCACCTCTCCGGAGATCGACTCCGAGGCTCCCTACTTCACCACCTGGGTGCGCCAGCAGCTCGTCGACCGCTACGGCGCAGCCCGCGCCTACTTCGGCGGGCTGCAGATCAAGACAACGCTGGACCTCGAGCTCCAGCGCGCCGCGCAGCAGGCGGTCGCCTCATACCTCGGGGGCATAGCGCCGACTGCGGCGGCCGTGGTGATCGACAACAACACCGCCGGGGTGAAGGCGATGGTCGGCGGCCCAAACTTCGAAGAGAAGCCGTTCAACCTGGCGACCAACGGGCACCGCCAGCCAGGATCGTCGATCAAGCCGTTCATCCTCACGACCGCTCTCAACCAGGGGGTCTCGTCCGCCTCCGTCTACGAGTCGGCGCCGCAGGTATTCGAGTTCGGCCGGCGGGGGAAGGAGCTGTTCGAGGTCAACAACTACGAGGACAGCTATCTGGGCTCGGCCTCGCTCGCCACCGCGACCACCTACTCGGACAACGCGGTGTACGCCCAGGTGGGCCTCGAGAGCATCGACGGGGGCACGAGGGAGATTGCGAGGACGATCCACAGGATGGGCGTCAAGACCCGCCTGTCGACCAACCCCGCAATGGTGCTCGGCGGCCTGAAGACCGGTATCACCCCGCTGGAGTGGACCTACGCCTTCTCCACCCTGGCCAACGACGGCGACCGGGTCAGCGGCACGCTCGCTGCTACCCCCGGCAACGGGCCGGTTGCCTACACCGCGGTGCGCGACAGCGAGGGGCGGCTGATCAAAAGCGGCGACAACGACTCCACCCACCGGCGGGTGCTCGACCCGGATGTCGCGAGCGAGGCGAAGTCGATCCTGCACACCGTCGTCAGCAGCGGCACCGGCGCGAACGCCGACATCGGCGACTCCAGCCAGTGGGGCAAGACCGGGACGACCGAGAACAACGGTGACGCCTGGTACTGCGGCGCAACCGACGAAGTCACCGCTTGCGTCTGGGTCGGCTACGCCGACAGCACCACGCCGATGACCACCGAGTACGCGGGCGGGCCGGTCGACGGCGGTACCTTCCCTGCCCTGATCTGGGCCTCGATCGTCTCCGCCTGGGAAGAGATCGCCGCCCAGCGGGCGGCCGACCGGGCGAGCGAGAAGCCGGATTCAGACGAGGGAGACTCCTCGGGCGTCGAGACCGAGACCGTGCCGGCGCCGGACGCCGGCTCCTCCTATGAGAGTAGGTCCGACGACGGAGATGGCGGCGGGCCGCCCCCGGCGGCCCCCTCGGCGCCGCCCCCACCTGCCCCGGAGAGCCCCCCGGCACGATCTGCCCCGCCGCCGACCCCCGCGACGCCGGCTCCGCCCCCCGCTCCCGGCGGCGGTGTCAGCGGTGGCACAGGCGGTGCCTCGCCGGGCTGACCCGCTCTGGGGCGAGGCCGGGAGACGTGCGGGTTGCCCGCGGCGCAGAAGCGCCACGGCAACTCAATCCCCTTGCTGATCCCGATCCGCGGGCCGGTGACGACCTCCACTCCGCGCCAGCCGCCCTCACGAGGGAGCACGGCGAACGGCGGTCGCGCCAGATCTGCGCGGTCGTCCTCGAGGCCGACGCCGAGGGCCTCGGTCAGCTTGCCGGGGCCGGAGCACAGGTCCGGCTCGGCGCGGCCGGGCCTCCGCGCCCTGATCTCCTCCACCCCGGCTGTCGGCTCCAGCGCCCTGATCAGCACCGCAGCCGCCTCGCCGTCCGGCTCGGCGACGGCGTTGAGCAGGCTGTGAATGCCGTAGGAGAGGTAGACGTAGGCGCGGCCGGGGGGACCGAAGAGCGGCGCGTTGCGCTTCGTGCGGCCGCCGAACGCATGACAGGCCGGGTCGCTGCGGTCGTAGCTCTCGGTCTCGACTATCACTCCCCCGCGCCCCTCGTAGAGCAGCGTGCAACCGACCAGGTCGCGCGCGACGTCGTGCACGGAGCGCGCGAAGAACTCGGCCCCCAGCGGCTCGCTCAATCGCGCTCCGCGTCGACTCTTGCCTGCACCGCCTCGAGTGTCTCTCGGGCCAGCGCCAGCTGCCTCTCGAGGCTCGCCGAAGACGTGCCGCCCTCGACGCGCTTCGATTCCAACCAGCTGCTGCGCTTCAGCACCTCGAAGTAGGAGTCGTCCAGGTGCTCGGAATGGCCATGCAGCTCTTCCTGGGAGAAATCCGACAGCTTCCTGCCGCTTTCCAGCGCCTCGCGAACCAGGCCGCCCACTATTCCGTGAGCTTCCCGGAACGGCACGCCCCGGCGGACGAGCAGGTCGGCGATCTCCGTGGCGGCCAGCAGCTCGTCCTCCGATGCGGAGGCGAGCCGGTCGCGATCGAAGGAGATCCCGGCGAGCATCCCTTCCGTCGCGTCGAGGCACAGCTCGACGGTGTCGATCGCGTCGAAGAGCGCTTCCTTGTCCTCCTGCATGTCCTTGCCGTAGGTGAGCGGCAGCGCGTGCAGCATGCCGGCGACCGTCGCGTAGGCGGCTGCGACGCGGGGGCTCTTGGCCCGCAACAGCTCCGCAGAGTCGGGGTTCTTCTTCTGCGGCATGATGCTCGAGCCGGAAGAGAACGACTCGTCCAGCTCGCAGAAGCCGAACTCGCTGCTCGACCAGAGCACGATCTCCGAGCCAAGCCGGGAGAGGTGCATGGCGCAGGTCGACGCAGCGGCCAGGTAATCGAGGACGAAGTCGCGGTTGGAGGCCCCGTCGATCGAGTTGGGGGTTACGTGGTCGAAACCCAGGTCGACGGCGACGGAGCGCCGGTCGATCTCCCAGTTGACCCCCGCCAGCGCCCCCGATCCAAGTGGCATCACCCCGGCGCTGTCGAGCGCGAACTGGAAACGCAGCACGTCGCGGCCGAGCATCCAGAAGTAGGCGAGCAGGTGATGACCCAGGTAGACCGGCTGCGCGCGCTGAAGGTGTGTGTAGCCGGGCATCGGCCAGTCGCGGTGGCGCTCGGCCAGCTCCAGCAGCCGCGCCATCGCCGCGCCGGCCAGCTCGATCGCCCGCAGCGAGTGCGACTGGACGATCATCGCCACGTCGGTGGCGACCTGGTCGTTGCGGGAGCGGCCGGTGTGAAGCTTGCCGGCCAGCGGCCCGATCAGCTCCCCGAGCCGCCGCTCTATCGCCATGTGAATGTCCTCGTCGGCGCCGGAGAACTCGAACTCCCCGCGCTCCATCTCGGCGCCCACCTCCGTCAGGCCGCCGTCGAGGCGCTCCAGCTCGTCGGCGTCGAGGACGCCGAGCTCGCGCAGCGCCCGGGCATGGGCGCGGGACTGGTCGATGTCGTAGGGCGCGAGGCGCCAGTCGAAGTCGATCGAGCGGTTGAGGCGCCAGAAGCGGGGGTCGGGCTCTTTGCCGAAGCGGGACATCGAAGTCAGCCTGATCGTATTGCCGCGGCAAGCGCCCGGCAGACACGCTCCACGTCGCCCTCGCTCATCGAGGTGAAGAACGGCAGCGCCAGCGAGCGAGCGGCGACCCCCTCGGCGACGGGGAACTGGCCCTCCCGGTAGCCCTGCTCGCGCAGGTGAGGAAAGAGGTGAATGCACGGCAGGTAGGCCTTGGCCGCCACCCCCCGCTCCCCCAGCCGAGCGATCGTCGCGTCGCGGTCGGCGCCCTCCGGCAGCCGGACCGGATAGACGAACCAGCTGCGCCGCTCCGCGCCGTGGCCGGCGGAAGGCGTCCGCAGCCCCTCGATTCCGGCCAGGCCCTGCTCGTACGCCTCGGCGATCCGTGAGCGGCGCTCCAGCATCGAGTCGAGCTTCTCCAGCTGTGCGACGCCGATCGCCGCGGCAACTTCGGAGAGCCGGTAGTTGAAGCCCAGCCTGTCGTGATCGAGCCAACCCATGTCGACGGCGCGGCCCTGGTTTCGCTCGGAACGCAGGCGGGCGGCGGCCTCCGGGCCGGTGGGAACGATCATCCCCCCCTCCCCCGTGGTCATCTGCTTGTTGGCGTAGAAGGCGAAGGTGGCGAGGTTGCCGCGCGCACCCACCTTCCGGCCCTCGGAGTCGACCGCGCCGAGCGCTTCGCAGGCGTCCTCGAGAACGCCGAGGCCGCGGGAGGCGGCCAGCGACTCCAGCTCCGGCATCGCCGCCGGGTAGCCGAAGATGTGCACCGGCAGGATCCCGACCGTCCGCTCTCCGGCGGCGGCTGCGGCGGCCGCGGGGTCGATGTCGAGCGTTTCCGCGTCGACGTCGCAGAAGACCGGCCGCGCCCCTTCGTAGAGCAGGCAGTTGGCGGAGGCGACGAAGCTGAAAGGGCTGGTCAACACCTCGTCGCCCGGCCCCCAGCCCAGCGCCCGAACGCCGAGGTGAAGCGCCGCGGTGCCGCTGGACACCGCAACCGCGTCATCGACCCCGAGCCAGGCGGCAAGCTCGCGCTCGAAGCGCTCCTGCACCGGCCCCAGCGAGAGGCGCCCGGAGCGCAGCACTTCGGCGACCAGCTCCTCTTCCCGCTCGCCCAGCTCCGGGCGCGCCAGGGGGATGGGGGGCGGCTCCGTGTCTGGTGGCTCGCCGCTCATCTCGATTGAAATGCGTACTCCAGCGACTCGACCAGGGCCTCCCAGGAGGCTTCGATGATGTTCTCCGAGACACCGATCGTCCCCCACTCCCGCTCCCCGTCGGAGGAGTCGAGCAGGACCCTGGTCACCGCCTCGGTGCCGTGCGTCTCGTCGAGGATGCGCACCTTGTAGTTGGTCAGCTCGACGTCGGCCAGGTGCGGGTGGCGGTCGACGATCGCGCTGCGCAGAGCTCGGTCCAGCGCGTTGACCGGACCGTTGCCCTCGGCGACCTTCACGTAGCGCTCGCCATCCACCTCGACCTTGATCGTCGCCTCGGTCTCGACCTGGCCGTCGGCGCGCTTCTCGGTCGTGACGCGAAAGCTCTCCAGCCTGAACAGCGACTGGTAGGCGCCCGCCACGCGTCGCAGCAACAGCTCGAAGGAGGCCGGAGCCGCCTCGTAGTGATAGCCGAGGTGCTCGCGCTCCTTCAGCCTCTCCAGCGCGCGCGCGGCCGTCTCGTCGTCGATCTCCAGGCCGGCGCCTTCCGCCTGGCTGCGCACCGTCGCCTTGCCGGCCAGCTCCGAGGGCAGGATGTCGCGCCGGTTGCCGACCGCGGCGGGGTCGAGGTGCTCGAAGGTGCTCGCGTCGGCTGCGACCCCTGCGGCATGCATGCCCGCCTTGTGGGCAAACGCGTTGTGCCCGACGTAGGGTTGGTTGGGGTTCGGGGTGACGTTGCAGAGCTCGTCCAGGTAGTGCGCTGTGGACGCGAGGCCGGCCAGCTGCTCGTCGCTGACCACCTCGAAGCCCATCTTCAGCTGCAGGGCAGGCAGGATAGAAGTCAGGTTGGCGTTGCCGCAGCGCTCTCCGTAGCCGTTCACAGTGCCCTGCACGAGCCGGCTGCCGGCGCCTACCGCGGCCAGCGAGTTCGCGACCGCGCACTCAGCGTCGTTGTGGGTGTGGATCCCCACCTCCGCCGCTCCGTCGAGGCACTCGACCGCCGCCGCAGTCGCCTCCGCGACGAAGTCGGGCAGGCTGCCGCCGTTGGTGTCGCAGAGAGTGACGTTCTCGGCGCCGGCCGTCGCCGCCGCCCGCAGGCACTCCAGCGCGAAGCCGGCGTCGTCGCGGTAGCCGTCGAAGAAGTGCTCCGCGTCGTAGACCACCCGCTTCCCCTGCTCCCGGCAGAACGCGACCGAGTCGGAGATCATCGCCAGGTTCTCCTCGTGGGAGACCCGGGTCACCTTCTCGAGGTGCAGGCTCCAGCTCTTGCCCACCAGGCAGACGACCGGCGCGAAGCACTCGACCAGCACCTGCAGCGCCTCGTCGTCCTCGGCGGTGCGGTCGCGGCGGCGAGTCATCCCGAATGCGGCGACCGTCGCCTGCGCCAGGTCCACCTCCGCGAGGCGCTCGAACAGCTCCGCCTCCTTCGGGTTGGAGCTCGGGAAGCCCGCCTCCACGAAGTGAATGCCGAGCCGGTCGAGCGCCCGCACCACGTTCAGCTTCTCGCTGACCGAGAGCGACATGCCGTGGCCACCCATGCCGTCTCGCAGGGTGGTGTCGTAGAGCTTCACCTGTTCCATTCGATGCCTTTCTTCGAGGGGTCGAGCGCGGGGCCTTTAGAGGCCCGGCTGGCGCGGCGAGCGGCCGCGCTGCCGTCCACCGCCCTAGCGGGCGGTGGCGGCGCCCGTAATTCGGGCGATCTGCTCGAATGCCTCGAAGCGGAGCTGCATCAGCCGCTGACCTTACTCGGTTGCTCGACGAAGTCGAGCCACTCGAGGTACTCGTCGGCGCGTCCGTGCAGCGCGTCATCGAACTTCGACTGCAGCTGGCGGGTGATCTCTCCCGGCTCGCCGAGGGCGTGGTCGTCGATCTCGCGGATCGGGACCAGCTCCGCCGCCGTGCCGGTCAGGAACACCTCGTCGGCCAGGGCGAGCTCCGAGCGGGCGATATCGCGCTCCTCCACCTGGTAGCCGAGGTCGCGCGCGATCTGGACGACCGAATTGCGGCTGATCCCGTCGAGGATTGCGGCCGTGTGAGGGGGCGTGCAGAGGATGCCGTCGCGGACGACGAAGACGTTCTCTCCCGAACCCTCGGAGACGCGCCCGTGCTGGTCGAGCAGGATCGCCTCGTCGTAGCCGGAGTTCTCCGCCTCGGTCTTGGCGAGGATCGAGTTCAGGTACTGGCCGGAGGCCTTGGCGTGGGGGATCAGGCTCTCGCCGGAGATCGTCCGCCAGGAGGAGACCCGGGCGCGGATGCCGTCGCGCTTGCCGTCGTCGCCGAGATAGGAGCCCCAGGGCCAGACCGCGATGGTCACGTCGATCGGAGCGCTCTTCGCGTAGAGGCCCATCTCACCGTAGCCGCGGAAGGCCAGCGGCCGGATATAGCAGGAGCGCAGGCCGTTGCGGCCGATCAGCTCGTGAGTGGCGCTTCGCAGCTCCTCGATCGAATAGGGGACCTCCATGTAGTAGAGCTGCGCCGACCTGTGCAGCCGTTCGAGGTGGTCGCGATGGCGGAAGATCGCCGAGCCGTCTCCGGTCTCGTAGCAGCGGATCCCCTCGAAGACGCCGGTCCCGTAGTGCAGGCCGTGGCTGAGCACGTGCACCTTGGCCTCCTGCCAGGGCACGAACTCGCCGTTCAGCCAGATCAGCTCGGCCTGCTCCATGGCTACGGAAGCTTACCCGCCCAGGGTGGAGATCACCGCATCTGTCATCTCTTCGGTGCCGACCCTCGCCTCGCCCGCGCCGGCGAGGTCCGCGGTGCGCAGACCGCGCCCCAGGACCGCGTCGACCGCCTGCTCGACCGCGACCGCCCGGTCGGGCATCTCGAGCCCGTGGCGCAGCATCATCGCCACGGATAGAAAGGTGGCGAGCGGGTTGGCGGCGCCGCGGCCGGCGATGTCCGGGGCCGAGCCGTGCACAGGCTCGAACAGGCCCGGCCCACCGTCGCCGAGGCTGGCGGACGGCAGCATCCCCAACGATCCGGTGAGCATCGCCGACTCATCGCTGAGGATGTCGCCGAACAGGTTCTCGGTGAGGATCACATCGAAGTCGGCGGGCCGGGAGACGAGCTGCATCGCGGCGTTGTCGACCAGCAGGTGGTCAAGCTCGACGTCGGCGTGCTCCTCCGAGACCCGGGTGACGACTTCCCGCCAGAGCCGCGAGGTCTCGAGCACGTTCGCCTTGTCGACCGAGGTGACCCTCGCTCCCCCGCCGCCCCCCGCGCGCCGCGCCGCGGCCTCGAAGGCTGTGTGGGCGATCCGCTCGATCTCGGCGACCGAGTACTCGCAGTTGTCGTGGGCGACGTCGCCGTCACGGCCGCTGTCGCCGAAGTAGATGCCGCCGGTCAGCTCCCGCACGACCAGCAGGTCGGTGCCGGCGATCCGTTCCTCGCGCAGCGGGCTGGCGCCGATCAGCGCCGGGCTGGGACGCACCGGGCGCAGGTTCGCGTAGAGCCCCAGGCCCTTCCGCAACCCCAGCAGTCCCTGCTCCGGCCGCGGCGCCTCGGGGTCGGTCGTGTCCCACTTCGGGCCCCCGACCGCACCGAGCAGCACCGCGTCCGCTCCCCGACACGCCTCCAGCACCTCATCGGTAAGCGCAGTCCCATTCGCGTCGATAGAGGCACCCCCGACTACGTGCTCCTCGAACTCGAACTCCCCCAACGCCTCCAGCAGCCGTCGCGCCGCGGCGACGATCTCCGGCCCGATCCCGTCGCCGGGCAGCAGGGCTATGCGCGGGTTCGTCACGGCGGGCACTCTAACCCGGTTCCGCGGGACCGGAACCGCACTGGAGAACATCGGGGAGATGGAAACACGAACAACCGGCTGGGTAAGGAAGTAGTACCAAGGGGCGGCGAGCATCTCGGACGAAGCGGTCCCGCTGAGCCGGGGCGAGCGGATCGACTACGGGCTCGCGGTGTGGGGGTTGGCTTCTCTCGTCCACTGCGCCTTTTGCTCGCTATACGGGCAAAAGCGCAGCGGAAGATGGACGGGACGGTTCCGCGGGACCATCTTCCCTACCCAGCCGCTGTTGCCTCGATGTTGAGGCGGACGTAGCGGAGGACGAGTGGGCGCTCCAGGTGGCCGAGGACAGCGTCTGTGAAGCGCTGACGGAGAACGGCGGGGAGGCGCTCGTGGTGTGCCGCGAGGCCGACGACGGAGACGAAGTCGCTGGGATCGTCGGGCTCGACGAGCTTCTCCTCAAGCCAGCAGCGGACCCCGTCGAAGCCGGCTCGAGCCAGTCGTTCCTCGGTCTCCGCGGGAGCGGCGAAGTTCCAGGGCCCGTCCCAGTCTGAAAAGTAATCGGCGAACTCAGGTTGGCCGGCTGCGTGCTCGACCGCTCGCTGCCACTCCGCGACGTTGCCCTCGCCACCGCACTGAGCGGTCAGTCGGCCACCCGGCTTCAGCGCTGCGCGAAGACGCTCGAACAGCCGGTCGTGATCCGCGATCCAGTGGAAGGTCGCGTTCGAGAAAACCCCGTCCACCTGCTCCGGCAGCTCCAGCTCGAGCAGGTCGGAGTGGATCAGCTCGATCCGGTCGCCGTACTCGGCAAGCGCCCGCTCCGCCTCGGCGACCATCGACTCCGAGCCGTCCACACCGATCACCTTCCCCCGCGGGAGGCGATCCAGCAGCAGTCGGGTCGCCCGGCCGGAGCCGCAGCCGGCGTCGAGGACGATCTCGTCACCGCCCAGGTCCATGCGCTCGAGAACCGAGCGCGCCCACTCCTCCTGCGGCGCCGCCAAGCGGTCGTAGGCCTTCGCGTCCCAGTCGGTCGTCCCGCTCGGCACGCGAGTCAAAGCGCGGTCGTCACCGGGCCGCGAGCGGCGCGGTCGGAGGCCTCGAACTCGTCGATCGCGCTCTCGTTCTGAAGCGTTATCCCGATCTCGTCGAGGCCGTGCAGAAGGCGGTGTTGCACGTCGGGCTCGATCTCGAACTTGAAGACCCCGGCGGCGCAGTCGACGGTCTGGTCGTCGAGGTCGATGCGCGCCTCCCCAGCCTCCACCACCGCCCGGCAGTGCTCCTCGTCGAGGACGACCGGGAGCAGCCCGATCTTGGTGCAGTTGGCATAGAAGATGTCCGCGAACGAGGGGGCGACGATCGCCTCGAAGCCGAAGTCCTCCAGGGCCCAGGGCGCGTGCTCGCGCGAGGAGCCGCAGCCGAAGTTACGGCCTGCGACGAGGATCGGATTGGGCTCCAGCTCGATCTCCCCGGACTGGACCCAGTCGTGGAAGAGGAACTCCCCGAAGCCGGTCCGCTCGACCCTCTTCAGGAACTGCTTGGGGATGATCTGGTCGGTGTCGATGTCGGAGCGGTCGAGGACCGAGACCTTTCCCTGGATGACGTCCACGGCTCTCATGCGTACTCCCTGATGTCGACGAAGTGGCCCTCCACCGCGGCAGCGGCGGCCATTCGCGGGCTGACCAGGTGGGTCCGACCGCCCTTGCCCTGGCGCCCCTCGAAGTTCCGGTTCGAGGTGGACGCGCAGCGCTCCCCCTCGGCCAGGGTGTCCGGGTTCATCCCCAGGCACATCGAGCAGCCGGCGGCCCGCCATTCGAAGCCGGCGGAGCGGAAGACGTCGTCGATCCCCTCCTCCTCTGCCTGCGCCTTGACCTGCTGGGAGCCGGGCACGACCATCGCCCGCAACGAGCTCGCCGCCCGCCGGCCCTCGACGACCTTCGCCGCCTCGCGCAGGTCCTCGATGCGGGAGTTCGTGCAGGAGCCGATGAAGACCCTGTCGAGCGGGATGTCGGTCATCGGCGTCCCCGCCTCCAGCGCCATGTAGGCGAGCGCCCGAGCAGCCGACTCTCGGTCCGCCGGAGACTCCAGCGCCGCCGGGTCGGGCACCGCATCGGTCACCTCGACGACCATCCCGGGGCTGGTCCCCCAGGTGACCATCGGCGAGATGCCGGCGGCGTCGATCTCGACCTCGGTGTCGAAGCTCGCGCCTTGATCCGTGGGCAGCGACCGCCAGCGCTCGACCGCGGCGTCGAAGTCCTGCGGCGCGCCGGGCCGTCCCCTGACCCACTCGAAGGTCGTCTCGTCGGGGGCGATCATCCCGGCTCGTCCGCCGCCCTCGATCGTCATGTTGCAGATCGTCATCCGGCCCGGCATGGAGAGAGACTCGATCGCGGGCCCGGCATACTCGACGGCATGGCCGGCCATGCCGCTGGTCCCGAGCCGGCCGATCGTCGCCAGGATCAGGTCCTTGGGGGTGACGCCCGAGCCCAGCTCACCTGCGTAGGAGATTCGCATCGTCTGCGGGCGCGACTGCACCAGGCACTGCGTGGCGAGGACGTGCTCCACCTCCGAGGTGCCGATGCCGAAGGCGAGAGCGCCGAACGCCCCGTGGGTGGAGGTGTGGCTGTCACCGCAGACGATCGTGATCCCGGGCTGGGTGACCCCCAACTCCGGGCCGATCACGTGGACGATGCCCTGCCTGTCGGAGCCGAGCGAGTAGATCGGCACGCCGAACTCCTCGCAGTTGCGCTCCAGTGTCTCCACCTGGACACGGGAAAGCCGATCGGCGATCAGCCCCGCCGCCGCAGTGCCGTCGGTGGGCACGTTGTGGTCGGCCGTGGCGATCGTCCTCTCTGGTCGCCGCACAGACCGCCCGGCGAGCCGCAACCCGTCGAACGCCTGCGGCGAGGTCACCTCGTGGACGAGGTGCAGGTCGATGTAGATCAGCCCCTCGGCGACCTCGTGCTCCGCCCAGATCTTGTCGAACATCGTTCTCGGCATTGGCATCCTCAGGCTAGGTTAGCTTGGCTCCGATGGCCGATGAGTGAGCAGCAGCCGCTTGGTGCCCTGGTCGCCGTCCTGCGCGGCAGCGCCGTCCCCTACGGCTACACGCTGACCGTTTGGGCGACGCACGGCCTGCTCACCAACCAGCAGGGGAATCCGGGGGTTGAGGACCTGATCCTCTTCGTGCTCGGCGCCATGCTGGCCTTCGCCCTGCTCGGGTTCGTCGCGGAGCGGGTCTCTGCCGCGCCGCTGAAGACCGGGCGGCGGGACCTGATTCGAGCGGGGACGATCCACGTCTTCGCGATCGGCGCCGCTTTCGGCGTAGCGGCTCTGCTGGCCACCGTGCCCGGGGCGATCGCCTGGGCGATCGCCTCCTTCGCGGCGACGGCGCTCTACCTGTCGATCGCCAGCCTCGAGATCGTCTTCGCGCAGCGGATCGACGAGCCGTCCCGGCGCGGCTGAGCACCGCCGCATCCTGACCCCGCTCACGGCCCCGGGGTGCGCTCCGAGGCGGCGTCGGCGGTCGCCGCCTCGGCCTCGCGTATGGCGGCACCGTCGAGGGCGTTGGACAGAGCCCTGACGTAGGCGCGGGCAGAGGCCTCCAGAATGTCGGTTGCCACCCCCTGACCCGTGGCCAAGCGCCCCGCGGCCCGCAGCATCACCGTCACCTCTCCGAGCGCGTCCTCGCCGCCTGTCACCGCCTCGACCGCGTACTGGCGCAGGTCGCACTCCGTGCCGGTCGCCGCCTGGATCGCGTGGAAGATCGCGTCGACCGGGCCGTCCCCGGACGCGGTCGCGACCGACTCGTCCCCCGACGGCATCGTCACCGCGACGGTGGCGCTCGGCTCACGTCGCGACCCGGCCTCGACCTCGAACCAGGCGAGGGTGTGAGACTCGGCTCGCTCGCGCATCTCATCGGAGACGATCGCCTCCAGGTCCAGCGCGGTGATCTGCTTCTTCTTGTCCGCAACCTGCTTGAACCGCTTGAAGGCCGCGTTCAGCGCACCGCCCTCGACCTTGAAGCCCAGCTGCTCGAGCGCATCGCGCAGGGCGTGGCGCCCGGAGTGCTTGCCGAGCACGATCGAGTTCGACTCCAGGCCTATCTCGGTCGCGTCCATGATCTCGTAGGTGGAGCGCTCCTTCAGCACTCCGTCCTGGTGGATGCCCGACTCGTGCGCGAAGGCGTTGCGGCCGACGACCGCCTTGTTGGGCTGCACCGGATAGCCGGTGAGACGCGAGACCATGCGGCTGGTGCGCGCCAGCTCGTGGCTGTCGACGCCGGTGTCGAGGCCGTGGGCGTCGGTGCGGGTCCGCAGCAGCATCACGATTTCCTCCAGCGAGCAGTTGCCGGCCCGCTCGCCGATCCCGTTCACCGCGCACTCGACCTGCCGCGCACCCGCGAGCACGCCGGCATAGGAGTTGGCGACGGCCAGGCCGAGGTCGTCGTGACAGTGGACGGAGGCCTCCACGTCGCGCAACCCCGGGACCAGCTCGTAGAGGCGGCGGAAGTAGGCGGCATACTCGTCGGGAGTCGTATACCCGACCGTGTCGGGAATGTTGATCACCGTCGCGCCCTCCTCCACGGCGATCGTGCATACCTCGGCGGTGAACTCGAGGTCTGCGCGGGTCGCGTCCATGGGGGAGAACTCGACGTCGTCGCAGTAGGACCTGGCCAGCGCGACGGCGGCGCGAGCCTGCCCCTTGACGTCGTCGCGATCGGTCTGCAGCTGGTGCTCGATGTGGATGTCCGAAGTGGAGATGAAGGTATGGATGCGCGGCCGCTGCGAGTCGCGGATCGCCCCCCAGGCCGCGTCGATGTCGGCCTTGTGGGTGCGGGCCAGTCCGCAGATCGTCGGGCCTTCGACGTTGCGGGCGATCTCCTCCACCGCCTCGAAGTCGCCGGGCGAGGTGATCGGGAATCCGGCCTCGATCACGTCCACGCCGAGCCGGGCGAGCTGCTGGGCGATCTCCACCTTCTCCGGGGTGTTGAGCGAGATGCCGGGAGACTGCTCGCCGTCGCGGAGCGTTGTGTCGAATATGTGGACGCGGTTGGCGTCTGATGCTGGTCCCACTGGACCTCTCCTTCTCTGCTTCGCTCGAATGACCTGTGTGTTGCGGCTGTCGCGCCGCCCAGCGCTATTCCCCCCGCAGGGGGAGGAGAAGGAGTAGCGACAGGGTGTTGCGCCGGACTGCCATTCGTCGCCTGAGCTTAGCGTAGGCTGCCCGCATAGCAAAGCCGGAGCGGATCCCATACCTCGCGCTGCTGGCCATGGGACTCAGCGTGATCGTGATCGCAAACGACTTCTCCGCGGTCAACGTGGCGCTGCCCGCGATGGAGCGCGACTTCGACACCGGTGTCAGCACGATCCAGTGGGTGATCAACGCCTACGCGCTCACCTTCGGAGTGATGATCGTCACCGGGGGGCGTCTCGCCGACCTCTTCGGCCGCCGCCGGGCCTTCTTCCTTGGCACGGCGATCTTCGCCTCGATGTCGGCGTTGGGCGGTGCCGCACAGTCCGAGGCCTGGCTGATCGCCACCAGAGTCGCGATGGGGGTCGGCGGAGCGCTGATGTGGCCGGCGATCCTCGGCATGACCTACGCCCTGTTGCCGGCTGAGCGCGCCGGTCTCGCCGGTGGACTGATCCTCGGTGCCGCCGGGCTGGGCAACGCCGTCGGCCCCCTGATCGGCGGAGCGCTTACCGATCTGCTGAGCTGGCGCTGGATCTTCTTCGTCAACGTGCCGATAGCCGGCTTCGCCGTCCTGGTCACCTGGAGGCTCGTGCACCTGCCGCCGCCGGAGGCTGCCGAACGCCGCATCGACTACGCCGGGATCGCGACCCTCTCAGCCGGACTGGTGGCGCTGCTGGTAGCGCTCGACCAGGGGAATGACTGGGGATTCGGCGATATCAGGGTACTCGCGCTCTTCGCCCTCTCCGCCGTGCTGATATCGACCTTTCTTCCCATCGAGCGCAGAGCCGGGATGAAGGCCTTGGTCCCGCGGGCGGTGATGGGAAACGAGAGCTTCCGCGCCTCCTGCGTGGCGATCGTCTTCATGTCCGCGACCTTCTTCGCGGCGTTGCTCTACCTGCCGCAGTTCATGCAGAAGCAGCTCGGCTACTCGCCGCTGGAGGCGGGAGTCGGCGTCCTCCCCTTCCTGGCGGTCTTCGCCTTCGTCTCCTTCATTGCCGGCCCTCTCTACAACCGGCTCGGAGCAAAGCCGCTGGCGGTCCTTGGCGCCGGCTGCATCGCCATCGCGCCGTTTCTGCTCTCAGGCATATCGGAGTCCTCCGGCTACGACGAGCTGATCCTCGGCATGGTCGTCCTCGGCCTGGGAATAGGCAGCTTCTACCCGACCGCGACCACCGCTGGAGTCACCTCCGTGGACGAGAGCCACACCAGCCTCGCCGGCGGCATCGTCTACATGTGCCAGATAGCCGGGGGTGCGATCGGACTGGGCCTCACCACGGCGATCTTTGCCGCCCAGCCCTCTTTCGTGGATGGAGTTCAGGCCGCCTTCAGGCTGGACGCTGCTCTCTCGCTGGTCGGCTTCCTGATCACCCTGCTCTTCGTCGGAGGACGGCTACTGTCCCGAAACGGGTCAAGTGCTCCCGCTGCGCCGGGGAGTTGACGACCGCCGCCCATGGCGCTCGATGTCGCGCCCGGGACCGCCGAGCAGGCGATCCCGCCCGGGCCCGCCAAGCAGGACGTCCTGGCCGGGACCGCCGAAGATCACGTCGCGATGCGGGCCTCCGTAGAGGAAGTCCGCCCCGCCTCGCCCCGCCAGCTTGTCGTGGCCGGGGCCGCCGAGAAGCTTGTCCGTGTTGTCGCCCCCGGCCAGGTCGTCGTTGCCCGGGCCGCCCCGCAGCGTCGTGGAGACGCGCACGGAGCCGCCGACGATCACCGTGTCGTTGCCCGAGCCCGCGTCCACCTCGAACCCGCCGATCGCGCGACTTCCACAGCTGAGGCGGTTGGTGTTCCCCCTCGGGTTTGCGCAGGCGGAGATCGGCTTGCCGTTCTCCCCGAAGGGCTGGTTGAGAGTTCCGTTCGCCGTGATCACGAACTTTGCGGCGGCGACCGAGTACTGGATAAAAATCTCATTTGGCCCCGGCGTTCCGCGCAGGGTCAGCGTGAAGGGCACCGACTCCTGCTGCTGCGCCACGGCCGTGGCCACGGGCTCCCCTTCCTGTACGGATTGGGCAGCCTGGACGACCGCCGGGACCGCCAACAGGACGAGTGCGAGCGCGAGGGACGCACGCCCCCCGCGGCGTTTGAATGAGCCCATCACCCTCCGAACAGCGTCGACGAGCCTACGTTGCGGCGTTCCTGCCCGGAAATCGAGGCATACCGGACAGTGGGCCGGTCCTCAGAGGTCGACTGATCTACCGTCTGCGAAGCCGTCCAGCTCCAGGATCCGCTCGATCGTCGACGCACGCACCGGCGCGTCGGTGGTCAGCGCCATCACCGCGTGGCCGTCGCCGGCCGCGCCGACCGCAGCGGAGATGATGTTCACCGACTCCTCGCCGAAGGCGGTGCCGACCCGGCCGATCATCCCCGGTCGGTCGTCGTAGCGGAAGACGGCCAGGTGGTCGGCGAACGGGAGATAGATGCTCTCCCCCCAAGCGGAGACCAGGTAGGGAATGTTGCGAGGCCCAACGCTGGTGCCGGCGACCTCGACGGCGTCCTCACCGACCCCGATCCGCACCGTGACCAGCTCGGTGAACTCGTCGGCGCTGGCGTCCTTGGTCTCCGTCAGCTCGATCCCTCGTTCCTCGGCGAGCTGCGGGGCGTTGACCAGGTTGACCGGCTCCTCGGTGTGGCCGGAGAGGATGCCGACCAGGACCGCGATGCCGAGCAGGCGGGTGTCGTAATCGGCGATCCGGCCGCGGAACTCCGCGCTTACACGGTCGACGGGGCCGCCGCCGAGCGCCTGCGCGAGCCGACCTAGCTTCTCGCAGAGCGGCACAAAGGGTGCCAGCGCCTCCATCGCCTCCGGCCTCACCGCGGCGATGTTGACGGCGTTTGTAACGACTCCGCCGGTCAGGGCGGCGGTCACCTGCTCCGCGGTGACGACGCCGGCGCGATCCTGCGCCTCCTCGGTCGAGGCACCCAGATGGGGCGTCACCACCACGTCGTCGCGCTTGAAGATCGGGTGCTCGGTAAAGGGCTCCGACGGGAAGACGTCGAGGGCGGCGCCGGCGAGCTTGCCGGACTCCAGCCCCGCCTGCACCGCCTCGAGGTCGACCAGCTCGCCGCGGGCGCAGTTGACGACGCGGGCCCCGTCCTTCATCGCCGCGATCGCCCCCGTCCCGATCAAGCCGATCGTCTCGGGCGTCTTGGGCACGTGAACCGTGACGATGTCGGCGCGGCCGTAGAGGTCTTCGAGGGTCTCGGCGCCCTCCACGCCCAACTCCCGGAAGCGCTCGGCGGAGACGAACTTGTCGAATGCGACGACCTCCATCTCGAACGACTGCGCCCGCTTCGCGACGAGCTGGCCGATGCGGCCGAAGCCAACCACTCCGAGCGTCTTCCCGTACAGCTCGGTGCCTTTGAAATTCGACCGCTCCCAGCGGCCGGCGGTCAGCGACGCCTGGGCCTGCGGCACGTTGCGACAGAGCGCCAAGGCCAGCGCAAGGGTGTGCTCGGCGGCGGCGACGGAGTTCGACTCCGGGGCGTTGGCGACGATGATCCCCCGCCGCGTCGCAGCGGGGATGTCCACGTTGTCGACGCCGGTGCCCGCCCGGCCGATCACCTTCAGACGCTCCGCCCGCTCGATCAG
>Ga0299914_10000706_pt1 | contig 20747 bp, 16 predicted proteins | sample RVTome_10_FD_201361 | JGI IMG/M metagenome (GOLD analysis project Ga0299914, IMG submission 201361) | Soil microbial communities from uranium-contaminated site in the Upper Colorado River Basin, Wyoming, United States - RVT153D57 (version 2) ...
CGACCGTGCTCCAGGTCCACGTCGACGACCTCACCAGTCTGTCGGGCCCGCCGCACCATCTCCTGGATGCGGAAGGGCACCAGCTTGTCGAGTCGATCGGGGATAGGGCCAAGCAGCGCACCCAGGGACCGGTTGGCGTAGAGGACCGAATCGTCGGTCCCGACCAGCAGGGTGCCCTGAGGAAGCGCATCGAGAACGACGCCTAGGGTGCGGCGTTCCCCCTCGACGTCGTCGAGACGGGTGCCCAGCTCGGTGGACATGGCCGCAATCGATCGACCCAACTGGTCGAGCTCCTCCACCGACGAGCGGGGCACGTCGACACCCAGGTTGCCGGCGGCCACGGCCTCGGCGGCACCCGCCAACCGAACGAGCGGTTTCGCCAGGCGCCGCCCCACCAACGCCACCGCCAGGACACCCAGCACCGCCGCCAGCCCGACGACTCCGACCATGCGCATACGCAGAGCGCCGATGCGGTCCTCAACGGTGTTCTCCGGCAGCGAAAGCCTCAACACGGATCCGTCGGGGGCGGGGACCGCAACGTACAACTGGCTGAAACCCGTGGTCGCGCTCAGTCGTCGGTCGGTGCCGATCCGCCCCTGGCGGGCTGCCTGCACCTCGGGTCGGCCGGCGTGGTTTTCCATCGTCTCGGGGTCACGGAGCGAGTCGCCGGTGACGATGCCGTCCGCGGCGATCAAGGTGACCCGGGCCTCGATATTGCGGGCCACCGCGTCGACGAACTCCTGGCCACCAGACGAGGGGGCGAGATCGGCCACGGCGAGGGCCTGTTGGGTGAGACCCTTCTCCAACTCTTCGAGCAGAGCCTCTCGGGCGGACTGCTCCACCAAGAACCCGCTCACCCCCAGCAGGAAGATCACCGCCACGGCATAGATAAGGACAAGCCGACCGGCCAGCGTGCGCCACCGCGGGCTAGCCATTACGCGTGCTCATCACGCTGGCACCTGCTCGGTCACGGAGCCGCCGCACCGCGGGTATTCGGTGGTCGGTTGTCGGTTCTCGGTGGATGAGGATCTGTCCCCGGCCGGTGACTACTGGCTACTGCCATCAAGGAACTTATAGCCGAGGCCGCGGACCGTGACGATGTGGACCGGGTTCGAGGGATCGGCCTCCAACTTGGTTCGAAGCCGCTTGATGTGAACGTCGAGCGTTTTGGTGTCCCCGAAGTAGGACGGTCCCCAGACGTCGTCGATCAGGGCCTCCCGGGAAGCGAGACGATTCTTGCGCCGCATCAGAGCCTCGAGCAATTCGAACTCCTTGGGTCGCAGGGCGACCGGATTCCCCTCGACGCGCGCCTCATGAGCGTCGATATCGAGTTCGACCCTTCCGCCCCGCAACACCTCGTTGGTGGTAGCGAACGTCCCGGTCCGCCCCGCCCGTCGGAGGTGAGCCCGCACCCGGGCCAGCAGTTCGCGGGTCGAGAACGGCTTGGTGATGTAGTCGTCGGCTCCCAGTTCCAGACCGAGTACCTTGTCGGCCTCGCCGTCCTTGGCGGTGACCATCACGATCGGCACGTCCGACTCCTGACGGATCTGGCGGCAGATGTCGAGACCCGATATTCCCGGCAGCATCAGGTCCAGGAGCACGAGCGAGGGATTTCCATCGCGGGCCTGGCGCAGGCCTTCGACCCCAGTGGAAGCCGTCAGCACCTCGTAGCCCTCGGACTCGAGGGTGAAGCGGATCGATTCGACCAATGCCGGTTCGTCCTCGACGATCAGCACCCGCTCGGTCACGTCAGGAAGATTGAACATCGGTTCCTCGTTCGAGCCCGGCCTCGTCGAACTCGGCCATCTCGCCCGTGAGGAGAAAGGCCAACTGCTCGCCGATGTCGACGACCTGGTCGCCGACCCTCTCGAGGGCCCGTGACACCATCATCGCCTTGATCGCCCATTCGAGTCGCTCGGGATCGGAGCCTGCCCTCACGACCTCCTGGTACATATCGCGATTGAGGCGGTCGACGGGTTCGTCCATGGCCGGGAGAAGACGGGCCTCGTCGGCATCTCTACGGACCAGGGCCTCGATTCCCGTGCGGACCATCGCCCGGACCAGGTCGCCCATCTCGCGCAATTCCTCGGCGATCTTGTCGACGCGGGGCAGGCCCGCGGTGGCGTGGGACATCTTGGCGATGTTGACGGTCTGGTCGCCCATCCGCTCGAGGGTGGTGTTCATGTGCAGCAGCATCGACATGCGACGCAGGTCCGAGGCCATCGGCTGTTGGCGGGCCATCAGATTCATCCAGCGATTGTGCACGTCGAGATACGTCTGGTCGATGATGCTGTCGAGGGCGATGACCTCGTCGGCGGCGGCCAGGTCACCCTCGGTGAAGGCGTCGACGGCCATCTCGACCATCCGCTCGGCTTGGTCGGCCACACCGAGCAACGCCTGCTCGACGCTCTCCAGCTCCTCGTGGAAGTGCGAACGCGTATCGGTCATCAGCCGAACCTCCCCGTGATGTAGTCCTCGGTCTCTTTCTGACCGGGGGAGGTGAAGATCTTGTCGGTTGCGTCGAACTCGACGAGCTTGCCCGTCCGCTGGCCGCGGTCGTCGACGTCGACCGAGAAGAAGGCCGTCCTGTCGGACACCCGGCCGGCCTGTTGCATGTTGTGGGTGACGATGATGATCGTGTAGTCCTGCTTCAGGGTCATCATCAGTTCTTCGATCCGCAATGTCGCGATGGGATCGAGAGCGGAACACGGCTCGTCCATCAGGAGGACCTCGGGACTCGGCGCCACGGCACGGGCGATGCACAACCTCTGCTGCTGGCCGCCCGAGAGGGAGTAACCCGAATCGCTCAGCTTGTCCTTGACCTCGTCCCAGAGAGCCGCCTGGGTCAGGGCATGTTCAACGAGATCATCGAGTTCGCCACGCTTGCCCTTGAACCCGTTGATCCGCGCTCCCCAGGCCACATTCTCGTATATCGACTTCGGGAACGGGTTGGGCTTCTGAAAGACCATGCCCACTCGCCGCCTGACCTCGACGGGGTCGACACCGGCCTCGTAGATATCACGGTCGTGGAAGAACACCGACCCCTCCACGCGGGCGGTCGGGATCAGGTCGTTCATCCGGTTGAGGGACCGTAACACGGTCGACTTCCCGCATCCCGAAGGGCCGATGAGAGCGGTGATCTCGTTCCTGGCGAAATCGATCGAGACCTCCTTGACCGCCCGGAAGTCCCCGTAGTAGACGTCCATGCCCTTGATGCGCATGACAGCCTCGGCTGTCGGTTCGGCGGGAATGAAGCCCTCGGTCGCGATTGTGACTTTCTGTTCCGGGGACTCGTTCATTCTTCTCTCGGTCTGGTCGGTCGTCTCGGACCTCATCTCAGGCCTTCCTGGCATATCGGTTACGGAGTATCACGGCGGCAGCATTGAGGATCAACAGCAGGATCAGCAGGGCGAGGCTGGCGGCGGCGGCGATCTTTCGGAACTCCTCTTGAGGAAATGAGGTCCACTGGAAGATCTGAATGGGGAGAGCCGTGAACTTGGAAAAGGGGCCGGTGGGATCCACCGTGATGAAGCTGGCGGCCCCCACCAGGATGAGGGGGGCCGTCTCCCCGATGGCCCGGGCCACGGCGAGGATGGCCCCGGTGAGGACGCCGGGCAGAGCAACCGGAATCACCTGGCTGCGCACCGTCTGCCACTTGGTTGCCCCCAGGCCCATCGCGGCCTGCCGCAATGAGTTCGGTACTGCTTTCAGGGCCTCCTGGGCGCTGATTATCACCACCGGAAGGGTCAGCAGACCCAGGGTGACTCCGGCGGCGAGGATCGTGCGGCCGTTGTCGGAGGGTGGTACCCCCTGGGTGAAAATCGCCCCGGACGTCAGCGGCTCCAACCCCCGCACCAGAATCGCCAGCCCCAGCATCCCGTAGATGATCGACGGCACCCCGGCGAGGTTGTAGATGTTGGTCTGGATGAACTCGTTGAAGCGTGAGGGCCGGGCGTACTCGACCAGATAGATGGCGGCACCCACGCCCACGGGTACGGCGAAGAGGATGGTGATCGCCACCAGCCAGGCCGAACCGAGTATCGCCGTCCGGATTCCGGCGATCTCGGGAGTGGCACTGGAGGGTGTATTGAGGAAGGTCGGGTTGAACCAGGCGCGCCACTCGATTCCGACCTGCCCCAATTCGTAATCGGGAAAGCGGCCGGCCTCGAAGCCGGCGGCGATCGCGGCCTCGAATCCTTCGGGATCGAAGATCGACGGGACCAACTGGTTGGTGGCGATGATGTCCGGCCGAATCACCCGCTCCTGGACCAGGGCGAGGACATTGGCCTGATCGCGGGGACCGGAGTTGCAACCCACCGCCGGTTCTTCGGAGGCGCACAACTCGACCCATGAGTCGTCTGGCTCGAAAACGAGGCGGTCCGGGTAGAAACGCTGTTCGCGCTCCAGGCGTCGGCCCACGCCACTGGAGACCGTGGCTTCCAACAGACCCACCAACTCGTCGTAGCCGAGTTCGCTCAGCGTCACCTGAGCGGGGTCGTAGCCGAGGTCGGCGACGACATCGGCCGGCTCGTTCTGGTTGACGACGGCCACCAGACCGAACGAGTCGTTGACGATCGTGTACACGAGGGTGATGAGGGCGACCACGGCGACGGTGAGGGCGAGGAGACACGCCATCTGGAAGAGCCGAGCCCGGCGGGTCCGGGTATCGAGCAGTGTCTGATACTCGTCGTCGGTGGGGAACCGGTCCGCCAGGCGGCGCTCGGGGGCGTCGACGCTCATTCGTACTCCTGACGGAAACGCTTGACGAAGCGGCGGCTGAGTGAGTTGAGGCCGAGCGTCATGAAGAACAGGGTCAGGCCGATGGCGAAGATCGAGTTGTAGTCGACGGTGTTGTAACTGAGGTCGCCGTTGGCGGTGATGGCGACGTATCCGGTCATCGCCTGCGCCGAGCCGAACGGGTTGAGGATGTAGCCAAACAGGGAATCCTGGCCGAGGCTGAAGTTGCGCGGCGAGGCCCCGGCCGCCAGCGTGACCACCATCGTCTCGCCCACGGCGCGTGACATGGCCACGACGAATCCGGCGGCGATCCCCGACAATGCAGCCGGGACCACTACCCGAACCGAAACGTCGAGCTTCGACGCGCCCAGGGCGTACGCCCCCTGGCGCAGCGAGTCCGGAACGGCGGCCAGGGCATCCTCGGACAACGAGCTGATGAGGGGCACGACCAGGATCCCAACCACTATCCCGGCGGAGGCGACGTTGAAGAACCCGACGGTGCTGGTACCGAAGACGCCGCGCAGTAGAGGAGTCATGAAGGTCAGAGCGAAGAAGCCGTAGACCACCGTTGGGATCCCCACCAGCACCTCGAGCACCGGCTTCAATACGCTCCGGACCCGCTGGCTGGCGTACTCGGAGAGGTAGATGGCCGACAGCAGACCGATGGGAACGGCGACCAGCATGGCGATGATGCTGATGAGCATCGTTCCCAGGATGAGCGGCCAGATCCCGAATCCGCCCACCTGGGGCTGCCACACCGTCGTGGTGAGGAAGCCCCACAGGCTCACGCGGTCGTCCTGGAAGAAGAGCAGCGACTCCTTGCCCAGTTCGTAGAGAATCCCGGCGGTCGTGGCGATCGAAACTGCCCCGCAGATGAAGAGAAGACCGCGAATGACGGTCTCCCCGGGCCGGGACCGCCTGGCGAAGGGAGACTCCCCGTTGTCCTGCTTGGCGATGACGTCGGTGGTCATACCGATCAGATGGCCTTTGTGTCGGGCGAGCGGGGGTCGGGTCCAGGCACGTTACCGCTGGACCCGACCCTGCGGTCGTAGGTCGGTCTAGCCGATCACCAGCCGGCGGCGGCGGCGATGTTGTCGGCCGCTTCCTGGAGGGATTCGTCGGGAGCGGGGAAGTAACCCACCTCGCCGATCAGGTCATTGACATTGTTGACGTAGTAGGCCATGAACTCGGCCACCTGCGGCTTGGCCGCCAGCACCTCGGGAGCGGTGTACATGAAGAGTGGCCGGGCGATCGCGTATGAGCCATCGTCCACGGACTCGGCACTGGGCTGGACTCCGTCAACCGCGACCGTCCGGAGGGCATCGGCATTCTCCTGGTAGTAGGCGTAGCCGAAGTACCCGATCGCACAGGTCGAGTTCAGGTCGCCTTCGGTGCAGCCGTCGCCGGACACACCACCCACGGTCAGGTTGTCGTCTTCGCCTACGATCTCGGCAATCGAGGAGAGGAGCGGGGGAGCCTCGTCGGCCTCGTACAGGTCGGGCCACACCACCTCGAAGAAGTAGTCGAACGTACCCGAGTCGGCGCCGGGAGAGAAGAGCTGGATCGGGTGAGCCGGGAACTCCGGGTTCACGTCTGCCCAGGTCGCTCCAGAATCCGTGAGCGAGAACGCCGTGGCGACCTCCTCGAGGGTCAGCTCCTGGGCGAAGTAGTTCCCGGGGCTGACGACCAGCGACAGGGCGTCGCTGCCCACTCGGACCTCGATCGGGGGGCGACCGATCTCTTCGCAGGCCGCAACCTCGTCATCGGCGATCGCACGGGAAGCATTGGCGATGTCTGAGGCACCCTCGACACAGAACCGCTCCAGGCCACCTCCCGACCCAATCGAGTCGATGGTGTACTCGGGACCGCCTTCGTCGATCCACTGGGAAAGCACCGCGGTGGACAGCGGGAAGACGGTCGAGGAGCCGGCAATGGCGATGTCGACGCCGGCATCGACATCGATAGGGTCGATGACCGGAAGACCCCACTGGGAAGTCTCGCCGGGCACTTCATCCGGGGTCCCGGTGGTGTCCGGCTCCTCAGGAGCTGCGCTGGTCGCGGGGACGTCGCCGGCAGCCGTGGTGGTAGTGGCGTCGTCGGCGCCGCAGGCGCCCAGCAGCAGCACCAGGGCGGTGGCAGACGCCGCCAGACGCTTGGATCGCAGGATCATTCTGTTTGTCTCCTTGTCGGGGAGCTAGGGATTCGGCGGGCAACCGTGGCCCGACTGCGATCAAGGTACGGGCGTCGGTTTTCCGCCATCCGGAGGGAAGGTGAACGCGAGATGAACGTTCTCGGGGCCGCGAGCTCGTCCGCTCGACCCGGTCAGACCGTCTCTTCCAACGGGACGCAGACCTGCCCACCCAGGCGAACACCTTCCGAGCCACCCTCTTCGGCTTCGCGTCCGAGCCCGACGGCACTCACCGCCGCCCCCGCCAACAGCAGACCGGCAGACAGCCACATCGCCCGGTCGAAGGCGACAGCTGATGCGGCGCGAGCAGCTTCGGCCAAGGTGGGATCGATGCCGGCGGCGGGGGCGTTCAGAGGAGCGACACTCGCCCGCAGGTCGGCCGAGGCGACGTCGACTCCGGGGGCCGTTTCGGCCAGGCGGCCGTAGAAAGCGGCGGTCACCAGAACCACTGCCAGCGCCCCGACGAGTTGCGGGCCGATTCGGGAGACGGCGTTGTTGAAGGCCGATCCCACCCCGGCTCGCTCTGGAGCTATCGAAGCCATGAGGGCGGTTGTCAGGGGCGTGACCATCACCATCAGGCCGATACCGAACAACAGGATGCCACCGAAGACATCGGCGAAATAGTCGCCGGGAGGGATCCAGCTCGCCGGCTGGGATCCCATCTCCCAGGCGGTGGACGTAGACGGCAAGCCGGCGAGCCACATGGCACCAGCCGCCATCAGGACGGTGCCCCCGCCGAGCCATGGTCGGGGACCGGTGTGGGCCGACAACGTCCCGATCTTCCCTGAGAACAAGACCAGGGGGACCATGGCGGGAACGGTGGCCAGGCCGGCGGCAGTGGCGTTGTATCCCAACGTGCCCTGAAGGTAAATCGAGGTCATGTAGAGGAGCACGTACAGCGCGCCGTAGATGAAGAAGGTGGCGAGGTTGATCACGTTGAAGGACCGATTCGCGAAGAGGGAAATCGGCACCAGGGCGTGAGGATGGCGCCGTATGCGGGCAACGAGAAGCGCCGTGGCGAACAGGCCGACGACGATGATGACCCAGGCGGAGGCATCCTGCCACTGGGTCTCCTGGGCGCGGATCGGACCAAAGGTGAGGCCGGCGACGCCGACCCCGGCAAGCCCTGCCCCCCACCAATCGATCGGTTCGCCCGTCACGGTCTCGGCCGACTCCTGGACCCGGTTCGTGGTCACCCACCACGCCAAGGCCAGCACTGGGAGGTTCACCAGAAAGGCGGCGCGCCACGAGAGCCCGTCGACGAGGACCCCGCCGACCAGAGGGCCGACGATTGTCACCGCCGCCGAGGCACCGGTCCAGATCCCGAAGGCGCGCGCTCGGTCGTCGCCCTCGTAGGCGCCGTTGATCAGAGCCAGCGAACCGGGAATCAAGAGAGCCCCGGCCACCCCCTGCAGCACCCGACCCCCAATGAGGAGTTCCATGTTGGGGGCGACCCCGCACAAGACGGAGGCGGCCGCAAAGCCGACCAACCCCCACCCGTACATGCGGCGCCGGCCCCATGAGTCGCTCAGGACACCCCCAACTATCAGCAGGGCGGACAGGCTCAGCATGTAACCGCTGAAGATGTACGACTGAGCCTCGAGCACTCCGATACCGGTGACTCGAGGCAGTTGGTCACCGATGGCGGGAAGGGCGACCGTGACCACGGTCCCGTCCAAGAACACGATCCCCGACCCGAGGATGGCGGCCAACAGCGACCAACTCCGACGATCCATCCCCCCACTATCGCGTTCTTATCAACGAAACAGGCCGTAGAACGGCCTGTTTCGTTGATAAGAAACTAACTCACGCGGGAGCGGGCGACGGCGAGGTCCTGGAGGGTCTTGTGGGCGTTGATCCCGTGGACTTCCGGCACGAGGTGCCAGACCCCGTCGCCGTCGAGTTCCCAGGCCAGGGTGTCGTCGGCGAGTAGCACATCGAGCATCTCGTCGATGCGGAACTGGTTGGTGGGATCTTCGATGGGGGCCAAGGCCTCGACGCGGCGATCCAAGTTACGGGGCATCAGATCGGCCGATCCGATGTAGTAGGTGCGATCGCGGCCCCGCACCCCGAAGCGGTAGATGCGCGAATGCTCCAGATAACGCCCGACGATCGAGCGTACCGTGATGTTCTCGGACAACCCCTCTACCCCGGGTCGCAGACAGCAAATCCCCCTCACGATCAGCTCGATACGAGTCCCGGCCTGGGAAGCCTCGTAGAGGGCGTCGATCATGGGGGCATCGACCAGGGCGTTCATCTTCAGCGTGATCTGCCCGTCGCTCTGGGCCGCCTCGGCGCGGATCAACTCGTACATCCGGCGGCGGATGCCGTCGGGGGACACGCTCAGCGCCCGATATCGGGTCTGACGGCTGTAGCCGGTCAGGAAATTGAAAAGGTCCGACAGGTCGGCCCCGATCGGGTCGTCGACCGTCAACAGACCGACGTCCTCGTAGTTGCGGGCAGTGGTGTCGTTGTAGTTGCCGGTCCCGATGTGGGCGTAGCGGCGGATCGTGCCCGCCTGATCGCGCACCACGAGCGCCAGTTTGGTGTGGGTCTTGAGGCCAACGACTCCGTACATGACATGGACCCCGGCATCCTCCAACCGCTGGGCCCACTCGATGTTGCGCTCCTCGTCGAAACGGGCCTTGAGCTCGACCAGAGCCACCACCTGTTTGCCCGATTCGGCCGCCTGGATCAGCGACTTCATGATCGGGCTGTCCTGGGAGGTCCGATACAGGGTCACCTTGATGGCCAGCACCTGGGGGTCCCGGGAGGCCTGCTCCAAGAAGGCCTCCACCGACGACGTGAACGAGTCGTAGGGATGATGGACGAGAAGGTCACCCTGGCGGATAACCTCGAAAATGTCAGGCGGATCGCCCTGGTGGGGCTGCAACCGGGTGGGGGTGAGCCACTGCCAGGGGTCATAGTCGAGCTCGGGCCGGTCCAGTCCGGCGATCGCCGCTAGCCCCGCCAGGTCGATGGGGCCCTCGACGCGATAGACGTCGGCCTCGTCGGCGCCCATCTCCCGCATCAGCAGATCCAGCACCTCCTCGGGCACTTCCGGGGGGACCTCGAGCCGCACGACATGGCCGAAGCGGCGGCGGGTGAGCTCGGTCTCGATGCTGAGGAGGAGGTCGCCGCCCTCCTCTTCTTCGACGTCGATGTCGGCGTTGCGAGTGACGCGAAAGGCGTGATGACCCAGCACCTCCATTCCCGGGAAGAGGCTCTCGAGATGAGATGCGATCACCTGCTCCAGCGGCACGAAGCGCTCGCCGTCGGGCAGCACGACGAAGCGAGGCAGGATGGGCGGCACCTTGAGACGGGCGAATCGTGACAGCCCGGTCTCGGGGTTGCGAACGAAGATCGCCAGGTTGAGCGAGAGGTTGGAGATGTAGGGAAAGGGGTGGGCGGGGTCGACAGCCAGGGGTGTCACCACCGGGTAGACCCGCTCGCGGAATTGATCGTCGAGGTAGGCCCGATCGTCGTCATCAAGAGTGGCGTAGTCGCTGAACACAACACCGCCGGCGGCCAATGCCGGGGCTATGTCGGTGAGGAAACACTTGGACACCTCGCCGTACTGGGATTCGACCATCTCCCGAATGGCGGCCAGCTGCTGGCCGGGGGTGAGCCCGTCGGGCGGCGTGGCGGTGACCCGTTGGGCCACCTGCTCCTTGAGGCCCGCCACCCTGACCTGAAAGAACTCGTCGAGATTCGATGCCCAGATCGCCAGGAACTTGACACGAGCCAAGAGCGGCAACGAGGCCCTCTGTGCGAGAGCCAACACTCGACTGTTGAAGTCCAGCCAGGAAAGTTCTCGGTTGAGATAGTGCTCGGCGTTCATGCCAGGACGATTATCGGTCGGCGTCTTGTCCCAATCGATACCATATTCAGGTATCGGGGGAATGACCGTACGGTAGGCCGCGTGGTGGCTCGCCCGCCCGGGTCAGTCGCTCTCCAGACCTCCGAGGAGAAATTCCCGCATGGCCGCCACGATCTCGGGCAGCCGAGCGTCGGGCTGAGGCGCGGCGATCACGGCCCGGGCGGCCGACATGACCGTGTCCTGGATGAAGCGGCCGGCCAGATCCACTGGGATCGGCCGCAGCGACCGCTCGGCGACCCCCGCCGAATAGACGGAGGCGACCTCGGCTACCAGATCGGCGTGGGCGACCCGGATCCGGTGCTGGGCGGCGGCGGAGAGACGCCCCACCTCACGATGAAGGATCAGCCCCAATACCGGGTCGGTGGCGACGAAGCGCACCGTCCGTTCGGCCACCTCGGCCAGGTGCTCGGGCGCCGCCAGGCCGGTCGGGATGTCCGAGATGATCTGTTCGACGACGCCCGGCAACTCCTCCTCCACCAGCGAGGCGATCACGTCGTCGCGGTCGGCGAAGTACTCGTAGAGCGTGGTGCGGCCGATGCCGATGGCGGTGGCGATCTCGCCGAGTGAAATGTCGGCCGAGCCCACCTCCTCGATCAGTTCCTGGGCGGCTTGCAGGATCTGACGGCGAGTCATCTGTTTGTGCTCGGCGATCGATTGGGCCCGGATACGCGGCATACGGTCCTGAAGGGTAGTTGCCGCCGCCACTAGCCGGCCTTGTACCAGTCAAGCTTGATCGGGGCCAGCGGTTGATTCCCGAGGATGAGGTCGGCGGCTTTCTCGGCCAGCATCATCACCGGGGCGTAGATGTTGCCGTTGGTGACGTAGGGCATGGCGGAGGCGTCGGCCACCCGCAGGCCCTCCATGCCGTGCACCTTCATCGACAGGGGATCCACCACCGAGAGGTCGTCGGCGCCCAAGCGGGCGGTGCACGACGGGTGGAGGGCGGTCTCGCCGTCCCGAGCCACCCAGTCGAGAATCTGCTCCGGGGTCGAGACCGATGGTCCGGGCGAGATCTCCCCGTCGTCGTAGGGGGCAAAGGCGGGCTGGCGGAGGATGTCACGTGTCACGTCGACGGCTTCGATCCACTCCCGCCGGTCCTGCTCGGTCGAGAGGTAGTTGAAACGGATGGCAGGATGGATGCGAGGGTCGCCGTTGCGGATCAGGACCGAACCACGGGCGTCGCTGTACATGGGGCCAACATGGACCTGGTAGCCGTGGCCCTCGGCCGACGCCGACCCGTCGTAGCGGATGGCGATGGGTAGGAAGTGGAACATGAGGTTCGGGTAGGCGACGTCGTCGTTGCTACGGGCGAACCCGCCCCCCTCGAAATGGTTGGTGGCACCGGGACCGCGTCGGAACAACCACTGCAGTCCCACCATCGGACGTCGATGCCAGGCCATATAAGGCGCCACCGACACCGGTTGGCTGCTGGCATGCTGCACATAGACCTCGAGATGGTCCTGGAGGTGGCGCCCGACTCCGGGTAAATGGTGAGCGGCCTCTACTCCCACCGAGCGGAGATGGTCGGCGTCGCCGATTCCCGAGAGCTGGAGAAGCTGAGGAGTATTGAAGGCGCCGCCACACAGGATCACCTCCCCGGCGGTGACGACATGGTGCTTGCCCCCGGCTTGATATTCGACCCCCACCGCCCGGTTGCCGGAAACACGGATCTTGGTCACCAGAGCACGCGTCTCTAGCTCCAGGTTGGGCCGGTTCATCACCGGATGCAGATAGGCGCGGGCGGCGCTGTGACGGCGCCCGCGGTGGACGTTCCGGTCGAAGGGGCCAAATCCCTCCTGCCGATAACCGTTGACGTCGTCGGTGAGTTGGTAGCCGGCCTGCTGGGCCGCCTCGAAGAAGGCCCCAAACAACGGATTGTCGGCCGGGCCCCGCTCCAGGATGAGCGGTCCGTCGCCCCCGCGGTAGTCATCGGCGCCGGCCAGGCACGTCTCCATCCGCTTGAAGTAGGGGAGGCAGTGGGCGTAATCCCAGGTCTCCATGCCGGGATCTGCGCCCCAGCGCTCGTAGTCCATCGGGTTGCCCCGCTGGAAGATCATCCCGTTGATCGACGACGAACCGCCCAGGACCTTGCCCCGGGCGTGATAGACGCGCCGGTCGTGCATATAGGGCTCAGGCTCCGATTCGTAACGCCAGTCGTAAAAGCGACTACCGATCGGGAAGGCGAGGGCGGCGGGCATGTGGATGAACACGTCCCAGCGCCAGTCCGTGCGACCGGCCTCCAGCACCAGCACCTTGTTCGATGGATCGGCCGAGAGTCGATTGGCGAGCGCCGACCCGGCCGAGCCGCCGCCGACGATCACGAAGTCGTGGGCGGTCATGGCCGAACCGGAACAATTGGCGTGCAGTTGCACATGCCGGGAACGGGTATCTGCACGTTGGTCATCGCCCGCCTCAGTACGGCGCGTCGACGTCGCCGGTCTCGACGTACACGGCCTTGCGTTGGGTGTAGTGGTCGATGGCGACCTGCGAGTTCTCCCGGCCGATCCCCGACTGCTTGTAGCCGCCGAACGGCATCTCGATGGGAGTGATGTTGTAGGTGTTCACCCAGACGGTCCCGGCCTGAAGATGGGCGGCGACTCGATGGGCCCGGGATACATCGCGGGTGAAGAGACCGGCGGCGAGACCGAAGGGGGTGTCGTTGGCCCGGGCGACCACTTCATCCTCGGTGTCGAACACGAGAACCGCCATCACCGGGCCGAAGATCTCCTCGTTGACGATCGCCATGTCGTCGGTGCAGTCGGCGAATACGGTCGGTTGGATGAAGTAGCCGGCCGCCAGAGTTGCGTCGTCGGGGCGGCCTCCCCCGCAGACCAGGCGGGCGCCGGCATCGCGTCCGGCGGCGATGTAAGAGAGCACCTTGTCAAGATGGTCGGCCGAGATCAGGGCGCCGACGTCGGTGGCCGGGTCGAGGGGGTCGCCGATGGTCATCTTGGCGACGCGGGCGGAGAGTCGGGCAAGGAAGTCCTCATAGATCGTGCGGTGGACGTACACCCGGGTGCCGTTGGAGCAGATCTCGCCCTGGGTGTAGAAGTTGCCCAGCAGGGCGCCGGAGACGGCGTTGTCGAGGTCGGCGTCCTCGAAGACCACCATCGGCGACTTGCCGCCCAACTCCAAGGTGACCGCCTTGAGGGTCGGAGCGGCGGCCGCCATCACCGCCTTGCCCGTTCCCACCTCGCCGGTGAGTGACACCTTGGCGACCCGGGGATGGGCCACCAGCGCCTGCCCGGTACGGGCGTCGCCCTGAACGACGTTGAAGACGCCGGGCGGCACACCCGCCTCGACGTAGACGCGGGCAAGCTCGATCGCGGTGAGCGGGGTCAGTTCGGCTGGCTTGAAGACCATCGTGTTACCGCAGGCCAGGGCGGGAGCCGACTTCCAGCAGGCGATCTGGATCGGGTAGTTCCACGCCCCGATCCCGGCGCATACCCCGAGCGGCTCGCGCCGGGTGTAGGCAAAATTCGCTCCCAGGTCGTAGTGCTCGCCGTGGATGGTGGCGGCAGCTCCGGCGAAATACTCGATGCAGTCGGCCCCGCTGGCGACATCGACAGCCCGCGCCTCGGCGATGGGCTTGCCGGTGTCGAGTACCTCCAGGCGCGCCAGTTCGTCGTTGCGCTTCCGGAGCAGGGTGGCGGCCCGGTTGAGGACCCGCCCGCGTTCGGCGCCTGTCATCTGGGACCACTCGGCAAACCCCTCCCGAGCCGAGACCACCGCCCGGTCGACATCGGCCGCATCGGCGTGGTCGACCGTGGCCAGCATTTCGCCGGTGGCCGGGTTGATGGTCTCGAACGTCTCGCCGGAGGTAGCGTCGGAGTCCTCGCCGTGGATATAGAGACTCACATGGTCCATGGCTCAGATGGTACGCCGACTCGGTCATCGGTTCTCAGTTGTCAGTTGTCAGTCCGACGGAAAACCGAGCACCGACAACCGAATACCCGTGACACGACCGGCCGCCGCCCCTGGACGACCGTTCTATGCACTCGGCGGCTGCAACCTCTCCGCCCATGCCTGCGTCGTGCGATCGAGGATGATCGCCATCGTGACGATGGCCAGGGCGACCTCGAACCCGAGACCCGTCTCGGAGCGGGTGACGGCGCGGACCGTCTCGAAGCCGAGGGCGCCGGCCCCGACCAGACCGGCGATGATGATCATGGCGAGGACCATCATGATGACCTGGTTGACCCCGGCCATGATGGTCGGGGCGGCCAGAGGAAGACGAACCCCGAACATCGTCTGGCGACCGGTGGCGCCAAAGGCGCGGGAAGCCTCGACGCTGTCGCCGGAGACCTGTTTCACGCCGAGAGCCGTGAGGCGTATGCCGGGCACGATGGAATACAGGACCGAGGCGATGATCCCCGGAACCGCCCCGATCGTGAACAGCATGACGACCGGGATGATGTATACGAACGACGGGATGGTCTGTAGGGCATCGAGCACCGGAGCCAGAGCAGCCTCGATACGGCGGTTGCGACCGGCCCACACGCCCACGGGAATGGCGATGGCCACCGCCATGATCACCGCGGCTATCACATGGGTGAGCGTCTCGATGGAGAGTTCCCACATCCCCACCAGACCGACGGACATGAGGAGAGCCGCCGCCACCAGGGCCAGCTTCCATCCCCGGACCCGCCAGCAGATGAAGGCGGTCACCAAGATGAGTACCGGCCAAGCCACATCCTGGGTCAGGAAATCACGCGCCGGGATGAGGATGTCGGCGACCATGGTGTCGTTGAAGGGGCGGGTCAACCACGAGAGGTTGTCTCGGGCCCAGAACACGATGTTGTCGATCGGGTCGAAGGCCGAGGCCTCCCAGACCTCGGGAAACTCCACCCATCCGGCCCCCCGGCCGACCAAGGTCGCCACCACCAAACCGACCGCCCCGGCGATCGTCGCCCGACCAGAAACGTGTCGGGTCCGATCAGACTCAGCCAGACTCGAGCCCATCCTGTCGAGCACCATCGCCACGGCCACGATGGCCAAACCAGCGGCGAGGGCGCGACCGGTCCGTCGCTGACTGAGTCCGTTCATGACCTCTTGTCCGAGGCCCCCGGCGCCGAGCAATGTCGCCAGCACGACGATGCCCAGAGCCATCATGATCGTCTGGTTGATCCCGGTCATGATCGTGGGCATCGCCAGCGGCAGTTGGACTTTGAACAAGGTCTGGCGAGGAGTCGACCCGAACACCCGGGACGCCTCGACGGCCTGGGCTTCAACATGGCGGATACCGAGGGTGGTGAGCCTCACCACCGGGGGAAGGGCATAGACGACCGTGGCGATGGTCGCCGGGACCTCCCTGATGCCGAAGAAGAGGACCATGGGAATGAAGTACACCGGGGCGGGAATCGTCTGCATCGCGTCCAGGACGGGGCGGATGGCTCGATCGAAACCGGGCCGCAAGGCGCCGAGCACACCCATCGGAAGACCGATGACAAGGGCAACCGCCACCGCGATCGACATCAGCGCCAGGGTCTCCATCGTCACGTCCCAAAGGCCGACCAGGCCCGGATACAGGGTGGCGATGGCCGCCACCGTCGCCCGCCCATAGCGGCGGGTGCGCCCCACGACCAGGAAGACTCCCAGAGGGATCACAAACCAGGGGAGCCAGCGGAGGAAAGCGGTCACCCCGCGCAACCCGGAGGAGATGAGCTGGCTCATGGGAGTGAAGAACCCGGTGAAGGCTGGATGGGAGAGCCGATTCGCCCTTACCCAGTTTTCGAACTCGTCGATCGGGCCCGAGATCAATGTGTCCCACAGTCGGGGGAAGGGCTCGGCACCTACGGACACCTGCAAGACGATGATCCCGACGGCAAGACCCAGCCAGGGCAGGAGTCGTCGTAGACGCTCGCCTTCCACCCCGATGGCGAGCGGGGCGGTGGATGCCGTCACGAGATGGTGAGTAGCCGGGTCACGGCATCTCGGTCGACGCAGCCGATCACCTGGCCGTCGGGGCCGACAACCACGAGCGGCGAGGGATCATCGAGCAGCGCCGGAAGGATCATCTCGACCGTGTCGGAGGCGGCGACCCGGCGTCCATTTGCCGCGGGAACCGGCCCGGTGGCGATCGACCCGGCCGTTACGACCTTGGCCCGGGGGACGTCTTTCGTGAACTCGCGGACATAGTCGGTGGCCGGGTTGGCGATTAGTTCGGCTGCGGTGCCGACCTGGTCGAAGCGGCCGTCCTTCATTATGGCGATGCGGTCGCCCAGCTTGATGGCTTCGGCGAAATCGTGAGTAATGAACACGATGGTGCGGTGCATCGTCTCTTGGAGGTTGAGGAGCTCATCCTGCATGTCACGACGGATGAGCGGGTCCAGGGCCGAGAACGGCTCGTCGAAGAACAGGACCTCGGGATCCACCGCGAGGGCCCGAGCCAGGCCGACCCGCTGCTGCATGCCTCCGGACAGTTGTTGGGGAAAGTGCTCGGCCCAGCCCCCCAGCCCAACCACCTCGATGATCTCCTCGGCCCGGGCCCGGCGTTCGGCTTTCGGCACTCCCTGCACTTCGAGGCCGTAGGCGACGTTGTCGATCACCCGACGGTGGGGGAAAAGGCCGAAGTGCTGGAACACCATCGATAGCTTCTTGCGACGCACCTCGCGGAGGGCGGCGTCATCCATGGCGGTCAGGTCCTCGCCGTCGAGCAGCACCCGGCCCCGGGTCGGATCGGTGAGGCGCGACACGCAGCGGACGAGGGTCGACTTGCCGCTGCCGGAGAGGCCCATCACGACGAAGGTCTCGCCTCTCGACACCGAGAAGTCGACACCGCGCACGGCCAGGGTCGCTCCGGTGGCGTCGAGGATGTCGGCGCGACTGACCTCGCGGTCAGCCATCTCCAGGGCGCGAGCGGTGTTGCGGGCACCGAAGACCTTCCAGCAGTCCTCCACGCGGATACAAATCGAGCTCATCCCGGAGTCCTGGGGCTCATCGGCGGTAATGTAGCCCGACCTGGCTTCCGCGACCGTCGGAAGTAGGGAAGGAACAAACTATGCGTATCAAATCGCGCAGACCGGGAAGGACGATTGGCCGCTGGCTGACCGGCTTGTTGGGGCTGTCGATGCTGCTCGCTGCCTGTGGCGGCGGGGATGCTACGTCTACCACGGCCGGTTCGGGCTCCGACGATACGGCACCCGCGACATCAGCCGCGACGGGCGATCTGCCCCAGATCAGCCTGGCGGTGAACCCGTGGACCGCTTCGGCCCTCAACGTCGAGGTCGCCAAGCAGATCATCGAGACCGAGCTCGGTAATCCGGTTGAGATCGTCACCATCGACGAGAACACGATGTTCACGGGAATGTCCGATGGCACGCTCGATGCCGCGCTGGAGATCTGGCCGTCGGGTATCACCGAGGACGAGCAGGCCTTCTTCGATGACGGAACCGTTGTGAACATCGGTGAGTTGGGAGCCGTCGGCAAGATCGGCTGGTTCGTGCCCTCCTATGTCATCGATGAGCATCCCGAGCTCGCCACTTGGGAAGGGTTCCAAGATCCGGCCATCGCGGCCGAGTTCGCCACGGCCGAGACCGGTGACAACGGCCGGTTCTTGGGCACCGATCCGTCTTACTCGCAGTACGACGAGGCGATCATCGCCAACCTCGACCTGCCTCTGCAGGTGGTGTTCTCCGGGAGCGAGACCTCGACCGTCGCCGATCTCGACGCCCGGGTTGCGGCCGGCGACCCGATCGTCATGTATTGGTGGACCCCGACGGCGGCGGTGGCCAAGTACGACCTGGTGAACGTGACGCTGCCCGAGTATTACGAGGGTTGCTACGACGACCCGGCCGCCATCGACTGCGATTATCCCGAGGATGTCCTCATCAAGGCCGCCTCGGCCCAACTGGCCGAGAAGGCGCCTGACGTCCAGGCGTTCCTGGAGGCGTTCACCATCACAACGGACGACCAACTGGAGATGTTGCCCTCGGTGGAGATCGACGGTGAAGACGCCGCCGATGTCGCCGCCGAGTGGATCGCCTCCCACGAGGACGTGTGGTCCGGTTGGCTGCCGTGATCCCAGCCTGACGACGAGAAGGGGTGGCCCACCAACGGCCACCCCTTCTTCCGCTTACGACTGCTTTTAGTGCTAAGTCAGAGCCCTCAAATGTGGATGGCGGGTTGGGCCTCCCGACCCACTTCCACCGCCTCGACGAGACCCACCAGGTCGGCCCGGCGATCGGCGCCCAGGACCTGGGCCTGGCCGTCGTCGGCTACCGCCCCTCCCCCGACTACCACCGGGGCGCGGCGGTCGAGATGCCGACGGGCGACCCTGACCATCTCCGTCACGGCGTCGACCACGGTGGGGTTGGCCACTCCGATGCACACTGCCCGCATGGGTTCTTCCCCCATGAGGATCGCCTCCAGGGCCTGGGCAGGGGTATCCGGCCCCAAATCGACGACGAGATAGCCCCCGCCGCGCAGGATGTCGCCTGCCATGGCCAGACCCAGGCCGTGCCTATCTCCCGCCGGTCCGGCCACGACCACCGAACCCTTGCGTCGCCCGGGCGGGCTGAAGCGGGGGCCTAGTCGACCAATGATCCTCGCCGCTATCACTGATGCCTGGTGCTCAGACTCGATCCCGAGCTCGCCGGCCTCCCAACCGTCACCGATGGAACGGAGGGCCGGTGCCAGCATGTCGGTGTAGACACCGGCCGGGGTGGTGCCACTGGCGAGGGCAGCCTCGACAACCTTCCATGCCCCCGTCTGATCACCGGCCAGGAGGCGGTTGAGCAAACGTTCGTGCCAGGGGACATTTCTCCTAGACACCGATGGGGAAGAGTCGCTAGCGTTCCCTTGTTGAAACCTATCGAGATCTGGGGAAGCGATCCGCCAGGACCTGCCATCTTTGTGGGCAGGGAGCAGGCCGAGGCGCACGTACCGATATACGGTCATGTAGTGCACGTCCAGCCGCTCGGCTGCCTCTCGGAGCGTGATTGCTTCACCCATCTGTCGATTGAATTTAACGCTAAACGCCCGTAGAGTGAAGGCTGCCCATGGAATCCAGATTGCTCGAACTCGAAATCAGCACCGATTGGCGAGAGCGTGCCGCCTGCGCCGACTATCCGACTGATCTGTTCTTCCCGGCCGGTGAAACCGGTCCGGCCGAATCCCAGATCAAGAAGGCCAAGGAAGTGTGCGGCCGCTGCGATGTGAGGGACGACTGCCTGCTCTACGCCCTGGAAGCCAACCAGCGCGACGGCATTTGGGGCGGCCTCACCGCCGACGAACGAAAGAGGCTTCGCCGTCGTTGGCTGGCCGAACGCAGGCGGCGTACCGGCTGAGAAGCCACCCGTCACCCTGTTTGTTTTCACGCGCCTCGACAGGATCTGACGGCGGGCGGGCGGTGAGTCCCTGAACCGGCGGGGACCGCTGGTCGGGGTGGCGCTGCTCTTCTTCGTCAACGGAGTCGTCCTCGGGAGCTGGCTGCCCCGTCTCCCCGAATTGCGCGACCGTTTCGGTCTGGGTCTGGCCAGCGTCGGTCTCGCCCTGGCGGTCGGGGGATTGGGCGGTCTGGCAGGGTCGGCATTGAGCGGCGTGGTCGTCGGGCGGGTAGGTGCCCGCCAGAGCGCCTTGTGGCCGGCGGCGGCGGTCATGGTCCTGCTCCCCCTCCTGGCCCTAGTTCCGCACGCCCTCCTATTCGCCAGCGTCCTCGGGTTGATCGCGGTCACCGACGCCGTGGCCGATGTGGGCATGAACGCCCTCGCCGCCCGCGTCGAGGCGGCGCGGGGGCGGTCGATATTCACCCGAGTCCACGGTGTCTGGAGTCTGGGCTCGTTGTCTGGGGCCGCCGTCAGCACTGCGGCCGTGGCCGGCGGAGTAGGCCTGGCCCCCCAACTCGTCGTCACCGCCGGGGCCTGTCTGGCGGCGGTGGTCTGGGCAGCCCATCTCCTCCCCGAAAGCGAGGTCCGGCCCCGGCCCGAGGCCGCCGCCGGCCGG
>Ga0299914_10000707_pt1 | contig 20739 bp, 17 predicted proteins | sample RVTome_10_FD_201361 | JGI IMG/M metagenome (GOLD analysis project Ga0299914, IMG submission 201361) | Soil microbial communities from uranium-contaminated site in the Upper Colorado River Basin, Wyoming, United States - RVT153D57 (version 2) ...
AGCGGAACCGGGTACCATCATCGCGGATCGCGATGTGCATCGTGATCACGCGGGTGTAGCTCAATGGTAGAGCTCCAGCCTTCCAAGCTGGTGGTGCGGGTTCGATTCCCGTCACCCGCTCCATGTGTTGGGGGCCCGCTCAGATCACAGCCGACCAGGTCATCCTCAGGACGCGCTCGCGAGGGACAGCTTGACCGCGAAGGCGAGGAACGCCCCGCCCGCTGCCGCCGATCCGCCGACCTGGAGCGCCCGGCGCTGCCGGAAGGCCGCCGCCAGCCGCACGCCGCTGAAGATGAGCAGACTCAGGTACGTCAGGCTGAACAGTTGGACCCAGAACCCCAGAACGAGGAACGACAACGCCGGGTATGGGTAGGCCGGGTCGACGAACTGGACGAAGAACGAGATGAAGAACAGAATCGCCTTCGGGTTGAGCAGGCTAGCCACGAGCGCCCTCCGATACGGGCGCTCGGTGCGCGGAGCCAGGCCGGCCGGGTGGCCGATTCCCGCCGTCCGCTCTCTCGGAGGCGCAGCGGCGATGGCCGTCCGCCGGCGCCAGGCCCGCCAGGCGCCCCGGAGCATGCCGATGGCGAGCCAGGTGAGGTAACCGGCACCGAGTATCTTCACCACCGAGAAGGCGACCGGGCTGGCCCGCAGGAGCGAGGCCACTCCGGCTGCGGACAGCACCATCAGGGTGGTGTCGCCGCAGAACACACCGAGGGCAGCCCGGTACCCCGGCCGGACGCCCATCCTGGCCGCGACCGAAAGCACATAGAGCGAGTTCGGCCCGGGCATCAGGATGATCACTGCCAGGCCGGCAAGATACGTGGGCAGGTCGGTGATGCCGAACACGCTGGAAGGATGCCATAACTCAGGTAAGCAGCCAGTCGTGTTTTGACTGGTGAGACAGGCTCAATGCGCCGATACCGCCGCCGTGCTTTCATAGCCTCGTGAGCCGCGCCGTCGAGGAACGCAACCGCCGCATGCTGCGGGCCCGGGACGCGATCGACCGGTCGTTCGCACGTTCCCTTGACATCCCGCACCTCGCCGGCCTCGCCCACGTGTCCGAGGCGCATTTCATCCGTACCTTCCGGGCCACGTTCGGCGAAACGCCTCATCGCTACCTGCAGCGCCGCCGGGTCGAGCGAGCGATGTTCCTGTTACGGGAGTCGGACCGGAGCGTGACGCAGATTTGCTTCGATGTCGGGTTCAACAGCCTCGGGACGTTCAGCCGGACGTTCCGGGAGATCGTCGGCGAGTCGCCGTCGGCGTACCGCGCCGGTGCGTCCACCCTTCCGGCACCCACGTGTTTCACGATGGCCTGGATGAGACCGAGCAGTTTTGGAGAAGCGCCGGCTGCGACCCGCCGCGTAGCGTGACGGGCATGTTGAATGCAATCACCATTTCGCACGTGTGGGTCTTCGACCAGGACGAAGCCATTGACTTCTATGTCGGCAAGCTCGGCCTCGAGGTAAGCGCCGACCTCGACCTGGGCTTCATGAGGTGGCTCACGGTTCGAGTGCCCGGCCAGCCAGAACGCGAGATCCTGCTGGAGTTGCCGGCCCCGCCGTCAGTGGACGCCCAAGCCGGAGACCAGATTCGTGAGCTGGTCAGCAAGGGTGCCACGGGCTTCACGGTCGGTTTCAGCACCGACGACTGCCACAAGACCTACCAGACGCTCAAGGAGCGCGGGGTCGAGATAGTCGATGAGCCGACCCAGCAGTCGTACGGCATCGACATGGGCCTGCGTGATCCGTTCGGCAACCAGATCCGGATCAACCAGCCGTTACCGCCGCAATAAGTAAACGGGCGCGGGTCCTTCCGCCCCTCCATCGGCCTGCCTTTGCAATGCACCCGGATAGGAAGCGCTTCCTATCCGGGTGCATTGCAAAGGCTTCGAACGTGCATCGGCGGCGGTGACCCTCGGGCCATCGCCGCCGATTCTCGTGGAGCGGCACCGTCAAACGGTGACCGGCTCCTTGTGGGCGGTCTCGGTCCCAGCGGCCGCGCCAGGGCGGCCGGTCGCCGCGCGACCGACCCACACCAGGCCCAGGCCGGCCAGGATGAGGGTGCCGCCGATGCCGGCCAGCAGGCCGGCCATGCCCAGACCCATCTGCAGGGTCGAGTGGGTAACCGTGCCGACTCCGAGTTCACCAATCAGGCCGTGCGCAGTGCCGGTCCACGCCATCTCACGCGCAGGTCCCTCGATCGGGTGCTCCCGGTCGAATCCGGTCCAGTAGCGGCCGTCGACGTTGAACTCGTAAACGCCGGCTTCGAAGGTCTCGCCGTTGTACTCGACGGCCTCGTCAAGCACCACGGTCTGAGTGCCGTTCAGGGTGTGATACGCGATGGTCGCCATCTGGTACATGTACTCGGTCGACGTGTTCACCAGCGGGTCGTTGGGGTCGAGATCCGCCTCGACGACCGGGTAGTTCCAGTCCTCCGCAAGCAGCTGCATGATCGCATCGGCGCCTGCAGTCTCGCCACGGTCGACCAGCTGTCCGTCCTCGTTGTAGCTCAGGGTGACGTTCTGCGCCTCGCTGAACGCCTGAAGTGAGTCGTAGCCGTCCTGCACCTTGGCGAATGCGATGGCGCCGCCGGCGACGAAGCCCAGGCCGATCACCGCCAGGACCAGTCCCAGTACTCTCAGCCGCTTGTTCATGGCCGCTCCTTGGTTTGATATGCGTTTCGTGACATCACCAAGCATCCGTCGCTCGAGGGGGCTGCCATCAGGGCCGACCGTCGCCATCTGGCCGGGACTAATGACCTTGAAGTTCTACCCGTTAGGCCCACGCCCGAGAGCGGTCGCGTCCCCAAACGAAGATCACGCCGGTTGGGCGGGGTCCTACCCGCCCAACCGGCGTGACGTTAAAAGGTGGTGTGTCAGCTCACCCGGATGAGCGCGACACCGGCGGCGTGCGCCAGCCTGCGGGCCCGGCGCGCGGCGCGCTCTGCCCTGCGCTGCAAGCGACGGGCGGTCAGGACGTCGCTAACTATTCGTTCATGCTCAGCGTGCTTCATACGCTCACGCATGTGTGCACGAGCGAGAGTCTCGTTCATGAAGTACACGGCGGTGCTCCTGTTCAGCGGTTGGTCAGGTCGGATCGGAAGCTGAGTAGTGATCATCTTGTGGTCTCGCATTTCAGTTGGCCGGTCTGAGAAATCACGCTGCTACGTCGGACTTACGGGGCCGGCCACGCGGCCGCTTGCGCGGTACGACATTGCCTGCGATGAACAGCTCTCCTCCCCAGACTCCCCAGGGCTCGCGCCGGTCTTGGGCGCCCGCCAGGCACTCCAGCCGGACCGGACAGTCCCGGCACAGCGACTTGGCGAGCTCGACGTCGGCCGGCGACTCTGCGAACCACAGCTCGGGCTCCGCCCGGCAGGGGATCTCGGCGTCTGCGGCGACGACGTGGTCGAGGACGCTCGCCAGCATCACGGTGGTCACCTCCTTTCTGTCTCGATCCGGTCTGGTCAACTCGGTCCGGGCAATGAAAAAGGCCGCGGATCCCGATCTCGGGGTCCGCGGCCTGGAGGTGCCGGCTGTGATGCATCTATGCCGGTGGACTCCAGGATGGGACCCCAAGGAGGGCCTTGCCCCGCTCGACGTCAGGCGTCATATCGGCGATGGCGGCGAACCCTGCCTGCGGACGCACTGCACCCGTCGTCGGGACGTAGAACGGCGCAATGGTGCGCACCCCGCGGTTGTTGAGACGCTGCTCGGAGGCGTTCACCGACACGCCGATCCCGCTGCGGACGTGCAGCTCGCGAAGCTGATTGCTGATCATCGGTACGCCTCCTTTCGTCTCTACTCAGGCGCGCGCCATGGTGGCACGGCCGGGCATCTTGTTGAACTTTAGACCCTCATCGCGTAAGGAGCAACCTATTTAATGACTCTTTTTTTCGCGGCTTTCGAGCACAGTTCCAGAACGTCCGATCCGTACCGCTCTAGCTTGGCCCGACCGACGCCTGGGACTGCCGCCAGTGCGCCCACATCCTCCGGCACGGTCTCGGCGATCGCCACCAAGGTCGCATCGGTGAACACGACGAACGCCGGAACCTTCTGCTCCTGCGCCCGGCGAAGACGCCAGGCTCGAAGGTCTTCGAACAGCTCGTCGTCCATCGAACTGGGGCACGCGGAGCATCGACCAAGCTTGCGCTCGGCAGCGCTCGCCAACGGCACCCGGCACACTTTGCACCGGGCCGGACCTTTCGTCCGGACACCGCGGTTGCGAGCCGGCGAACCTGCCACTGTGGCGGTCGCCGGACGTACACCGTCGAGGAACCTGCTCGGCAGCCGGTTACCCTGCCCGCCGGGAGTGCGCGACAGCGACCAAGAGACGCGCAGCACCGTGCGCGCTCGAGTGATGCCGACGTAGAACAGCCGCCGCTCCTCGGCGATCTCTGCGGGTGTCTCGGCATAGACCAGCGGCAACGTACCTTCGTGGCAGCCGACGATGAAAACGGCGTCCCACTCCAGCCCCTTGGCCGCGTGCAATGAGGCGAGCGTGACACCATCCGCGACCGGTGCGTGCTGGGCAGCGGCGCGACCCTCCAACTCGGCAACGACCTCCGCCAGTTCGGCCTTGGGCTTTCGCGCGACTACCTCTGCTGCGAGGTCGACGACGGCCTTCAGCGACTCCCAGCGATCGCGCGCCGCGCTGCCACCGGGTGGCGGCTGCGCGGTGAATCCCGCGCTGCTCAGCACGGCTGCGGTGGCCGCCGCTGCGTCGGGTGCACCGGCACCGGCGTCGCCTGCCCGCACCGCTGCGCGCAGGAGCATGCCCGCCTGCTTGATTTCAGCCCGCTCGAAGAACCGCTCGGCGCCGCGCACGACGTAATGGATGCCGGCATCGGCGAGGGCCTTCTCGTACGCCTCGGATTGTGCGTTGACGCGATACAGCACTGAGACGTTCCGTGGTGGCGTACCGGCGGCGGCCAGCCGGCCGATCTCCTCGGCCACCCAGGCGGCCTCGGCGATCTCGTCGGCATGCTCGGCGAAGACCGGCTCGGGTCCGTCCGGGCGTTGCGCCTCGAGAGTCACTGCGCTGGTGGCCGCCGCATCGCGGCCGCGCCTCAACACCGCGTTGGCGATTCTGACCACCTGCGGCGTTGAGCGGTAGTCGCGGACGAGCCGCACCACGCGCGCACCGGGGTACCGCCGCGGAAACCCAACAAGGTAGTCCGCATTTGCCCCGGCGAAGGAGTAGATCGTCTGCGCAGGGTCACCTACGACGCACACGTCGTCGCGACTGCCGAGCCACAGGTCGAGAAGTCGCTGCTGCACCGGAGACACGTCCTGGTACTCGTCGACGACGAAGTGGTGGTACTGGGACCTGACCGCGTCAGCTACCCCTGGGTGGCTGCTGAGCAGGCCGACAGCAGCCAGCAGGATGTCTTCCATGTCCATCACCGAGCGGTCTGACTTGAGCTCTTCGTACATGGCGTACACGCGGGCGACCGTCGCGTGATCAGCCCCGAGGAGTTGGCGGCCCGCCTTTGCCGCGGCAGCCGCGTAGAGCTCCGGCGACACGTTGGTGACCTTCGCCCATTCGATCTCGGACGCCAGGTCGCGAAGCATCGCACGCTCGGTACTGACCCGGCAGCGCCCGGCGGCCGCGTTGACCAATGGCAACTTGGACTCGGCGATTCGCGGTAGGTCGGACCCGGTCACCTGCGGCCAGAAGTAGCGCGCCTGCCGCAGGGCCGCCGAGTGGAACGTCCTGGCCTGCACACCGTCGACACCGAGAGCCTGAAGGCGCCCGCGCATCTCGCCGGCCGCTCGGGTGGTGAAGGTGACCGCGAGCGCCCGGCGCGGGTCGTACAAGCCGGTGAGCACCCCGTGTGCGATGCGATGGGTGATGGCCCTGGTCTTGCCGGTTCCCGCCCCCGCGATCACACAGACCGGACCGGTCAGTGCCGTCGCGACTTCGCGCTGCTCCGGATCGAGCGAGGCGAGGACTTCGAGGCCGCCCATGGCACCCTATCTTGGCACCTCGGTCCGACGGGGTGGTGCGGCAGCCGTGGATAGGCGTCCTGCCAGTGCTTATATCACGAAGCAGATTGCCTCTTTCTTGCTCGGCCAATTCTGACCGTCAAATGCATACATATCGACGTCGAAGAAACTCATATGTGAGATACCTGATGCGCTAGAGTCCTGTCCGTGACTGAGGATTACCTCCGCCGGATCGGCTCTTTGATCCGCGACGCCCGCAAGCATCGCGGTTGGACGCAAACCCAACTCGCCGAGGTGCTGCGCACGAGCCAGAGCGCGGTCAACAGGATCGAGCACGGACACCAGAATCTCAGCCTCGAGATGCTGTCGCGCATCGGTGAGGCCCTGGACTCGGAGATCGTATCGCTCGGGACGCCTGGGCCGATGCATCTGCGCGTCACCGGTGGCAGCCCGCTGTCCGGCAGCATCGAGGTCAAGTCCAGCAAGAACGCCGCCGTGTCGCTGCTGTGCGCGAGCCTGCTCAACCAAGGGCGCACGACGCTGCGCCGGGTGGCCCGGATCGAGGAGGTCCACCGGATCATCGAAGTTCTCGAGAGTATCGGCGTGCGGTGCAGGTGGCTCAACGCCGACAACGATCTCGAAATCGTCCGGCCTGCGCACCTCGATCTCGAAGCGATGAACGCCGAGGCCGCGCGGCGCACGCGCAGCGTATTGATGTTCCTCGGCCCGCTGCTGCACGACTACGAACGGTTCCGGCTGCCGTACGCCGGCGGCTGTGATCTCGGAACCCGCACCATCGAGCCACACCTGATCGCTCTGCGGCCGTTCGGGCTGGAGGTCAAAGCGACCGGCGGGCACTACCACGCCGAGGTGGACACGTCCACCGCACCGTCGCGGCCGATCGTGCTCACCGAGCGCGGCGATACGGTCACTGAGAACGTCCTGCTCGCGGCCGCCCGCCGGGACGGCGTCACTGTGGTGCGCAACGCCAGCTCGAACTACATGGTTCAGGACCTGTGCTTCTTCCTCGCCAAGCTGGGTGTCCGGATCGAGGGGGTCGGTACGACAACGCTGACGATCCACGGCGTCCCCGATATAGACGTGGACGTCGACTACGCGCCGTCAGAGGACCCGATCGAGGCGATGAGCCTGCTCACCGCCGCCATCGTGACCTCGTCGCCGCTCACTATCCGCCGAGTTCCGATCGAATTCGTCGAGATCGAGCTGGCGCTCCTCGAGGAGATGGGCCTGGCCTACGAACGCAGCGATGAGTACCTGGCGGCCAACGGCCACACCCGGCTGGTCGACCTCGCGGTGCGCCCAGGGCCGCTGCACTCCCCCATCGACAAGATCCATCCAATGCCGTTCCCTGGCCTGAACATCGACAACCTGCCGTTCTTCGCCGCGATCGCCGCGACGGCTACCGGCGAAACGCTGATCCACGACTGGGTGTACGAAAACCGCGCGATCTATCTGACCGAGTTGAACCGGCTGGGCGGCCGGGTCAAGCTCGCCGACCCGCACCGGGTCTACGTCGAGGGTCCCACCCGGTGGTCGGCGGCCGAGGTGATCTGCCCGCCGGCGCTGCGTCCCGCGGTGGTGATCCTCATCGCGATGCTCGCCGCCAAGGGTACGTCCGTCCTACGCAACGTGTATGTGATCAACCGCGGGTACGAGGACCTGGCGACCCGCCTCAACTCCATCGGCGCGCAGATCGAGACCTTCCGCGACATTTGACCGTTTGTCGTTCGATCACGTTCGGCAGGCGGCGGACCTTAGCTCCATGGCCGCGGGCATGTAGGTAAGTCGGGCCGCCTGCCGAACGTGATCGAACGGCAGCGAGCCGGGTGAGGTCGCGGGTCAAGGTGTGACCGGCAGTTCGGAGCCGTACCAGCCCTCGATGAGCCGACGCGAGATGGCCACTGACGGTGGCACGATCAGCTCCCGTGTCTCGATTGCCGCCGCCAAGTCGGCTCGCGAGAACCACCGAGCATCGCTGATCTCCTCCCCGTCCGGCTTGGGATCCTCACCCGCGGCACGCCCGTAGAAGCCGAGCATCAGGTTGGACGGGAACGGCCACGGCTGGCTTCCCGCGTACCAGCACGACGTCACCGCCACCCTGGTCTCTTCGCGTACCTCGCGCGCGACGGCCTGCTCGGGAGTCTCACCTGGCTCGACGAAACCGGCCAGTGTGGAGTACCTGCCTTCCGGCCAGGCCGGATGCCGCCCGAGCAGGCAGCGGTCCGCATCGTCCACGACCAACACGATGATCACGGGGTCGGTGCGAGGGTGGTGCTCCGAGCCGTCCTCGGGGCACCGGCGCACGTGCCCCGCCTCGGCTACTTTCGTCGGCGCACCGCATCGCGAGCAGTGGCCGTGGGTGGCGTGCCAGTTGGCCAGTGCGATCGCATGTACCAGCAGGCCACCGTCACGATCATCGAGGCTCAGGCTGGCCCGGCGCAGGCCGACCGCCCGGGCGTCCGGATGCGGCCCGGCGTGGGCCACAGCGAAGTAGGCGATGCCGTCGTTGTCCACACCGAGCAGGAATCGCTCCCCGTCGGGCACTTCAGCCGGACTCACCAGCACCAGACGGCCGTCCGCCATGGGTGCGGCGCCGTCGGCGATGACCAGCACCCGAGTCCGGTCGTCGGCCCACGCGTCAGCCAGCCAGCGATCGTCCCTACGGCGTTCCCCTGCTCGATCAACGACAGAGCGGGTGAGGGCGAGTGGCCGGCGCAAGGCGTACGGAGTCGTTTCCACCAGCCCTGACCCTAACCAGTACGGTCGTCATCGTGAGTACACACCTGGCCGCCCAGCCCGGCGACATCGCCGACACCATCCTGCTCCCCGGGGACCCGCTTCGGGCCGAATGGATCGCCAACACCTACCTCGACGACGTCGTCTGCTACAACCGGGTACGTAACATGCTCGGCTTCACCGGGACGTACAAGGGTCGCCGGGTGTCGGTACAGGGCACGGGCATGGGCCAGCCTTCGCTTGCCATCTACGTTCACGAGCTGCTGACCGAGTACGGCGCTCGCACCCTGGTCCGGGTGGGTTCGTGCGGCGCCCTGGTTCCCCGGGTGAACCTCCGCGACATAGTGATCGCGATGACGGCGTGCACCGACTCTGCGATGAACCGCCTTCGCTTCGAGGGCATCGACTTCGCGCCGGCCGCCGACTACGGGTTGCTGCGGGCGGCGGCGGACCGCGCAGCTGCGTCCGGATTGCCGTACCACGTCGGTGCGATCATGTCCGGCGACTCGTTCTACAACGATCGCCCCGAGCTGACCAAGCGGCTTGCCGAGTACGGCGTGCTCGCCATCGAGATGGAAGCCGCTGCTCTCTACACGCTGGCGGCCAAGCACCGGGCCCGGGCCCTCGCGATCTGCACTGTCAGCGACAGCCTGGTCACCGGCGAGGAGACCAGCTCGCAAGAGCGCGAGCGGACGTTCGCGGCGATGGCCAGGCTCGCCCTGGACACCGTCGGCGCTGAACCGGACCCGGGCGGGCCGGGCCGATAGCGTCGCACCGTGACACGGTTGAGGTTCGGGACGTTCAACATCCTGCATGGCAGATCGCTGGCGGCGGGAACGGTACGCGAAGACGATCTGCGAGCCGCCGCCGGCGGCCTGGATTCAGACATCCTTGCCCTGCAAGAGGTCGATCGGGGGCAGCCGCGCAGCCAGAAGATCGATCAAGCGGCAGCGGTTGCCGAGGTCCTCGACGCTCGATGGTGGCGCTACGCGCCGGCCTTTGCTGGAACGCCCAACCGGCCCTTCACCCCGGCGGATCCGATGTCCGACGAGCCGGGACCTTCGTTCGGCATCGCGCTGGTGTCCCGGCTGGCCGTGCTTCGGTGGTACGGCCACCGGTTCCCCGCGGCGCCCGTGCCGATGCCGCTCACGATCGCCGGTGAGCGAGGCCTGGCCGCCGTCTACGATCATCCGCGGGTGGCGCTCGCCGCGGTGGTCGTGGGGCCGGACGGGCCGTTCACTGCCATCGCGACCCATCTGTCGTTCGTCCCGGGCTGGAACGCGCGCCAACTCCGCTCGATCGTGCGATGGGCCGCCGAAATGCCGAGCCCGCGATTCCTGCTCGGCGACCTGAACCTGCCCGGGCGGTTGCCCGCGGTGATCAGCGGCTGGAACCAACTCGCCCGCGTGCCCACCTTCCCGTCCTGGCGCCCGCGCGTGCAGTGGGACCACATCCTCGCGGACGGTTTCGGATCCGGGACCGTTCGCAAGGTGGCGACGCATCGACTCACCATCTCCGACCACACGGCACTGACCGTCGACGTCGATTGGTGAGCTGGCTTCACCCGGCCGGTGGACGACCTGGCCGAGCGCCAAAGCCAGACGCTGATGCCGCCCGGGCATTGTGGGATCATGCGTCTCGTGCCGCAGTCCCTCGACGACCTCGTCACTCTCCTGGACCTGGAGAGGATCGAGGAGAACCTGTTCCGGGGCCGCCAGCCCGACACGTCGCTGCAGCGAGTCTTCGGAGGTCAGGTAGCCGGTCAGGCTCTTGTCGCGGCCGTGCGGACGGTGCCGGCCGAACGGGCCGTCCATTCGCTGCACTCGTACTTCCTGCTGCCCGGCGACCCTTCGGTTCCGATCGTCTACGACGTAGAGCACGTTCGCGACGGCCGGTCGTTCGCCACGCGGCGGGTGGCTGCCCGCCAGCACGGCAGTGTGATCTTCTATCTGACCGCGTCGTTCCAGGTCGCCGAGGACGGCTTGAATCACCAGGACGCCATGCCCCCGGTCCCGGAGCCGGACGAATGCACCGAGTTGGCCGAGCTCTTCGCGATGTTCTCAAAGGCGCCGAGGTCGGCGTGGGACAGGGAATGGGCGGCACTGGACATCAGGTACGCGGGAGATTCTCGGCGAGTGCGAGAGTGGCAGTCCGAGCATCACCCGGCGCAGGCCAGACTGTGGATGCGCGCCGCGGGGGATCTGCCGGACGATCCGACGACGCATGCCTGCGTGCTGACCTACGCCAGTGATCTCAGCCTGCTCGGAGCCACTTTGATCCCCCACGATCTGCACATCGGGGCGCCCGGGCTGCTGACGGCGTCTCTTGACCATTCGATGTGGTTCCACCGGCCGTTCCGGGCCGACGAGTGGCTGCTGTACGACCAGGTATCGCCGTCGGCATCGGGTGGCCGCGGGCTGGCCGTCGGCCGGGTCTTCACCCGGGACGGGCGGCTGGTCGCCACCGTCGCGCAGGAGGGCCTGATCCGAGTGTCGTCCAAGCAGCGCTGATTTCACCTGCCGCAGGCTCAAGTTGCGCTCGGGATACGGCGGATCAACTCCTCGAGTCCGCTCTGATCCATCAGGTCGACAGGACGGAGCGTGAAGTTCTCGCGCACATAGTGGAATGCGGCTCCGACCTTTTCCAGGGGCAACCCGCGCAGCGCTGCGAAGGCCAGCCGGTAGGCCGCCAGCTGGACTGCCCGGATCTGCTCCTGCGCCGCATCGCGGGGTGGCCGCCCGGTCTTCCAGTCAACGATGTCGATGCCGCCGTCCGGCGTGGTGAACACGGCATCGGCCCGCCCTCGGATCAGCACGCCCGCCACCAGCAGCTCGAACGGCGGCTCGACCTCGGCCGGTGTGCGTGATGCCCACTCCGAGGCCAGAAACGCCTCTTGCAGCGCGCCGAGGTCTCGGTCGTGTGCTGCGCCGGCGTCGGCCGAGCCGGGTAGTTCGTCGGTGTCGAGGAGTCGCGGTGCTCCCCACCGCGCCTCGAGCCAGGCATGAAACAGCGTGCCGCGACGGGCAAGCGGCGCGGGCGCCGTCGGGACCGGGCGTCGGATGGCCCGCGCCAGCTCGCCGGGATCGTCGCGTAGCTGAACGAGTTGCGACACCGACAGGTGCGCAGGCACCGGTACCTCTACCTCTCGGCCCGCGGCGAGCCGCTCGCGCTCGGCGATCAGCCGGTCCACTTCGGCATCCCATTCGGCGGCGGCGTCGGCAATGGCGGCCTCGGCCAGCAGATCGGCCGCGTCGTCGCCAGTAAGCGCCGCGCGTACCAGGTCGGCACCCTCCTCGACGACCGCCCGCCGGGCGCCGAGCGGGTCGTACGGCCAGCGGTACTCGGGTGCGACGTCGTCCAGCGGATTGGTATGCCCGTCGGAAGGCTCTGCCGACCATACGCTGACCGTTCCGGCGCCCTGTTCGCAGACTGCGCGGATCTCGACGAGAAACGTCGAGGGCTTGCGCGGACGCACGCCGTCGGACCACCAGAAGCCGCTGCACACCAACAGCCGCCGGGCGCGGGTGACCGCGACGTAGGCGAGCCGCCGCTCCTCCAGCCGGCCGGCGGCACCGCTCTCGGCGGCGAACTGCTGCACGAGGTCGCGTGCCTCACGCTGGTCGGACGCGGCCTCGAGCCGTAACCGAGGCAGCGACGACGCATCGCCTCGCAATGGGTACGGCAGCTCGCCAGGGTCGCCCAGCCAGGCCCGATCCTCGGCATGTCCGGCCGGGAACAATTGATCGACCAGCCCCGCCACGAAGACCGCGTCCCACTCCAACCCCTTCGCGCCGTGCACAGTGAGGATCTGCACCCGGTCGCCGGAAACCTCGACCTCGCCGGGCCGCAACCCCCGCTCGGCCTCCTCGGCCGCCTCGAGGTAGCCGAGAAAGGCCGCGAGCGTCGGAGCATCGCCAGACGCCGCGAACTCCGCGGTCACATCCAGGAACCGGTCGAGATTCGACCGTCCGGTCGCGTCCGCGCGGGCGGCGACCTCCACGTCCAGCCCCAGGCTGCGTTCGACGTCGTGGACCAGATCCGGCAACGGCTGCCCGACGCGCGCCCGCAAGGCACGCAACTGCCGGGAAAGCGCGGTTAACCTGCGGTGCCCCTCTGGTGAGAACCAGCCGGCGGATTGTGGCAGCGCGTCCAGAGCATCGACGAGACTGCGCTCGTCGACGTCGTCCGGGTGGGCTTCGACGGCTTCGGTAGTGCCGGCGCTCGGACTCTGGCCCGGCGTCGCGCCCGCCTGGTGCACGAGCCGACGTGCCCAGCGAGCGAGAGCGTCGATGTCGCGGGGACCGAGCCGCCATCGGGCCCCTGTGAGCAACCTCATCAGGGCGTCTCCACGTGTGGGGTCCGCGAGCACCCGCAGCGTCGCCACCACGTCGGCGACCTCCGGTGTCGTGAGCAGTCCACCCACCCCCACGACCTCCACCGGAAGGTCCGCGGCCCGCAGTGCGGCGTAGATGCGCGGAATCTGGTTTCGGTTGCGGACCAGTACGGCGATGGTTCTGCCCGCGGCCGTGGAGTCCCAGAAGTCTCGGGCTCGCCGGGCGATGTCGGCCGCTTCGTCGTCGGCGGTCCGGTGCATGCCGGCGACGACGTCGCTGACTACTGCTGAACAGGACTGTTCGCCACCCCGGTGCCGGCTCCCGACTCCGCTGTAGGGGGACAGCACCGGCACGTCGAAGCCTTCGGCCCGCAGCGGTTCTGCGATCGCGTTGGCCACCGTGAGAATCTCCGGGCCGTTGCGGAAGCTCGTGGTCAGCGAGTCGAGCCGGGCAGGCTTGCCCGCGGCAGTGGTGAACTCGCGCCGGAACGAGGTCAGTGTGCCGGCGCTGGCGCCCCGCCATCCGTAGATCGACTGGCACGGATCGCCGACTGCTGTCACTGGGTGCCCGCCACCGAACAGCGCACGCAACAGGACCAACTGGGCGTGGCTCGTGTCCTGGTACTCGTCGAGTAGGACGACCCGGTATCGCTCGCGCTCGTCGACTCCGACCTCGGGGAATGTCTCGGCCAGCCGGGCGGCCAGCTCTGCCTGGTCGGCGAAATCGACGGCTTCGTGCTGGCGCTTCAGCGCGCGGAACGCCTCGACGAGCGGTACGAGCTGAGCTCGAGCATCTTGTACGTCCAGAGCCTTACGGACATCGGCATAGTAAGGGCCGCGCATCCGCGGCACCTGCGGCAGGGCGTCGACGGCCTCCCGGAGCCGGCGGGCGAATCCGACCAGCTCTGCCGGCTCGACCAGGTGCCCGGCCAGCTCGCCGTGCAACGCGAGCACCTTGTTGACGACGGTGGCAGGTGCGTACTCGACGGCGTCCATCGCACCGCCATATGCCTCGACCACCCGGGTGGCGTACTGCCAGCCGACCGCTTCGGTGATCAGCCGCGCACCGGGCTCACGCCCGAGCCGGAGGACGTGCTCGGTGACGATCCGGCCGGCGAACGAGTCATAGGTGGCGACCGTAGGCTCGCCGTCGAGCAGAGCCGCATCGTCGAGGACACCTCGAGCCGCCAGCTGGCCGAGCCTGCGCCGGACCCTGCCGGCCAGCTCGCGGGCGGCTTTGCGGGTGAACGTCAGCCCGAGCACCTGCTCGGGCCGGACCAGTCCGCTAGCGACGAGCCAGATCACCCGAGCGGCCATCGTCTCGGTCTTGCCGGACCCCGCCCCGGCGACGATGACTCCCGGCTCGAGCGGTGCGCCAATGGCGGCGGCCTGCTCCGGCGTCGGCGTGGGCTGACCAAGGCGGGCCGCCAGCTCCTCCGGCGTCATGCGGGGTTCGGTTGCGGCCACTCCGGAGCTCGCAGCGCCGGGTACAACGGCATTCACGGTGTCACCTGCCCCCCGTCAGCGTGCGCCGGGCACGAGATCTTGGCCGGACAGAAGCCGCACCAGCTGCTGGGCTGGGCAAGAAATTCGCGGCCGGCCATGCCGTCGGCTGCGTCGATCACCAGCTTCTCGGCCCACTTGGGATCTTCGGCGTCCGCTAGCGGTGGCTGGACCTGCTCGCGAGCCGCGCCCCGGTGGTGGGCCTGTAGCTGGACGAGCATGGCACCACCCGATTCACGCACCCCGCCGGCCATCTCGTCGAAAGCGCCGTTTTCGGTGGCCAGCTGGTAGACGGCGAGCTGCGGGTGTGCCTGCAGATCGTCGTCAGGGACCTTGGACTTGCCGGTCTTGTAGTCGACCACCACCGGCCGTCCGCGATCGTCCTTCTCCAGGCGGTCGACCCGGCCCACCAGTCGGGCCCGGCCGATTTCGACATCGAACGGCACCTCGGCAGCGACGAACCGGCCGCGCCGAGTCGACAACCAGCGCCCTAGACGCTCCACCATTGCGCGGACCCGCTCGTACTCGCGCCGCTCGACCCAGCCGGAACCGAAGTCCATTCGCTGCCACCGCTGGTCGAGCTGGCCCAGGAGCTCGGCCTCTGACCAGTGCTCACGCGACGCGGACTCGGCCAACTCGTGCACCAGGGAGCCGATACCGGCGCGAATCGCGTCGGTATCCGTCGCGCCGCTGGATTTGAGCATCCAGCGTAACTGGCAGCGGTGAAACTCCTCGATCTTCGATGGCGACACCCGAACCGCCTCACCGGGCTCCCGGAGCGCAGCGGTGTCGGACAGCTCGAGCAGGCCGTACCACTGCTCAGGCGCTGCGGACGAGACACCTGCGCCGGCCAGCCGGGCCAGCTGGCGGGCCGCCCCACGCCGGCGCGTCTCGTCGTGCATCGGATCGCACACGATACGGCGGAGTTCGGCCACGACGGAGGGAAGGTTCATTCCTCGCGGCACCCGTTCGACCGGCCGCTCGTCGAGCGCCCCGGCGGGCAGCGGGTCGAGGTCGTCCAAGAACCGGGATGGCTGAGCGTCCTCGGCCGACACGGCGGTGACGACGAGCATCTTCCGGGCGCGGGTGGCAGCGACATAGAAGAGCCGGCGCTCCTCGGCCAGCCGGGCGCTCTGCCGGGCGACAGCAGAGTCGTCCCGGCCTGCGACCACGTCGACGAGCGCTTCGGTGCCGAGCAGGCTGCCGCGCACCCGCAGATCCGGCCACACGCCTTCCTGCACGCCGGCGACCGCGACGACCTCCCATTCCAGACCCTTGGCGGCGTGGGCCGTCATCAGTTGGACCGCGGGGCCGGGAGGCGCACCGACACTGAGGGTGTCGGACGGAATCTGCTGCCCGCGGACGTGTTCGAGGAACCCGGTCGGCCCCTCGCCGGGCAACCGATCGACATACCGGGCAACCGCACCGAACAGGGCGACGACCGCGTCGAGATCCCGGTCGGCGGCCGCGCCGGCCGAGCCGCCGGCCAACGCGGTCCGTGTCCAGCGCTCGGCCAGCCCGGTCCGGGACCAGGCGGCCCACAGCACGTCCTCCGCGGTCGCCCCGGGAGCAGCCGCGGCATCGCGGGCGGCGGCGAGCACGGCGGCGAGCCGGAGCGCCGGCGCGACCGCCGCTTGGTCGAGCTCGGTCAACCCGGCCGGGTCGGTCAGCGCCTCGACCAGCAGCTCCCCCGACGCGCGGCCACCGCCGCTGCGCAACTCGTGACTGCGCAGCTGCTGCCGGAGCCGGCGCAGGGCCAGCGGATCGGCACCGCCCAGCGCGCCTGTGATGAGCGTGTACGCGAGGTCGGCGTCGAACTTTCGACTCCCAGCGGCGATCTCGAGAACATCCAGCAATGCCCGCACCGGCGGCTGGTCGACGAGTGGGACTTCTTCGAGCCGGACGCTCGCCGGAACGCCCGCGGCGGACAGCCCGCGGCGCAGTACCGGAAGCGCCTGGGCCGAGCGGACCAGCACGGCCATCTCGGTCCACGGCACGTTTCGGACGAGATGCTCTTCCCGAAGCCGGCTGGCGATGTAAGCGGCCTCCTGGCTGGGGCTTTGCAGCACGTGTGCCGAAGCCGTACCGGCCGCGCTCGGATCGGCCGAGCCAAGGCGGCGGTGCCGCGGCGGGCCGCCGAGCCTCGCAGCGACCCGGCGCGACGCCGCCAGCAGGACCGGCCCGCACCGTCGCGACACGTCAAGTGCGAATACGACGGCCGGCGAGCCGTCGGCCGCGCGGAACCGCTCGGGAAACTTGCGGATTCCCTCGACCTCTGCGCCGCGGAAACCGTAAATCGACTGATCGGGATCACCTACCACGACGAGATCGCGGCCCCCGCCCGCGAGCAGGTCGAGCAGGTCTTCCTGCGCCGGGTCGGAGTCCTGGTACTCGTCGACGACCACGAACGCCCTTGCCGCCCGTTCGCGAGTCATTAGCTCGCGGTCACTGCGCAACAGCTCGACTGCGGCCCGCACCAGTTCGGCCGGGTCGTACGCAGGCGGCTGGCGCAGCGCCGTGACCCCTGCGTACTGGCGGGCGAACCGGGCAGCGGCGACCCAGTCGTCGCGCCCATGCTCGCTGCCCAGGGCCGCGAGCTGACCCGGAGTGATGCCCCGCTCGGCGGCTCTCATCAACAGGTCGCGAAGCTCCTCCGCGAAGCCCCGGGTCGGTAGGGCCGCGCGGACGCGCTCGGGCCAGTAGTCGGCACCGAGTTCCTCGAGATCGCCTCGAATCAGATCGCGGATCAACAAGTCCTGCTCAGCGCCGGTGAGCAGGCGCGGCTGCGGCTCGCCCCTCAGCACGGCCTCGCGGCGGAGCAACCCGAAGGCATAGGAGTGGAACGTGCGGGCCAGCGGCTCGCGCACGGTGCGCTGAAGCCGAGCGGCGATGCGTTCGCGCAGTTCAGCGGCCGCCCGGCGACTGAAGGTGAGTACCAGGACCTGCTCAGGGTCGAGCCCGTCGCGTTCGACCCGGTCGACAACGGATTCGACCAGCGTCGTCGTCTTGCCGGTGCCCGGGCCGGCCAGAACCAGCAGCGGTCCACCCCGGTACTCGACGACCCTGCGCTGAGCGTCGTCGAGCGTAGGCGCCACCGTCTCGTGTCGCGGCCCACGAACGAGCCGGACTACCGGTGCCGTCACCTTCACAACCCCCTTCCGCGTGCCGGGCACCCATGACACCACGGCCGTCCGACAACCCTGGGCAGACGTGCCGGGCCGCACCGCGGATGCCTACGGCGACGGTGGCCGCGTTGCCGGCGGGCGCCAGGCCGCGCGCCGCACGTCGACTCGTTTCCCGTCGGCCGACAGCGGGCATCCCTCGGCGACGAGCTCGCGCAGCGCGGCCACCTCGTGGCCGGGTGGCAGGCGCCCGGACGTGGTGACTACGCGCCACCACGGAACCGCGCCGCCGTAGCCGGCCATCACGGCGCCGACGAGCCGGGGACCGCCCCGCTCCAGCGCCTCGCCCACGACCTCGGCGACCGCGCCGTACGACATCACTCGGCCAGGTGGGATGGATTCGACGAGCGACAGCACCGCCTCGACGTACTCATCATCCACAGACCTCATCCTGCCGGTGTCCGCTGCCCGTGCCCGCACGACACGAACTGGCGGGTACTGGCCTCACCGACGGCGACACATGGAACGATCGGCATCGATGACCGAAGCACGGGCGAGCAACAGGACGGTTCGGGCGGGAGATGTCCCCGTCGACGAACCGCCGCTGCCGCGGCGTACCCGCCGTCCGGTAGACGGGCTGCGGCTGCTGCTCTGGCTCGCCGTCGTCACCACCGTCGTCTTGCTCGCGGTATTCGCCGAAGGCAGCTTCTCCGGCCTGGCCACCGACCTGTACGGGCTCGGACAGTGGATTCCCGGCCCGCTGATCACCCTGCTGAACACCGCGGCGCAGCTGGCGGGTATCGCGCTTCCGCCCGTCCTCGTGGTGGTCCTGATGCTTCGCGGACGCATGCGGACCACCATCGAGCTGCTCATCGCCGGCCTGCTCGCCGCTCTCACCGCCGGCCTGCTCGGGGGCGTGCTTCTACCCGAGACCCCGGAAGCCGTCCAGCAGGCCTTCGAACCGATCATCCACAGCCCGGGTGTGAGTCCTATCCCGCCGTACCCAGCGCTGCTGGTCGCGGTGGTCACGGTGATCTCTCGGCTGGACATGCGCCGGATCCATCAGGTGGCCATGTTCGCGATCATCGGCAGCTTCGCGGTCGGCCTGCTCGAGGGCCAGGCCAGCGTCGCCGGCACGCTCGTCGCACTGACTATCGGGCGGATCGTCGGCATCGCCGTTCGCCTGGTCAGCGGGCAACCGTCGGCCGCCCCCGGTGGCCTGCAGATCGCCGAGATCCTGCGCGAGCACGGACACGAGGTGACCAGCGTCCGGTCCGATCCGGTGGAGGAACACCGGCGTTACGTCGTCGAGACCACCAAAGGCCCGCTCGGAGTTCTCGTCCTGGATCGCGACAGCGAGGGCGCGGGTGCCCTGGTGAGGACGCTGGACCAGCTGCGGACTCGCGAGGAGATCCTTCCGCGCCAGGCCGTGACCATGCGACGGGCCATCGACCAGATGGCGTTGTTGTCGCTAGCGATCAACCGGGGAGGGGGCCGCACACCTCCACTGCGCAACGTGCTGCGGCTCGGTACGGATTCGGCCTTGTTGGTCCAGGACCACATACCTGGCCGACCGCTGTCCGATCTCACTGGTGACGAGGTCACCGACGAGATGCTGAGCGACCTGTGGCGACAACTCGCCCGGTTGCGCAAGAACCAGGTCGCGCACCGCCGCCTGTCCGGCCGAACCATACTCATCGGCGACGACAGCAAGGTGTGGCTGCTCAACCCGTCCGGCGGTGAGGTGGCGGCCCCGGAGCTGGCGCTGCGCACCGATCTTGCCCAGGCTCTGGTGGCCGCCGCACTCGTGGTCGGCGCCGACCGTACGGTCGACAGTGCTGTCCGGGTGCTCGGAGCCGACGCGGTAGCCGGGGCGGTGCCGCTGCTGCAGCCGATCGCGCTGGCCCGATCAAGCCGGCGGGGGCTCCGGGAGCGACGCAGCCTGCTCGGCGAGCTGCGCGACAGTGTGATTTCCGAGGTCGGCTGGGAGCCGGAGGAGACCGTACGGCTCGAGCGCATCCGGCCACTGTCCATCGTCACAGGGCTCGGCGCGGTCGCTGCCATGTACCTGATCGCCACTCAGTTCGCCGACCCGCGCGAGATCGTGCAGGTGATACTGCGTGCCGACTGGCGCTGGGTGGCAGTCGCCATCGCGGCGATGGGATTGCAGTACGTAGGCGCGACGTTCGCCCTCCTCGGCTTCGTCCCGGAGCGGGTGAAGTTCCTGCACGCGATCGCCGCTCAGGTCTCCCTCGGGTTCGTCCGGCTGGTGGCCCCGGCAACGGTGGGGATCACCGCCATCAATGTCCGGCTGCTCACGAAGGCGGGGGTCGGAGGTCCACTCGCGGCCGCCAGCATCGCTGCCAGCCAGGTGGGTGCCGTGAGCATCACACTTCCGCTCATCGCCGTGCTGGGCGTGGTCTCGGGTTCAGGCGCGGCCGCCGGTCTGCGTCCCTCCTCCACCGCTCTGCTCGTCGCGGGCGCGGTTGTGGTCGCAGGCGGATTGCTGATCCTGGTTCCGCCGATCCGCTCCCGGGCCAGGACGCTCTGGCGCGAGTTCGCCCAGCGCGGTCTGCCCCGCCTGCTGGACGTACTCAGCCGGCCGCGCAAATTGGCCGAGGCCATCGGCGGGATCCTGTTGCAGACGCTCTCTCTGGTCGCATGCTTCTACGCCTGCGTCCGGGCGCTAGGAGCAGAGCCGAACTTCGCCGCGCTGGCCGTCGTCCAGATGGTCGGCAACACCGTCGGCATGGCCGTTCCGACCCCCGGCGGACTTGGCGCGGTAGAGGCGGCGCTCACCGCCGGACTCAGCACAATCGGGGTTGCGACGACCGTGGCCGTCCCGGCGGTGCTGCTGTTCCGGCTGGTGTCGTTCTGGGCGCCGATCCTGCCCGGCTGGATCTTCTGGACCCAACTTCAGCGCCGCAACATCCTCTGACGCGCCGCCCGCCGTTCGATCACGTTCGGCAGGCGGCGCACCGTACCTACATGCATGCAGCCCTGTCGTACGGGTCATCTGGGTCGATCTCGACCACCCGCAGGACGTCAAGGCACGGTTTCTGGCCGCCTTC
>Ga0299914_10000708_pt1 | contig 20705 bp, 23 predicted proteins | sample RVTome_10_FD_201361 | JGI IMG/M metagenome (GOLD analysis project Ga0299914, IMG submission 201361) | Soil microbial communities from uranium-contaminated site in the Upper Colorado River Basin, Wyoming, United States - RVT153D57 (version 2) ...
GGTAGAGGTCGGCCTCGGTGTTGAGCCCGATGAGACCCGCGAGGAGGCTCTCCCGGAGCAGCCCGAGCAGTCGGGAAAGTAGGATCCCTCCGGATACGACGGCGGCTGCTGCCCCCATCCGGATGGGTTTCTTCACGGCCTAGGAGTCCGTTGGATGATGCCGTTGCCCAGATTGGCGGCCAGGCGCGCCAATCGCAAGGCCGAGGTTTCGCCACTCCTCGGGTCGGAATGGCGGGGCCGAGAACGCAGCGAGTGGTGATGCCTGGTCGTCAAGATGGGTGACATGCATTGTTCAACGGGCGACTAGCTTCCCTCAGGGTCTCCATGATCCGCTCCGGTACGTAGAGGTCACCGTAGCCAGTGCCCAGGTCGATCCCATGCTTGTAGGTGCCGTGATAGTCGCTGCCGCCGGAGGGGATGAGCCCGAAACGCCGCGCCAGGTCGTCATATCCGTAACGCTCATGCTGGTGATAGCCCGAGTAGTGAGCCTCGAGGCCAATCAGGCCGTATCCCTTGAGCTCGTCGAGAAGGTCTGCCATCTCGGCCGCCCGATTCACCCCGAGCGTGTGGGGGTGGGCGAGGATGGGGACCGCCCCGGACTCGATGGCGAGCCCGATTCCTTCTTCAGGGGTGAGCAGCAGTCTTTTGACATATGCCGGTGCGCCGGTGGCCAACCACATGTCGAAAGCGGTCTTGATGTCGGGCACGTATCCCTTCGCCACCATCACCGCAGCGATGTGGGGGCGTCCCACCGAGCCTTCGCCGGCTTCGACGAGAACCTCGTCGAGAGTCACCGGCATCCCGAGCCGGGTCAACTCGTCGACTATCGCCTGGTTGCGCCCGCCCCGGGCATGCTGGATTTCAGCAAGTCGATCCTGAAGCGGTCCCTGACTCGGTGGTAGCCACAGGACCACGAGGTGCATGCCACCTTCGGCCCGCCGCAACGAGAGTTCCGTGCCGGGTATCAACTCGATGCCATCGGCAGCCGCTTGTGCCTCTTCTACACCCTCGAGCGTGTCGTGGTCGGTCAAGGCAACGGCAGTGAGCCCACATTCGATGGCTCGCCGAACCAGTTCGGTGGGAGTGTCGGAACCGTCCGAATATGCGCTGTGGGAGTGGAGGTCTACTGCCATGTCCCACAAATCATCGCTGATGAGTGGGTCAGGAACCGGTTACGTCGATGGTGACGCTCTCGATGTAGACCGTCTCTAAGGGGAGGCTGTCCTCCCGAAATCCAGGACGGCGGGCCGTCTCGACAACCCGGATCGCGTCAAGGGTGTCCTGGCGGGAGGTCACGGTTCCCAGAACGTTGAACTGGGGGTTGAGGGCGCTGGCGTCCCCGACAACTATGAATAGATCGCTTCCCGTGGTGCCCCGTCCCCGGTTGTCCATGGCAACGATCCCTTCTTCGTAAACGAAGTCATCGGCAGGGAACTCGTCGGGAACCCGATATCCTGGCCCGCCCGTTCCGTTGGCCTCGGGGTCGCCTCCCTGGACGGAGTAGTTGGCGAGGATGCGATAGAAGACCTGTCCGTCGTAGAAGCCTTCACGGGCGAGGAAGACGAACGAGTTGACGGTTTGGGGGTAATCGAGATCGAGTTCTATGACAATCGGCCCACAGGATGTCTCCAGGGTGGCGGTAACCGCCGTGGCGCCCTCGAGGTCGTCCTGGACGTCGGGAGCGTCGAACTGCTGCACCGCCTGTTCTGGGGGTTGATCAGCCCCGCATGCCGTCTCTTGGGCACGGAAGGCCTCATACCCGGTGGGCAGTTGCCCCTCGCCGTCGAACACGGCGCTGAGTGCAAAGAAACCAACCACCACCGCGCCGAAACCGAAGGCGGTGAGGATGCGCCTTCTGAGCTCTTTTCGAGCGTCTTTCTTCTTCTCCGCTTCTCTTTTGGCAGAGCGAAGCTCTTTCTGGCGGGTGCGTCGGTCGGACATCGAATCGGGACTTTAGGCGTGAGCAAAAAACAATCGTCGGGCGGTGTTCGTAAAGCGGACGGAAAAGCTCCAAACTGTGTCCCACAATGCCTGTGGTAGTCCAGAAATACGGTGGCACGTCAGTTGCCGATCCCACCCGGATCAACGCGGTGGCGGATCTCGTCGAGGCTTCGCGCCGGTCGGGCAACGATGTCGTTGTGGTGGTCTCTGCGATGGGGCAAACCACCGACGAGCTCATCGCTCTCGCCGCAGACATCTCGCCCAAGCCGCCCCCGCGGGAAATGGACATGCTGCTCTCGGCGGGGGAGCGGATCTCTATGGCCCTGCTGGCGATGGCGCTGGACGTGAGAAATATTCCGGCGGTCAGCTACACCGGAAGCCAGGCGGGGATCCTCACCGACTCATCTCACGGGGAGGCCAAGATCAAGGAGATAACCGGGCACCGGGTGAAACAGTCACTCGCCGACGGGAAAGTGGTGATCGTCGCCGGCTTCCAGGGAGTCGACCCCGACTCAAAAGAAGTCACCACTCTCGGGCGCGGTGGCTCCGACGCCACGGCTGTTGCGCTCGCCGCAGCACTCGGAGCCGACGCCTGCGAGATCTACACCGACGTCGACGGGGTTTTCACGGCCGACCCCCGAATCGTCCCAGGCGCCAGGAAGCTGGATGAGGTCTCCTTCGATGAGATGCTCGAACTCTCCGGGGCAGGAGCGGGAGTGTTGATGTCGAGATCGGTGGAGTTCGGGCGCCGATTCAATATCCCCATCCACGTGCGATCATCTTTGAGTGGCCAGGTCGGGACCTGGGTCAAGGAGACAACCATGGAACAAGCAATTATCAGCGGGATAGCCCATGATCGTTCCGAGGCAAAGGTGTCCGTCATCCGCCTGCCCGACCGTCCCGGGGTTGCCGCAACTGTCTTCGGCCCGCTTGCCGACGCCGGCGTGAACGTCGATATGATCGTGCAGAACATCGCCCACGATGGCACGACCGACATCAGCTTCACCGTCCCGCGCTCCCAGGTGGAAGAGGCGGAGCGAATCGCCAAAGATGTCGCCGTTGAGGTCGGAGCGCTCTCGGTTGATGTCGACCTCGAGATCGGCAAGGTCTCTCTCGTCGGTGCGGGCATGAGGTCACATCCCGGTGTGGCGGCACACGCCTTCCGCGCGCTTGCCGAGGCCGGAATCAACATCGAGATGATCTCGACTTCGACCATCCGCATTTCTTGTGTTGTCCGGGCTGACCAGGTCGAGAAGGCGGTGCAGGCTCTACATGCAGCCTTCGACCCACCGCAGATCACAGAAGAGGTAGGAGCGTGACAGGCAGGAACGTTGCAATCGTTGGGGCTACCGGTGCGGTAGGCAGGACCATGTTGTCCATCCTTGAAGGGCGCAACTTCGACGTCTCCAATCTGCGGATGTTCGCCTCCTCGCGCTCGGCCGGGAGCACGGTGGAGACCCGCTGGGGTGATGTGGTGGTCGAGGACCTCGCAATTTCCGACCCCACCGGGGTTGACGTCGCCCTGTTCAGCGCCGGTGGCGCCCGATCCAAAGAGTTCGCCCCCCGCTTTGTCGATGCCGGAGCCGTGGTTATCGACAACTCCTCGGCCTTCCGGATGGAACCAGATGTTCCTCTCGTCGTCGCTGGTGTCAACGACGAATATGCCAATGGCCACAGTGGGATCATCGCAAATCCCAATTGCACGACCATGACCCTGATGATGGCCGCAGGTCCGCTCCATGCTGCGTTGGGACTGACCTCGATGGTGGTCAGCTCCTATCAATCGGTTTCAGGCATGGGCAAGGCGGCGGTCGACGAGTTGATCGCCCAGGTCGATTCGCTGCGGAGCGATGTCGATGGGCTGATGGACGGGTCGTGGGTGGATCCAGGCTCGGTCCTCTATCCTCGGCCGATCGCTTTCAACGCGCTGCCGTTTGCAGGCAACGAGGCCGAGTCCGGCTACACCGACGAGGAGTGGAAGTTGGTGAATGAGTCGAGGAAGATCCTCTCCATCCCCGACCTTTTGGTGGAGCCGACCTGTGTCCGCGTCCCAGTCGCGGTGGGTCACGGGCTCTCGGCTTCCTTGCGGTTTGCCTCGCCGACGACGCCCGAAGCAGCGATCGAGATCCTCAACAACGCTCCCGGTATCGAGGTGTGGACCGACAAGGTGCCAACCGCTCTCGACTCGGCGGGGATCGATGATGTGTTGGCAGGAAGGATCAGGCCAACCCTGGGCGAACCCGGTGGCCTCAACCTCTGGGTGGTAGGGGACAACCTGCGAAAGGGCGCCGCGCTGAACGCTGTCCAGATCGCCGAGCTTCTCCAGTAGGAATTTCGATCTGACCTACGGATGACGACTGCGTACAATCAGCCAATCGGGACGTGGCGCAGCTTGGTAGCGCGCAGCGTTCGGGACGCTGAGGTCGTGGGTTCAAATCCCGCCGTCCCGACTCAGAAAGGTGCTGGTCAGGCCGTTCTCCGGAGCGGCCTGCTTGTTTGATACCGGTTTGCATCGCGCGTCCATCGCGCGTCACAGACCACGAGCTTGGCCGCGATCGCGGTTCTGGCTGGGTAGAAAACGTTCCCCGAGCCGCTCGGCGGCCTGCCGGTCGGCTTCAGTGCTGGCCTGGGCGTAGATGCCGAGGGTGAGCCTGGGATCGGTGTGCCCGAGCCGGGTCTGGGCCGTCTTGAGGTCGATACCTTCTAGGACAAGCCCGGTGGCGTTGGCCCGGCGGAGGTCGTGGAACTGAGCCCACTCGACCCGGGCCTTCTGTCGGGCCGGATACCAAATCCGGTGGAGCCAATTCGAGTAGTCGAGGTGTTCCCCGTCCGGGGTGGCAAAGAGGAAGGCGTCGGTGTCTCTGGTGGTTGGCCCACGCTGCTCGAGATGGTTTGCGAGCAGTTCCATGAGGACGGGTGGCGCGGCCAGGGTTCTGCGTGCGGCCTCGGACTTGGGTGGTCCGACGACAGAGCGCCCTCCGACGCCTCGTGTGATCTGTTCGGCGATAGCGATGGTCGATCGGTCGAAGTCGATCCGACCGACACGGAGACCGGCGCATTCGCCCCAACGGAGCCCGAGCACTGCCCCGAGATAAACCATCGCCCCGTATTGAGATCCCTGGGCCTCGGCGAGATCCGCCAGCTGGTCCCTGGTGAGCACAGGTCGATCGGTGGGCTGGACGGCAGGCAGCCGGATCCCTCTACAGGGTGACCGGGCGATCCGATCGTCGAGCACGGCGGCGTTGAGGACCGCCGAGAGGGTCTGGTAAACGCGCCTGACGGACCGTGATGCGAGGCGCTCGGACCAGATGTTTACGCATTGCTGGATGTCAGATGGGGTGAGTGACCCGATCGATCTGTCTCCAAGGGCGGGGAGAATATGTACCCGGAGCGCCGAGTCGTCGCGGGCGCGCGACGATGGACGTTTGGCAGGGTTCGATTCGAGCCATCTGCCGGCGACCCCTCGGAGCGGCTCCTCCGACCGACGTGGATCGAGCCAGTTGCCCCGACGCCGACTGGCTCGTTCGTCGGATTCGAACGCCTCTGCTTCGCGGCGCGTCCGAAAGGTCCTCGTGTAGGTTTTACCGGACGGGTCACGTAGGCGGACGTCGTAGCGTCGTTCTCCGTTCTTGGTCCAACGCAGCTGAACGCTCATTTGCGTCCGCCGGCCCTTGAGTCGGCCACCGAACCTTGGAGCCGGCTCACGAACTCGACGAGGGCATCGGCCGGGATTCTTCTGCTGGCCCCGATCCGTACCGAGGCAAGCTCACCGGTGCCTATCAGCTCATAGACCTTCGAACGGCCGATGGACAAAGCCTCGGCCGCTTCTTCTGGCTTCAGCAGCAGCTTCTCAACCAACATTGCCCGGGCGCTCCTGGATGGACATGGGTCACATCGGATCACGACGCCCTGTCCGCGGAGTGTCAGCCCGGTCCCATAAGCCCTCTCATCTCCGTGTGGTGCCGCTCGAGAAAGAGCTAACCGGATCCCACCATCCAATCCGGGATTCGGCCGGTTGAACCTGGCTTTGACCGCCAAGTTGGAGGGTTGCTGACATCCAAACGACAGGGTGGCAAAGGACGATTCGGACGATGCGCCCGCTCTTCACTCTCCGAAACCATGACATTCGGGCTCGAGATGGTCGGCGGCACCACCTGATCGGTGCGATGGTCCGGCAATCCTCCGACATCACGGCAGAAGCCGCCGGCCTGCCTCGATCTAGCCAGCCCTACCGCATACCTCGACTCACCCTGAACCCCTCCAGAGGAAACCAGGCATGAGCCTCTCCCAGCCAGTAGGTCAACCAACACGCCGACCGCACTCGACACTGATAGGCGCGAGCGCGATTCGCGTTGACCACCCTCCAACTACACACGCACCTGCAACAAGTTGCGTGATGTCTACGTGTAAACAAGCGAGGTCGTGATGGAACTCGACCGCGGCACCCTGGCGAGGTTCGACCGCAAGCTACTCGCTGGACTTGGCCAGGACGAGACGTTCCGGATGGTGAGGGTCCCGGTGACGGAGGCGAAGTGGTCGACGTGGAAACGCTATTGCGACTCGGCAGGGATCTCGATGGGCAGAGCGGTCGTCGCTTTGATTGACCGCGAGCTGATCAGCGTATTCGGCGACTCAAGTGGTTTTGAGTCGCCGGTTTTCAGGCAACGGGCCGAGGAAGAATTGGCCCTACGAGGAGAGAAGATCGCGAGCCGGGAACGTGAAGTGGCGGCGACGGAGCAGCGTTTGAGTCGGTGGACCGAGCGATTGCGGGTTTGGGAGAGTGAGCTCGAGGCTCTGGAGCAGCGAGCCGAGCTGGCAACGAAGTTGGCGTCGCCCCCTTCAGAGGCTCGGACGAAGGTTGGGCGCAACGAACGGTGTCCGTGTGGATCGGGACTCAAGTACAAGCATTGCCACGGGCTGGCTGGCCGGCGACCGGGTAGCGCCTAATGAATCTCTTATGTCAAGGTGCCGGCGGTTTGTGGACAGGACTGGGATGGGCCACACCGTCTGGTGGGCAGGCTCTTATTAGGTCACACGGTCCGCCAAAGGGTGGTGGGGTCGACAGGTCATTATCAGGACAGCGCCGCAGGGCGCGTCAGCCGGTTTGTCGGGTCAGACCCCACCAAGGGTTCATGGGGGTGCAGGTAGGTGCTTGAACACTTGTCTGGCCACGTAGCGTTTCAGGCATCGCATGATCTCGAAGCTGTTGAGCCCTTCGGCTCGACGGCGGGCCACATACGCCTGGGTTTGGGAGTGGCTGCTCATCCGGGTGAGGACGATCCGATGCAATGCCGAATTGGCGTGACGGTCGCCGCCTCGGTTGAGCCGATATCTGACTGTCCTGCCGGACGAGGCAGGTATCGGGGTGACTCCGCAGAGGTGTGCCCATGATCTCTCTGAGTGGATCCGTTCGGGGTTGTCGCCTGCGGTGACCAGGAGGGTGGCTGCACCGTCCGGTCCGACCCCGTAGAGCTCTAGAAGTTCTGGTGCGGTCTGGTCGATCAGTTCAACGAGGAGCCGGTCGATCTCTTTGACTTCGATGTTGAGCGCGAGAACCCGGCGGGCCAGGTTCCGGATCACCAGGTTGGTCGTATACGCCACCGGATCTGACCCTGGTTTTGGCCGCATGGCTGCTGCTTCTTTGACCAGTCCGATCTTGGGTCGGTCTTTGAACCGGACCCTGATCAGCTCTGGTGCGCAATACACGAGATGCCGCAGCTGGTTCATGTTCTGGATCCGCTGATGCCTCGCCGACCGGCGTGCCACCAACAGGACACGCATCTGCTCCACCGGACCATTACGCAGCTTCGGAACCACCGACGCCGCACCCGACAGAGCAGCTCGAGCCGCGGTCACCGCATCAGTCGGATCCGACTTGCCCTTCTTGCGGCGGACCTGACGGTTCTGGCGGTCAACCTCCACCACTCCGATTCCAGCGTCGGTGAGGAACCGGGCCAGGCCGACGCCATACGAGCCGGTTCCTTCAACACCCACCTGGACCACCGTTCCAAAGTCAGCAAGCCAGCCAGACAGTCCCTCGAAACCGGCCTGATCAACCGGGAACGAATCGACTCCCAACAGGCCACCGTTGGCATCCACAGCCGCCGCCACATGAAAGTCGGCATGAGTGTCCACACCACCTGTCACTTCTACGATTCCCATCGCCGCCCCTTTCTCTCAAACACGGGCAAGGGGTGGTCGCCCACCGGGACGGCGGACCGGATCCCGACCGAACTGGGCTAACAGTTCAACAGGAGATCCACCGCCCGACCGGTGGGCGCCACGACGGAATCATCCCTCCCAGCCGGTTCTGCGTGGCATATTGCCTGGATTCCGACCTGACGGGCGCGCGTTATGTGCTAGTTGGATCCCATCTTCTGATCCTGTCGCGCTACTCCTCGACGGCAGTTCGGCTACCCGCGTTTGTTCCCCGTTCGTTAGGCGGTCGCTGTTCTGGGCTGATGAGACAGACGTCAGTCGCCCACGGCGACGATCTCAGCGGCCATATTGTGTGCCGCCTCGGGAATCGATACGTCCGACAGGTAGTGGATGACGAGAACCGCCGACCAGGAGAGATTCGGTGGCGTGCCGTGCTCGATCTGTTTGATGGTCACGGGGATGCTGATCTGACAGCCATCGTCGCAGTTGTTAGGCATTTGGAAAGTCCCAGTTCCAGTTCGGATTGCTGATCTTGCGAATGGTGACGGCTTCGTTGATCGGGTGGCCGATGACCATCTCAATCTCAGAGAACGATTCTGCGGAGGTAGCTGAGGTGAAGATAGACAAGCTGCTACTTCGGGCGTTGGTGAGCGCACCAGCAGGGATTGTGATCTTCACTTCACGTTGCACCGTGCCGCCAACAAGCTCAGGAGTCTCGTCTGGACCCACCATGACCCGCCCTGTGCGAACGCTGACCGATGCTCCTGGGTTCTCAAATGGCAGGTTCCCGCATGCCGACAGCAGAACAGCAACCGCGACCGACCCAACCAACAGTTGACGACGCCGTCTAACGGTCACAGGATCATCGCCCTCGATGTCGTAGACGCCGGTCCGCTGGACCGGATTTCGATTCGGTAGTCGTTGGGGTATAAGTAACCATACCTCGATCGCATCTCTCGAAAGCTGTCACATATCCAACCGTTTCAGTAGAGAGTCTTCTGCCCTAGCGGGGCCGGTTCCCAACAGTTTGCGGGGCCACCTCAACGCAAATCGACACCGACCGTGCGTTCGTTGGGAGGCACTCCAAGAGCGCGGACGAGTTGCATGACCGGCACCAGATCAGTACCAGGGCGGTCGGACGAAGCTCACTATAGATCCGGCGGAACGGCCCTTCGGAGCCGGTCCTGTCACTATGGAGTCATGGATTCGCTCGACCGCCATCAGATTGAAACTTGTCTTCGATTCGATGTAGTGCCAGATCCTCCCCGGCCAGGATCCAAGTTGGGCGTCTCATCAAATATCCGAGAGGTTGTAAGTCCTCTCCATGGCCTCCGTCACGCCCCGGAAGGTGACACAAACGGCTGGTACATCTGGCGTGGCAATTACGACGATGACCCTGGCTTCTTCGCTCCACTGCATCTTGAGCATGTAGGCGAGTGGTGCCCTGAGGTGTCCCTCCATCTCGCCCTCCCGGCTGGTTGGCGCTTCCTATTGGCACCAGATCACGAAGACGTTTGGTTTGATGTCAACCTTCTGGATGGTCAACCCCTCCCGTAGTACGCGGGATCACCGAGATAACACCTGATCCCGAGCGATAACGCCCCGCACCCCGACACACACCGATCGGCACGTCGGGGTGCGGTTCGGAACTGCCGGATACTAAGCACGCGATCTTGTGACGGGGGATCTTCGCCGCTTGGGTGGAAAGCAAGTGCGAACTGGGCGCATTCAGCTAGCTCCTTTGAGACCCGTCGATCATCTTGACTATGTCTTCCGTACCGGTGCCAGTAGCCATTGGAGTTATCTGGGAGCAACCTCGCGAAGCTGCTCGGGTCCTGCAGTTCTGAGGAGAGCCTCGGTGGTGAGCACAACGACGACTGCGACCGACACGGCCGAAATCGCGAGTGCGCCCGCTATTACCAGCAGATCGGGCGTGAACGTCAGCGGCGGGGTTACCGGCGGTGTGGTGAACTGGGGAATGCGGGGTAAGGCTATGAGCGCAGCGGCAATCCCTGCGAGCCCGCCGGTGAGAACTCCCGCCGCTACTGTGACCGCTTGTTCGATCAGGAGTGATGCACGTTGGGAGGATTGAGAAGCTCCTATCGCAGATAGAACGGCAAATTGGTAGGAACGTCGGCGTCCCGCGGCGAACAGGCTGATCCCGACCCTGGCCATGGCGAGCACGGCTCCCGCCGTTGCGAGGATGAGCAGGAGGGCCAACGCCAGGCCTGGGCCCTCGTTGTTGAAGCGATGTTCGACGTCGGAGACAGTCCGCTCCTCGAGAATGACCACGCCTACATCGCCCAGGCGCTCCCTCATTTGATCAGCCTTCGCTGTCGTCGTCCATACCTGATAGACCACGTTGTCGTCGACTCCGTATGCGGCCCGATCGGCAAGTTCGAAGTCAACCATGGCCGCGGGGCCTGTGACTCCGGGCAACGCCACAGCCTCGGCCAGCGCCGTGATCTCTAGGGCGCTGCCGTCGAGACCACGCACGTCTCGACCCGCCACGGACCCTGCTCCGCCGAAGGTGACCGCTGGCAATGACTGAGGATGGGTGGCCGTCACCACCCGGACCAGGTCGCCGGTCTCGAAGAACACGACTAGCCCGTCGGGCGTGGCCCGCGTCTGGGCACGCACCCGAAAAGAAGAAGCCTCCGCCCGCCATCTCCCGGTTTCAGTGAAACCCGAGTCGATTGCCTGCCATCCTGCGTCGGAGCGGGATTCGATCTGGCTTACCACTAGCTGGGCTCGAGTGGTTCCTCCATCCTCTTCATGGCTGGTGAGGACAGTGATTCCACGTAGTTCGCAGACTTGTTGGCAGGCGTCTGGGAGCCGACTCTCGAGAACATGTTCCCCGGGTCGCCCGGGGTCCTCGAAACGCACTCGGACAGGATGGGTCAGGGTCGGAACCTCAATTTCGGCTGAGATCTCGATTTCTGGGGTTAATACCTGCGTGTTGTCGATCGTGATGCGAATGGCGTCTCCCGAGAGCATGGCTTGTGGTGCGGCCGATGGACGGAGTTGGGTAACCAGAAGGTCCAGCGGCGTCTCGGTAAACTCCTGGCGCCAGTTGGCGATTTGTGCGAACCGTTCAGGGTCAACCGCCAGTAGACGAGTGGCCCGATCGTATATCGCAACGGGAACGGCTGAATCACCTTCTGGGTCGGCCTCTACGACGGCTTCGATGAGACTGGCGTTGTCTGGTGGGGTGACGACGAGGACGGTGGGAGCGCCGTTGTGGACGGTTGCAACATCAAGATGGTTGCGACTGGTGACTGTCCAGGCTGCTAGTGAGAACGTGGCGAGCGAGAACGCCACTGCGAGGACGATGAGCATGCTGGCAGTGTCATGGGATCGGACGGCGTGGCGAAGGCCAAGAAAAACCCCGATCCCTCTGCGTCGGTCGGTTGATCTGAGCACGCGCCGACCTATCGGCGGGAGCATGCGCGAGGCGAGGAGGGCAAGGCTCGTGGCCAACAGCGCGGGGACAAGTAAAGCTGTCATATCCCCTGTGGATCCTGAAATCAGACCGGCGGACAACAACTCGACCAGTCCGACCACGACCAGTGCGATGATCACTGCATCAACCACCCAACTGCGGGGTTTTCTGGTGACAGACGTTGGGCTGCGCCAGTGCTCCATTACGGTCATCGTCACCGTGGAGCGCGCTGCAAGCGCGGCCGCGATTATCCCTCCGAGGGTGCCAATGCCTGCAGCCAGCCAGGCTTGCCAACCTGCCGAGCCTTCTAGATCTGAGTCGAGAAGCCAGCCTGTGAGGAGACCAACGATCGGGATGGTCGCCAGGACTCCTATCGGGAGAGCCACAACGAGGAGAGTCACCGGCTCGCCGAGACCGAATCTCCATACCTGAGAACGCGAGAGTCCACGAAGCCTTGCCAGCCCGATCTCGGAGCGCCGCGCCCGAACGAGATCGCCGACCGCAAGAAACAGCAGCAGCCAGATCAGAGCAACTAACTCCAGACTGACTACGAGCACCGACACAATGAGCGACTGCTGCTCCCGTATCGCCTCGAAAGCGACGCTTCCTACATCCGTAAACACAGAGACGCGCGCCCCAGCGAAGTTGTCGGCCGCCCACTCTTGCGCGCTGGAGGGAGCTGCGCGTAGCGCCTCGGTGTCTCCGCCGACCAACGATTCGACCCGCACCAGCAGGGTGGCGCTGAACTCCCATAGTGCATCGGCCTGACCTGACCACTCCAGCGTCGACTCTGAGGTGATGAGGGGGTCGTTGCGTCGCCCGGCAAGGGGGTTCACATCTGGCGCCGAGACGGCCCCTGGGAAGAACTCGATTCCGAACCAAAAACTGTCGGTCGGATCGGGCAAGTCGTAGATCCCAACCACGGTGAGCGGAAAAGCTTCCGCAGCAGGAGTACTGCCCGCTTGCTCGAGCGGGACGAGAGCGCTGAGGGAGATCTGCGAGCCGACATTCCAGCCGTAGCGACCCATGCTCGCCTCACTCGCCACGACCTCCCCAGGTGATGTCGGACATCTTCCCGTAACCAGACCAAGCCGGGCGCATCCGTCTTCACGCCAGAGCAACGTCAGTTCGCTAGTCTCATCGACGATGCCGCTGGTGATCATTGCGCTGCGGATCGGGGATTCAAAGACTTCCGGGATGCCGGTCGCCTCCGGTGTGTCGTCTAGAAAGGCGGGTGGAGTCCGGTACGGCCGGTTCCAATCAAAGACGATCGCTTGGCCAACCAAAGGTGCTCGTTCAAACGCGTTCCGGACAATCGTGGTACGCGCTGCATCTAGATACATGGGCCCCACTGCTGCCGCCGCAGCCCCAAGCGCAGCCGTCAAGAAGACCACAAGTGAAAGCCAACGTCTCGCCCAAAGGCCACGTACGATCATTCCAGCTCCGCTTCAAAGGAGACCGACTGGCTCATTCAGAGCGCCGCCCACTCAACTCCGTGACCTTGCCGCGGTTCATCTCGAAGATTCGGTCGCAGCGCTGGGCCACGTCTTCGTCGTGGGTCGCGATGAGAATGGCAGGGCCATGGGTAGTCACTTCTAGAAGTCGATCAACCACAAGATTGCGATGGTCCTGGTCCTGTTCGGTTGTGGGCTCGTCGGCGAGGATCACTTCGGGACGAATAGCCAAAGCGCGTGCCACGGCAACTCGCTGCTCCTGACCACCAGACAGTTCCTGGGTGAGGTGCTGGGCGAAAGGTCCCAAGGCCAAGCGTGCCAACGCCTCTTGTGCGACAGCCAGAGCCTCATCATGAGCACGTCCTACCGCCCTCATCGCGACCTCGATGTTCTCGGTCGCAGTGAGTAGCGGGAAGAGCCCATATGTCTGAAAGACTGATGCAATGGAACGACGTTCGTCGGACTTTGAGTCAAGCTGCTCACCCCTGAACAGCACCCTTCCCGAGTGAGGCGGCAGCAGGCCGCCAAGAATGGTGAGGAGGGTTGTTTTGCCGGATCCCGATGGCCCGACCAGGGCCGCGCTCTCACCGGCTTGAAGTCGGAGCGATGCCGAATCGACCACCGGCCGCCCGTCGACCAATCGCGTGATGCTGTCGGCGACGAGTAGGTCAACCACTTCGATCGTCGTCCTCGACCCTGACCAGACGGACCCCGTCTGATCTGGGTTCCACTCGAGTCAGACTCCCCGGCGGAAGCAGATGATGGGTTTCAGGCGGCAACTGAAGGGTCCCGTCGCGGCCGACTACCACATAGTCGTCACCGCCCCTCGATTCAAGGCCGACGCGCCCGTCTCGGATCGTTACCGTCCGGTCGAAAGCCAAACTCACGGCGGGATCGTGCGTAACGACCACCACGGTTGCCCCAAGAGAATCGCTGGCGCTCGAAAGTAGGTCGATCACGAGTCGCGCCGACTCAGCGTCCAGTTGGCTGGTCGGCTCATCAGCAAGGATCAGGGCGGGAGAGTTCGCTATGGCAACCCCTACCGCCAATCTCTGCTGCTCGCCACCGGATAGTTGACTCGCCTCACGATGGGCCACGCCGAGCAACCCGAGCGACTCGAGCACCTCGCCGATACGGCGTCGCTGATCCCGAGGAGACATTGACCCTGCCCGCTGAGCGAAGGCGATGTTCTGAGAAGCATCCGCGGTTGCAATGAGGTTGCGTGAGGGAGCCTGCAACACGACTCCCACACTGCGGCCACGCACCTGGTCCAGCTCCTGCTCGGAGAGTTGGCTCACATCCTGGCCGTGCACCCACAACTTTCCCGCAGTTGGTCGAAACAGACCAGCCAGCAACCACAACAGGGTGGACTTGCCAGCACCGGAGGGGCCAAGGACAGCGATACTTTCCCCCTCCTCAACTACGAGGTCGACGTCGCGGAGGGCCACCACCTCAACATCGTAGGACTTGTAGATGTGAACTAGTCCGGCGCAGCGAACGGCATCCATCACCGACGATCACCAAGGACTGCCCACGTCATATCGCGACTCTAGATGCCGGCCAATCGAGTTGCGCCCGCCTCCAGCCCAAGTCGTAGTGAGGCCTTCTTGCCCAGTTTCCCAGGAATGTCTCATCTGCGGTCGCATGGCTCGACATACCAACTCGGAGAACTGATGCCGACTATCCATCACACTCCGAAGAGGTGCATCAGATTCCCGGGAAATGTTCCTCGACCGCACGTCAGACGCACAGATCAACAATTCTGGGCGGATAACGATCATTTCACGAGGTGCGCGATATCGGCACGTCGGTGCGAGGGGTTTCCGGATGCGAACACCGTTGTCTAAACGAGCAGGGAAGTGACGGTCCGGGAGCCAATCTCTGTAGGTGGTGAGACTGGGAACGGATTCCGTACAAACCTTAAGAATCGTCTTCTTCGGAGAAGATCTCTTCGAGCGGAAGCTCAAATACGCGAGCGATTCGGAAGGCAAGGGGAAGTGAGGGCGCGTACTTTCCTCGTTCGATTGCGATGACGGTCTGGCGCGAAACGTCGAGGGCGGATGCCAAGTCCTTTTGGGTCCAGTTTCGTTCCAATCTCAACTGCTTGAGCGCGTTCCTCATCTGTAGCGCGATCGTCCCCATAGCCAACCGATCAGATACCAGATCGTCATGGTCGCCATCACATATAGCCCCAGCACCATCGGTTGGTTAGGCCCCGCCAAGAACAACACGATGTCGCTTGAGTCGAACAGTCTCGAGAACTGCAAGACAACGATCGCGAATACCCCAATCAGGGTGCCGACAAATCCCACAGCCAGAGCGGTCAGGTGGATTAGCTGCGCCAACTCGTCCAACTGGTGGTATCTCCTGACCGCGTACCTCGCCGATAACGCGGCAGTTAAAAAAACAAGAGCCGAGGCCGGATATACCGCGTTGGTCTGGGCAAGGGTGTCGAGCGAGCCAAGCCACAAGGTGGCAGCGATCAATCCAAGGTATGCCAGTCCTACCACCAGCTGCGTGCTTCGTTGGTTCATTGCAAGACTCCCTATGTAAAGCGACCTTGACATCAAAGGTTACAAGCTTGCGGACATAACGTCAAGGTCGCTTTACATCGTGGTGCAACAAGCAGACCAAACGGCTCGCCCGAGATCGACAGTCTTTAGCGGATATCACTCCCCGTCTTGTCCAAGCTCCGGGTTTGTCCAGTGCGCCAACGCGATTCCATTGTCGGTGCGCTGCGATCATGGCGTCCTGCGCCAGATCCTCAGCCGCCAACCGGCCCCCAGAGAGGGCATAGGCGATATTGACAATTCGAGGGAACTCGGAGCGGTAGAAGGCGTCAAGCGACCCAGGAATCTCGACGTCGGCCACCGCTGCTAGGAGCACCTCTTCCGATACTTCCTGGCTAATCATTCACCCAACACTCCAAACAGAGCTACAAAGGGTTTACATCAATCTCAAGGAATTACGAGTCTTCCCGTTCACTTTCCGTCACCCTCTCCTGCGAACCATTGCCATCTTCAGCGCCATGGCCAACCTGGCCATCACTGCCGGATCCAGCATCTTGCTCCTAATCGCCCAAGAAAACCTCGATCAAATGACCTTGGCTTTGACTTGCGCATCACCGGCGCGGCGGCCGGAGGTGGTGGTTAGCGACCGATGGCCAGCCAGCTCGGGACAAATCCGCCCTAGACCAACGATTATGAGCGGATAACGAGCACTCTGTGCGGTGGGCGAGAACGGCACGTCGGGGTGCGGTTCAGAACTGCCGGTTCTGAGCAACTCTGGATCGCTTGACCGCAGGAGAGATGTGAGCCTTACGCCCCGTTTGCCATGGAATCCCGACGCTTTGACAGTTGCAGGCTGATCAATGTCCCTACTCCGATTGACGCGAAGGCGACCGCCGCCAAAGCAAATGGCCAGACGGCAAACCCCGTAAACGGCAGAACGACAATGAACTCGCCTTCTGGCAAACAGATCCAGTTACCTTGGGGATCATCTGAGCAGGCTTTGAGCTGGTATATAGCGGGCGGTACCTGAGGGATCGTGAAGGTCGTCTCAATCGTTCCGCTCTCGTCCGCGTTCGTCTCGAACAGGACGAGTCCGTCGGAGGGGTCATCAGGTGACGGCCGAGGCCATGGCTCATCGCCGAGTAGATAGAGGCGAACCCGTTCAACCGGGGTGTTCTCGGGACAGCATGTGAGCCAGTGGTGCCCTGTGACTGTGATTTCATCACCGGGACTGCCCGAACGCTGAGGCAGGTCTATGCCGTTAGCCCATGCGGGGAGACCCAGACTGAATATGGCCACGGCCAGGAACGTCACGCAACAGAGCCGTAACCACCATGTCATATTCGGATGGATGCTAGAGGCGTCCCGCCGGTTCACAACTGGCTCATTCGCACGGGAGAGGCACGGGACACCCGATCGAGATTCAACTGCTCCCGAGCAACATCGCACACTTCTTGAAACCGAGCAGATCGGCACCTATCGGTACCCGGAGTTGTGCCGCTACGTCCGGTCCGCTGCCAGCTCAACAGGGATCTGTCCTAGCTCCTCGATACTCTGGTGATCGATGCAGGAAATCAACAACGAACGCCTATCCGAAGTTCTCAGATCTGCATGTGATGATGCGGCACGTCATGAACCCTCGGGACTCCATTATGTGTCGTCAGCTCTCAAGAAGTTGGCGAGCAAGAAGACCGACGACCCCATTGAGGCTCTGATCGTCGGCTTGGACTATCACTTTCGGTCATATCCGGAACAGCGAGACGAGCGAGGCCCGTACGGCCCGATGATGGAGTTCGGAGACAGGATGTATCCGATGCTGCTCGCTGAGCTCCCCGATGAGGTTCTGGAGGTCTGGGCACAGGCCGTGCCATTGAGTCCGCTTGGAACGGTCGGAGCCCGATATGCCGATCTCCTTTGGGAGCGTCGATTTGGCGATGAGGCACATCGCTGGGCCCGAGCTGCGATCGATCTGTACGTCCAAGGGCTAGATGAGCGATTCGATCATCCGCATGTTCTCATGGAGATGGCCAGTAGGGCTTATGAGCTTGCGCTAGTACTCAACGATCCCGGTCTCGTTAATGCGACAGTGGCGAAAATGAAGGAGCTAATCCGGTGGTCGCTTGCGGAGGGAAGCACTCCTGGAGTGGCTTTACCCCTCCTTGAGGTACTAGCGGATCGCCGGGATCCGGTCGCCGACCTGGGAGAGCTCGTCGACGGGGCGATTGAGACGTACGGCAACGACCCATGGCATCTGGAGTCTGCTCTTGAGATCAAGTCGAAGCTCATAAGCAGTGAGGAGGAGAAACGTTCACTTAATGAACGGCAGGTCGTTGCATTCCGAGATCTTGCCCGCAGGAGTGAGGGAATCGCGCGCTATGCACACCTCCAGCGGGCCCTTGAGATGGCGAATGTGAGGGGTCTTACAGATCTCGCCGATGAGCTCCGGGCCGAGATTGAGGGAATCAGCGAGGAGGACCTCGGGCTGAAGAAGATTTCCGCGGAAGTCTCCATACCAAACGAGGAGATTGATGAGTTCATCTCACAAATCGTGGGTGACGATGATCTCCATTCTGCGTTGACTCGATTTGGTGTCAGTCTGCCTCTCGGCGACGAACAGACGAGCCTCGATTTCGTCGAGGAGATGTTCCGAGAGCACCCTCTGCAGGCGATCATTCCTCGAATGACTCTCGGTGCGGAGAACGCAATGATTCGAAAGGCCGAGGACGAGGTAGAGCAGCGTCAGGCAGCTGTGACCGACTACGAAACACGCCTCCTTAGTTTCCATGGTTACCTGTGCGTTGAAACTCTGGCTGCTGTGAAGAGTCGCTATGGACCAATCGACTCTTGGCTCGAGGCGCCGATGCTCGAGCCAGTCGTCATACAGAAGATCCTTTCTGCTCTGGCCCTTTACGAGCAGGGACAGTTCGACGCTGCCGCATCGATGCTTACTCCACGGATCGAGCGCGCCATCCGATCAATAGCAAGGCAACTGGGGTTCCCCGTTACCGGGCGTCAACATCGCGATGGGAGGCTCAGCGAGGTCAAGTCTCTTTGGCCCGTTCTGGACACTCTGAAGCTGGTACTACCTGACGCAACCCATCGCTACCTGAAGCTCCTGCTTGTCGACCAAACGAGTTTGAATCTTCGGAACCGCATAAGCCACGGCCTGGTGGACGAGGCTGCACAAACCGATGCGGCGCTACTAATCCATGCGGCCTGTCATCTGTCAGTACTCCAGCCTGAGGCAGTCCTCGACGAAGAGGAATAGTCCTCGACCAAGAAGGGAGCCAAATGCGCTTTGCGGGACACTCGCAGCTCCGAAGTACAGTCCGATATCGACTGATATCGAGCGATACCGCCTATATATCAAGCCGTTCGAGAACGGCACGTCGTGCTCGGGTAGAAGATGGAGGTCTGCGGTAAGCGATGGGCTGGTGTGTTGCTCCACCGTCCCTAGGCTGACCGGCGAGATGTCATTGCTCGATCGATTCCACCACCAGCACTGTGAGGCAGAGAGTGCCGAGTGACTTACGCCGGGCGGTGAAGGGTCCTGATGGAAGTCGATACGAGGTTGTCGGGATTGATGAGGACTGGAAGCTTGGCACAGGATCGTTGGTGGTTGATGCCGCGACGTTCCTCTGGGCGGCTGTTCGTCGGCTGAGAGGTAGGGAGTGGGTTGTCACGGTTCGACGAACCGATTCAGAGTCTGATCCGGTTGTGACGCGTCTCGTGAGAACCCGAGAGGATGCGATTTCGGCCGTGGCGGAACTGGCGCATGCGGTAGAGAACGGTCAACTCACACCACCGGCCAAGTGACACATATCAACTGATCCCGAGCGATATCGCCCATATCTGAAACCGAGCAGAACGGCACGTCTAGCGCCCTTTGTCCCTGGTTCTCACGCCTAGCGACCATTATGTGAGGATGGACCTTGTTCTATTCGATGAAGGCAGCCGCCAGGTGAGGTTTCGAGACCCGGTATGGCCGGATACGGACGACCCATACGCGGGTTCAAGGTTCACCGTCGAACTCCGAGACGCCGGCCTCGAGGTCGAACGGACCGTCTTCATGCTTGGATACGAATGGGAGAATCTGGCTGCCTACTTTCTTGAGCTCGAGGAATCATGGAAGGGCTGGGATGGCGAGAAGACTTGGAACTCCGTTGAGCATGACCTTGCTGTTGCGGCCACGTCGGATAGCCATGGCCATTGCCACTTTCGCATCGCAGTGCGCAATGGAGGGATCCCTACCTGGCAAGCATCCATGACTGATCTAGAGGTCAATGCCGGCGAGGACCTGACTCGATTGGCTCGATCAGTCCGCCTATGGACTCTCAGCGTTCGACCCAAGGCCGACCGCGACCTGCTCCCACAATCCGGGGAGGACACGCCATGACCGACCCGAAAACCCACCCCACTCGCAGCGGTCGCCTCCTCACCGATGAGGATGTCGATGCTATTGCCACTGAGGTCGAAGAGACCGACTACGACGTTGAGGCTCTGAAGGGCCGACGCCGCGGTCGACCTACAATGGGTTCAGGGCCGGCGGATGTCGTGCCGGTTCGGATCGACCCGGAGCTACGGGCGGCGATCGAAGCCCGGGCCACGGCCGACCACACCACTACGAGCGAAGTTATCCGCGAAGCCATTCGCCGGTTCCTCGAGGTCGCTTGACGCACTTGAGGCAGCCGCGCTTCACTGACATCGACGGCGTCCATCGCGCGTCCATCGCGCGTACACCGCCGTCTGTAGGAGTCCGCCGCCGTACACGAAATGCTCTGACCTGCGGTTGTGGTCCACTGCCGTCCACCCGAATTCGCCCCGGGAGATTTCGGGACGCTGAGGTCGTGGGTTCAAATCCCGCCGTCCCGACCACAAAGGTGCTGGCCAGAGGCTTACCCCCATGCCTCCGGCCGGCACCCTCTCCTCATTCCATCCTCGTTTATCCCGCGTCCAGAACTTGACACAGAACCTGGAAGGTCGCCGAACGAGATTCCCTTCAACCGCCAGCCCGCAGATATCCGCGCGCGGAATCCCCACCCACACACACCGCCCTTCTGCTTACGACCACGAGGAGTGGCTTATGGAAGAGTCCGGGATTGCCGGATACCGGGTGGTTTAGGTCGTGGCTATCGAGCCTTCGCTAGCGTTGTTATGCGCTCCCTCGATCGAGTTTGGGGAGGAGTTCTCCGAACCATG
>Ga0299914_10000709_pt1 | contig 20684 bp, 19 predicted proteins | sample RVTome_10_FD_201361 | JGI IMG/M metagenome (GOLD analysis project Ga0299914, IMG submission 201361) | Soil microbial communities from uranium-contaminated site in the Upper Colorado River Basin, Wyoming, United States - RVT153D57 (version 2) ...
GCGTACCTTTCGCAGGTTTGTAAGACGCAACCGTACACTTCAGAAAGCGATCGAGAAGACGCTCGAAGAGATGGAACAGGATATCTTCGCCGCACGCTAACGATAATGCAGCAGCTAGAGGTATGACACCTGCAATATTGGCATCAATACTCAATGATGAGTAGTTTTTCTCAGAGTGGCAATGAAAAAGTAAAGGTGCTGCCCCGACCGGGGCCAGGACTCACGGCCGTTACCCACCCTCCATGCGCCTCCACCAAGGCCCGGACAATTGCCAGCCCTAACCCTGTTCCCCTATCTTCACGGCTGCGAGAACTATCTGTCTGGTAAAAGCGATCAAACACATAGGGCAGATTTTCGGGGGCAATGCCGGTGCCTGTATCGTGAACACACACTTGTAGCGCACTATCCTTTTGCTCGATGGAGAGGGTGATACGGCCGTTTTCTCCCGTATGCCGCAGCGCATTAACCAACAAATTAGTGACCACCTGCCGCAGCCGATCGGTGTCTACTGCCAGACGAGGCAGTGCGCCCAATAGCTCCACCCGCAGCGTAACACCTTGGCCATTGGCAGTGGGTTGGAAAGAGACGGCCGTTTCCTTCACCAATGCCGCCACATCCACCACCTGCTTGTGTAAAGGCAACTGCCGGGCTTCCGCCTGAGCCAATTCATGCAAATCACTCACCAACTTGTTTAAGTGGTGTGTCTGATCCAGCAAACGGCCGATCTCCTCCTTGCTCAAAGGGTAGACATCATCCAAAATTGCCCGCAAATTGCCGGCAACCAGATGCAGCGGATGGCGCAGTTCGTGGGCCACATCGGCCAGCAAATTGTGCCGTAGCGACTCCGCCTGCTCTAACTGGGCTGCCATCTGATTAAAGGCGTGGGCTACTTCCCCCATCTCATCCGTTCCTGTTATGTCAACCCGATAACTTAAATCATTGTTGCCAATCGCTCGCGCCCCTGCCTGTAAAGCGGTCAACGGCTGGGTCAAGCGGCGACTCATCAACACTCCCGCCACAATCGCTGCTGCTCCAATAATCACCGCCACATAAATTAAGGCGGCGGGCAAAATTAACCACGATGCCCGGCTTGAAAGGCGTTCAAAAACCCGCCCCTCCCGCAATACCTGCATGGCTTCCAATTCCGCCGGACTTAGTTCCACTCCTTCAACCGGAAAAGGGTTAGGGTTATTCCGCTGCACCAGACCCGTGGAAATAGTCAATACGAGAAACACTGCTAGCACCACACTGCTAAAAGCCAGGCTCAAGCGTACCCACAGCCGGTTCATGACAGCTCCTCTTCCAGCCGGTAGCCTACTCCATAGACGGTTTGGATGTAAGTCGGCCGTTTCCCCTCTGGTTCAATCTTGCGGCGCAAATTGCGAATATGGCTGTCCAATGTGCGCTCAATTCCCTCATAATCTGTGCCCAATCCCTGACGAATCAGCTCGCTGCGGGTCAGCACATAACCCGCCTGCTCCATCAGCACCCGCAGCAGTTCAAACTCTGTAGCTGTCAGGTTGACCACTTCGCCATTGACCTGAACCTCGCGCCGCCCCACATCCATTTGCAGCCCACCTACTTGCAATGTCCGTACGGCCGTCGGACTGCCCTTCGGCCTTAACTGCGCCCGCACCCGGGCCACTACCTCTCGCGGATTATAAGGCTTGGTCACATAATCATCCGCGCCCATTTCCAGCCCCACAATCTTATCCGTGTCCTCCACTCGCGCTGTCAGCATGATGATGGGCAGATAAGCCAGGGTGGGGTCCGTCCGAACCAGGCGAGTAATTTCCAGGCCATCTTTTCCCGGCAGCATCAAGTCCAACAGCATCAGGTCCGGTTTTTCGCGGCGCAGGGTGTGTACGGCCGTTTCCCCCTCATAGGCCACCAGCACCGCATACCCTGCCTGTTCCAGATAGGCCCGCATCAGCCGCACCACCTCTCTATCATCGTCTACCACCAAAATCCGCTGTCCAGACATGAACCCTAACCGTGCCCCTCCCACAAAGGAATTGGGCAATTGTACGCCCCAATTACCCAATTTCCAATTACCCAATTACTCATATCTTAGCGCCTCAATCGGCCGTAAACGGGCTGCCCGCCAGGCCGGATAAATGCCAAAGATCAACCCCACACCGGCGGCAAAGCTCACCGATAAGACGACTGTGCCCGGATCAATCACCGTGGCAACGTCCAACGCTGCCCTGGCCGCGCTGGAAATGCCCCAGCCCAGCAGGATGCCCAGCGCGCCCCCAATCAAACTCAACACCAGTGACTCCAACAAAAACTGGGCCAAAATGTCTCGTTTCAAAGCCCCAATCGCTTTGCGAATGCCAATCTCCCGCGTCCGTTCCGTCACACTCACCAGCATAATATTCATAATGCCAATGCCCCCCACCAGCAGGGAAATACCGGCGATTGCCCCCAAAAAGGCTGTCAGAGTGCCGGTAATCTGGTTGGCCGTATCCAGCAAACTCGCCTGGTCAAAAATCGTAAAATCATCATCGGCGGCATAAACAATGCCATGTTGGTCGCGCAGCGTCTCTGTAATTTGCTCAATCGCCGCATCCACCTGTTCTGCGCTGGCTGCCTCCACGCGAATGCTAGAGACCGCCTTTTCACCGCTGCGCGTTCGCTCCGGGTACAGCCGGCTTTGGGCCGTCGTTAGCGGGATGTAGACATTATCGTCCGTATCGCCAGTAATGCCGCCGCCTGATTCCGTTAAAACACCCACTACCTCATAGCTCACGCCGTTAATTTTCACAGCTTGCCCGACGGGAAAGCCCTCGCCGAAGAAATCAGTGGCAATACCCGCTCCCAACACAGCCACACGGGCATTGGTTGCCAGGTCATTGCCGGTCAGGCCATCACCCACCTGAAACTCATCCAGATTGTTGACTTGCAAATAGTTGCCGGTAATACCGGCAACGGTTGTCTGCACCGACTCGCCGCCAAACAGTACATTCTGATTGCCCTGTACAATTGCCGCCACCTCACCCAAATCTGGCGCGCTTAATGGGTCAGATAACGCCGCTACATCTGCCAGGCTCAAGGCCTGGTAGCCATTGCTGTTATCGAAATCAGTCGAGATAAAAATCAAATTCGTGCCAATTGAATTCAACTGCCCCGTAATATCTTCGCTAATGCCATTGCCGATAGACAGCAACGCGATCACCGCTGCCACCCCAATAATCACGCCCAGCATCGTCAGCACCGAGCGCAGCTTATTGGCAAAAATGCTATCAAACGCCGTTAAAAAACTTTCACTGATATTCATGGTTCAACCTCAATCCACAATTAATCCGTCCCGAATCCAGATCGTTCGCTGTGCTCGTTCCGCCACTTCCGGATCATGGGTAATCGTAATCACCGTGATGCCCTGAGCGTTGAGTTCGGCGAAGAGATCAAGAATCTCTTCACCAGTTTGGGTGTCTAGGGCCCCTGTTGGCTCATCGGCCAGAATGATATTCGGCCTTACCGCCAGGGCGCGGGCAATGGCTACCCGCTGCTGCTGCCCACCCGACAACTCATCGGGCCGGTGATCCAGCCGGTCGCCCAGCCCCACCGACTCCAGGGCCTCCTTCGCCTGTTGGTTGCGTTGTCCACGGCCGATCCCCGCATACATCAACGGCAGCGCAACCTGCTTCAAAGCCGACGTGCGCGGCAGCAAATTAAACTGCTGAAACACAAAGCCGATCCGCTGATTACGAATCCGTGCCTGTTCATTGTCACTCAGGCTGCTCACATCCGTACCGTTCAACGTATAGGTACCACCCGTTGGTACATCCAAACAGCCAATCAAATTCATCAACGTACTCTTACCAGAGCCAGACGGCCCCATAATGGCCACAAATTCTCCCTCATCAATCTGCAGATCCACGCCTCGCAGGGCATGAACCGCTTGCGCCCCCATCTCATAAGATTTTGTGATATTTTTCATTGTAATCATGATGTCTTGTCCTTTGGTAATCAGGCAATTAAGTAATTGAGTAATTGAATCAAGCGATACCCCAATTACCTAATTTACCCAATTACTCAATTACTCTCCGCCAAACGGCCCACCAAACTGCTGCACAGGCGCAATGCTGCCGATCACCACCTCATCGCCCTCGTTCAGCCCGGCCACAATCTGCGTGAACTGATCGTCGCGTAAGCCAATGGTCACCGGCACTGTTTCCGTCGTGATATTACCCGCAGCATCTCGCTGAACCCGGTTCACGTTATACTGACCATTGGCCCGATCCACTTCAATGGTCGCATTGGGTACCAGCAGCACGTTTTCCCGGTTGGCCGTCACCAGATTGGCATTGGCCGTCATTCCGGTCAGCACCGGCAAATCCGTCTCAGCCAGAGCCAGATGTACATCGTAGGTCACCAGCCCACTGCCGTTGTCGGTTGCCTTCGGCGCAATCATGCGTACTTCACCGCTGATTTCACTGTTCGGCCAGGCTTCCAGGGTTACCACGGCCGTTTGCCCCACCACAACCGTCCCAATATCCACCTCATCCAGGCTCAATACCACTTCCGGGCTGTCATTGGCCACCATCTCCACCAGTACCCCACTGGCTAACTCACCCACACTGACATGAACGGCCGTAACCGTTCCGGCAAATGGCGAAGTCAACGTCGCCTGTGCCAGGTTTGACCTGGTGCGATTCAAGCCAATCTGCGCCTGGGCCACTGCCACTTGGGCCTGCGCGATTTGTGCCTCAGATGGCCCGCGTAACAGCCCGTCCAAAGTGGCCTCTGCTTGTGCTACTTGGGCCTCGGCCTCGGCAATTTCCGCTTCTGAGGGGCCTTGCAAGAGCAAATCCAACTGTGCCTTGGCCTCATCCCGGTTGGCTACTGCCAACGAGACATTGGCCTGGGCAATAGTAGTGGTATTGGCATCACCAGTCACCAAATTGTCATAGGTTTCTTGGGCTGCTGCCAAATCTGCATTGGCCTGCATGGCATTTAACCGCGCCGACAACTCCAATTCGGCCAGGGTTTCGGCAGAAATAAACTCATTATCCGTCACCAAAATCGTGCTGTGCTGCTCCGCTGCTGTTGTCGCTGCCTGCTGCGCCAACTCCAACTCAATCTCCGCCGCCCGGATTTCTTCGGCATTGCCTGTCTCTGCGGCACTGTTTAAACTAGCCGAAGCAGAAGCAATGTCGGCATTCGCCGCCCGGACCTCAGCCTCGGCCGCCGCAATTTCATCCGCATTTGGTCCGTCCAGCAAATCCGCCAGAGTGACTTCCGCACTGGCCAAGCCTGCTTCGGCCGCAGCTATCTCCTCAACCGGGGCCGCAGCCAGCAGACTCTCCAAATTGGCCTGCTGAATAATCAGACCTTGCTCGGCCGAAGTGATAGCACGTTCTAATTCGGCCGTTTCCAATCGCAGCAGCAGCTCACCTGCTTCAACCTGCTCCCCCACCGACATAGTTACCTCAGCCACAGTGCCACTCGCTGTCAGCGACAAGGCCGCCTCCCGCTGGGCTACTACCTGCCCGCTGGCCCTGGCACTCGCCGACAAATCGCCAACAAAAGCCGCCACAATATCCCCCGTCTGCGTCTGTACTGTCTGCAATCCGGCCATTCGTCCTCGCAGCCACAAACCGGCCACCACCAGCAAAATCACTACCCCACCCATAATCCAGGCCCACTTACCCTTACTGTTCTTTCGTTGCTCGTTCATTGTGTTTTTTCTGTAATCACGTAATTACCCAATTACCCAATTACCTCTTAATTATTCCCTCCAAACGGCCCACCGTTCCCCGGCCCACCACCAAAGTTCATTACTGGAGCGATACTGCCAATGAGCAGTTCGTCACCTTCATTCAGACCGCTGGTAATCTCAGTAAACTGGTCATCGCGCAGACCAATCGTCACCGGCACACTTTTTACCTCGCCGTCTATTAGCCGGTTGACGCTGTAGGTGCCATTGGCCCGATTGGCCTGGATAGCGGCATTGGGCACCAGGAGGACATTCTCTTTTTCAGCCGTTATCAGGTCAGCATTAGCCGTCATCCCCAGTAAAACAGGCAAATCGGTCTGGGCCATGCTAATGTGTACATCATAAGTGACAGTGGCATTGTTGTTAGCCGTCGCGTTGGGCGCGATGGCGCTGATTTCGCCAGCGATGTCGGTATCCGGCCAGCTTTCCAGGTTAAGTACGGCCGTTTGCCCTACTGCCAGGGGGCCAATATCCACCTCATCTACGCTTAACACGACTTCCAGGCTATTCAAATCAGCCAGTTCCACCACGATGCCGCTGGCAATTTCACCTTCACTGACGTGTACGGCCGTGACCACCCCCTCAAACGGAGCCATCACCGTTGCCTGGGCCAATGCTTCCTCAGCATCAGCCAGCGACAGCCGTGCCTGTTCCACACTGGCTTCCGCAATAGTAATCTGTTCGGCCGTTGTTCCCTGTAACAAATCTGCCAGGCTTGCTTCCGCCTGCGCCAGTTGGGACTCGGCCGCTGCAATTTGGCTGGCTGTTGCCCCGCTGGCCTGCAAATTATAATTGGCTTGTGTGCCATCCAGCCGGGCTGCTGCGGCGGCGACGCTGCCCTGATCGGCGGCCGTGTCTGGCCCAGCCAGCAGCGCTTCCAACTGCCCTTGGGCATCGGCCAATACCTGAGCTGCCTGCATCAATGTCTGGTGTGTCGTCTGATTGGTAGTTTCCTCATTGATCTCTTGGGCCTGGTCGTACTCAGCCTGGGCTGAAGCGACGGCCGCCTCGGCCGCTTTAATTTGTGCCTGGGTGATTGAGTCCTGACTGCTGGTCAGGTTGGCTGATGATGACCAGAGTGAAGCCTCAGAAGCGCGTAAATTGGCTTCGTACACAGCCAAATCGGCCTCAGATGGCCCGGCCAATAAATCATCCAGATTAGCCTGGGCGCTGCGCACGGCCGCTTCTGCCGAAGCCACGTCGGTCGCCGCTGGAGTCGCCAACAACTCGGCCAGATTGGCTTCCTCCAGCCGCAGAGCTTGTTCCGCATTGGCCACACTAAAGGCTAGAACCTCCGTCTCCAACTGCACCAATATGTCGCCTGCCGCCACCGCATCACCAACCTGTACGGCCACGTCAGTCACCCGCCCCGGCGTGTTTACGGCCAGGCTGGCCTCACGTAAAGAGACGACCTGGCCGCTGGCTGTGGCTGTTTCGGCCAAATTGCCAATAAAAGCGGTGGCTATATCCTCTGTTTGCGCCGCCACTTCGGCGGACGGCCGTTGGCTGCGCCACAGGAAAAAAGCCGTACCAACGAACACGAGCACGACACCAATTATCCACCAGGTGCGGCTGCGTCTGTTCTTCTGTTGCATGATTGTCACTCCTTTGCCATTCGCGGTATCTCTACCGCGTCTTTAATGTTGTCATGAAAAGCGCGATAAAAAATCGCGGCTACGAGCTAATTCTAGGGGACAAATCTGCAAAAGTTATGCAGGGTTTCTGCAATTTGTTTGCAATTACGCCCACTGCCGTTAACATTTTTCCATGCGAGATCAGCAACATCGTTTGACACTTATACTACTTTTGGGCGTTGCCGCCGTTTTCCGCTTAATCGGCCTCAACAACATCTCTCCCCCCGGCCTGGAACACGACGAAATCGCCCACTGGCTCATCAATCGCACCATCCTCGAAGGCCAACACGCCATCTACTTTACCGAAGCCTACGGCCACGAAGCCGGTTACCATTATTTGCAGACGGCCTTCATGGCCCTGCTCGGCGACAATGTCCTGGCCTTGCGCCTGCCCTCGGCCTTCCTGGGCATTCTCCTCGTCGCCATCACCTACACCCTGAGTCGCCACCTTTTTGGCAAACAAGCAGCCCTAATAACGATGGCCTTTACGGCCGTTCACTTCTACCCCATCTTCTACAGCCGCCTCGCCCTCCGGGCCATCTCCTTGCCCGTCTTGTCTGGCCTCTCTGCCTACTTTTGGTGGCAGTGGTGGACGAAGGGCCAAGGGCGAAAAACAATTACCCAATTACCCAATTACCCAACTACTCACCCGCCACTCGCCCCCCGCCACTCGCCACTCGCCACTCGCCCCCCGCCACTCGCCACTCGCCCCTCGCCCGTCTTCCTCTCCGCCCTCTTCGCTGGCCTCAGCCTGCACACCTACATGGCGGCACGAGCCGTGCCCATTTTCTATGGGCTGTTTTTTCTCTATTTAGCGCTGTTTCACTGGCAGGCATTCAAAGTGCGGTGGCGGGGTGTAGTGCTGTTTTGGGTTATCTACCTGGTTATTGCTGCCCCACTCCTTATTTATTTACAAACGAACCCCACGGCCGAATTTCGCATCAGTGAAATAGATATGCCTTTACGGGAGTTGCAAGCGGGCAATGTGCGCCCTGTCCTGGCAAACAGTCTCAAAATAGCCGGCATGTTCGGCTTTCGTGGCGATCCCTTATGGCGGCAGTACGTGGCCGGGCAGCCGCTCTTTGAACCGGTCGTGGCAATCCTGTTTTATGCAGGGGTTTTGCTCACTGTCTGGCGCTGGCGCGACGGCCGATATGCCTTCCTTCTTCTCTGGCTGCTGGTCTCCTTTGCGCCCAGCATCGCCACCGTAGACGCTCCCAGCACCATCCGCCTCATCAACCTGTTGCCCATTTTCGCCCTGTTTCCTTCACTGGTTATTCACAGTTTTGGCCACTTATCCACAGTTTATATCAGGTTATCCACAACTATGCGGCAGTTTGCCACAATTCTCCTCCTAATCTTTTATGCAGGTTGGACAGGATATTCCATATTCATCATCTGGCCGCAGAATGAGGAAGTGCAATTTGTATGGCAAAAAGCGTTAACAGAAACGGCCGGATACCTGGATACCGCCCCCAACAGCGGCCCCGTGGCCATCGGCGGCTGGTCGCCCAGCACCATGGATCCGCCCACCATGCAGCTTACCCTCCGCCGCGATGACCTTGACTTGCGTTACTTCGGTTCTGACTCCGAAACCGACCCTATCAATACCCTCATTTTGCCCCAGGCCGGCCCTGGCGAGGATATTCGGATCTTTCATCCCACAGTCCGGCCGTTAGCCCCCGCCCTCCAAACCAAACTTGCCCAATGGGGCGCACTCCCCCAGACCGAAGCTACCGTCACCCATTATACAGTTCCCAGTAATCAGTTATCAGTAAACAGTGAACAGCCTCCACTCTCCAATCTCCAATCTCCTAATCTCCTACTCTCCCAATCCCCTATCATCTTCAACAACCAAATCCAACTAGTAAATTACGAACTCCTTGATCAGGCCCTCCTCACCATCTGGCAAGTCATCGCCCCTACTAGCGAACCGCGCCGCTTTTTCGTCCATGCTCTCAACCAGGCAGGCGAGATCATTGCCCAACATGATGGCCTGGATGCACCGGCCGTTTACTGGCAGTCCGGCGACATCATCGTGCAACACCACCCCCTGCCCACAACGAACGCCATTGCCACCTACCGTCTCGGCATCTACAACCCCGACACCTGCCCCCCCTGCCAAAACCTTCGCACCGAAGATGGTGACGAATTTCTATTATTACAGCCATAGAGATTGTGCATCCTGACGTCTCTGTAAGTAAAATCTAGTCAGACTGGTCAAAATGGAGATGACTTATGATCTGGCAGCTACAAGATGCAAAGAGTAAATTTAGTCAGGTGGTGAATCGCGCCATCAAAGATGGGCCGCAAATTGTAACGAGACATGGGCAAGAAGTTGTCGTCATCTTATCGGTGGATGATTATCATAGAATGACACAACCAAAGCCCTCTCTCCTGGCTTTATTGCTTGAATCCCCCTGAGAGATTCGGGTCTTGAAATACAACGTGATCGCGAAGATTTTGGTCGAGACGTTTCCTTCTCACGCTTGTCACACGCAACACCGCCGATTTTGTAAATGCAAGCATATCACCCGTAAATCCCTGGCAATAAACGGCCGCTAACACACTTTTCGCAGCCCCATGCGGACACAAAAACAATACTGATTGTGCCACACTAATCTCCTCCTTCGCAATATAGCCGAGGTATCCTTACCTCATCTGTAAACGTATAGCTCCATAGAGAGTCATGGAGAATACGCGGAGATTCACAGAGAAAAAGAAGTTAGGCGTTGCTCACAGTTTGGTATCTCTGCACAATCCTGGCGAAGATGGGCTCTAACATGAAATCGTGCTCGTCGAATAAGCCAAAGATGTTGGTATGAGCAATCATGATGATTCCCGTCTCACGATGTTGCACCATCAGAATGTGTACCCCCGGGCCATTGCCACCCTTCCCCACCACGGTACCCCACGAACACTTTGCGGCCAGCAGAGCCTTGTTCCCCTCCGTCCCCACCGGAGCTTCTTCTAACGCCGCGGCAAAATCAAACATCCAAGACTGATACTTGGAACCGAGAAGTTTGCCGCCGAACAAAGCAGTCGCAAACTTGCCCAGATCACTTGCCGTAGAAACCATCCCCCCTGATGTCCAGTCGAATTCATTCACTGCACTGACATCCAGGAGCCTATTCCCAACTTCAGGAAATTCCTTTGAAATATCAATGGCCGATTCTAACTCTGGCGTCAATTTCAGATACTTTGCGATTTCAATACCCCTTGCCTCTTCCTTGTATCCCATATATGTGTCGCTCATAGCCAGCGGCCTCAGAAGCATCTCTCGCAGGGTGTTTTCGAACGATTGCCCCGTGACTTTTTCCACGATGAGTCCCAAGAGAATGTAGTTGGTATTTGAATAGCTATACTGAGAACCTGGGCTGTGTGTGGGTTCATTGCCGGTAACGAAATCGAGGTAATCTTCAATGGTCCAGCGACGGTCCGGCCTGAATTCGGGGCCTACGAGTTGAGAAAGATAATCTGAAGACTTTGCATAGTCGAAAATCCCACTCGTATGAGCCAGCAGATGTTCAACCGTAATCTCGCCAGCATTAGGCACCTGACTAACAACCTCTCTTAAAAGCGTGTCTAAAGTTTGGTCCAGGGATAAATGGCCGTCCTCTATGAGTCTCAGCACAATAACTGTGACGAAAGGCTTGGTGATACTGGCAATAGGAAGGGATAAAGATGGTGTGATCTTCCGTTTTTTCTCTAAATCGGCGAAACCACTGGCTCCTTCCCAGGTTTCCCCATTTGGAAAAACGATATGCAAAGTGAAAGAGGGAAAACCATGAGCAAGTCCCTCATCTAGCAAATCTGATAGATCCATCTTCTCACTTCCTGTTTAGAAAAATTGATAATTATATTGTAGAAATTTGCTGATAATGAGATGATAATAGTCATCTGGATCGGTGGCTAACTCTTGTGCACGTGCCGGAGCGACGTTTTTATCTTGTCGTCCCCGCTGTGGCTTATTTTTGTGGTGGTTGTAAGATGGGTACTGTTCACTGATTGCTGGCAGCCTGCAAGCGACACCAGGCGTACAGGGCATCATAGACTACGAACTGCTTTTCTAGATTCGCCTGATCATCGGGCAAAATAAGGCTAAAACCAGTGGCGATGGCTTCCAAACCGGGTGCCATTTCATCAGTGTGCAGATCGGCAGCAATATCGGCCGCATGCACAATTTTCGCCAGCCGTAACAAGCCCGGATCCGTTAATTCGTACTTTTCGATAATCGTTTCAAAAGAACAGTTACCGTTGTGATGGCCCAATTCCACCCCCGGCGCATCGAACGCGATCGCCCCTGTCTCCTGTACCACCTTTTCAATCTGACTTTTGGGTACAAACAAAAACTGTGCCTCCGAATCTACAAAACGCCGGATCAACCAGGGGCAGGCTACCCGGTCAACGTGAACATGAGAACGAGTTACCCATAACATATCATTTTCTCCTTATGTCAAATGATTAAGTAATTGAGTAACTGGGTAATTGGGTAATTCACCCTTCAATTACCCAATTACGAATTACCCAATTCCCTCTTATTTCGGCCCCCGCCACACATACCAGATCGCGCCCGCTATACCCAACACCCCCGCCGTGACAAAGGTCAACTGCGGCGAAATCGTCCAAAGAACACCGCCTAACAAAGGCGCGGCCGCTACACTTAAACCGCGAATCAGGTAATACACACCCACCACCTCACCACGATGTTCTTCCCCAGCCAGGTCTACAATCAATGCTTTCCGGGCTGGTTCGCCAATTTCCCGCAGCCCGGCTACGATGAAGGCGATGACCAAAAAGGCAGTCACGCCCGTGCCGGCCAGCCAGGGATAGAGGGCGAAAGTAAGCGGAAACAGGGCAAAAAAGCCAAAGGTGAGGCTGATAAAGAGACTTTGCCCCCAACGGTCGGCCAGCTTACCGGCCGGCAGGTACATGACGATGGCCGTCAACATTTGTAGGCCGCGCAGTGTGCCAAACAGGGCAATACTAGCCCCTAGGTTGGTGGTAGCATAAATAACGATCAGAGCCGCCGGGATGCCCTCGGCCCAACGCGCCAAAATATCGCTGACCAACAACTGTTTGAGACCGGGTTGGAAGGTACGGAAAGTGCTTTTGAGGCCAGAAGTGGGCAGCGGCCGTTCTCCCTCCTCCTCCCGGTAAAAATATTGCTGAAACAGCATCGCTCCCAGCGCCAGCACGATTGTAATCACCAATCCCAGGCGAAAACCGGACACCACGCCCCACCGCTGCAGCAGCCAGCCGCCTAAGGCTGGCGCAATCACAATCGGCAGCCGCTTCAAAATAGATTGCACACTAAAGCCTATCGCCCGCTGTTTTTGCGCCAGGCTGTCGCCGATGACGGCAAAGGTAGCCGGCAAACTCATGCTGCTCCAGGCCGCCACAAACAATGTCCCCAGTACAAATAAGCTCCAGTGGCGGCTCAATAAGTAGAGAACATAGCCAACAATGGCCAGCAAGTTGAACAGCACCAAGGCCCGTCGCCGCCCCAGCCGATCTGCCAGGACACCGCCGGGATATTGGTACACGGCATCCAGCAAATCCTTTAGCGTCTGGTAGCCCGTCCAGACAAAGACACCCGCCCCCAGGGCTTCCAGATATTTGGGCACAAAGCTGCTCCACAACTCCTCGCCCAAACCCAGCAGCACCAGGGCCACCAGCAGGACAACGATATTGCGTTCCAGCCCTAGAAAAGTACGTAAACGACCCGCAAAATCAGTCATAGAAAACAAAGTGTCTAAATCATCACAATTAAGTATGATTACGACTGCAAACTCTTCTGATTCGTGATCCCTTCATTCGTGAGTAAAGTTTGGCGAAGCTATTGCCGCGCTACTATCCCCTTGCCTTCGACAAAGTAGCCAACAACCCATCGAACAAAGCCAGCCCACGCGCCTCCAACTCCTGATCAGCCACATCTGCCAGCAACCAGCCCTTGAGAATAGCATCCACGCCCGCCACCTCAGGACGGGGGTAACGGCCGTCACGCAAATCAATCTCATGCACAATCTCCGCCAGCAAAAGCAGCCCCGCCTTGCTCAACTCAAAAGCTCGCAGCATCGTTTCAAAAGTACAAAGATTGCCGGTGTGTCCGAAATGGCTCTCATTCATATCAAAAGCCACCTCATCCGGCTGCGGCCGGTCACTGTAACGAATCACTGCCTGGGGATCAATAAAACGGCGAATGAGCCAGGCACAGGCCAGGCGATCCACGTGGGGTCGTGGTCGGGTTACCCATTTTCTGTTTTGATAGCCGGCGAGATCGGCCGGTTCTACTTCCAGCACAGCCAGCTCAATGGGCATCAACCGCTGTGCCAGGCTCCTTAACTGCGCGGCTACCGCCGCCCCTTTAGGACAGTGAAAGTAATCAATAAGGGTTACCTCGGCGTGTTGTTTCTGCAGCTTCTCTAAGGCAGTGCGCACTGTGCTCAACTCAACTGCTTCATTATCCAACTGCTGCCCGAATACGGCCGCCTGTGCCTCAATCTCCTCATACTCCGCCTGCCGTGCTTCATTAAACAACCCCATCACCTGGGCATCTGTCAGGCCCTCAAACTGAGGTACGTGCATCACTAACGCTTCACCCTGCGCCTGTCGAATCTCCTGCGACAGCCATTGAAAGGCTTCCAGGCACTCGGCATTAGCCGGCAAAATGTAGACACCCCCCGCCGGCGATATAGCCCCATACCGCCGCAGCCGCCGCCACAACGCCACCCGCGGCGTAGAGCCGGCCTGGGCGGGTAGGGAGTAGGAAAAGACAATCCAATCAGCCATTGAACTGTATTGTAAAACTTATTTCTTATGAATGCAATACTTGTTACAAAAGTGAGCGGCACTGGCCAGTGCCGCTCACTTTCATTTGGCTATGGTGTCAACCGCGTCATGTCACGAGGGAACAATGTCGTCAACCGTAAGTTGGGTAAACCGAGCAACTGCATCAACAGGCGCTCCAGGCCGATAGCAAAGCCGCCATGTGGGGGCATCCCGTAGCGGAAGGCTTCCAGATAGGTCGCGAACGGCTCAACTGGCAACTGTGCTTTGGCCAGCGCGTCCAGGTACTCTTGATAAATATGAAGCCTCTGCCCACCGGTGACCAGCTCTGTGCCGCGAAAGAGGAGGTCGAAGGAGTTGGAGTATTGGGGGTTGGCAGGATCGGGGTGGGTGTAAAACGGCCGTTTCACCATCGGATACCCCGTCACGAACAAGAAGTCACTGCCATACTCACGCTCGGCCCACTCTCCCAACCAGCGTTCATCCTGCGGCGACAAGTCCGGCTCACCGCGCACATCCGCGCCATGCAATTGGAGGATAAGCTCTTGAGCCTCAGCAAAGTGAATATGAGGAATCGTTTCTGGCACAACAGGCATCCTCGCCTGTAGCAGTGCCAAATCCGGTCCGTAATTTTCCGCGAGATGAGCCAGGATGCCGGCTATCACCTTGCGTAATAAAGCCATCACTGTGAAATGGTTCTCGATAAAGCCAAACTCCACATCCAGACTCACGTACTCATTGGTGTGGCGCGTCGTGTCATGGGCTTCAGCCCGGAAGACCGGCCCCACCTCAAACACCCGTTCAAACACCCCCACCATGATCTGCTTGTAGAATTGGGGACTTTGCGCCAGGTAGGCGGAACGGCCGAAATACCCCAACTCAAACACATTGGCTCCGCTCTCCGTCGCCGAAGCCACAAGTTTGGGCGTTTGCACCTCTGTAAAGTGCCGCGCCGCCAATGTTGCCCGGAAACCGGCCATCACCCCCGCCGCCAGCCGGAAAATTGCCTGCCGTGCCGGGTGGCGATTAGCAATGACAGCATGATCCAACAGAACCGGCAAACTCTCCTTCATCGTGCGCTTGTTCAACGTCACCGGCGGTGTTTCCGTGATAGGCGTAATCACCTCAATCTGCGGCCGGTGCAATTCCACACCGGCCGCTGCCTGCTCACTGGCCACCACCTGCCCTGTCACAGCAATCACACTTTCCAGACTCAACCCTGCCAGCGGAGCCAGATCTGCCTCATTCTCGGTAACAGCTTGCAGCATCCCCCAGCCATCCCGTAGCACAATAAAATTCACCCCACCCAGCCGCCGCAAATTATGCAGCCAGCCCTGCAAACGCACCTCTTCACCCACATACGCACTCGCTTCTACACTCCGAATCATCTTCATAACAACCTCCTAACGCGGATAAACCGCAATTGTGAATGATGAATGGTGAATGAAGCCATTCAGACTTCACAATTCATCATTCACAATTTTTCTGCCTTGCGTACAAGACACTTCACCCGTATAAAAAAAGCCCTCATCCTCTTATGGAGGACGAGGGCGGGCAAACGAGAGTTTGCCTTAAAATAAAAAAGCCCTCGTCCCAATTTGGAGGACGAGGGCGAACAAACTCTCGTTCGCTTTAAGCAAACATTGGTTTGCTCTAAGCAGACATTGGTTTGCTCATAAGCCACATCGTGGTGCCACCACCATTTTGCTCCCGCAGGAGCCTCTTGCTGCCTTTGATAAGGCCATTAACGCGCTAACGGGCGTATCCCGGAGTCAGTTAGTGAGTAATCAATAATCCGTTATCCGTAATCCGATTACCGATTACGGATAACGGTTTACCGAATACGGTTCACCGCTCAGCTCAAGGGTGTCATTGTTGAGACTTGATGGTGGCGCTTACAGCCTTTGCTCCACTCTCTGCACATCAAGATTACTCACAACCTGTCCCTATCACAGCTTTTCGAGATTTTAAGTTGTGTCTTAGCCACTTGGGGCCGATGGCTGCGTATCATAGCAAAAGCAGATACCGGCTGTCAACAACTTTTTTCGTTTAGTATCCCTTTGCGATTAACCTCTTCCCGACAAAATGGGTATAATCTCGGCAATGGTACGGCTACCGGTGGCCGTGCCATCACGGTGAACAGCTTAAATTCCATAGTGACTTCTTGGCCATTCACCGGCTTAGTCCAACCAAGGCATTCCCGAGAATGCCCATTATGCGGCGGCTTTCGCTCTAGGTTTTGTAAGTTTCTGTCTCAATCGCGCCGCATGAATCCTTAATCGTTAGACATCATGATCGACTCAATACCTACTGAAATCATAGAGCAGCTGTCACAGGCGCGTGCTGTCATCGAGCGCCATCTGGCATCAACGCTACAGGCCATACATTTGTATGGTTCTGCACTCGATGGTGGTCTTAAGCCGCACAGCGATATGGATTTGCTGGTTACGGTCAGTGCACGACCTGATGAGTCCATCAGGGAGGTCCTATTACTTGATTTGTTAACGGTCTCGGCACCACCGCGGGAAGACAAGACTCTCCGAGCGCTGGAAGTAACCGTTATTGCTCATAATGAAGTAGTGCCTTGGCGCTACCCGGCCAGGCGCGAACTGCAGTTCGGGGAGTGGCTGCGGAAAGACCTTCTGAACGGTAATTTCGAACCTGCCGTTTTGGATATTGATCTTACGATCTTATTGACGAAAGCAAGGCAACACAGCATCGCCTTAGTCGGCCCAGCGGCAGAGGAGCTTTTCGAGCCAGTACCTGAACATGATTTTTTCAAGGTGCTTGCCGACACTCTGAAACAATGGAATTCACGTGCGGATTGGGTAGGTGATGAGCGAAATATAGTACTCACAGTAGCACGCATCTGGTACAGCGCTGCAACGGGCCGTATTGTTCCAAAAGATGTTGCTGCGGACTGGGTGTTGGAGCGCGTGCCCATTGAATATCAGCCCATACTACATGAGGCTCGGCAAGCTTATCTGGGTCATAGTGAGGATAATCTCGCCGCTCGTGCTGACCAGACGACAGCTTTTATTCTTTTTGCCAAATCCACAATCCTTGATTTGCTTGAAACTAAAAAAACGTAACTTTATGCAAATTTTCGTGGCATCAAGTTTGCCTCACTGATGTCTAACAATTCGTTAAAGCCGACGCCGCTTTGCGGCGCGGCTTAACTCAAGCGTTAGGCGCTCGATCATTATGTGACAAATTACAACAGCTACTGATGAATGATAGAGTCAACACATGGAAAATAAAAACGATGTAAACCAATCCGACCGTATCCGCATCATAGAAACCGTCCAAACGCCTCTTGGCTTCTTCACCCTTTCAGTCTTGGTTGTTGAAGTAATTCTTGGAATCACGGCAAATTTTAGTCAAGAATTGGAACGCAACTATCTGATCATAAGTATGGTCGCTCTCATTTTTTTGCTTGTTGTAATTGTGGCCGGTTTTGCGTATTTCAGGCCAGAGGCATTAAGGGGAAAACGCTCAACTGCACGTAGATCAACTCCCCGTATGAGTGGGAACAAGAAACTTGACCAGGCATCTCAGATTACCGATCTGATTCTCATACAACGGAGAAACAAAATTACTCCCGAAGAATATGAAAGTTATAGTAATGCAATATTAGGTCGTCGCCAACGTTCAAAAGTGGAGTTAACTGATCCAGTGGAGCCGGGAACGGTTGGACCAAATGGATATAGAATAGGATACACCGAAGAAGGGGACAAAGTGGAGTGGATACCCGATGATGAGCATCCCGGTAAAGAATGGCCGCTGCTACTTCGGCGAAACGATAAGGATATTCTCGCGGCTGAAGAAGAATTCTGGGAAAAGGTATGGTGGAATCGTCACCAAAACTGGCTCTACCGTATCCAAAGCGGAGAAGAGCCGTTAACAGAAGAGCAAAAGCCTATATTGAAGCAAGCTAAGAAAGCAGCTCGACGAATCGAACAGAAGTATGGTAGGAACAATCTCGGTTGGGATGACTTCGAGTGGGGCTTGCTAAGCGGAAAATTATCAGCACTTGCATGGGTGATGGGAGCCGAATGGGAAGAGTCGCTTGATACTTAGAGCGCACCTAACACGGCGTGCACGTGGACGGCTGGATTCACACCGCCAAATTGGCATTGTTCGTGGCTTTGGGTCTTGTCCCGTTTTGTGGGCGAGTCTCGTCCCTCTAGCCGCCGGTAACGCGAGCCGTTAGGCCTTGTGAATCGCAAAGTAAGAAATGACAAAACAAAATACAACAATTAATATTTCACATGAATTGAACCACGCTAAAACTTCTTTCATTAATGATTTGGAAAGAATAAGCAAATATGCAGTAATTGCGGAGCAAGTATCAAAAATTTCAAGTGAAATTCAATTGCCAGAAAATTCAATAGAGTTTTTCTTTGGATTTGGCATTCATAGTTCACCGACCAATGCGAAAGAACACGATGAGGCAATTCAACAAGAAGTTCTTGAAAACTACTACGAATACTCAACGAGATACGCGGTTATCGTTATGATAACTACATGCGAGATGTATCTGATTCGATTATTGTGGATTGCAAAAAATATGTGATTGGATAAAAAACAACAAAAGCATGTCGGGTCAACAATTTTATGATCTGGGTGCAGAGGCTAGAAAAGAAGCCAGGTACACATCCGTACCAAAATTGGTAGAAAAGATATCGAAAGAAATTGGAGAAGAAATATATTTCGATGATTTGCCAATATTCAACTCTATCTATAATGCACGGAATTGTTTAGCCCATCGTCGTGGCGAAATTGGTAAAGAAGATATTGATGAAAATGGCGATTTCAAATTACTATGGAAAACCCTTCAATTAACGGTAGACGGTGCACCTCAGGAACAGATTCGCGGTCTTTATGTAGAAGCAGGTAATCAAGTTGGTTTTAGATTTATCGTTTCAGAAAAGAAATTATCTGCAGGCGAGAAACTTGTTCTTACCGCACAAGATTGTCAGAATATTGCTTTCACATTGGCAGGATTTTCTGCGAATATGACGAAGGCAATTGAAAATGCAGCTCGAAAAATTATTGTACCTGGGAGCTTTGCTTCACAATAAACGTTGAGGTAGCGGTGGCCTAACAATGCTTGCAGCGGAGCGGCGGGATTGGAGCTCGTGTGAGTTGTTTTGGTTAGGTGACGGCCGTTGGTCAACGCGCCGCCCGCTGAAGCTGGCGTTAGCACCCCTTGACGGCCTTTCAACCGAACAATCAATTTACCTTACATTGAGCAGTTGTCCACCCTTCTACAGCGGTTGATAGCTTTGACAACGGCCGTTGTCCATCTCAATTTACCCCCGCTCCCACAAATAAATAATCAAATCCTGGTCAAACGTCGGTGCGCCCAAGTCATGCAGCAGGCGCAGGATTTGGGCGCGGTGGTCGGTGCCGTGATTGGCGACATGGGTCAATATTTGCCAGGCTGATTCGTTCAAACCGGGAATAGTTGCCTCCAGAGCCGCCTCGTCTAATCCAGCCACATAATTTAGCATAGCCTGTGCCGACTCATCCCACATGGCGCGCACGGCCGTACGGGTAGGATAATCGGCCGGATCGAACGTGAGAGTACGAGCATCCGGGTCTCCCTGAAGGCCGCGCCGCCAGCGCGTGTCTACCGTGGCCACATGCACCATCTGATTGCGGACGGAGCCGTGCGAATACGCTGCCTCTTGCCCGAACTGCTCGTCGCTCAAATGCATAATGCTTTCCCACAAGCGGTCATAAAGAGCATAATTGTATTCAATCAGGGTTTGAATGTAGCTGTTGATTGACATAGATCATTCCTTCGTAAATGTGGCTAGTTGCTGGTGGATAGTGGCAGGTCAACCAGCCACCAGCCACCAGCAACCACCAACCATTTTCATTACCGGCTAATGGCTTGCCAGGCCGGGGGGATTTGATCACTGTATACGATCTCTTTCGCGCCCAGAAAATCGGCCAGATCGGTGATGGTCGCCGCAATGGCCTGAACGGTCTCGGCCGTTTCCGGGGCATCGGGTTCGGCGTGGACGGCCTGAATCAGTAACTGCTTCTTTTTGCGATCCATTTTGGGGTCAATCCGGCCGATCAACGTATCTCCGTGCAAAATAGGCAGGACATAATAGCCATATTGCCGCTTGGCCTTAGGGGTGTAGATCTCAGTACGATAGTAGAAATTAAACATCAACTCGGTGCGATCCCGGTCGCAAATAAGGTTGTCGAAGGGGGAAAGCAGCCGGGTAGAGGGCTGCCAATCGCCAGTCTGCAAGCGAGAGAGGGCAGGCAAGTCGTCATCGTGGATATACCAGGTGTCGGGCCAGGCTTCGCTGTTGTCGCTGATGGTAATGGGATGGATAAGGCCGTTGGCGGCCATCTCGGCCAAAACCTGTGGCAATTCCGGATAGCGTCCCCGTATAAAATGGTTACGAATATGCTTCTCCGTGCCCACGCCCAAGGCCTTGAGCGACTTTTCCGCAGCCAACGTCACCAATTCTCGCTCTGACAGCGGCTCATAATCAGCCCATTGGGGCAAGTGA
>Ga0299914_10000710_pt1 | contig 20673 bp, 17 predicted proteins | sample RVTome_10_FD_201361 | JGI IMG/M metagenome (GOLD analysis project Ga0299914, IMG submission 201361) | Soil microbial communities from uranium-contaminated site in the Upper Colorado River Basin, Wyoming, United States - RVT153D57 (version 2) ...
GGCTGGGTCGACCACGGGCGCCGAGCCCGGTCCCGCGACGAGGAGGGCGACCGCTGGCACGGCGCCCACTGGTGGTCGGTCGGCGACGACCTCGGGACCTTCACGGCCAATGGCTACGAGGGCCAGTCGCTCATGATCTGCCCATCCCTGGACCTGCTGGTGGTGCGGCTAGGCAAGTCACCCGACGACACCCACGACCCCGAGCTGCGGGCCTGGCGGGCCCGCATGGTCGAGGCGTTCCGCGCCGGCTCCTAGCCTGCGTCCCGTTCTGGCGTCTCTCACGCCGAGATCTCGGTGTGAGAGACGCCGGAACCGGAGGGGTCAGCCGCCGCCGGACGCGTCCTCGACCCGCTGCCGGCCGGCGGAGATCCAGGGCATCATCGCCCGGAGCTCGGCCCCCACGTTCTCGATCGGGTGGTCGCGGCCGGCCTGGCGGAGCGCTGCGAAGTTGGGCCGGCCCGACTCGGACTCCGCGATCCACTCCTCGGCGAACTTGCCGGTCTGGACCTCGTCGAGGATGGCGCGCATCTCGGCCCGCACCGCATCGTTGATGACCCGGGGCCCGCGGGTCAGGTCCCCGTACTCCGCAGTGTCGCTCACCGAGTAGCGCATGCCGGCGATCCCCTGCTCGTACATGAGGTCGACGATGAGCTTCAGCTCGTGCAGGCACTCGAAGTAGGCGGACTCGGGCTGGTAGCCGGCCTCCACCAGCGTCTCGAACCCCGCCTGCACGAGGGCGGTGAGCCCGCCGCACAGCACCACCTGCTCGCCGAACAGGTCGGTCTCGGTCTCCTCCTCGAACGTGGTCTCGAGCACGCCGGCCCGGGCGCCGCCGATGGCGTCGGCGTAGGCCAACGCGAGGCCGTGGGCGAGGCCGGAGGCATCCTGCGCAACCGCGACCAGGCAGGGCACGCCGCCGCCCTCGGTATAGGTGCGGCGTACCAGGTGGCCCGGACCCTTGGGTGCCACCAGGGCAACGTCGACGCCCGCCGGCGCCTCCACCTGGCCGAAGCGCACGCTGAACCCGTGGGCCACGAACAGCGCGTCGCCGTCGGCGAGGTGGGGGGCGATGTGCTCGGTGAAGATCGCCTTGTGCTCGGTATCGGGGCCCAGGAGCATCACGACGTCGGACTCGGCCACCGCGTCGGCGATCGATCGGACGGTCAGCCCGGCCGCCTCGGCCTTGGCCTGCGACGACGAGCCGTCGCGCAGGCCGACGCGCACGTCGACGCCCGAATCCTTGAGGTTGAGGGCGTGGGCGTGTCCCTGCGAGCCGTAGCCGATCACCGCCACCTTGCGGTCTGCGATCAGCGACCGGTCGGCATCCTTCTCGTAGTACACGTTGGCCATCGGGGGTTCCTCTCTGAGATCAAAGTCGTTCTGTCGGACTCGAGGTCCAATGCGGGACTCGAGGTCTGACAGCGGCGTCGGGATCAGGGTTCATGCGGTGCGGTGCACCGGGCGGAGGTTGGGGGCGTGGTGCTCGAGCTTGGGCAGCGCCACCCGGCCGGTGCGCTGGAGCTCGACGATGCCGAACGGGCGCAGCAGGTCCTCGAGGTCATCGAGGCGGCCGGGCTCGCCGTCGAGGCTGACCGTCAGCTCGTCGTGGCCGACATCGACGATGCGGCCGTCGAACAGCCCGACCAGCTCGATCACCTGGCTGCGGCCGGTGGCGTCGGCCCGCACCGTGGCGAGCATCAGCTCGCGCTCGACCGCGTCGCGGGGGTCGAGCTCCGAGATCTTCACGACGTTGATGAGCTTGAAGAGTTGCTTGGTGATCTGCTCCAGCGACGCCGACTCGACGTCGACGACGATCGTGATGCGGCTGAAGCGCTCGTCGTCGGTGGGCGCCACCGCCAGCGAGTAGATGTTGTAGCCCCGGCGGGCGAACAGGCCCGAGACGCGGGCTAGCACGCCGGCCTTGTTCTCCACCAGCACCACCAGCGTGTGGTGGCGGAAGTCGGCGCCGGGCAGCGACGGGGAAGCCATCAGTGTCTCCGGTAGGGCTGCGCCCCACACCCATCGCCGCCGGGCGGGTTGGCGCCCGCGCCGCCGGCCTGCAGCGCTCGCTTCACTCGCACTTCAGCGGCCTCCTTCGCCCTGCGACGGGTCGACGATGATGTCGTCGTTGGACTTGCCGGCCGGCACCATCGGGTACACCTTCTCGCGGCTGTCGGTGCGAAAGTCGATCACGACCGGCCGGTCGTCGATCTCGTTGGCCTTCTGGATGGCGGCGTCGACCTCCTCGGGTGACTCGACCCGCATCCCCGCGCAGCCCATGGCCTCGGCCCACAGCTTGTAGTCGGGCAGGTCCGGCGACAGGTACACCTCGCTGTAGCGCTCGTCGTAGAACATCTCCTGCCACTGGCGGACCATGCCCAGGTAGGCGTTGTTGAGGATCGCGACCTTGATGGGGATGCGCTCCGCGGTCGCCGTCACCAGCTCCTGGGCGGTCATCTGGAAGCATCCGTCGCCGTCAACAGCCCACACCGTGCGGTCGGGTCGCCCGACCTTCGCGCCGATGGCCGCCGGCACCGAGAAGCCCATGGTGCCGAGACCGCCCGAGTTGACCCAGGTGTACGGGTGGTTGAAGCGCCAATACTGGCTGGTCCACATCTGGTGCTGGCCGACGCCGGCCGCGACGATCGTGTCCTCGGGCGTGTTGTCGCGGAGCCGCTCGAGCACGAACTGCGGCTTGAGCGCCTCGCCGGGCTCGGACTGCTGGTAGGTGAGCGGGTAGTTCTCCTGCCAGCCGGAGATGGTCTGCTTCCAGGCCGAGCGGTCGGGGAACGCCACCCCCCCGTCGAGCAGGCTGCGCACGGCCGCCAGCAGCTCCTCGATGACGAGTCGGCAGTCCCCCACGATGGGGATGTCGGGCCGGCGCACCTTGCCCAGTTCCGCGGGGTCGACGTCGACGTGGATCACCTTGGCGTCGGGGGCGAACCCATCGACCTTGCCCGTCACGCGGTCGTCGAAACGGCTTCCGAGCGCGATGAGCAGATCACTCTGCTGCATCGACGTGACCGCCGTGTAGTTGCCGTGCATGCCCGGCATGCCGAGGCAGAGCGCGTGATCGTCGGGGAACGCGCCTCTGGCCATGAGGGTCGTCACCACGTGGAGGTCGCACTGCTCGGCCAGCGCCCGGAGCGCCTCGGCGGCCCGGGCCTTGAGGATGCCGCCGCCCGCGTAGATGACCGGCCGCCTGGCCTGGAGGATCAGCTCGGCCGCCTGGCGGATCATCTTCGGATGGCCCTTGGTGGTGGGCCGGTAGCCGGGCAGGCTCGCCGCCACGTCGTCATCGCTCGGCCAGTACCACTCCATGGCCGAGCGGGGGTTCTGGGGGTCGACGATGTCCTTGGGGACGTCGATCAGCACGGGACCGGGCCGTCCGGTGGTGGCGAGATGGAACGCCTGCCGGACCATGAGCGGGATGTCCTGTGCCTGGGTGACGAGCTCGTTGTGCTTGGTCACCGAGCGCGTGATGCCGACCGTGTCGCACTCCTGGAAGGCGTCGGTCCCGATGGCGGCGAACGGCACCTGGCCCGTGATGCACACCATGGGCACCGAGTCCATGTAGGCGTCGCACAGCGGGGTGACGACGTTGGTCGCCGCCGGCCCAGACGTCACCATGCACACACCCGGGCGCCCGGTGGCATGGGCGAAGCCCTCGGCCATGTGCCCGGCGCCCTGCTCGTGGCGCACGAGGATGTGGCGGATCGGGCTGTCGATGATCGGGTCGTAGACCGGGAGGATGGCGCCGCCCGGAAGGCCGAACATGACTTCGACGCCCTCCATCTCGAGGGCCTTGATCAACGCTTGTCCGCCGTTGAGCTGCATGGCGGTGTGCTCCTGTCGGTCGGGCGGGTGCTTGGCGGAAGTCGACGAAAACGGAAACGACCTCCCGGTGGGAGGTCGTGAGAGCGCACGCGGGTTGGGCCGGCGTGCGCTACGTGAGGATTACGAGGAGGCGGTAGGCGTGCATCAGCGAGTCAGCTTCGCACGGGGTGGAGATGCGGGGCAAGGCGGATCGCCCGCGCCGACGGGCGCCTCCGTGCTCCGGCCCCCAGGTGGGGCGGGCGCAGGGGTCGTCAGGCCTCGGTGATGGCCCCGCGCTCGGCGCCCGACGCCAGCCGGGCGTACTTGGCGAGGACCCCCGACGTGTAGCGGGGCTCGGGGAGCTTCCATTCGGCGCGGCGGCGCGCCAGCTCGGCGTGATCGACGGCCAGGTCGATCGCCGTGGACGGGACGTCGATGACGATGCGATCGCCATCGGCAACCAGCGCGATGGGACCACCGTCCACGGCCTCCGGTGCCACGTGGCCGACGCAGAACCCGTGCGTGCCGCCGGAGAAGCGGCCGTCGGTCACCAGCGCGCAGTCGGCACCCCGGCCGGCGCCCTTCATGGCCCCGGTGACGGCCAGCATCTCGCGCATCCCCGGCCCTCCCTTGGGGCCCTCGTAGCGGATCACCACCACGGTACCCGGCTCGATCGAGCCGGCGAGGATCGCGTCCATCGCTCCGTCCTCGCCGTCGAACACCTGGGCCGTGCCCTCGAACCGATCGGCCGTGATGCCGGCCACCTTGACGACGGCCCCCTTGGGTGCCAACGAACCGGTGAGAACGGCGATGCCGCCCCTGGCGTGGATGGGGTCGCCCAGGGGGTGGATCACGTCGCCGTCGGGCCGGGGCGGATCGATCTCGGCCAGGTTCTCCGCCACCGTTCGGCCGGTGACGGTGAGGCAGTCGCCGTCCAGCAGCCCGGCCTCCAGCAGGTGGCGCATCACCACCGGCACGCCCCCGATCCGGTCGACGTCGCTCATGTGGTAGCGACCGGCCGGCTTGGTGTCGGCGATGTGCGGCACCCGGGCCGCAACCCGGTTGAAGTCGTCGAGCGCCAGGTCCACCCGCGCCTCGCTGGCGATGGCGAGCAGGTGGAGCACTGCGTTGGTGGATCCCCCCAGCGCCATCACCACGGCGATGGCGTTCTCGAAGGCCGCCTTGGTGAGGATCTGGCGGGGACGGATGCCGGCCTCCAGCAGCCGCACGACCGTCTGGCCCGACGCGTAGGCCACGTCGTCGCGCCGCCGGTCGACGGCGGGAGCCGACGCCGAGCCGGGCAGCGACATCCCCAGGGCCTCGGCCACCGACGCCATGGTGTTGGCGGTGAACATGCCGGCGCACGATCCCTCGGTGGGGCAGGCGTTGCGCTCGATGGCCTCGAGCCCGGCATCGTCGAGGCTGCCGGCGGCGTGCGCCCCGACCGCCTCGAACACGCTGACGATGTCGAGCGCCTGGCCGTTGTGATGGCCCGGCAGTATCGACCCGCCGTAGACGAACACCGATGGAACGTTGAGCCGCGCCGCGGCCATGAGCATGCCGGGCAGCGACTTGTCGCAGCCCGCGAAGGTGACCAGCGCGTCCAGCCGCTCGGCGTGCATCACCGTCTCGACCGAATCGGCGATGACCTCCCGCGACACGAGCGACGCCCGCATCCCCTCGTGGCCCATCGAGATGCCGTCGGACACGGCGATGGTCGTGAACTCGATGGGGAACCCGCCGGCCGCCCGGACCCCCTCCTTGGATCGCTTGGCCAGCCGGTCGAGCGGCATGTTGCAGGGTGTGACCTCGTTCCACGAGGAGCAGACGCCCACCTGCGGCTTGTCCCAGTCGTCGTCGGTCATGCCGATGGCCCGCAGCATGGCCCGGGCCGGTGCCCGCTCGAAGCCGTCGGTGACCTCCCGGCTGCGGTGCTTGATGTCCACGCGGGACTCTGCGGGCTCTGGCATGGGCGAAGAGTAGGCCCGTGGTCACGGGTCCCCGCCAGCCAGATCCGCCCGAGGCACTGGCGAACGTTGTGACGAGCCCGAGGCAATGACGACCGGTGTCCGTTCGTCATTGCCTCCAGCCGGGCAGACCGTTCGCTATTGCCTCACGACGTCACCACGCTCGCCCGCATGCCGGCGGCGCTGACGCCACGGGTGGACTCGACGATGCGGATGGTGGCCCGCGTCAGCGGCACCAGGTTCTCGCGATCGATCTTGTCGAGGGTGTCCATCGCGTCGAACAGGTAGAAGGGCGCGGTCAGGAAGTTCATCACCGGCACACCCTCGCGGTGGTAGAAGGCGCCGTCGGTCGGGGGCTGCTCCCCGAACGCGTCGGGGGCCAGGATCATCGACCGGCCCAGCTGCTCGGTCTCGAGGGCGTCGCCGACGGCCGTCTCCAGCGCCGGGATGCGGCTCGTGAAGAACCACCGCGGCACCGGGTGTCCGGTCGGAACGACGTCGCCGCCCTGCTCGCCGAACTCCAGGGCGGCGTGCTCGAGGTGGACCTCCAGCACCACCTGAGCCAACTCGGCGCGGTGCGCCTCGATGTACCCCCGCAGGCCGGCCCCACCCGACATGTGGCCGCCCTGCAGCAGGAACACCAGCCGGTGCGGCCGGCGCTCGACCGGCTGGGCGGCCCAGTAGGTCGCCTGCGCCAGCACCAGCGAGATGCCGCTGCCGTCCTCGACCGCCGAGGCCCAGGGCCCGTCGTGGTGGGAGCCGATGATGACCGTCTCCTCGTCGGCGCCTTCGAGCTCGCCCACCACATTGTGCGACTCGACGTCCTCCCGCTCGGAGACGACCGTGAGCCGCACCCGCACCGGACCGCGGGCCACCTGATCGCGCAGCCACGCCCCGTCGGTGCCGTTCAGCCACACCCCGGGGATGGCTCGGGGGATGGCGTCGTAGGGCACGAAGTAGTTGAACGAGTCGCCCGGGTAGTCCGTGAGGGTGCCGATGAACGCCGCGGCACCGGCCTCGATCGACGGCTCCATCACCTCCTGGAACTGTGCGCCGAACGGCACGATGTGCTGGGCGCCGGTCAGGCTGCCGTCGGGATCGACGATCCGCCCCGTGGGGTCGGCCGGAGCGCTGCCGGCCGTGGCCAGCAGATCGGCGGGAATGCGGATCAGCGGCAGGTCGAAGAGTGAGGCCTTGTCCCGCACGGCACCGGCGTCGGCCTGGTCGAAGACGGCCACGTCGACCTCGAGCCCGTCGACCGGCGCCGAGAACGGCACCGGGAAGCAATCGAGCGTCGTGCGGCCTTCGGGGCCGATGACCTCGAGCGACCAGTCGGTGGGCTCCCAGCGGGTGACGGTGATCGGCTCCAGCCGGACGCTGTCGAGCCCGATGCTGCGGAACTGGTCGGCGATCCAACCCTCCGCCCACTCGTCGGCCGGGTAGCCAGGCCGGCGGATTCCCTGCTCGAAGACCTCGCCGATCCACCCGAAGATCGTCGCCTCGGTGGGCACGTCGCCCAGGTTCACCACGCCGTCGGCCGACATCTCGTCCCCCCGCGTTTCGTCGCCGGTCGCCTCTGGGTCGCCCGCATCGTCGTCGGCCGAGGAGCAGGCGGCGCCCCCGAGGGCCAACGCCCCGGCCGTGGCACCGGAGCGGATCAGGAAGCTGCGGCGCGTCCAATTCGTCGCCATCCGTTGCATGGGCGTCGGCACACTATCCCCGTCGGCCCCCACCCGCCGCCCGCTATGGCGCCGGTCTGCGACCGACCTGTTACCTGGGGACTGGATGTCCTCGCCACGGATCACACGGCGCCTGCCCCCTGCGCGCAGCCCGCTCGACCGGGAGATCGCCCGGTTGGCCATTCCTGCATTCGGGGCCCTCATCGCCGAGCCGCTCTACCTGCTCACCGACACCGCCGTGGTCGGCCACCTGGGCACGCCGCAGCTCGCCGGGCTGGCGGTGGCCTCGAGCGTGCTGCTCACGCTGTACGCCGTCTTCATCTTCCTGGCCTACGGGACCACCGCGGCCGTGAGCAGGCTGCTGGGAGCGGGCGACGAGCGGGAGGCGGCGCACCAGGCCGTCCAGTCGATGTGGCTGGCTCTGGTCATCGGCATGGGCGTGACCGCGGTCGGCCTGGCGCTCAGCGGTCCGCTGGTCGGTTGGATGGGCGCCGAGGGCGCCGTCCGCACCAACGCCCTCGTCTATCTGCGGATCAGCCTGCCGGGCGTGCCGGCGATGCTGCTGGTGCTGGCGGGTGCCGGCTACCTGCGCGGCCTGCAGGACACCCGCACCCCGTTGCTGATAGCGATCGGCACGGCGGCGGCGAACCTCGTCATCGAGGTCGCGCTCATCTACGGCCTGGACCAGGGCATCGGCGCCTCGGCACTGGCCACCGTGCTGGCGCAGGTCGGCGGAGCCGCCGTGTACATCCGTCGCGTCGGCCACGCGGCGCGCCGCCAGGGCGCGGATCTCGCACCCCATCCCGCCAGCCTGGCGGCCCTGGCCGGCGTGGGCCGCGACCTGCTGGTGCGGACGGCTGCGTTGCGGGCGGCGCTGGTGGTGGCCACCGCCGTGGCGGCGCGCCTCGGTTCGGTCGACGTCGCCGCCCACCAGATCGCTTTCGAGATCTGGAGCTTCCTCGCGCTGGGGCTCGACGCCATCGCCATCGCCGGCCAGGCCATGGTGGGGCGGGCCCTGGGGGCGGGCGACGGCCCCGGCGCCCGGGACGCCGGCCGGCGGATGATCGAATGGGGCGTTGCGCTCGGGGCGGTGGTGGGCGTGCTGGTGGCGGCGCTGCGGACCGGTCTGCCCCACCTGTTCACCGACGACGTCGAGGTGTTGGCGCTGGCGAGCTTCCTACTCGTGTGGGTGGCGGCGCTCCAGCCGCTCAACGCCGTGGCGTTCGTGCTCGACGGCGTGCTGATCGGGGCCGGCGACATGCGGTTCCTGGCGTGGGCCATGATCGTCGCCGCCGCCGTGTTCATCCCGGCGGCGCTGGCGGTGCTCGCCCTCGACGCCGGCATCGGCTGGCTTTGGGCCTCGCTCGGACTGCTGATGGCGACGCGGGCATCGACCCTGCTGGCCCGGTTCGCCTCGGGCCGCTGGATCATCCTCGGCGCCCGACGCTGACGGCCCGGGCCGCTACGGCCGACAGCCGATGGGGAGGAGGGTGCGCGCCGCGCTGATCACGCTGTCGTCGGCGCCGTGGCGTCGGGCACCGTGGCTGCTGGTGCGGCGGCCGGGCGTGCTGGCGACCGTGGCGGGGGCGACCGCCGTCTTGGCGGCGTCGCTCGGTGCGGTCCCCCTGTTCGTGTCGTCGGTGGGTACCGCGTCGGTCGCGGTGCAGGCCGCCGAGCGCTGCCCACGGGACACGGGGGTGACCTACGGACAGGCCGTCGGGGCGCTGTCCGACGAGGATTCCAGCCCCTTCGGCCTCCTGGGGGACAGGCTCGGGCCGGCGGTCGTCTGGGCGCACATGGAGGCAAGCCTCGTGCCGGCCGACGGGTCCCGGGCCACGCCGGTGGCGATCCTGACCCGTGACGGCGCGCTCGATCATGTCGACGTGATCGACGGATCGCCGGGCCCAGGGTTGTGGGTCTCGGACCGCATCACCGACAAGGCCGGACTGCGGGCTGGCGACCGGGCGGTGCTGCTGGGCGGCAACGCGCCCAGGCCCGTCGACCTCCCGATCGCGGGCGTCTACCGCGACGTGACGGGCACGGTGCTGGACGACTTCTGGTGCTCTCACGGCGACCTGCTGCTGCTCCAAGGCATCGAGCCGGTGCCGCCACCTCCGGTCCTGCTGACCGACAGGGCGACTTTCGACGAGCTTGTGGCCGGGCTCGACGTCCGCCAAGTGCAGCGGGCGTGGGAAGCGCCTCTCGGCGACGATCTCACCCTCGCGGCCGCCAACGGCCTGGTCGACGACCTCACATGTGATGCGTACGAGCTCGCCGGACCGAACTGGTGTGCCGCGGTCCTCAACAGCGGCGGCGCCATCACCTTCGGGACCGGCGCCACTCAGACCAGATACCGCGATGCGGAAGACTTCATGTCGAGGTTCTTCCGCTCCGCCCTGCCGTTCGTGACCGAGCGGGCACGGGGGATCCAGACGTCGGTCCGCGGTGGCGTGTGGCCGGTGGCGGGGTTCGCGGCGCTGGCCGGCGTCGGTCTGGTGGGGGCGGCGGCCGCGCTCTGGTTCGACCGGCGTCGCCGCGAGGTGACGATACTGACCGTGCGGGGCGTGTCGCCGGCGGGTCTCGGGGTCAAGGCGGTGCTGGAGCTGGCGCTCGCCCTCGCGGTGGGCAGCGCCGCCGGGGTCGGGCTGGCGTACGGGATCGTGCTGTGGCTGGGTCCGTCGCAGAGGCTGGAGCCGGCCGCACTACGGCAGGCGGCCCTCGCCGGCGTCCTCGCCGCGGTGGCGGCGGCGCTCACCGTCGGGATGGTGGTCGCGGGCCGCGTGCGCACCCACCATGCGAGACGGCGCCGGTGGGCGTGGCTGCGGGTGGTCCCGTGGGAGCTCGTCCTGGGGCGACTGCGCTGCTGTCGTACCGGCGCCTGGGCGAGTGGGGTGTCCCCGTGAGCCAGGGTGCCGACGTGACCCGGGTCGACGTGCTCGGTCTGTTGTTCCCACTGCTGTTCCTGGTGGCCGCGGTGGCGGTCGCGATGCGGTTGCTGGCCGCGGCGCTGGGGCCGCTGCGGACCGCCAGCCGCACCTGGCCGACGGCGCTGTACCTGGCGATCCGTCGGGTCGCGCGCTACCGGGTGGCGGTCATCGGCCTGGTCGCGGCCGCTGCCATCGCAGCCGGTGTCCTCGGCTATGCCGTCACCCTGAACCGCTCCCTCGACGCCACGCTCGACGCCAAGGCGAAGACCTTCATCGGTAGCGACACCGCGGTGCGGCTCTCCCCGGATCAGCGCATCCCGCCGGAGCTGTCAGCTCGGGCGACCGAGGTGGCCGTGTACCAGCGCGCGTGGGTCGACGCGGGCCGCCGTGAGGACGTGATCGTTCACGGCATCGATCCTTCGACGTTCGAGCGCGCGGCCTTCTGGGATTCGAGCTTTTCGGATGCGTCGCTTGACGAGCTACTGGATCGGCTGGCGGCGCCGCCCCGGGATGGCCGCGTTCCGGCGGTGGTGGTGGGGGCTGACCTGCCGACCACGGCGGAGGTCGGGATCATCGCCGCCGGCACGCGCCGGTTCACGATCGATCGGGTCGCCGACGCGCAGGCGTTCCCCGGCATGAAGCGCGGCAACCCGACCCTGTACGTCGCCGCCTCCGCCCTCGACGACCTCGATCTGCCTCGCCCCGTCACCGAGGCCTGGATCCGCGGCGACCGCGGCGACTCGCTGGCGGCGCTGGCGGCGGCGGGAACGGAGTTCCGGGAGGGCCGGAGGGTCGACGAGGTGGTCGACCAGGCATCGTTCCTCACCGTGTCGTGGACCTTCGGGTTCATGCAGTCCCTCGGCATCGCCGCCGGGGTGCTGGTCCTCGGCGGCATCGCCGTCTACCTCGATGCCCGCCGCCGGGGCCGCCTGCTCGGCTACGCGTTCGCTCGCCGCATGGGTCTCAGTCCGCGCGTCCACCGCCGGGCACTCCTCCTCGAGCTGACCGCCAGCGTCGTCGTCGGCTGCTGGCTCGGCCTCGGCATCGGCCTCGGCGGGGCCCGGCTCGCCTACGGACGGATCGATCCCGTCCCCGGCTTCCAACCCGACCCGTTGTTGCGACCGGCGGTCGCGGTCGTCGTGGGCCTGGCCACCACCGCCCTTGTCGTCGCCGGCCTCGCCGCCGTCCTGGCGCGGCGGCGGACCGACCGCGACGATCCCGTGGAGGTGCTTCGTGCCGGCATCTGATCCTGCGGCCCGGTGTCGCCAGCTGGCAGTGGACTACGACACGGCTGCGGGGGCGGTACACGCACTGCGCGACGTGGATGCCGCCTTCGACCGCGGACGGCTCTCGGTCGTGGCCGGACCGTCGGGTTCGGGCAAGTCGTCGCTGCTACGGGTCCTGGCGGGGCTCCAGCGGCCCCGGGCGGGAGCGGTGGAGCTCGACGGCACCGACCTGACGCGGCTGCGGTCGGGCCGGCTGCGGCGCTTGCGGCGCCGCGCCATGGGCATCGTCCTGCATGACCCGGCCGACAACCTGCTGGAATACCTCCGCGCCGGCGAGCAGATCACGCTCGCGGCATGCCTCCGCGGTGTCGGCGCCGGCGAGGCGCCGGCGCTGCTCGACGCCGTCGGGCTGACCGACCGGGTGGGGAGCTACCCCGACGAGCTGTCGGGCGGCGAGCAGCAGCGGGTGGCGTTCGCAGCGGCGGCGATCGGTCGGCCGGCGCTTCTGCTGGCCGACGAACCTACGGCTGAGCTCGACGCCGACGCCGGGGCCGACCTGGTGGAGACGATGCGCCGTCTGGTCGACGGGGGCGCCACCCTGGTTGTGGCCTCGCACGACGACGCGGTGATCGCCGCCGGCGACCACCTCGTGAGGCTGCGGGACGGAAGGGTCGTAGCCGCGTGATCCCCGTGCGCGAGCGGTCCGGACCGGCGACGGCAGGTGACGTCGTGCTCGCGCTCACCGGGCTCGAGAAGGCCTTCGTGACACCGGCCGGCCCCCACCGGGTCCTGGCCGGCGTCGACCTCACGGTCGAGCCCGGCGAGCTCGTGGCCGTAGCGGGCCGGTCGGGGTCGGGCAAGACCACCCTGTTGACGATCGTGACCGGGTGGGAGCAGCCCGATGCCGGCTCCGTCATCGTCCTCGGCGGCGCCGTGCCGCCGGACCGGCTCAACTGGAACGACGTGGCCGTGCTGCCCCAGTCACTCGGTCTGCTGGATGAACTGACCGTGGCGGAGAACGTGGCGCTACCCCTCCGGCTCCACGACGTGGCGAACGCCGACGAACCGGCCACCTTGATGCGACGGCTGGGCATCGATCATCTCGCGAACCGGCTCCCGAACGAGATCTCCCTCGGGGAGCAGCAGCGCACGGCCCTGGCCCGGGCAGTGGTCGTGCGGCCCCGGCTGGTGCTGGCCGACGAGCCGGTCGCCCACCAGAACCGCGAATGGGCCGAGGCGATGATGTTCGTGCTGCGGCACCTGACGGACGAGGGCTGCGCCTGTGTCCTCGCCAGCCACAACGAGGTTGCCTTCGAGGACGCCGATCGGGTCCTCGAACTGAGGAACGGCGAGCTCGGTCCGCTCTCGCGCTCCTAGCTCGGGTCTATCTTGCGATCGGGAAAGCACCGAGCGACTCGGAGGACACCATGACAACGTTGCTGATGATCGGCACGCGCAAGGGGCTCTTCCTCGCTCGCAGCGGCGACCGTACCGCCTGGTCGCTGGACGGGCCGCACTTCGCCATGAACGCCGTCTACGCCGCCGCGATCGACACGCGGCCCGCCGCAACCGGGGGCTCCCCCCGCCTGCTGGCGGGCGCGGACAGCGAGCACTGGGGCCCGTCGGTGTTCCGGTCCGACGACCTCGCGGGTTCCTGGCAAGAGACCGAGGGCGGGGCCATCCGCTTTCCCGAGGCGACCGGGGCTGCGCTGGTGCGGACGTGGCAGCTCCGCCCCGCCGGCGCCGACCAGCCCGGCGTGGTGTGGGCGGGTGTCGAGCCCGGGGCACTGTTCCGCTCCGACGACGGCGGCGAGACGTTCGCGCTCGTGGAGGGCCTGTGGCAGCACCCGCACCGGGAACGCTGGATGCCGGGCGGCGGGGGCCTGTGCCTGCACACGATCGTGTCCCACGCCACCGATGCCGACCGCATGTTGGTGGGCGTCTCGGCCGCGGGCGTGTACCGCACCGGCGACGGCGGCAAGTCGTGGGAGGCCTCCAACACCGGGATCGACGCCTGGCGGATGCCCGACGAGCGCCCCGAGTTCGGCCAGTGCGTGCACAAGTTCGCAGCCCATCCGGACCGGCCCGACCAGCTGTTCCTCCAGAACCACGGTGGCGTCTACCGGAGCGACGACTTCGGTGCCACCTGGGCGGCGATCGACGAGAACCTGCCGGCCGACTTCGGCTTCGCGGTGGCCGTGCATCCGCACCGGGCGGGCACGGCGTACGTCTATCCCCTGGTCAAGGACGAGCACCGGATGCCGCCCGACGACCGATGCCGCATCTACCGCACCAGCGACGCCGGTGAGACCTGGGAGCCGCTCGCTGACGGGCTGCCCCAGGAGCACGCCTACGTGAGCGTGCTGCGCGACGCCCTGTGCACCGACGACGCCGACCCCGCCGGCGTCTACTTCGGAACCCGCTCGGGTGAGGTCTTCGCCAGCGCCGACGAGGGGGCGTCGTGGACGTCGATCGTCCGCCACCTGCCCGACGTGCTGGTGGTGCGGGCAGCCGAGTTGCCGTGACGCCGGGGCCCGCCACCGTCCACGTGCGGCTGCCGGCCAGCCTGCGGGCGTACACGGGAGGTAGGTCGGTGGTCGACGTCGACCTCGTCGAGCTCGGCGAGAAACCGACGGTCCGGGCCCTGCTCGACCACCTTGCGGGCTCACACCCCGATCTCGAGCGCCGGATACGTGACGAGCGACGACGCCTCCGCCGGCACGTCAACCTGTTCCTCGGCACCGACAACGTCCGCGACCTGTCCGAACAGGACACGCCGCTGGCTGCGGGGGTCGAGGTCGCGGTGATGCCGGCGGTGTCCGGGGGCTGAGAGGCCCAGCGGATGGGGGCGCTGATGCGCTGACGGGCGGCGCCTCAGAAGTCAGTCGAGCAGTACGGCGCCCGGTCGGGGCGGAACATGCCGTCGGCGCGCGTCACGGCCTCGGACGTGCGCTCGTCGACCAGGCCGGCCCGGTGAAGCGTGGTCCAGGAGACGCCGCCCAACAGCAGGGCGCCCAGGTCGGCGATCCCGACCACCAGGTCGGGCTCCGCAGCGCTGCGACGGCAGGTCGCACCGTCGGGACCGCCCTCGAGCCGGAACCGCCCGGTCACCGCGGGTCGGACCGGATCGATCACTTCCAACACGCAGCTGCCCTCGACCGCGTAGCGGCGGCCGCACAGGCAGGCGGGAACGTCGAACAACCTCAGCCACAGGTGATCGCCCTCGAACGTCACCCGCAAGGCTCGGGGGTTGGCGAGGCGCCAGCGGAACGGCAGGTCCAGCGGTGCAGTGCCCCACTCGACGGTGGCGACGAGGTCGACGCCGAGCACGAACCGCAGCAGCGCCGCCTCGATGGCATCGTCGGCTCCTGCGATGGACTCGATGCGCAACTCGTGCGGCGGGGTGCGCTCGCTCTCCCATCCCTGCTTGATGCGATAGCTGACGAACCCGTCGGGGACTCCGGCCGCGTCGTCGTGCACGGCGACATACCGCGCGCTGGCGCCGGCGCGGTCGTCCTCGACGTCGAGTGCCAGCATCTCCCACCAGCCGGGCGGCCTCCCCACCTCGCCGGGCACCCGGCGCCAGTAGCGCTCCCACACTGCGGGCAATGCCAGGTTCGCCTCGGCCTCCGAGGCCAAGCGGATGCGGTCGGCGGCGCCATCGTCCGCGGACGGCTCGTCCCGCCGGCCGATCAACGGCTCGACTTCGGCGCCGCCGGCCCGGTCGATGGACAGCGACTGGAACCGGGTGGCCACGCCGTACCCGAACCGTCGGTAGATGCCGCCCTCGCTGGCTGTCAACCCCGCGATCGGTTCGCCCCGATCGAGCGCCTGGTCGTGCACGGCCTCCATGAGCGTGCGCAGGATCCCGCGTCGCCGATGGGCCGGCGACACGCCCACCTCGGTGACACCTGCTAGCGGCAGCGTGTCTCCACCGGGAAGCGCGAGCGCCAACGAGAATCCGGCCGCGGTGCCCGCGAGCACCGCGCCGTCGTCGACCACGAACACCCGGTCCGGCTCGGTCAGCAGCGCGGCGTGCCTGCGGTAGTTCTCGGTCGCCCTCGGTCCCACCCCGAATGCCACGGCGGTGAGGTCGAACGTCGCTCCGAGCTGCTCGGGCTCCACGAGCCTCGCCTTCCAGGTCACGGCCCCAGCCTGCCGCCAATGCGCGAGCCACGCCGACGAATTGCGTGGGGCCGATCCAGGCAGCGCATCGGGGGCTATGACTTGGGTGTGGACCCCGAGGACGCCGCCGGTGAGGCCAGAACCTGTCCCGCGTGCGGCGCACCCATGTCGGAGGACCTGCGCACGATCACGTGGTGCCCGCGATGCGAATGGGGCCTCGACCCCCAGGGGTTGCTGGAGGGGGCGGCGAGCCGGCGCTCGCGAAGACTGGAACGTCAGACGGCACGCATCATGAGGCGGCTCGGCACAGGCCGGAAGCCCTGGTGGGGTTGGCGCGATGTTGCGTCCCCGTTGACGGCGGTGGGCGTCTTCATCGCGTGGCTCGGGACAGGTGCGTCCGGCGTCGCCCTGCTCGTCTACGCGCACCCTGTGTTCTGGGTGTTCGGAGTGGCGCTGGTCGCCGCGTTCGTCGCCTCGTGGCCACGTCCCGCTCGGCCGGACGGCGCCGGGCTCGCCTCCGCGTCGCCGGACGACGCCCCGGGACTCCACGCGCTGGTGGCACGGGCTGCGGAGCAGACCGGCGCGCGACCCCCGACTGCGGTGTTCGTCACCGCGACACCGATCGTCGCGTCGATACGGAGCGGCTTTGGCCGCTCGTCAGCGCTCGTCGTCGGGGTGTCCCTGTGGGGAATCCTCGACTCCCAGGCCCGCGTGGCCGCTATCGCCAGGGCGTTGAGCGAAACCGCCGGTCGCGACCCGCGTCGTTTCGGACTCGTCGCCCTGGCCGGTCGGGCGCTGGTGCAGTGGCGGCGACAACTCGGCGACGAGCCCGCCGCCGGCAGCTACGGCAGGCCGACCGTGCCGGCCGACCAATTGGTGTTCGTGGACCCGCTGGCGGGCAGCCGGCTCCTCGAGTCGTCGGCGCCGGAAGCGGGACGGTTGGGCAATCCCGCCACGGGGATGGTCCACGCGACGTACCACAGCGCCCTGCGGGCGGCCGGGAGTGCCTTGGCGCGGCTTTCGTACGCCGGCCACGTGCGCGCCGAGTTCCGATCCGACGCCCGAGCCGCAAGCGCGGCCGGGACCGGCGGCCTGACCGGGTTGCTCGACGTCGTGCCACTGCTCCCCCGGCTGTCGCGGGCGGCCGAGCAAGCGCTGGCCCGCCGCGAGGGGCACATGCGCCATGACGTGGTCGAGCACATCGAATCCTTGCCCGAGAAGGAGCGCGATCGCCTGGCGCGGGTCGCGGCCCGGGTCCCGTGCCGCGTCGAGGATCGGCACCCACCGGTGCGGCTCCGGCGCGATCTGTTGCGGCGGCTGGGTGACCGCGCAGGAAGCCTTTCCATCGACCGCCACGGGATGGACCGCATCGACGCCGAGATCGACGCCGTGTTCGAGCCCGTCGAGCTGAGCCTCCGAGCCCCCAAGCTCGAACCGTGACACCAGCGTTGCCGGGACCGGTGCGCCTCACCGGACCCGGGTCAGGCGCCGGCGCGTTGACGCAGCAAGGCGGTGACCGCCTTGCCGTCCGCCTGACCCTTTGTGGCCTTCATGACCTGGCCGACGAAGAGGCCCGTGAGCTTGCCCCGCAGCTTGTCGTCGCCCTCGACGAAGCGCGTCCACTCGTCGGCATTGGCGGCGATGACCTGGTCGACCACAGTGGCCAGTTCGTCGGCGTCCATGCGCTCGTAGCCCTTGGCCTTGGCGATGGCGGCGGGATCGTCGCCGCTGGCCAGCATCTCCGCCAGCACCGCCTTGGCCTGGGTGGCCGTGAGCTCGCCCGCGGTCTCCATGGACACCAGCGCCGCCAGCTTGCCGGGGTCCAGCGCGCCGGCTCCCTCGACGGCCAGGTTGTGCTCGACGTGGGTGAGCACGCGCCCCGGCTCGCCGCCGGCGGCGATGGCCTCGAGGGCCAAGCCGTCGAGGCCGCGCTCGACGGCGATGGCGACCGCGGTCACGGTCGGCGCCACCCGGGCGGCGTCGGCCAGCACCGTGCGGCGCTCGGCGGGCAGGACGGGCAGCTCGGCATCGACGCGCGCGATCCACTCGTCCTCGGGGTCGAGCGGCACGAGGTCCGGCTCCGGGAAGTAGCGGTAGTCCTCCGCTTCCTCCTTGGTGCGCAACGTGCCGGTCCGGCCCTCGTCCTCGTCCCAGTGCCGGGTCTCCTGCCGCACCGTCTCACCCGACTCGACGACCTCGATCTGGCGACGGGCCTCGTACTCGATGGCCCGACCCAACGACCGCAGCGAGTTGAGGTTCTTGATCTCGCAGCGGGTACCGAAGGGGTCTCCGGGTCGATGGATGGAGACGTTGGCGTCCACCCGGAGCGAACCTTCCTCCATCCTGGCGTCGGACGCGCCGGTGGCCAGCAGGATGGCCCGGAGCTCGGTCACATAGGCCCGGGCGTCGTCGGCCGACCGCAGGTCGGGCTTGGACACGATCTCGAGCAGCGGGACGCCGGCCCGGTTGTAGTCGACGAGGCTGTAGCCCGCGTCGTGGATGCGACCACCGCCCCCGACGTGCGTGGACTTGCCGGTGTCCTCTTCGATGTGCGCCCGCTCGATTCCCACGGTCGAACCGGATTGCGTCAGCTCCAGCCGGCCCTCGACGTTGATGGGCAGGTCGTACTGGCTGATCTGGTAGTTCTTCGGCATGTCCGGATAGAAGTAGTTCTTCCGGGCGAAGATCGACCGGCGCACCTCGCAATGCAGTGCCCGGCCGAGCCGCATCGCCAGCGTGACCGCCTGCTCGTTGAGGACCGGGAGCGAGCCGGGCAGGCCGAGGCAGACCGGGCACACATTGCTGTTGGGCTCGTCGCCGAAGCGGTTGGGGCAGCCGCAGAACAGCTTGGTCCGAGTGGCGAGCTCGGCGTGGACCTCGAGCCCGATGACGATCTCCCACTCGGTGGAGGCGGCGGCGGTGGCGGTCGGGCTCACGTGTCGTCCTTCCCCTGCGGCGCGGCCGCTTCGACCGCAGACGCGGCCCGGAACATCGTCGCCTCGCCCAGCGCCGGCGCCATCACCTGCACCCCTACCGGCAGCCCGTCGTCTCCGGTGCCGAACGGGACCGAGACGGCGGGGTGGCCCGACAGGTTCGAGGGGATCGTGCACACATCGTTCAGGTACATGGTCAGCGGATCGGCCGTCTTGGCCCCGAACGGGAAGGCGGTGGATGGCGCGGTGGGGCCTACGAGCACGTCGAAGCGCTCGTAGGCCGCGTCCAAGTCACGGATGATGAGCGTGCGCACCCGCTGCGCCTTGCCGTAGAAGGCGTCGTAGTAGCCCGCCGACAGCGCGTACGTCCCGAGCATGATGCGTCGCTCGACCTCGGCGCCGAACCCGGCCGTGCGGGTGCGGTCGTACATCTCACCGGTCGTGGGCGCGTCCACGCGGAGCCCGAAGCGCACCCCGTCGTACCGGGCCAGGTTGCTGGACGCCTCGGCCGGGTTGATGAGGTAGTAGGCGGTCAGCCCGTAGACGACGGCCGGCACCGAGACCTCGTCGACCTTGGCCCCGGCCTCCTCGAGGGCGTCGATCGCCTGGCGCACCCTGGCCATCACGTCCGGCTGGATGCCCTCGGCCTCGCACAGCTCGGTCACCACGCCGACCCGCAGCCCGGCGACACCCTCGGCGAGGCCGGCGCTCACGTGGGGCACCGGCTCGGGGATCGACGTGGCGTCGCGCGGGTCGTGCCCGGCGATGGCCTCGTAGAGCGCGGCGGCATCGGCCACGGTGCGGCCGAACGGCCCGATCTGGTCGAGCGAGCTGGCGAACGCCACCAGCCCGTAGCGGGACACGCGGCCGTAGGTGGGCTTCATGCCCACGACCCCGCACAGGGCGGCGGGCTGGCGGATCGACCCCCCGGTGTCGGAGCCGAGGCCCAGCGCGGCGAAGCCGGCGGCCACGGCCGCCGCCGAGCCGCCCGACGATCCGCCCGGCACCTTGCTCGTGTCGTGGGGGTTGCGCGTCGGACCGAACGCGGAGTTCTCGGTGGAGCTGCCCATGGCGAACTCGTCGAGGTTGGTCTTGCCGATCACGATGGCGCCGGCATCGGCCAGCCTCTCGACCACGGTGGCGTCGTAGGGTGGCCGCCACCCCTCGAGGATCCGCGACGAGCAGGTGGTGGGGACGCCGGCGGTGCAGAGGTTGTCCTTGAGCGCGATCGGGACGCCCGCCAGCGGCCCGGGATCCTCACCCGCCGCCACCCGGCGGTCGATGGCCAGCGCGGCCTGGCGGGCCTCGTCTGCCACCACCAGGTTGAAGGCGTGGATCTCGCCGTCTCGGGCCTCGATGGCGGCAAGATGCTCGTCGACGACGTCGACCGCCGGGCGTCTCCCGGCACGTACGGCGGCGGCGATGTCGAGCGCGGTGTCCGTCGGCCCCGTCACGGCGCGTCCCCCAGCACCGGCGGGACGCGGAACTGACCGTCCTCGACGGCGGGCGCACCGGCCAACGCCGCGTCGCGGTCGAGGCAGGGCTGCTCCTCGTCGGGGCGCACCACGTTGACGAGCGGGTAGGGGTGCGCGGTGGGAGGCACGTCGGCAACGTCGAGCGCCTCCACGTCGCGGGCGTGGTCGAGGACCTTGGCGAGCTGCTCGGTGAACGTGTCGAGCTCTTCGTCGGTGAGCAGGAGCCGGGCCAGCCGCGCCACATGCGCGACCTCGTCGCGGGTGATCTGCGCCATGAGGGGCATGGTAGGCGGGGCCCGTCCGGACCCGTGCCGGGTTCCGAGACTCAGCTGCCGAAGACCTGGCGGACCTTTCGTCCGCCAGAAGCCGATCAGCCGCCCACTACCCGCCGGGCGAACTCGACGGTGCGCTCGAAGACGAGGTCCTTGTCGTAGTCGAGCGTGGCCACGTGGTAGCTCCGTTCGAGGGTGACGCGCTCGACGGGACCGGAGACCCGCTCGGCCACGATGTCGCTGTTGTGGGGGT